>Ga0224526_1000029_pt1 | contig 77453 bp, 63 predicted proteins | sample CBST25metaG_FD_179878 | JGI IMG/M metagenome (GOLD analysis project Ga0224526, IMG submission 179878) | Peat soil microbial communities from Stordalen Mire, Sweden - C.B.S.T-25 | ecosystem: Environmental > Terrestrial > Soil > Wetlands > Peat | place: Sweden: Norrbotten County, Stordalen Mire...
GCTCGTCCCCGAACGATGCCCGGAACTGCTGCACCGTCATCATCCGACTTCGCTTCGTCGTTGATCTTTTCGCCATGACAAAATAGTATCGCTATTCGTTCGCCTGAACAAAATTGATATTCATCTTCCGGAGATTAGCCGACCTGCTGCCCGTTGATGACCGCCCCGACCAGCTTTCCCGCCGCATCCACGGCCACAAGGCTGGCCACGCGGCCGACGGCCAGTGAACCGACCTCGTCGCTTAGTCCGGTCATCGCAGCCGGATTGACAGTCGCAAGGCGCAGAGCCTCGTCGAGCGGAGCGCCGGTGAATTCCATGAAATTCGTGACGGCGCGGTCCAGCGTCAGAACGCTCCCGGCCAAGGTGTCGCCAGCCATGGCGCTGTTGCCGCATACCTGCACCTCGAATCCGCCCAGCAGATACTTGCCGTCGGGCATTCCAGCGGCACTCAGCGCGTCGGTCATCAGTATGGCGCGTTCCGGTCCCTTGGCTCTCCACCACAGCTTCACAATTTCAGGCGCAACGTGGATGCCGTCGCAGATCATCTCGGCATAGAGCGAATCACAAGTCAGCACCGTGCCCAGAATTCCCGGCTCGCGATGGCTGAGCGCCCGCATGGCGTTGAAGGTATGCGTTGCGCTGACGGCCCCGGCCTGAATTCCGGCGCGGGTTTCGGCGGCGGTGGCGTTGGAGTGGCCCAGCGAGATGCAAACGCCGCGCGCGGTGGCGTGTGCGGCCAGCTCCGGCGCGCCGGGCAGCTCGGGTGCCAGCGTCATCAGCCGGACGTGCCCCTCGGCAGCCTCGAAGAGCCGGTTGAAGGTAGCAATGCTGGGTGCGAGCAGAAATTCCGGCGGATGCACGCCGCGCTTCACAGACGAAAGAAAAGGGCCTTCCAGATGAATGCCGAGAGGCCGCGCCTGACCCGCAACCGGAGGCTGCTCCATGATTTTCGCCAGCCCTGCGAGCGAGCGCAGAGTCGCGTCCAGTGCCGCCGTGACCGTGGTCGGCAGAAAGCTACCCACGCCGTGCGAAGCCAGGAAGCCGCCCATCGTGGCCAGCGCCTCGGGCGTGGCTTCCATGATGTCGTGGCCCTTGCCTCCGTGAATGTGCACATCGAAAAAGGCGGGCGCGAGGGTTGCGCCGGGAAAGTCGAGCCGCTGGGCTGCGCCGGGCAGATCAGCCGCCGTACGCGTGGAAATGCCCGCGATCCGGTCGTCTTCAATCAGAACCACAGGCGCGTCAACCATCCGGCGTCCGTCCCAAAGCCGCTCTGCCGTGAGTACGGTTTGCATACTGTCGATTATTGCAGGCTTGCCGGTCCTTGGCGGGGCGCTTCGCCAGTGGCGCGCACCCTCTCCAGTTCCTCTCCATCGACTTCCACGGCCACGCTTTGCTGGAGCAGATCGAGCGTCAGAACGACGCGTAGGTTGTTCTTCTTCCGCACGACAACGCCCTCCATTCCGGCCAGGGCTCCGGAGCGAATCCTGGCTCGCTGCCCCACGGTCAGCAAGGGATGCGGTTCGGCGTGGCGTGCAGAAAGCCCGGAACGAAGCGCCGCGATCTCCGCCTCCGGCAGCGGAGTGGGCTGGTGGCCCGTGCCGCAGACAAAAGCCAGCACTCCCGGCACGCGCAGAACCTGGACGCGCGCGTTGCGGCCGGTTCTGACAAAGAGATAGCTGGGGAACAAAGGCAGGTCCAGGGTGACGATTGAGCCGTCGCTCCACCGGCGTCGCGGATGATAGAGGGGGAGATAATGCTCAATTTCCCTCTGTATTAGATACTGAGCCACGCGCTTCTCATGGCGGGGCAAGGTGTAGACGGCAAACCATCCGGGCGCAGAAATCTCCTCCGGCTGGCTGCCTGTCGCAGGTCCATCCGCGGGAAGAAAAACGTCATTCTGCGTGCTCTCAGGCAAGGCTTCTCCCTCATCACTTGAGAGAGCTTTTCGCTCCGGGCTGCCAAGGAATGCAGGCGACCGCATGATGGGCTTCAGTACTTGATTTTCAGGATATATGAACGCTACGCCGGAAAAGGCCGGAGCCAAAGGCCCCGGCCGCAGCTTCCGCTTTTACACCAGTTTGGCGTCAAGCTCAATCTTCGTATTGTTGGCGAAGAGCTTCGAGATGGGGCAGCCGTCCTTGGCCTCGGCGGCAGCCTTGTCGAAGGCCGCTTTGGTCGCGCCGGGAACGCTGGCCGTGGCAGTCAGCACAATGCGGGTGATGGCGAATCCGCCCTCGACCTTGCCCAGCGAAACAGCCGCGTGGGTTTCAATCTTCTCCGGCTTCAGCCCGGCCTCGCCCAACTGCGCGCCCAGAGCCATTGAGTAGCACGCGGCGTGTGCCGCCGCAATCAGTTCCTCGGGCGTGGTGCCGGAAGCTGCGCCTTCAAACCGCGTGGCGAAAGAGTAGTTCGCGTTGCTCAGAACGCCGGTCGCCGTCGAGATAACACCTTTGCCTTCCGTCAATGAACCTGTCCAAACCGCACTTGCCTTGCTTGCCATGAAATCCCTCCTTGGGGGTCGTAAAATGTTTGCCAATTGCTTTTTCCGACGCGCCACATCCGAAGGGAAAAACCCCTCGCCGCAGCAAGAATTTTGCGTTACAGCAGTTCGATGTTCCGAAGGGCCTTCAGGATGCGCGCAAAGAAAATCATTCCTTCCGCCAGACGGCGCGCATCGCACTTGCTCCTTTATTGATCCGGCAACTAAATACTGTTTGGGTGCCCCATCCATTTCCGCGTCTTTTTGCGGAAATGGGTGGGAATCGATACCACTATTTTCTTGCCGGATCAATAGAGAACGTCGATGCCAGGCTGCGGCGCAATGGAGTCCAGCGGCGCACGGACCAGCAGATGGGTGCGATTGAGCACCTTGCGCGTGAGGCCGGTCAACGCCATCCCCGCCGCCTCGCCCAGCGGAACCCAGCGCCGACGGCCACCGTGCACGGTCAGTTTTTTCGCGTCGTCCTCAAAAACCGTGCGGATGCGCACGTAGTAGTTCACGTGCATGATGGCGTGACGAACGGTCAGTCGCAGCTCGTCCTCGGGCACGGCGGCGTCTTTCAGCACAGGCAGCTCCCACAAGCCCGGCATGACGGTCTGCGACTCCGGGCGCTGCTCCAGCAGCACTTCCCGATGAGACTGCCCGGCGCGCTTGCCTTCGCGCACCGAGAGCGCGCAGGCCACCTCGCGGCAGATCATCGGCGGCCGCGGCGCGGTTTCGTGCTCGCCCTGGGTCTTGCAGTCGTCCACCAGCGGGCAGGCCGCGCACTGCGGATTGCGCGGCAGGCAGAGCACCGCGCCCAACTCCATCAGCGCCTGATTGAAGTCGCCCGGATGAGCCGGATCGACCAGGCTGTTGGCCAGCGCCTCGATCTTGTGCCGGACCACGGCGCCCCCACCCGCACGGCTGCCGGCCTTCCAGCCCTCCAGACGGCACAGCACCCGCTCCACGTTGCCATCGACGACGGCCACCGGCTCGCCATGAGCGATGCTGGCGACCGCCGCTGCCGTATACGCCCCAATGCCCGGCAGCAGACGCAGTTCGGCCGCTGTGACCGGCAAGTTTCCGTGGTAGCGATCGGCGACAAATTGCGCCGTCTTGTGCAGCATCCGCGCCCGGCGGTAGTAGCCGAGGCCGCTCCACAGGGCCAGCACCTCTTCTTCCGGGGCCAGCGCCAGCGAAACCAGCGTGGGAAAGCGCGCCATGAACGCCTGATAGCGCTCAACGACCACCGCCACGCGGGTCTGTTGCAGCATGACTTCCGAAACCCAGATGGAGTAGGGATTCTGGCTCCGCCGCCAAGGCAGGTCGCGCTGGCAGCGCTTGTACCAGTCCAGCAACCGCCCCCGCACGCGGAGGATCTTTTCCTCTTCCCAATCCTGCTTGCCCATGGGCTCAGCTTAGAGCATCGGAGCGTTTTGTGTGAACTTCATTTGCGCAGAGGGCCGAGAAAGCCAGGGCCAAGCTCCATTTCGTGATCGTATTGATCCGGCAACTAAACACTGTTTGGTGCCCCATCCATTTCCGCGTCTTTTTGCGGAAATGGGTGGGAAACGATGGCCCTGTTTTCGTGCCGGACGCGCCTTTCGCCGGTTGTGAATGCCCGGAGCGGCTCTCCCATTGCGAACCGGAATGCGATAGGCTCGTAGATGTATGGAAAAGACTTGCAATCGCTGCCATCAGACCGTTCAGGCCGAGGACTGCTACTGCCCCTACTGCGGTCTGCCGCAACTGGTGTACGCGACCGATGCCGCCATCCCTGGGCAGCCGGAGCCGGAAGGCTGGAACGAAGTGGTGCCGGATGCCAGCTCGGTCAATTGGAAGCCGGCCCTGCGCGCGGCCCTGCTGATGGGGATTCCCGCCGGGCTGCTATCGAGCGATGCCTCGCCCGCCGGGCATCTGGGACTGTTCTGGATGACCACAGCCGCAGCCTGGGCCGTCATCCTCTATATGCGCAACCAGAAGCCTGCGTGGATGACGCTGGGAGCCGGCGCCCGCATCGGCCTGGTCACCGGCCTGCTGGGCGGCTGGCTGGCCTTTGGCGTCAGCGGCGGCACTTTGTTTGTTCGGCGCTTCTTTCTGCACCAGTCCGGCCAGATTGACGCGATGTATTCCAGCATTTTCGCCAGCAAGTTCCAGCAGACGATTCAGCAGTCGCTGGCGGGAATGAGCGCGTCGGACGTGGCGCAGGCGCAGCCCATCTTCGCCAAGATGATTGCCGGTGTCCTGTCGCCGGAGGGCCACGCCGGCGTGTGGACCTTCTCGATTGCGTTTACCTCTTTATTCTTGCTGCTGTTTGCCGTGGGCGGAGGCATTCTGGGGACACGGATGCGGCCCCGAAGCCCTCGTCCAGAGGCTTAGGTCTTGAATCGTTCCTTCAGGTGCGTCGTTCCCAGCTCTCAAAATCGAGACCTGGGGGCGCCCAGTGATTGAATTCCACTTTTTGACAGCTTGCTCGCAAGCCCCAACCCTTCTATCATCCTGCGAGGGATGGGCCGCGAGAGACCATCCGCGAAAGAGTACTCATGAGCGATACCGAAAGCAATACCCTACTGCGCACCAAGACCAGGCTGATGTCCGCCTCGGAGATCGAACGCACGCTGGTGCGCCTGGCGCACGAAATTGTTGAAAAAAGCAATGGCAGCGATGACCTGGCCCTGATCGGCATCAAGCGCCGTGGCATTCCGCTGGCCGAGCGGCTGGGCAAGCTGATCTCCGCCATCGAGAAGCGCCCCGTCGACACGGGCCTGCTCGACATCCAGTTCTACCGCGACGATCTGAGCACCACGGACACGCGGCCAGTGGTCACCCCCGGCGCCATCGGGTTCAATATCGACGGCCGCGACGTGGTGCTGTGCGACGACGTGCTCTACACCGGACGCACCGTCCGCGCGGCGCTCGATGCGCTGTTTGCCCATGGACGCCCGCGCCGCGTGCAACTGGCCGTGCTGATCGACCGCGGCCATCGCGAACTGCCCATTGAGGCCACCTACATTGGCAGGCACGTGCCCACCAGCAGCAAAGAGATTATTGAGGTCAAGTTTCAGGAAGTAGACAACGACGAGCAGGTTCTGCTGGTCGAACGCACCGACTAGGCCTTTGACAGCTTGAAGTTGTACACCCTTGGGTGCCCCAGGTCTCGATTTTGAGACCTGGGATCCATCAACTCATTGGAACTTCTTCATCCTGTCAGAGACCTATTGATCAGGTAACTAAATACTGTCTGGGTGCCCCATCCATTTCCGCGTTTTTGCGGAAATGGGTGGGAAACGATGCCACTGTTTTCTTGCCGGATCAATGGGTTTTCAAGCCCAGAAAAACTTTTTTGAACCGCAACCAATTCTTCGGAATGGATTCTTATGAGCCAGACCGCAGTTTCAGTTCGCCCCCCGCTTCACACTCCGCCCGTCGCAGCCTCGCCGTTTCCGTACCATCCCGGCTCGCTGCTCTCGGTTGAGCATCTGACCTTGGATGCCGTGAGCCACATCCTGGCCCGCGCCACCGCGCTGGAAAATCAGGACCCGATCGAACGCGCTCTTACGCTGGCCAAGCGCCGCGTCGCGCTGCTTTTTTACGAGTCCTCGACGCGCACGCGCACCAGCTTCGAGCTGGCCGCCAAGAGCCTCGGTGCCGACACGGCGCTGGTTTCCAGCCTTTCGTCCAGCATTGAAAAGGGCGAGTCGCTGAAAGACACCGGCTTGACCCTGCGCGCGCTGGGAGCCGAGGCCATCATCCTGCGCCACAACTCCAGCGGCGCGCCCTGGCTGCTGGAAGAGGCGACCCGCCTGCCGATCCTCAACGCCGGCGACGGGATGCACGCGCATCCCACCCAGGCGCTGCTGGATCTGCGCACCATCCTGGCTCATCTGCGCGATGGCGCTGTCGCCGTCACGGCCGAGACCCTGGCGGGCGTAACCGTCAGCATCACCGGCGACATTCTGCACAGCCGCGTAGCCCGCTCCAATATGCTTCTGCTGCCCCGGCTGGGAGCGCGCGTCATTCTCTGCGGCCCCAAGGAACTGTTGCCGGAACTGGCCGCGCAGACCGGCCCAGGTATCACCGTCGAACGCGACTTCGAGGCGGCGCTGCGCCAGTCGCAGGTGGTCATGATGCTGCGCATTCAGGCCGAACGGCTGGCCGGATTGCAGCTCGATCTGGAAGAGTACAAGGCGGGCTATCAGCTAACCGGCCCGCGGCTGGCGGCCTTCGCGCCGACGGCATTCGTTCTGCATCCCGGTCCCATCATTCGCGGGCTGGAGATTACGGCGGGCGTCGCCGACGGCCCCCAGTCGGCCATCCTGGAACAGGTCACGAACGGCGTCGCCATCCGCATGGCGGTGGTCGAGCGGGCGCTGACCACGGCAGGCAAAGGAGGCCGCGCATGACGGCACTGGTGATTCGAGGCGGACATCTGATCGACCCGGCGGCGGGCGTCGATGCGCCCAAGGACATTCTGCTCAATGACGGCCATGTGGCCGAAATCGCCAGCCCCGGCAAGCTGAAAGCGACCAACGGCGCCGAGGTTCTGGACGCGACCGGCCTGACCGTCGCTCCCGGCCTTGTCGATATGCACGTCCATCTGCGCGAGCCCGGCCAGGGCTACAAGGAAACCATCGCGACCGGCACGGCTGCTGCTGCTGCGGGCGGATTCACGGCCGTGGCCGCCATGCCGAACACGACGCCGGTCAACGACTCGCCGGAGACGACCCGCTGGATGCAATCGCCGGAGCGCGGCGCAGTTGTGCGCGTTTTCCCCATCGCCGCCGCCACGCGCGGGTTGAAGGGCGAAACGATCAACGACTATGCGGCTCTGAAGGCCGCCGGAGCCATCGCCGTTTCCGACGACGGCCAGCCGATCCTGAAAGACAATGTGATGCGCGAGGCGCTGGCCGCTTCGGCGCGCATGGGTCTGACCGTCATCCAGCACGCCGAGGACACGCGCTTGACGCGGACCGCAGAGTGGACGGCCAGCATGAACGCCGGGAACACAGCCTTCAAGCTCGGCCTGCGCGGCATGAGCGACGAGGCTGAATCGACCATCGTCGAGCGTGACATTCGCCTGATTACCGACCTGCGCGAATCGCGCGCCCATCTGCACGTGGCGCACATCTCCACGGCCGCCGCGTTGAACGCCGTGCGCCAGGCTCGCCGCAACGGCCTGCGCGTCACCTGCGAGGTGGCCCCGCACCACTTTCTGCTGACCGACGAACACGTCGGCCTCTACAACACGAATGCCAAGATGTGCCCGCCGCTGCGCTCGGCCGCCGACCGCGACGCGCTGATTGCGGCCCTCCTTGATGGAGTGGTCGACGCCATCGCCACCGACCACGCGCCCCATGCCGTCCACGAAAAGGAAGTCGAGTTCGAGCGCGCCCCGAACGGCATCATTGGCCTGGAAACCGCCTTCGGCCTCGCGCTGCGCTGGCTGCACGCGGAATGGAAGCTGCCGCTGGGCCGCGTTTTGAGCCTGATGAGCGCGCAGCCGGCGGCGCTGCTGGGCATGAAGGGACGCGGAACGCTCGCCGTGGGCAGCTTTGCCGACGTGGTCGTCTTCGACCCCAAGGCCGAGTGGACCTATGACGCCCACAAGGGCAAATCGAAGTCCAGAAACACGCCCTTCGACGGCTGGACGATGCAGGGCAAGATTCGCTGGACGATCAGCGAAGGCCGCATCGCGTACGACCGGGAGCTTTGATTCGCTTCCCATGTGCGTCGAATGTCGCCAGCACTTATTGCAGGCCGGTACGCTAAACTGTTGTATCTTGGTACACATTGGAGGCTAACGTGCCGTTCCTGAAATCCCTGCGCTTGAATGGGCTTCTTTCGTTTCCTCCGGATTCGGAGCCAATTCCTCTGACTCCGCTGAACGTCTTGATCGGACCAAACGGCTCAGGAAAGTCCAATCTGATCGAAGGAATTGAGCTGCTTCACGCCACGACGACGGGGTTTGCCAGTGCCATTCGTGAAGGCGGAGGTGTGCGCGAGTGGCTTTGGAAGGGGAACGATGCCAACGGAACTGGCACGATTGAGGCGCACATTGAAAACTATCGTTTTGCCTATAGCGCAGCTGTATCAGCTTTATTAGGGGAGATGGGATCTGATGAACCTCCGACTCTTCGTTACAAACTCTCCTTCGTTGAATCGGGTTATAGGGTAGAGATAACGGATGAGATCATCGAAGGCGATCCGACCGACAGAAACGAAGCTGGGAATCCTCCCTTCTACTACCGTCTCCAAGAAGGTTATCCAATAGTCAACGCCAAAACTGCCGGGTATTTATCGCAACATAAGTCAGGGAGTTGGGAGAAACGGAAGTTGGATCGTAAGGCTGTTAAACCTGACGAATCCATCTTGATGCAGCTCAAAGACCCGTCTTCCTATCCTGAGCTAACTGAACTAGGACGGAAGTTTGGACAAATCGCAACATTTCGCGAGTGGACATTTGGGCGCTCTGCGGAGGTTCGCAGACCACAGCCGACAGATATAGCTGCGGATGTTCTTGCGCATGATTCGAGCAACCTGGGAATGCTTCTCAACCAGTTAGAACACTTGGGCACTCAGTCGGAATTCCATAGATATTTGTCTCGTTTCTTGCCTCGTTTTGAGAGATTCAGTACACGCGTTGAAGGCGGCACCATACAGTTCTATCTTCACGAAAAGGGGTTGAAACAGCCTGTTCCTGCAACGCGCCTCTCAGACGGCACGATTCGCTTCATGGCGATTCTTGCGCAATTGCTTTCACCCACTCCGCCACCGCTGATTTGCATGGAAGAACCGGAGCTTGGCCTCCATCCAGATGCTATTGCATTGCTGGCGGATTTGTTGCAGGAAGCTTCCGCAAGGACGCAGTTGATCGTCACCACGCACTCGGATGCACTGGTTTCCGCACTGACTGAAGTTGCCGATTCGGTGCTGGTATGCGAGTACCGGGGTGGCACCGTTCTCAAGAGAGTCGAATCGGAAAAGTTGCGCTTCTGGTTGGAGAAGTACAAACTGGGCGAGATTTGGCGCATTGGCGAGATCGGGGGCAATCTGTGACGGAGATTGCCGTGTATGTCGAAGGCGGCGGGAACACAGCGGGGCAGAAGGCTGAGTTGAGGCAAGGATTCGACGCCTTGTTTGCAAGCGAGAAATCGAAGGTGCGTGAGAAAAACGGAAGTTTGAGGTTTATTTGCTGCGGAAGCCGGCAGCAGGCCTATGAAACATTCCTCAATTCATTGGCAATGCATCCGGAAACGATCAATGCGCTCCTTGTGGACTCGGAAACCCCGATTGATCCGGTTCCAGAAAATGAGGCTGAAGACGCAAGAGCCCGTGTTGCTCACCTCCAGCAGAAGAATGGGACGGCAGGGCGCGGACAAGGGGATGGTTGGCAGTTGACCAATATTCCGCCTGAACGAGTTCACCTTATGGTGCAATGCATGGAAGCATGGATCGTTGCCGATCCCGATGCGTTGGAGGCTTTCTATCAGAAGCACTTCAAGAAAGTGAGCCTTCCCAAGCGCATGAATCTGGAAGATGAGCCGAAAGCCGATCTCTACGAGAAGCTCAAGAATGCAACGAAAGGTACGACAAAGGGGGAGTATGGCAAGATCAAACACGCCAGCAAACTTCTGTTCGTGATCGACCCGGAAAGGGTGGCCGAGCACTGCCCACGATTCGCAATCTTTCGGAAGTGGCTTGCTGAATCAATCGATGCCTAGAGCGAAACCACAGTTGCTCTATCCCGAAGCGACACTTGAGTCGACGAGACCAGCAGGGAGCGGCGACCTTCGTGAAAATTCATCAGGCTCCACCTACTGTGGTTCCGCTCTAGTCCGCTACGGTAGGGCGTTCATCGGAAACCTACCCCTTGCGCCGGTAAAGCACCTGGAACTCGTAGCCGGTATTGGCGGGGAAGAGGCTGGCGACGTGGCGCAGCCGCTCGGCGAGGGCTGCCGGAGCCAGCAGCGGATAATCGCGCTCGCGCAGGTCGTGGTAGTCGAAGTCCACGGCCAACGACAGCATGTAAATGGCCAGCGCGTCCGAGAAGGCCGACTCGTCGTAGGCGTTGCGCGCGCACTCGTCGATGCTCTTCTGTCCAGCGTGGCTCTCCTGAGCGCGACGGCGCGTCTCCCAGGCATCCTGGCTGGTTTCGCCGTGCACCTGGGCCTCGGCCTGCTTCCAGACCAGCGTCGAAAAGCTCTCCGGCGATCCCGCGGCCTCCACAAAATTGTGTGCCACGTTGATGAAGAACTCGAAGGCCAGGCCGAAGCGGTCTTCGACCAAATGCGTCGAGAGGAAGACCGCCGCGGTCGAGCCAAAGGTTGCATTGCGGTGACAGATGGCGCGGTCGCCCAGCTCAACCGTGTAGGCAGGCGCGATCATGATTTCGTCGGTATCGGCAATGGCCAGGGGGACGAAGTAATAGGCGTACTTGCTGAGCGCGGCCGTGAGCGCTTCCGGCACGGCGCCGACCAGATGCTCCAGCTCCGCCACGGGAATGCCCGTCTCGCCCCACGTGGCGTAATGAATGCCGTTGGGGGCCTCCGTCACGGCGACCTGCGTGGCCACCTTCTCCGCCTGCCAAAGCTCGACTTGTGCGCCACTGGTCATGAGAGTTTTATTTTAGCCCACGGAAGCGGCGGAAATTTCACAAACGCCCGAGGGTGGCTCCTGGATCCATTCTTGATCCGTGGAAATGTTCTAAAGTCGGCCCTGGCACAAAATAAGTTTCTGAAATACGCTCTCGTCATTTGCTCCAGTAGTTGTACTTCCAGATGCACCACAAGGCGTGGAAGCCGTCGCGCCAGCCGATTTTCTTTCCCTCGGCGTAGGTGCGGCCGGAGTAGGAGATTCCGACCTCGTATATCCGCACCTTCATCCGGGCAACCTTGGCGGTGATTTCCGGCTCGAAGCCGAAGCGATGCTCCTCGATCGGAATCTTCTGGATCACCTTGCGGCGGAAGGTTTTGTAGCAGGTTTCCATGTCCGTAAGGTTCAGGTCCGTAGCCATGTTGGAGCACATGGTCAGGAAGTGGTTGCCGACCGAATGCCAGTAGTACAGAACCCGATGGGCATCGCTGCCGCCCTGAAAGCGCGACCCAAAGACAACATCCGCCTTGTTGGAAAGAATCGGTTCAAGAAGACGGCAATACTCGGCCGGGTCGTATTCGAGATCGGCATCCTGAATGACGACGATCTCCGAGGTTGCATGAGAAATGCCGGTGCGCAACGCCGCGCCCTTGCCCTGATTCACCTCGTGGCGGATGAGCTGGATGCGCGGTTCGTCTTGCGCGAGTTGCTGGAGCTGCTCCCAGGTGCCGTCCCGCGAGCCATCGTCCACGATGACCAACTGCTGCACGGGGCGCTGCGCCAGAACCACCTTGGCGACCTCAACCACGGTGGCGGACTCGTTGTAGACCGGCATGACGGCCGTAAGACAGGGGGCGATCTCGTCGTTGGATTTCATCCCGGATATCGTAACAGTTTCAGATTACGGAATCTGAAAAAATTCTTCGTCGATGCGGAACGATTGGATTGCGATGCGAGGAAATACAAACGCGGGTTCCTTCGCATCGCTATGGCCGGCCCGCCGCGCCGAAGCTGCCGCCGCTGGAGACAAACAGCTTTTCCGCCTGGCCGCGCAGGATGCGGTAGAGGGCGAACTGGCGCTGGGTCGAGCTGCGCAGTTCGAAGAGCAGCTCGCCGCGGTTGTCGGCCATGGCGTTGACGGCATCCACCAGGCGCATGCGCGGAGTCTCGTCCAGACGCGCGCCGTCGGCCACATTTTTCAGCAGCACCAGCAGGTTGCCGTAGAAATCCGGCTGGGCAATCAGCGTGACAAACTTCTGCTGGTTCAGCGGGCCATCACTGTGCGCCGTCAGCACCAGGGTTGCGCCGGAGCTGTAGGAAAGCTCGAAGACGCGGAATTGCTCGTCCAGCAGCGGCGCGGGCGGCGGCGGTTCAACAGGCGGCGCGAGCTTGGTATTTTTTCGCGCCTTTTTTGGCAGTGGAGCCGGCGCGGCGGCTGGTGGCGTCACCCCCAAGGCATCGCGGGCAATCGCTTCGAGTCCCGACTTCATTTTGGCCTCGTCGTCCACGTTGCTCCAACTGAAGGTCCATGGATGCTCGGGGCGGCTTTTGGCGTCGGAAACAGCCACGGCCTGCTCCATGTCGGGCGGCAGCCCCATCAGCGTCGGAAGCACCTCGGCGCTCTTGTCGCCGGATTTGCCGCGCTGGAGCCGGGGCCGGTCGGGATCGGTGAACCCCGGCAGCGAATCAACGTGGCCCACATCTTCCGTCGGCTTCTTCTTGCTCTTCTTCAGCACGGGACGGTCCGGGTCGTCGGGCGGCGCACTGCCGCTGTCGCTGGAGTCTCTCTTGTGCAGCGTGGGCCGATCCGTGTCGGGAGCGGGGCTTTGAGTGGAGGCGCTGGCGTCGCCGCCGGTGTCTTTCCTGTGCAGCGTCGGCCGGTCGGCGTCGGAAGCAGAATCGGAGCTGCCGCCCTTGCCCGCCGTTCCATCTTCGTCGGCGTGATGCTTGCGATGCAGCACGGGGCGGTCGCTGTACTCGTCTTCAATGCGATTGCGCGCGACCTCCGACATCGACGGCTGGGGTTTGGGCTTGGGAAGCGACTTCCAGGTTCCATAGCCGACCCACGAGCCCTGCTCCTGACCCGCGTTCTTGATGTCGAAGAGGCCCACCGGCTGGCCATTTCGCTGGAGTTCGTACTCGACCTCGCCGGAAACCGCCAGCGGCATGGGACGCGCCAAATATAGGCCGCCGTCCTGAAGCTGGCCGCCATCGAGCACGGCCACGGGAACCAACCGGCTTGCTTTGGGATGGCCCGCTTCGCCGGTCCACTCGAGAACCGCAACGGCTCGCAGATCGGGCGCGTCCTTGGTGCTCTTTGTCACCTGGCCGGGATATTGGCACCAGACCGGCAGCGCGGCCAGCAGGCCGATGGCCGCCAATGCCCGTCGCTCGATTGATAGAATCCATTTGTCGCGCAAGGACATTCTCCGCTCGCCCCGAAAAGAATCGAATCCTGAAGCCGCTTTGGACTCTCTATTTACCATACGAGGATTTTTCCATGGAATTGAACCAGAAAGTCGCTGACTTCACTTTGCAAACCGACGAAGAGAAGATCGTGAGCCTCTCGGACTACGCTGGTCAGCCCGTGATTCTCTTCTTTTTTCCCAAGGCGAACACCCCTGGCTGCACGATCGAGGCCTGCGGTTTTCGCGATGTTTTCCAAAAGCTCCAGGCTGCCGGGGCCGTGGTGCTCGGCATCAGCCGTGACAAGCCGAAAGCCCAGGCAAAATTCCGCGCCAAAAACGACCTGCCTTACACGCTCCTTGCTGATGTAGACGAAATAGTGTGCAATCAGTTTGGCGTCTTGAAGGAAAAGAATATGTACGGCAAGAAAGTATGGGGCATCGAGAGAACCACCTTCGTCATCGGCCCGGACCAGAGCCTGCTGCACATCTTTCCCAAGGTCAAGCCCGCCGGTCACGCCGAGCAGGTGCTGGAAGTGCTGAAGGAATGGAAGAAGCACAATTTTCACGGATAACGGGTGGGTGCTCCGTGCCCCATCCATTTCACGTTCTTTGTGAAATGGATGGGAAACCAAGAATTTATCCCTACCGGAACGATGAAAATGTCCGAGGTCTCCGACAGCTTGAAGTTGTACCGCCATTGGGTGCCCCCGGTCTCGATTTTGAGACCGGGGATCCACGCGGCCTGTTGAGCCCTTGAGAAAATGCCGGGATCGCAGCAGAAATTGTCCAGTGAATTCTCCAAAAACGGTTTGCTTTCGCGGTTGCCGGGCAGCCTGATTCCGCGCGCCTTTTTTCTGGCGCCGCCCGAGCAGGTGGCCCTGCGGCTGCTGGGCAAAGTGCTGGCGCGCGTTTCAGGCGCGGGCATTCTGGCCGGACGGATCGTCGAGGTTGAGGCGTATCTTGGGCCTCACAACGACCCGCCCGACCCGGCCGCACACGCCTTTCGCGGCCCCACGGCGCGCAACCGGGTTCTGTTCGGCCCCGCAGGCCATGCCTATGTTTACTCGATCTACGGCCGCTATTTCTGCATGAACATTTCCTGCGAGGCCGAGGGCCGGGCCGGTTGCGTGCTGCTGCGTGCGCTGGAGCCGCTGGCCGGGACAAACAGGATGGCCCTGAATCGCGGCCTCGCGCCTGGCGCCGACGCACGCCAGCTCACCTCCGGCCCCAGCCGCCTTTGCCAGGCGCTCGGTCTGACCCGCGCGGCGCACAACGGCCTCGATCTGCTGGACGCCGCGTCACAGCTCCAAGTGCGCGACGACGGCTGGCCGGTCGGCGAGACGCTGGTCACGCCGCGCATCGGCATCCGCGAGGCCGCGGACTGGCCGCTGCGCTTTGCGCTGGCAAAAAATCCATGGGTCTCCGGAGCGAAGAGGCCGCGGACGACCGCACTGAACGCCAAAAGGCGCTCCCGGTAGCCGGGAGCGCCTTTTGGGAGACTCATTCCAAGTTAGGCTACTTCCTTCTGCCAGACTTGGTGGGAGCGTTGACAGGAAGGGTTGCCTGGAAGCCAGACAGGATGCCCTTCACTTCGCCCGCATAGAGCCCGGTCGGCGCCAGTTCCAGATACTTCTGATAGGCCTCAAGGCAGCCAGCCGGCGGAACCAGCTTGTGCGTCGTGTTGTCCACCGTGGTGGCGGCGATCAGGCCATTGCCCTTCAGGTAGTACAGGAGCGCCTGCGTCGGATCGGCCTTGATGGCCTCATCGGCAGCGGCGGCCTGTGCCGGAGCATTGTGCTCCTGAAAAAAGATCACGGCCTCGTTCTTCAGATAGAAAGCCGTTTGTGCGGGATTGACCTTGACTGCTGAGTCAAAGGCCGCATTCGCCTCGGGAACCTTGCCGGTGCGTGCATAGATCTCGCCGAGGCCGCTGTAGCCAGCGCCCTGGTTGATCGTGCTTGGTTTCTTGGACGCGAGATCAACTTCGATAGCCTTCTTGAAGTTCGTTTCGGCCAGGTCGTACTTCGTCTTGTCGCCTTGCGGCAACCGTGCCAGCCCCAACTGCGCCTGAGCCAACTGGATCCAGAGAACGGAAGCATCGGGCTTGGCCGCGGTGTCCCTGAGCATGAAGTTTTCGATCTCGGTATACTTCGCCGTCTTGATCTCATCTTCCTTGGCTTCGAGATCTGCCTTGGAGGCCGTGGCGCCCAGAGCCTGGACAGCCGCCGCGTGCGCTTCTTCAATGTCCTTGAAGTCCTGGTTGGCGGCCTTGATATCGCCATTGATCTTATTGACAACGGCGTTGTTCTTCATGGCCTCAGCGTTGTGTTTCTTGAGATCTTCCAACTGCCTCTGCTGATCCTTGGGGAGCTTGTCGATGAACTCCTTGCGGGACATATCGATGTCCTGAAGCACATCCTGGCCCGCGATCACCTTGACGTTATCGATGGAATCGACCATCTTGTCGGCTGGCGTTTCGGGCGCCCGGAAGACGATGGTGTAGGTTCCCGGATGCGCCTCGCCGGCAAAGTCGCCGGTGGAGGAAAGCGGGAAGCTGAATTTCGCCGTATGGCCGCCGTCAGTCGACAGGCTCACTGTGCCGGCCGACCGGGACGCCCCCGTCGGATCGGTGACATGGCCGTGGATCTTGCCCGTGGGCGTTTGCGCAAACACAGGCAAAAAGGCGAATGCCAGCAGGCCCAGCCAAAGTGAAAGATTGCGTTTCATCTTTATCTCCTTGCGAGCCGCGCAAGCAAGCAGCTCGCACGCTCTCTGAAAAGTCTGATTTTGCCGGCCCACGAACCGGCTGATTCCGTGGATTCCGCACCAGCCATGAAACTGCGCTTGTTTCCGCCACGCGGCACAGCAGGCGGACGCGCTCGATCAAAAAAAACCCTGCGCCGGCGGTAAAATGCATCTGCCACCAACGGACTTACGCTATTCTACTCAGTTTCTCATGGTAGCCCGCCCGGAGAATGGCTGGGTGTGGTCTGTATCACATATTAAAATCAAGTCATGGCAACCCTCATTCGTCCCGCGACCCGCGCGGATATTCCGCAAATTCTGTTTTTTATTCGCGCCCTGGCCGCCTACGAGCACGCACCGGAGGCAGCCGTTGCGACCGAAGCCGATCTGGAGCGGGACGGTTTCGGTCCCAATCCCTTTTATTTTTGCCTGATCGCTGAGCACGACGGGCAACCGGCGGGCTTTGCCCTGTCTTTTTTCAACTATTCCACCTGGGTGGGGCGGCCCGGAGTTTACATCGAAGACATCTTCGTCCAGCCGGAGCTGCGCGGGCAGGGAATTGGCAAAGCGCTGCTGCGGCGTGTGGCGGCCATCGCGGTTGAAAAGGGCTGCCAGCGCATGCAATGGCAGGTGCTGGACTGGAACACGCCCGCCATCGATTTTTATCGCGCCATGGGCGGTGAGTTTCTGGACGAGTGGCGGAATGTGCGCCTGAGCGGCGAGGCGCTGACGCAGTTGGCGGACGCGTCCACGGAGTCCTCGGAGGCCGCGCAATGAAAATTCGCGTCATTGGCGGTGGACTGGCTGGCTCGGAAGCGGCGTTGACGGCGGCGCGCCTCGGCTGCCAGGTCGATCTCTACGAGATGCGGGCCGTGGTGGACGGCCAGCCGCGGCTGACCCCGGCCCATCAGACCACGGAGTTCGGCGAACTGGTCTGCTCCAACTCGCTCAAAAGCGAGTCGCCCAATACCGCGCCCTGGCTGCTGAAGCAGGAGATGCGGCGCGCTGGCTCCGCGCTGATGCGCATTGCCGACGAAACGGCCGTTCCCGCTGGTCACGCGCTGGCTGTCGACCGCGTCGAGTTTTCGCGGCAAGTCTCCAAGGCCATTGAGGCCGAGCCGCTGATTCGCGTCCTTCGCGAGGAGGTCACCAGCCTTGACGATTCACTTCTGCAAGACGAGGATTGCCTCACAATTTTGGCCACCGGCCCCTTGACCAGCGAGGCTCTGAGCGCGGAGATCGAGCGCATCACCGGCTCCGGCCATCTTTCCTTTTACGACTCGATTTCGCCGATTGTCGAGGCCGACTCGATCGACATGGAGCGGGTCTACTTCGCCGCGCGTTGGGACAAGGGCACGCCCGACTACCTCAACTGTCCGATGGACCGCGCCGAGTACGACCGCTTTCTCGACGCCCTCATCGCCGCCGAACCGGCCGAGGCCAAGGAATGGGAGAAGCTCGCTTATTTTGAGGGTTGCCTGCCCATCGAAGTCATCGCCAGTCGCGGACGCGATACGCTGCGCTTTGGCCCGATGAAGCCCGTCGGTCTGCGCGACCCGCGCACTGGGCTGCGTCCCTGGGCTGTGGTGCAACTGCGCAAGGAAAATCTCCGCGCCGCGAGCTATAACCTGGTCGGCTTCCAGAACCACTTGAAGTTTGGCGAACAGGCCCGCGTGCTGCGGCTGATTCCGGGCCTGGAAAACGCGCGCTTTCTGCGCTACGGCCAGATGCATCGCAACACCTATATCTGCGCGCCGGAGCTATTGGATGAAATGCTGCGCTTGAAGAAGCAGCCGCGGCTGCTTTTTGCCGGGCAGCTTTCGGGCATTGAGGGCTATACCGAATCGATTGCCACCGGAATTCTGGCGGGCCTCTACGCCGCGAAGTTAGTACGCGGAGAAGAACCCACGCCCGCCCCGCGCGCCTCGGCGCTCGGCTCGCTTGTTTCCTACATCACTCACGCCGACCCGAAGCACTTTCAGCCGGCCAACATGACCTTCGACCTGCTGGAGCCTCTGGAAGAGGAGCTGCGCAAGAAGATTCGCGACAAAAAGGAGCGCCATCGGCTGGTCTGCGAACGCGCGCTGGCGGCGTTCGATGCGTGGTGGAAAGGGCTTGGTTACTGTTCGATGACTATTGATCCGTCACATAACGATCACATAGTTAAAGATCTGTCATCCTGAGCGACTGGAGCGCAGCGAAGGGAGTCGAAGGACCTGCGGTTGTCTTTCTCTTTTGTGCGAATGAACGCCGAGGTGGGGTGGCAGACCGGCGAACGTGTAACCTGAAGTTGGGAGTGTTTTTTTGATGCGTTGGATTTCCATTCTGGTTTGTATGGCGGCGCTGGCGGGCGGCGCAAACGCTGTTCAGGCGCAATCCGCGCCAGCCAAGCCCCCGCAAGGCGCGACGCGCCTGATGCTGCCCCCCGTGCCCAAGGCGCTGTTGCCGCAAGCCTTTGCCGGCTGGGTGGCCGCGCAGCCACCGAAAAAGCTGACCGACGCGGCGCAGGCTGATCCGGTCCACGCCGAGGCCCTCAAGGAATACGGCCTTACCGACGCGGCGCTGGCCGACTATAAGCGCAGCGGCGAAACGCTGAGCCTGCGCGCACTGCGCTTCCGCGACGCCAGCGGCGCTTTCGGCGCGTACTCCTTCTACCGCCAGAATGGATGGCCGAAGGAAGAAATCGGTTCGGGCGCAACCTCCGACCACAACCGGGTGCTTTTCTGGGTGGGAAACACTCTGGTGGATGCGAATTTTTCGCACATTACCCCCATGTCGGGCTCGGAACTGCGTGAGCTGGCCAGCCAGTTGCCAATGCCGGAAGGCGGCAAGGCGCTGGCGCCGCCAATCCTGGCCAATCTACCGCAAGCCTCGTTGCAAAAACAGACCATGCACTACGCGCTGGGACCGGCGAGCTATGCCGGCGCGGGCGGCGTGTTGCCGCCGGAGCTGGTCGGCTTCAACCTCGGCGCGGAGGCCGTCACCGCCAGCTATAACCTGCGCTCCAACCCGGCCACGCTGACCCTCATCGACTACCCGACGCCGCAGATGGCCGCCGAGCAGGAGACGCGGATTCGCGCTTACATCAAGGCGGGCAGCAAAGCGCAGCCGCCCTGGCCCAAGCCGCTGCAAGACTCTGATCAGGTTTCGCTGGAGGTGCGCCGCAGCGGGCCGCTGGTGGTGCTGGTCAGCGGCGACGCCATTCCCGAGGAAAGTCATATCCTGCTGGAAAGCGTGCATTTTGAGTCGGATCTGATGTCGATTCCGCAACCCAAGGAATCCGATGCCGTGAAGACCGGCAAGTTCTTGGTCGGGATCACCCTGCTGATCCTGATCGGCGGCAGTTCGGCGATTCTGCTGGGCTTTTTCCTGGGCGGCTTCCGGGCGGTTTACCGGATTTCGCGCGGCAAGCCGGCGTCCTCGGTTTATGATGAGGAGTTCATCAGTCTCAACCTGCGGGACCGAAAGGAAGAAAATTTACTGTTAAATCCCGAGGCCGAATCCGCAGAATTACCGGGGCAGAAAAACCTGTTGAAAACAGGAAAGAAACCCTAGAAAACGCCCTGAAAAGACGGAAAAATGCGGGAGCAAAAAGGCGAACACCTATCGAAGACGCTCCCGCTTGTTTTTCAACAGGAATAAAATAATATATTGATTTTAAATGACTTATTTCCTCCTCGATTTTTCCTTGACACTCCCATCCCACATCCCTACTATGCAGCCAGAAAGTTCTAATGGTTTTGCCTCCGTTGGAACTATTCTCCCTGAGGAGAGAGCTGCCCTGTTGCCGGGCGGCTCTTTCCGTTTTTGCGCGGTTTAGAAGCTGGCGGCTGCAAGGCAGAAAGCCCTCGAACGCAGACAGGCCCACGGATGATCCGTGGGCCTGTCTGGTCGTGGCGAACGTTCGCCGGATCAGTGTTTGTGCTCGTCCTTTTGCTCGGGACGCGCCGCGGGCGCGGAGTGCGACCCGCCTTGGGACTGTGCAGCGGGGCGCTGCTGCTGAGATTGAGCGGCAGGACGCTGTTGCTGTTGGGGTTGCGCATTGCGTTGCTGCTGTTGTTGTTGGGGTTGAATGTTGCGCTGCTGTTGCTGTTGCTGCGGCTGCGCATTGCGCTGCTGGTTCTGAGGTCCACCCCAGCCTTGGCCGTTGCCGCGCTGCTGGTTGGCTTGAGGATTGGCGTTGTTCTGGAAACCGCCACGGTTTGAGTTATTCAAAGGCTGCGCATTGCGTTGCTGCTGGTTGTTGTTCTGCTGCTGGTGGTTGTTCTGAGCTCCACCCCAGCCCTGTCCGTTGCCGCGTTGCTGGTTGGCTTGAGGATTAGCGTTGTTCTGGAAACCGCCCCTGCCCGGGTTGTTGCCGGGTTGTGCGTTTGAGTCCCTGCCCAATGGCCGTGCCGCGGTCAGATTCTGCGGACGGCCGCCATTGTTGCGGACATAGGAATTTCTGTCGCCCATGGCGGAGTTCTGGTGCTGCTGCTGGAACGAGGTCCGGCCCATGTGCTGATCGCGATCGGCAAAGCGCTCCTCGGGCCTTGGATCATGGCGAATGCCGCCGGGACCGCCGCTGAAGGCCGCACGGCTGTTCCGGTCGACAAAGCCTCTTTCCATGCGCCCACGATCCTCAAAAACTCCATGGATGCGCCCGCGGTCCACATGCATAACCGCCGTGTTGTAGAAGAAGTCATGGCCGCGCCACTCGCCGCCGGCAAAGCCGATGCCGAAGTAGCCGAAGCCGTAGTTCACGCCGCCATAGTAGCCAATGTGGCGTCCCCAGTAGCCATCATGGAAGACATACTGGCCACCGGACCAGCCCCAGTAGGGGGGCGTCCACAGCGCGCCTTCATAGGGAGCAGGCACCCACGCGCCGGGAACCCAGAAGTAGCCGTCCGGGCCATAGGCCCAGTAGCCGGGCGTCCACATCAGGCCGGGCTCAGGGCAGGGGGGCTGGTCATAGACCGGCAGCATTGGCGGCGCAAACCCCACGCTGATGAAGACGCCAGCTTGCGAGGAGACAGGGACGAGCATGATAACCAACGCCAGCAGAAGCCAGCGCACAGAGCGTAACATTCGCATGGGAAAAATCCTCCAGTATCTTGGCGGCGTGAGACCGGTAACTCGATCCTCATGCCGAACCTATCGAGTTGAAACCCTTGCCTGCAACAAAAGTTGCACGGCAAGGCCAGAAACCATTTCGCCGAAGCAGCAATCGCACGATCAAGCAGCCGGGCGCGCCAACACTTGCTGGCATCAAGGAGAAGCAGCGGCACCCGCTGCCGCTCCGCTCAATCGGCCCCATCAGTCTACTCCAGAAGATTGCTCAGTGTCCGCTGAATTCCACGCGCGAAAAGATTCTTTCTCAACCCTGGCGGCATCCTTGCTTAGTAGCGATAACTCAGTCCCATGCCGAGTACGTGGCGCGCCTCCAGATTCACCGGCAGACTGCCCATCTGCGGAGCAGTCGTGCCGATGTTTCCCGCCACCTGCCCAAAGCCGATATCGAAGCTGAAATGCGGAGCCTCCTTCTGCGTGACGCGCACGGCGTAATCCAGCGTCGTTGGCAGATGGCCCCCACCCGGAAGAATCAAGTTCAGATTCTTTGCCGTGTGCGGTTCCTGCGTGAATCCCACCGACGGCACAATCGCTGTTTTGAACGGGCCGGGCAACGGAATGCCCAACCCGCCGAAAAGCCGTCCGCCAAAGCGCGTGCTCTGGCCGCCGATGCCGAAGATCGAGGCGTTGGTAGCCTTCCAGCCCAGGTTCACCAGAAACGGCAGTGGCGGATGCAGCCAGGTCTTGGTGGCGACCACAAACACGTCCTCATTGGTATAGGCGCTGCCGCTTCCGCCGACCTCGCGGCTGATCGCGCTGGAGACGAATTTGTCGCCCGTGCGCACCACGAAGCCTCCGGCCAGACCCGGCGTCCACGGGCCGAACTGCCCGTCCTTGATCGCCACCACCTTGCCGTTGAAGATGTTCATCCCATTGCTGTTCCAAAGGCTGCTTAAATCCAGCGGAGTGGACGACCCGCTGTTGCCGAAGGTATGCAGGCTGCGCGTGTAGCCCGCTTCGGCCCGGTTTGCGTACCCCTCCTCGATGCTGAAGGTCTGGATATCGCCGATAACCTTCGAAGCGTCGATGAGGTGATAGCCGACGGCCGGGTGGGAAAAGGTCTTGCCCTTATCTGTGTAGACAACGTAGGCGGTAGGCGTCAGGAAGCCGCCGGTTTGTCCCTCCAGCGTCAGGTGTTGTGCGTTGAGTTGCCGGGTGGTGAGCATAGCGACGGCGAGGAAGCCGCAAACAAAAAGTTTGTGGAATGCGCGAGAATTCAATTCTTTTCAACTCCGGTGATGGGGCAGGCCTTGCCCCCAAGTGACGTTCAGGATAGACCTCTCCTTCTACTAGTAGAACAGCCTCGTCTTAAGTCTGCTTGGGTGGTAAACTCAGCGCATGTCGCGCGGCCTGTTTATCACTCTTGAAGGTTTGGATGGTTCGGGCAAAACCACGCAGATCAACCGCTTGGCCGCCTGGCTTAAAAAGCGCGGCCACAGCGTTCTCGTCACCCGTGAGCCCGGTGGCACGGAGACCGGCGAACGCATTCGCGCGCTGGTGCTGGATTCGCACTCGACCGGGCTGGCGCCGATGGCCGAGCTGGCGCTGATGTTCGCCGCCCGCGCCCAAGCCATTTCTGAAGTTGTGCTGCCCGCGCTGGTGGCAGGCCAGACCGTTCTCTGCGATCGTTTCACGGACTCGACCGAGGCCTACCAGGGCGGCGGACGCGAGATGGGCTCCGCGATTGTGCTCGAACTGAATCGCCTGCTCTGCGCCGATCTTCAGCCCGATCTGACGCTGTTGCTGCTGCCGGGGCTGGAGGCATCGCTCGACCGCGCGCGCCGCCGCAACCAGCGCACAGCCAGCGAGAACGGCCCGGACGAAGGGCGCTTCGAGCAGGAACAGAACGCCTTTTATGGCCGCGTCTGGAAGAAATACCGCGAAATTGCCGCCCGCGAGCCGGAGCGCGTCGTCCTGATTGAAGGCGACCTGACCATCGACGAGGTTCAGGAACAGATCGTCGAAGCCGTCGCCGAACGGCTGGCCGCGCTGGCCGCCGGAACGCAGGTATAAGGCTTCGGTCTGATGCCGCGGAATATAATTTTATTGAAGATTTATTCTTCTTAATTCAATCCGTCAGCGAGATTTCATGAACTCCATTCGTCGTACCTTGTTTGCCACTGCAGTTATCCTTCTCGCCGTGCCTTTGCTTCATGCGCAGGCCTCCGAGTCCGCCATCAATAAACAAATCGGGAACCTTCGTTCGCTTTCCGCTCAACAGCGCCCGATCGCCACGCTGAGAGTCGCCGCGGACATTCGCGCCCTGCCTGCGGGCCCCAAAAAAGTGGGCCTCGCCGATGCGCTGGCCCATCTGGTGACCGAGGGCGATCAGGGAAACGATGCGCTGCAATCGGTCGCCGACGCGCTGGCCCAGGCGCTGGCCCAGTCGCCCGTTCCCGTCAAGAAGGACAAAATCCCCGAGCCTTACATCGACCTGGCCCAACTGGTGCGCTACAAGCACGTAACGGCGACCCTGGAAGATCCGCTGTTTGCCAAGGCCACACAGGAGCTGATCGCCAACGACGCCGATGTTGAAAAGGCCAACTTTACGCTGAAGGATCTGAACGGCAAGAAGGTCACACTTTCGGATCTGCGCGGCAAGATCGTGCTGGTCAACTTCTGGGCCACATGGTGCCCGCCCTGCATGCAGGAGATGCCCGATCTAGACATCATTTACACCCACTTCCAGTCGCAGGGACTGGTCATCCTTTCCATCACAAATGATGACGTTCTAAAGGTCAGCGGAGTGGTCAACAATATGGGCTATCACCCGCCCGTTCTGCTCGACTCCAGCAGCAAGGTCAGCAAGTCCTTCCACGTCGACGGCATCCCCAGAAGCTTCGTTTTCGACCGGGAGGGCAAGCTGGTGGATGAAGCCATCGACCAGTGCACCCAGCGGCAATTCTTCGCGATGCTGGCCAAAGCCGGGCTCCATCCCTAATCGCTATTGATGCGGCCCGCAAATACAGTTACCCCGTGCCCCATCCTTGCGCCTTTTTCTTGGCGCAAGGGTGGGATGCCTCAATACAATTTACGGGCCTGATCACGAATCGTTTCTCTGCAAAATCGGGGCTCCCCATCCGTGGGAGTCCTGTTCTTTCGATTCCCCGGCGCGCCCCGCGCAATTACACTTTTACAAGTGAGCAGGAAAAGCAGCCTCGCGCCCCAACTCGACCTCAGTTTTGAAGAGCCGGTTTACGCCCGGCGCATCTGGCCGGTGCGTGAGCTGGCCGGCCGGGTGCGCGAACTGGTCGAACAAAAATGGGGCGACGTGTGGGTGGAGGGTGAAATTTCCAACTTCCGCCCCGCGCCCTCGGGCCACGTCTACTTCACGCTGAAGGACACCGACGCGCAGCTTCCGGTGGTGCTTTTTCGTCGTCAGGCCATGCTGTTGCGCTTCCGCCCCGAAGACGGACTGCACGTGCTGGTGCGCGGCCGGGTCAGCGTTTACGAGCAGCGTGGCCAGATGCAACTGGTGGCCGAAACCATGGAGCCGGTCGGCGCTGGCTCCTTGCAACTGGCCTTCGAGCAACTAAAGGCGCGGCTCAAGGCCGAGGGGTTTTTCGACGCCGAGCGCAAGCGCCCGCTGCCCACATTTCCGCGCACGGTGGGCATCGTTACCTCGCCCACCGGCGCGGTGATTCAGGACTTTTTGAATATCGCAGCCCGTCGCGACTCCGGCCTGAACATTCTGCTCTATCCGGTCAGTGTGCAGGGCGACTCCGCGCCGGAGGAGATCGAAGCGGCGCTGGCAGCACTGAACGCCTCGGGTCTGGTGGACGTGATCGTGCTGGCGCGCGGAGGAGGCTCGCTGGAAGACTTGGCGGCCTTCAACTCGGAGCGCGTGGCCCGCGCCATTGCGTCCAGCAGCCTGCCGGTTGTCTCCGCGGTTGGCCATGAAACCGACTTCACCATCGCCGACTTTGTCGCCGACTTGCGCGCGCCGACGCCCTCGGCCGCCGCCGAGCTGATTACCGAGGCGCAGCACAGCATCGCCGAGCACATGGCCACGCTGGAGCATCGCTTGGAACGCGCCGCGCACTTCCAACTGCTGCAAGCCCGCCAGCGGCTTTCGCGTCTGCCCGTCAGCCGCGGAGAAGCACGCATCCATGCGCTGCTGCACCAGATGGAGCAGCGCATGGACGACCTCAGCTTCCGTCAGGAAGCCGCCGTGAGTGGCCAGCTTCGCGGTTATCAACACACCGTCGCCGAGCTGGCCGCCGCCGTTCTGCGCCACGATCCCCGCCGGGAACTTGCCCAGGCCCGCGCGCGGCTTGCCGCCTGCCGCACGCGCTTGGACCGCTCTCTGGAGCGGCAGCTTCACGCTTCGGCCGCCACCGTCAGCGCCCTTGATGCGCGCTTGCACTCGCTCTCGCCGCTGGCCGTCCTCGACCGCGGCTACGCGCTAGTGCTTGACGCGGCGGGCGGGTTAGTTCGTTCGACCACGCAGATTTCCCCCGGCGACCAAGTTACTACGCGCCTCTCCGATGGCGCCTTCACCAGCCGCGTTGAAGCGACGAAGCCCCACAGAAAATCTGTAAAAAAGAAAGCAAAGAACTGAGATGATGAGCGAAAAAAAACGTAAACTTTTTGGCACTGACGGCATTCGCGCCGTTGCCGGTGAATATCCTCTTGACCCGACCACCATCTACGCCGTTGGCCTCGCCCTCGGCCACTCGCTGCGCAAGAAAGCCGCCGCGCCCAAGGTCATTTTGGGCCGCGACACGCGCGAGTCCGGCCCCTGGATCGCGGCCACTCTGGCTGCTGGCCTGCGCGAGAGCGGCGCGCACGTCGAAAGCGCGGGTGTCATCACCACGCCAGCCATCGCGTATCTGGCGCGCACCCACGGCTTCGATGCTGGCGTGGTCCTCTCCGCTTCGCATAATCCCTGGCAGGACAACGGCATCAAGATCTTCGGCGGCGACGGCTTCAAGCTGCCCGACGCGGTCGAGCTGGCCATGGAAGAGGAGATTCTGCAACACGCCGCGCGCATCAACGCACCCGATCCAGCCAAGCTGCCGCCGGTCGAGGACAACGCCACCTTTGAGGCCGATTACATTCAGTTCCTCATCGACTGCGTGCCGGGGCTTTCGCTGGCCGGTCTGCGCATCGTGGCCGACTGCGCGAACGGCGCCTCGGCTGCCGTCGCGCCGGAGCTTTTCCGCCGCCTCGCGGGCGAAGTCACGCTGCTGAACATCGCCCCCGACGGCCGCAATATCAACGCCGGATGCGGCGCGCTGCATCCCGACTATGTTGCCGCGGAGGTCAAATCGCGCGGCGCGGCTCTTGGGCTGACCTTCGACGGCGACGCCGACCGCTGCATGTTGACCGGCGCGCACCTGAACGTCATCAACGGCGACGCCATTCTGCTGCTGCTGGGCCGCGACCTGAAATCGCGCGGCCTCCTGGCTGGCGACTTGGTCGTCGCTACCACCATGTCGAACATGGGCCTGGAAGCGGCGCTCAAGCGCAGCGGCATCCGCATGTTGCGCGCTCCGGTGGGCGACCGCTACGTTCTCGAACAGATGCTGCAACACAAGGCATCGCTGGGCGGCGAGCAGTCTGGCCACATCCTGATGCCGCACCTGGCCACCACCGGCGACGGCCTGCTGACCGCGCTGGTTGTCCTTGACCTCGTTGCGCGCAGCGGCAAGAGCCTGGAGGAGCTGACCGCGGACCTGAAGGTTTTCCCGCAAGTCATTGTGAATGTAAAGGTGCGCGAAAAGAAGCCGCTGGAAGACTTTCCCGCCGTGGTGGCTGCCATTCGCGCCGCCGAGGAGGAACTGAAAGACTCCGGCCGCGTCGTCATTCGCTATAGCGGCACCGAACCGCTGGCCCGCGTCATGATCGAGGCCGAAAGCCAGGAAGCCATGAAGCGCCACGCCGACGCCATCGCCGACGCCATTCGCGCCGAACTGGGCGTGTAGAGCTACGCAAGGAATCTGCTTGTCAAGATCATTCCGGCACAACGCGAGGGGCGCTTTCCGGAAAAGAATAGGGAAGAGCAGGATCGCGAATTCCACAAAGTGGACCAGCACTGCGAAAAATTTCCATTTTAATCACCTGAACCGCGGGCAGCGGCGGTAGGCTTCTGTCTGTAGGATGGGTTACCCTTGATTTGTGAGGTGAATGATGAATAAGGCAACGAGCAAAGTTCCCCTGAGCCCAGAAACACCAGTTGAAGTGAGCAAGGTTTCCCCGAGCCCGAAGACACCGGAAAAGCCGGGCAAAGCTTCCCTGAGCCCGGAAATGCTGGCGAAGATGAACGCCTACTGGCGCGCCGCTAACTATCTCTCTGTCGGACAAATTTACCTGAAAGACGACCCGTTGTTGGAGCATCCGCTCACGCTGGACGACGTGAAGCCGCGTCTGCTCGGCCACTGGGGCACCACGCCGGGGCTCAACTTCCTTTACGTGCATTTGAACCGCCTGATCCGCGAACGGGATCTGGACATGATGTACATCATCGGCCCGGGCCACGGCGGACCAGGACTGGTGGCGAACACCTATCTCGAAGGCTCCTACACCGAGATTTATCCCCATATTGAGCAGAACCGGGACGGCATCAAGCGTCTCTTCCGCCAGTTCAGTTGGCCCTACGGGATTCCCAGCCACGTTGCGCCGGAAACGCCCGGCTCGATCCATGAAGGCGGTGAATTGGGCTACTCCCTGGTTCATGCGTATGGCGCGGCCTTCGACAATCCGGACCTGATTGTGGCCTGCGTGGTGGGCGACGGCGAGGCCGAGACAGGACCGCTGGCCACAAGCTGGCACTCCAATAAATTCCTCAACCCCGCCACCGACGGAGCCGTGCTGCCCATTCTGCATTTGAATGGCTACAAGATCGCCAATCCCACGATTCTGGCGCGGATTCCTCCCGCCGAGTTGGATAGCCTGATGCGTGGCTACGGATATGAGCCGTACACGCTTGAGGGCGACGATCCGATGACGATGCATCAACAGGCCGCCGAGCTGTTCGACAAGGTCTTCGACCGCATCGCCGAAATTCAAAATGACGCCCGCAAGGCCAAAGGCGCGATTGCGCGCCCGGCATGGCCAATGATCATCATGCGCACGCCCAAGGGCTGGACGGGGCCAAAAGTTGTCGATGGCAAGCCGGTGGAAGGCACTTGGCGCGCGCATCAGGTTCCATTCTCCGAGCTGCGTGAGAAGCCCGAGCACATGCGGCTGCTGGAAGAGTGGATGCGCAGCTACAAGCCCGAGGAGTTGTTCGACGAGAAGGGCGCGTTCCGCGCTGAGTTGGCGGAAATTGCTCCCAAGGGACGGCGGCGCATGGGCATGAACGTCCACGCCAACGGCGGCTTGCTGCTGAAACCGCTGAAGATGCCCGACTTCCACGATTACGCCGTCGAGATCGAAGGCCGCGGCCAGAAAGATGTCGAATCGACGCGCGTGCTGGGCAAGATGCTCCATGGCGTCATGGAAGCCAACAAGGAAGAGAAGAACTTCCGCGTCTTCGGACCGGACGAAACGGCCTCAAACCGCCTCGGCGACGCAATTACCGGGACCGGCAAGGCATGGATGGCCCAGACGCTGCCAGTCGACGAGGATCTGTCGCAGACGGGCCGCGTGATGGAAGTGCTCAGCGAGCATATGTGCCAGGGCTGGCTGGAAGGCTATCTGCTGACCGGGCGGCACGGCTTCTTCTCCTGTTACGAAGCCTTCATTCACATCATCGATTCGATGGTGAACCAGCACGCCAAATGGCTGAAGGTCACGCGAGAGATTCCCTGGCGCAAGCCGATTGCGTCGCTGAACTACCTGCTCAGTTCTCTCGTTTGGCGTCAGGATCACAACGGCTTCTCGCACCAGGATCCTGGCTTTATCGATCATCTGGTGAATAAAAAGGGCGAAGTGATCCGGGTCTATCTGCCACCGGACGCGAATACGCTGCTGGTGACCGGCGACCACTGCCTGCGCAGCAAGAACAACATCAACCTGATCGTGGCCGGCAAGCAGCCTGCTCCGCAGTGGCTCAGCATCGACGAAGCGGTGGCGCACTGCGCGGTCGGACTGGGCGTGTGGGAGTGGGCCTCGAACGACAAGGGCTCGCCCGATGTTGTCATGGCCTGCTCGGGCGACGTGCCAACGATGGAAACGCTGGCGGCGGTTTGCCTGCTGCGCAAGCTGGTGCCGGATCTGAAGATTCGTGTGGTCAACGTGGTGGACCTCATGGCGCTTCAACCGCAAACCGAGCATCCGCACGGCTTGGACGACGAAAATTACGATCTGATTTTCCCGCCCAATACGCCAACGGTCTTCGCCTTCCACGGCTATCCGTGGCTGATTCACCGGCTGACTTACCGGCGGCACAATCACGACAGCCTGCATGTGCGCGGCTACAAGGAAGAGGGCACAACCACTACGCCCTTCGATATGTGCGTGCTCAACAATATCGATCGCTTCCAACTGACTCTGGACGCCATCAAGCGCGTGCCGCGGTTGGCCGCAAAGGTGGACGAGGCCGAGCAGTGGTACTCCGAAGCCATCCAGCGGCATCACCTGTATGTGGCTGAAAACGGCGACGATCTGCCGGAAATCAAAAACTGGCGCTGGTCGCAGTGCTAACTTGTACAACAAATCCAGATATCCCAGGTCCGGATTTTCGGACCTGGGATATCACGACTATTGATCCGGCACTAAATACTGTTTGGGTGCCCCATCCATTTCCGCGTCTTTTTGCGGAAATGGGTGGGAAACGATGTCACTGTTTTCTCGCCGGATCAATAAAGTCTTGCCCTGTTATAAAACTGATTTCCGAATGAATGCTCAACTGAATTGCTAACTCCGCTAACACGCGCACTGCGCGGCTAACAACGCTAACTCCGCTGACTCGCTCAGCCCGAACTATCAAAGGATTGAATTCATGTCTTCTTTGCCTGTATTGGTTCTAAACAGCGGTTCATCTTCCATCAAGTTTTCAATCTATGAGGCCAGTGACGGCCAGAGAACCAAGCTTCACGAGGGAGCGGTCGACGGCATCGGCACCGATCAGGGCTCGTTCTGGATCAAGGACGCCGAGGGCAAGAAGCTGGTGGACCAGACGCGCGCCCTGCCGACGCGTGCCGTGGCCTTCAAGCTGGTGGCCGACGCGCTGCACTCCACCTCTTTCCCCAACCCGGTGGCCATCGGCCATCGCATGGTCTCCGGCGGGCCGACGGTGCAGGAAAACCAGCGCATCACGCCCGAGCTGATCAACGAGATGGAAAGCTACACCGCTTTTGCGCCGCTGCACACGCCCATCGCCGTTTACATCATGCGCGAGGCGCTGCGCCTCTTCCCTGGCATCCCCAACTTCGTCATTCTGGACACCTATTTCCACCGCACCATGCCGGAAGTCGCCAAGCACATGCCCATTCCCGCCGAGTATGTCGATATGGGCGTCCGGCGCTACGGCGCGCATGGCGTTTCCTATGAATCGATCGTCTACCAGTTGCAGCCCAACGTGCCGTCCAAGCTGATTGTCGCCCACATGGGCAACGGCGCTTCGATTTCCGCCATCCGCGATGGCAAGTGCCTGGATACCTCGATGGGCCTGACGCCCACCGGCGGCATCATCAGCGGCACGCGCACCGGCGACATCGATCCGGGCGTGCTGCTGTTCATCCTGCGCAAGATTAACGAAACGGCCAAGACCGCCGAGGAAGCCGCCGACCGGCTGGAAGTCGTGGTCAGCAAGAAGGCCGGCCTGCTGGGCGTCAGCGAACTCTCGAACGACATGCGCGACCTGCGCGACGCCATCAAGGATGGCAACGCCAAGGCGCGGCTGGCCGTGGATAAATTCACCTGGACCGTTGCTCGTTGGATCGGCAGCTACGTGGCCGAGCTGGGCGGGCTGGACATGTTGGTTTTCACCGGCGGCATCGGCGAAAACGACCCCCACTCGCGCGCTGAAATCTGCGCGGGGCTGGGCGCTCTGGGCATCATCATCGACCCCGAGCGCAACAATTGCCGCGGCGAGGCCACCATCTCGGCCGCCAACTCGCCGGTCACGGTGCGCGTCATCCCGCCCGCCGAGGATCTGATCATCGTGAACCACGTCGTCCGGCTGATGGCGAAGTAAAAAGCAGGGAATAGGGAATAGGGATTAGGGGTTAGAAAACGCGGCATTCCGCCGTTAACCTGTTTTCTGGACTCACCCAGTCCCTGTTCCCTAATCCCTGTTTTTAATCATCGGAATGTCGGGGCAGTGCCAGAATCTTCAATTGCTTGCCGAGCCTTGCGAACTCCGGGTCGGCGGTGACCAGCGTGGCGTTCATGCGCATCGCCAGCTCGGCGGCAAAGCAGTCTGCCAGACCAAGTTTGTAACGGCTGCGCAAGACGGCTGTATCCAACGCCGTTTGCTCATCCGCCGCGACAACTTCAACGACCCTGCGAGCTTTGTCCGCGCACTGAAGCGCCTCTTCAATCCCCATATAACGAGCAAGTACATAGATAACTTCAGTTAGGTTCACGGCGGAAATACTCAAGTGCGCACGCCCCGCCTTGGCTTGCCGCACCAGATTCTCTATCGCATCGGCTCCCGGCGCGTTCCGAAACAGACGCACGAGCGCATTCGCGTCCAGCACGTATTCTTTCACCGCGCGGCCTCGATCTTAGCGTCCTCGCGCTCACGCTCTTTGCGCTTCTCCTCTATCCACCAGCCTTCAACATCTTCTTCCACGTGGCTTAAGCAGCCGCGAAGGGCCAGAATCGCATCGTAGGGATTTGGAGTAAGAGTGATTTGCCCGTCCCTTTCACCCACGGCAACATGGGTTCCAGCTTTTATCTTGAATTTCTTTCGGAGTGCGGCTGGAATCACCACTTGCCCCTTCGAGCTAACCGTCGCAATCTGCCCCATACGTCTTACCTCCAGGTAAGACAAATTGTACGCCTGTCTCGCTGTCGGATTCAATCGGGCAAGCCCGGACGGCGCACAGGCTTCACCCGGAAACAGCAAAATCAGACAGAAGTTCACCCTGCGCAGGGGCAATTCATTCCGGTGCAGTTTTTATAGCGGATTTGGAAGCAGGAAAAAGGCTAGATAGGGTCGGCTTAGGCGGTGAGCCGTTCGAGCTGCTCTGGCTTGACGATGGTCAGGCTGGAGCCCTTGATGGTGATCCACTCGTCGCGGCGGAACTGGTTCAGCAGGCGGGTGACAGTCTCGCGCGAGGTGCCGGCCATGTTGGCAATCTCTTCGTGCGTCAGCGCCATGGTGAAGTGCAGTTCGTGCTTGCCGTTGGCCGAGGCGCGGCCCCAGTCCAGCAGCAAACGGGCCAGCCTGCCCGCGGCGGAGCCGGAAAGCGCCAGGCGCTTGGCGTCATGGAAAACCGTCAGGTACTCGCCGGAAAGAGACTGCGCGGCGTGCATACTGGCGATGCCGTGCCGGCCCAGAAAGTCAATAAACTCCTGCTTGCGAACGGTTTTCACTTGGCAGGGTTCGATGGCTTCGGCGGTGACTTCGTGGGGAACATTGGCCAGTACGGCACTCAAACCCATGACGTCGCCGGGGCCGGCGATCTTCAGAATCATGGTTTTTCCGTCGCGGGAAGTGGAGGAGACCTTTACTTGTCCATAACAGATGATAAAGACGTTGCGCGCCGGATCGCCCTCTGAAAACAGCTTCGCGCCGCGGGCGTGGTTCATCATGATGCCGATTTGGTCGTAATCGGCAAGCGCTTCGGGGGTGAGATTGCAGAACATCCGCAAATGGCGATGCTCACAATTCACACAATCTTCCGGAGGGTGATGAGAATGAAAAGACGCCATGGCTTCGCCGCTATGCAAACTGAAGTATACCGCATTTTGGAGGGGTGGAAGACAGAGATCTTCTCTTGACGCTTTGGCGCGGCCTTGAGAAGGCCCGGCAAGGGCGTCGGCACAAGCTGAAATTTGCCCCATCCGCGATTAACCAGGTCTCCGACAGCTTGAAGTTGTACCACCATTGGGTGCCCCCGGTCTCGATTCTGAGACCGGGGATCCACGAACTCGAGGTAACTTCTTTATCTTGTCGGAAACCTAGGTTGCGGAGTTTCCCTGCCGTGGCCTCACTGCGCGGCTCAGGCAGCAGGTGAAATACGCGCGGGAAACCTCCCGCGCCAATTCCTCCAGCAAATGCATCCGGAGGGGCGGAAAGCTTTGAAACGCCTGAAGCAGCGCCTCGATCGGCAGCATCAGGACTGAACCGGCCGTCTGCGCGGCCAGCGTGTAGGTATGATGGCCATCGCCCAGGGCCGCAGCCAGTTCGACCAGCTCCCCGGCGCAGACCGGTCCCAGCGTCAAGTGCGTCTCCAGCCGCTCGGTCCGGCGCAGAAACTGGCCTCCCATCACCAGATAAAGCCCGCGGCAGAGACTGGACTGGCCGAAAACAAGATCACCGGCATTGAAATTGATGCACTGAGCCGCTCCGCTCAACAGCGCCGCTGTGGCTGCGGGGCATTGCAGCAGATCCGCCGCAGGATGGGCGCGAACGGCTTCCATTCGCCGGAATCTCGCCTCACGCTGCATCGTCCCATCTCCCTTTAAATCAGCCTTGGAGCGCCCACTACGGCGCGACGGAGCTGCAGCCCGCAACCCGGCCGCTGGCGGGCGAACGCGTTTGGTCATGCGAGTTTGCATCGAATCGATTTCCATAAGCGGCAAATCGCTCCCAAAGCGGCAAATCCGGATAGCCGGAAAACAGAGATCGAGCCGGGCATCCTCCGGCTCTCTGCCCGATGGATAACGAGTCTGCTCCCCTGAAAGGAGCAATGACTGTGACCTCTTTCACCCCGAGCTGTGACTTCCGTCACAAGTCGTTTCTCAAGAATCACTTGGAAAATTGTTGGATTTTGCTCATGCGGGACGGGGTTTTCTTCGGATTCGTGACATACCGAGGACAAAGTCGGCTGAAACAGGCGGATGAAAAACTCAAATAGGGCCAGGTTTTGTGTCAGGGCATGACTTCAGTCGTGCCGTAAGTAGCGCAAAATCAACGTGGGCTTTAGCCCCTGCGAAATGTCTTTCGTCGAAGTCTCCTGAAATCAGCCGTTTTTCCGCAGCCTGTGAAAGCCAAAACGGCGCATAGTTGCTTCGCCTTCGGGCATCCCTATTCCCTGCTTCAGATCAGTTCGACGCCCCAAAGATCGTGCAGGTGGAGGACGCCTTCGACCCTGTTTCCCGCGTCGACAACGATCAGCGAGGTAATCTTGCGCTCTTCCAGGATGGCCAGGGCTGTCGCGGCTAGCTGATTGGCGGCAATGGTCCGGGGATGCGGATTCATGGCCTCGCCGGCGGTTTTACCAAGCGCCGCGCCGCCCTCGTGCTCCAGCAGCCGTCGCAGATCGCCGTCGCTGATGACGCCGCAAAGCCGTCCCTGCTGCTGCACGGTCGTGATGCCCATCTTCTTGCTCGACATCTCGTAGATCACGTCGGTCATGGAGGTCGTGGGCGCGACCACGGGCACCCGATCGCCCGCGTGCATCAGGTCGCGGACCTTGGCCAGTTGCTTGCCCAGTTTGCCGCCGGGATGCAGCTCGGCAAAGTCCTCTGCGCGGAAGCCCTTGCGCAGGCTGACCGCGATGGCCAGCGCGTCGCCCAGCGCGAGCATGGCTGTGGTGGAGGCCGTGGGCGCCAGATTCAGCGCGCCCGCCTCGCGCTCCACGCTGCAATCCAGAGCCACGTCGCTGGCTTCAGCCAAGGTCGAGCGCAAGTTGCAACAGAAGCTGATCAGCGCGTCGCCCTTGCGCTTCAGCGTGGCCAGCAGGCGCAGAATCTCCTCGGTTTCGCCCGAGGCCGACAGCGCCACGACCACATCGTCCTTCATCAGAATGCCAATGTCGCCATGCACTGCCTCGGCCGGATGCAGAAACAAGGCGGGCGAACCGGTGGAACTGAGCGTGGCGGCAATCTTCTGCGCAATAATCCCGCTCTTTCCCATTCCGGTCAGCACCACGCGGCCGCGCTGTTCGCCGCAGTGCAGAATCAGCTCGACAGCGCGGTTGAAGTCGGCGGCCATCGGCCCTTCCAGGCGCGTGGCCAGAGCCTCCAGAGCTGCCGCCTCGGTGCGAACCAAAGCCGCCGGTTCGGTGGATGCCGGACTCACGCGGCCTGCTTCCCCCGTCGCGGGGCTGGATGGATTTTCTTTCTCGCTCATCGGCTTTTGATGGTATCAGCTTCCACCGCTGAACGTGGAATTGGCGGGAAAGATGGTTTTGAAAGGGCACGACTTTAGTCGTGCTGGTTGCCGCTTGATTTCAATGAGGGCTAATCAGGCTGCGGAAAAACTCCAATGTGGCTAGGTTTTGTGTCAGGGCACGACTTCAGTCGTGCCGCAAATTCAACGCAGGCTTTAGCCCCTGAGGAAAGTTTTCTGAAGTTTGAACCGAAAATCGGTCTTTTCCTGCAGCCTGTTTAGCCCCTGATGATTGCTTTTATGGAGATTGGACAGTATTCAAGCCTTTTTCGCAGCCTGTTCAGCCGTGTCCGATCAAAGCATCGACGGACGCAGAGTCTCCTCAACCCCGCTCACGCCTGATCGTGCCAGAGCATTGCGCCGCCCAGGATGCCGGTTTCGTTGGAGATGATCTTCACGTTTGGGCCGGGGGTGAAGAGGATCTTCTTTGCATTGCCGCCGCCCAGATAAAGAAAATCCCAGTTGAAGGTGGCCGCGGTCTGCTTGATCGCCGCCTCAAGAAAGTCATTCCAGCGCGCCTTGCCGTACTTGTCCAGGCCGCGGCGGCCCAGATAATCCTCGTAAACCTGGCCCTTCTTGCGCCATGGATGATGCGCCAGTTCCAGATTGGGAGCGAGATGTCCGCCGGTAAACAGTGCCGAGCCGAGCCCTGTGCCCAGCGTCAGCACCAACTCCACGCCCTTGCCCTGAATGGCTCCGTAGCCGGCCACATCGGCGTCGTTGCCCACGCGGACGGGCTTCTGCCAGCGCTCGGCCAGCTTGTCTTGCAAGGGGAAGTTCGCCCAGTCCGGATGTAGATTGGCGGACAGAATGGTCACGCCGTGCTTCACGACTCCCGGGAAGCCGACCGAGACGCGGTCAAAGGCCGACAACAGCTTCAGCAGCTCGTCGAGCTTTTCCAGCACGGCCTTTGGCGTGGGAACCTCCGGCGTCAGCACGCGCTGGCGCTCGCTGACGGGCTTGCCCGCCGCATCCAGCAGCATGGCCTTCAGCCCAGAGCCGCCAATGTCGATCGACAAGGTGAGGGGGCCTGCGGGGACGGACAGGACGATGGGAGCGGCGGCGGTGGAACCACGAGGTGTCATCAGCAAAAATTGTACTGTGCGCGGCAGGGTTTGCAAGCGCCAAATGAAGGCATGATGCACAAATCACGCCTTCAGTGTTCCCGAACGAAACATGAGTGGAAAAAAGCCAGACCTTCGTGAAAAACATGAGGCGAGGTCTCTGACAGCTTGAAAATGTACTAGAACTGGGTGCCCCAGGTCCCGATTTTGGGACCTGGGAAACGACGAGCTAAAGCGTTTTCGGAAGATGAAGATCAACGTAGCACCGTCATCTTCGTAGCACTGGCATCTTTTCGAAAGGGATCGCAGTGTTTTGTGTCAGGGCACGACTTCAGTCGTGCCGTAAAGGCCGCAAAATGCAAGTGGGCTTTAGCCCCTGATGGATCTTATCCCTTCCTCAACCGTTTTTTTATCTGCTCCAGCTTCTTCACCTGAACAAGATTGATCTTCATCTTGCGAAAACGCTCGAAGGATGCGAAATTATGTTGTCAGAAACCTGCAATTACTCTGATTCCGCCCTAATCTCCTACACTGAGTCTTGTCTGCCATGCCAACCTACTGCGAAATCGCGTTGCCTGTTCCGCTTGACCGCGTCTTTACCTACGCGGTCCGCGAGGGGCAGCATCCGCAACGGGGAGCGCGGGTGATCGCCTCTTTCGGCAAACAAAAGCTGATCGGCGTGGTCACGGCGCTGCGCGTCAAGGTGCCGGTGGACGTCGAGGTCCGATCCCTGGAAGCGGTTCTGGACGACGAGCCTCTCTTGAGCGACCGCCTGCTGTCGCTGGCCGATTGGATGGCGCAGTACTATCTGGCGCCGCTGGGCGAGGTGCTGCGCGGGATGTTGCCGCTGATGGCCGAGGTGCGGCGGACGGTCTATTACCGCATCACCGACCTGGGGCAAAATGTGCTGTCGGCTGGTGCGGATGAGGAGAAGAAGGCTGTTCAGTTCTCCCTGTCGTCTAAAGCTGGTTTTGGCAAAAGCAGCACGAAGCGGCGCAGCAAAATCTCCGCCGAGGATCAGGATCTGGAGCGGCGCGTTTTGGAGCGTTTGGCCTCGGGCGAGGCTGTGAAGGTGTCCACGCTGCGCACAGCCACGGCGGCCACGCTGCCCGTGCTGGCTGGCCTCACGCGCAAGAAATGGATTGCGCGCGAGACGGCGACCGTCGAGCGCGATGCGCGGCGCATGGAGCGCTTCGCCGTGCTGACGGCCGAAACGCGGCTGCCCTCGCTGACCGACAAGCAGCAGGCCATTCTGGCGGAGCTGGCGGCCTGCAACGGCGAGCTGCCGCTGGCCGAGCTGCGCCGCCGCAATCTGCCCAGTTCCACGCTGCAAACGCTGGTGCGGCGCGGCCTCGTTCGCATCGAGGAGCGGCCCGCAGCCTTCCGCATGGGCGGGCTGGAGCCAGCCGACGGGCCTTTTCGGCTGAACGAGACGCAGACCGAGGCGCTGGCCAGCATCGCGACGGCGCTCGGGCGTTTCCAGCCGTTTTTGTTGCACGGCGTGACCGGCTCGGGCAAAACTGCGGTGTATCTCGCAGCCATGCAGCGTGCTCTCGACCACGGCCTGACCTCGATTCTGCTGGTTCCCGAAATTGGCCTCACGCCGCAGATGGTTGGCCTGCTGGACGCGGCTTTCGGCAAAAAAGTCGCGCTGCTGCACTCGGCCCTCACTCCGGAGGAGCGTAGCGAGCAGTGGCGGCGCATTCGGCGTGGCGACGCGCCCATTGTTGTCGGCACGCGCTCGGCGATTTTTGCGCCGGTGCCGCACTTGGGCCTCATCGTGGTGGACGAGGAGCACGACCAGAGCTACAAGCAGGAAGAAACGCCGCGCTACAACGCCCGCGATGTGGCCGTTGTGCGCGCCAAGCTGGAGGGCGCGGTGATCGTCATGGGCTCGGCCACGCCGTCTCTGGAAAGCTGGCACAACTCCGTCCTGGGCAAGTATCAGCGCATCGAAATGCGCGAGCGCGTGATGAACCGTCCGCTGCCGCCGGTCGAGCTGGTCGACATGCGCAGCGAGTTCAAGGAGACCGGCGCGGAGCAGCTTTTTTCGCGCTCTCTGGTCGAGCAGACCCGCCAGACGCTCGATCGCGGCGAGCAGGCCATGATCCTGCTGAACCGGCGCGGCTACTCGTTCGCCGTCATCTGCCGCGCCTGCGGAGAAAAGCTGCAATGCCAGAACTGCGCCATCGCGATGACTCACCACAAGCGCTCGGCTGAGGACGCCGAGCAGGCCCGCGAAGGCCAGCGCCTGGAGTGCCACTACTGCGGCTTCCGCCAGACCGTGCCCGCTCGCTGTCCCAAGTGCGGCAGCGAACACCTCTACTTTCTGGGCGCAGGCTCGCAACAGGGCGAGGAGCGGCTGGCGGAAATCTTTCCCGGCGCGCGCATCGGCCGCATGGACCGCGACACGGTGCGCGGCCGCTTCGATCTGGAGCGGCTGCTGACGCGGCTACACTCAGGCGAAATCAACCTGCTCGTCGGCACGCAGATGATCGCCAAGGGCCACGACGTGCATGGCGTCACGCTGGTCGGCGTCGTCGGCTGCGACCACTCGCTTTCCATGCCCGACTTCCGCGCCGCCGAGCGGGTCTTCCAACTGATGACGCAGGTTTCAGGCCGCGCTGGCCGCGGCGAGCTGCCGGGCCGCGTCGTCGTGCAGACCTACTACCCGGACCACTACGCCATTCTGGCCGCCAGCCACGGCGACTATGCGAGCTTTGTGGAGCAGGAGCTGAAGTACCGGCGCTGGATGCACTACCCGCCCTTCGGCGTGCTGGCCAACGTGCTGGTGCAGTCGGAAAAGCTGGACGAGGCGGCCGCCTGGTCGTCGGAGCTGGGCAAGTGGCTTCAGAAAGCAGCGCCGGAGGGCGTGCGGGTGCTTGGCCCCTGCACAGCGCCGATTGCGCGGCTCAAGTGCGCTTACCGCTTCCACCTGATTCTGAAGGCCGCCTCGCGCCGCGCATTGAACGCTGCTTTGCGCGGCATGTTGACCCACGCCGACAAGGCCGGAATTCCTTCGCGCAATGTCATTGTGGATGTGGACGCGCAGCGCCTGATGTAACCACCTGCGCCACCGGCGCTGGGGCCAGCGGCCTTCGGCACGCTCACGGAACGTTTCACAGCAACCAGAGACTTGGTTTTTGTTTCGCGCGAGGGCTGTTGGAGCCAAATCAAATACCATGCATTTTTGCTAGGCCAGTGATTGACCCGGCACATAATGATTGCATAACCAAAGATCCGTTATCTTGCATAACCAAAATCTGTCATCTTGCATAACCAAAATCTGTCATCTTGCATAACCAAAAAATCTGTCATCCTGAGCGACCGGAGCGTAGCGCAGGAAGTCGAAGGACCTGAGGTTGTTCTTTCTTCTCTCGTGTCGCAATCCGATCGTATCGGATCAATAACTCCGATCCTGTGGCGGACAGAATTTTGGATTGCGATTCAATGCTGCGGCCAGTTTTCGGAGGGAGCAGGGGCCTTCAGGCCCATGAACCTGGAGCCTGAATTGAGACGCCTTCAGGCGCGGGCACTGCGCGACCGGCCTTCGAGAAGCAGTTGAAATCGAGTCCGAGTGGACGGCAAGACTTCGCGGCCTACTCATAGCGAAAAGCCGCGATGAATGGGGCACAGCCATCTATCTTGGCTAACGATCGAAAGAGGTAGGATACGCCCGGGCCACCTGCCACCCGCCCGGAGTATAATTCGAGAAATTCTGGTTCTGAAGATGGGAGCGATCCAAATGGCGATTGACGCAGGAAAGACCTTTATTGCCCGTGCAATTTACCATAACAAGATTCGAACAGATGAGCACATAACGATCTTGATATACAAGGATTCACAGGATTTATATGAATTCTTCTTTGACGATAGTGGGAGTACCCATTATCGGCTAGATGGAACCCGAGATTATATGCTTAGCACATGGGGAGAACGTAATCGTGAATTAGTTAAAAACGGTTATTTGCGAGATAACTTGACGGGGGAAAATGAATTTCAGCAATTCATAACTTAATTGGCTACTTTTCATTCTCTAGCCACTCGCTTGTGCGTTGCTAATCATCGAGGAACTTTAAGAGGTTGCAGAGAAATGGAATTCTTTCGTAAGTTATTTGGCAGGGCGAATGATATTTCACAGAAAAATACCTCTCCGTATTTCGATGCTGTATTCGATTTGATCAAGCATCTAGAACAACAAATACCGCTCGCAGAATGGCAGAATGGCATTCCAAGTTATACAGAACTAGAAACAAAAGCTATCGAAGATTCTCTTGATGACTATAACAATGTCTCAGAATGGCTCATTAAAAACTATGGAAGTTCTGGGGCGACCCTGAACCCGATTATTATGGACGCAATCAAGATGACACTAGGTGCTGAGAGGCTTAAACGGCTTGCCGATGGATGGAAACAAAAAGGTGACATTCTCTTTGAAGCGGACAAAACGGACATTCCTGATCAATGGAAATGTGTAATTTCAACATACCTGAAGGTCTGGATGATGAGCTTGAACCCGTTTGATATTCTTGACGTCGCCGATCTATTAGCCAGAGCAGGTCGTCCTTCCGATGCAACTATGGCAATAAACGCTGAACTGAAATTCGTCGGGCACGCTGCAACGCATTTAGTTCCACAGGAATATGTATTAGCAGACGCGATTGTCGGGTCCAGAATGTTGTTTTTTAGGCCATACGAGAGTCATTTTGAGGAAGAATGTCGTAACGCCTATAGATCACTAATGTATGGTGGTTATTCCTACGATAGTTGTACTGTACTCCGGCGAAGAAGGAAGGAAATACAAATGAAAATTCGATAAATCCAGGGTGTTGAATATGGGCGGGTGGCCCCGATCTCAATCGCCGACAAAGATGGGGTGCCCCCGGTCCCTTGCATTTGGGGACCGGGGAGACAACGAACCTCAGACCGAAGTCGACCGTCCCGCCCTCTCTTTGCGGCCCCGCACCCCAAAGCCCGTTTTGCGGATCATTTCCCTCCCTTGGCGCACACTGCCAATAGAGCGAAATTCTTGAGGAGTGCCGGACCATGAGAACCGTCAGAAATATCGCCGTCGACCCTGAACTCTAGCGCCAGACGCGCAGGATTACCGCCGGCTACAACACCACCGTAACCGATATGGAAACAATCGAAAATTCGCCCTGTACCCCCTGTAAAGGCCAGTAATCTCCATTCCCCTCAGTTACTTGCAACGGAATAACCACCGCCCGTACAGGATAAGTATTTCAGTATCGCCCCGCTTAAACCAATCATTTAAAATGCTTTACTTCTATTTTGCACAGAACGCGTTTTAACCGCTGTACGCCGTGCGGCCGGTCGCTCATTCATTATCCCTGAAGAATCACGCTGAGCCATGAAAAGCTGTGACCCGTTCATCGCAATATGAGACATTTCAAAGTACTTTCGTGTTTTTTCGTGGTAGCCTAGGCGGGAGGAAAAATTGGACATGGAAGCGTATCGTACTGCATTTGATTTGGCTACGAAGGAGCTTCAGGGAATTGTCTCCAAGTTCGAGCAACTGCGCACCCGCAAAGAACTGCTCGAGAAAACAGTGGAAGCTCTCGGTCCTCTTGTCGAACACCTGGAGAAAGAAGCCGCCACGGCTCCAGAGGCTGCGGACCGCTCACTTTTGACGCCGCAAGAGCGATTTGATCTTGCCGTGGCAAAAGCTGCAAAAACGGGAATCATATCGAAGGAACTGGCGCCAAGTCAGACTTTTATCCGGAACAACGATACTTACATCGCGGAGCCGCAGTCGTAGGTGCGTGGGTTTTCACGTCAAAGCGCGAAAAAACCGCAATGTGCCAATGGCCGCTTCGACTCCCAGCATAGGCGTCATTTTCGGCAGATGAATTTGGGAGGACGTAATCTCTCCCAAATCCGAGGTTCCTGACTAGTTTGCCTGCGCCTGTTTCGCCTCGGGCAGTGGATCGTTGTCGCGGTCGGTGACGTCCACCAGGGCGGCTAGACGCGCGGCCAGTTCCGGCGTCCAGCGCGACTCCGGGGCGCGCCAGCTCCAGTTGCCCACGGCCACGGCGGGCGTGTTCATGCGGGCCTCGGCCGCCAGATCGAGAATGTCTTGCGCCGGGACGATGGTCATCTCGGCGACGCTGGCAGAAAGCGCACGCATCAGCGGCCAGACGGGGCTGCCTCCGGCCGGTCCAATGTACGCCTCAACGGCGGCGCGTTCCACGCTGGCCGCCTGCCACCAGCCCAGCGTGGTGTTGTTGTCGTGCGTGCCGGTGTAAGCCACCGTGGCGGGGGTGAAGCGATGCGGCAGGTGGATGTGCGCGCCCTTGTCGCCGAAGCCGAACTGGAGAACCTTCATTCCCGGTAGCCCAAGTGCTTGCCGCAAGGCATCGACCTCCGGCGTGATGAGTCCCAGATCCTCGGCCACCAGCGGCAGCGGACCCAGTGCCGCCTCCAGCGCGCGGAAGAGCTTGAGCCCCGGCGCCTTGAGCCACTCGCCCTTGACCGCCGTCTTCTCCTCAACGGGAATCGACCAGTAAGCCTCGAAGCCGCGAAAGTGGTCCAGGCGGACAATATCATACAGCTCGCAGGCGCGGCGCAGGCGCTCGATCCACCAGTCGAAGCCGCGCGCTTCCAGCACATCCCAGCGATAGAGCGGATTGCCCCAGCGCTGGCCGGTCGAGGAGAAATAGTCGGGCGGCACGCCGGCGACATGCAGCGGGCGCAGCTCCTCGTCCAGATCAAACAGCTCGGGATGGACCCAGACATCGGACGAATCCATGCTGACAAAGATGGCCACGTCGCCCATGATGCGGATTGCGCTCTCGGCCGCCGCCTGTCGAAGCTGATTCCACTGGAGCGAAAAGGCAAATTGAAGCGCCTGTTCCTGGGCCATCAGGCGGGCATGCGCGGCTGTGGCCGTGGCCAGGGCCTGCGGCTCGCGGCGGCGCAGCGGCTCGGGCCACTCGACCCATGCGCCGGTTTTGAACTCACGGCGCAAAACCGTATAGAGCGCGTAGTCGGCCAGCCATGCGGCCTCGACGCGGCAAAACTCTTGATACTGCTGCCACTGCTCGGCCAGCCTGGGGTCATGATTTGGCCCAAGCGGCCCGCGGTCGAGGAAGTTGCCCGCAGCCTCGAACAGAAGCGGGAGCTTGCGTGTTTCAACCGCGCCAAAGTCCACCGCGCCGCCGCGTCCCGCCAGGTTCGCGGTGCGCTCCGGGCCGATCCAGCCCCAGTCGGAGAGGAATTCAAGGCTGATGAGAAATGGATTGCCCGCGAAGGCCGAGGTGCCCGCGTAAGGCGAGTTGCCGAAGCCGGTGGGGCAGAGCGGTAGAACCTGCCAGACGTGCTGCTTGGCGCGGGCGAGGAAGGCCACGAACTCATGGGCTGCGGGGCCCAGATCGCCGATGCCGCCGTAGGAGGGCAGCGAGGTGACGTGCAACAGAACTCCGGAGGAGCGCTTGAATTCCATGTTTTTTATTATCGGCTGGATGGGCGCGGACTTGCCTTCCCGCGCGCGTTGAATTTCTTCCGGCTTTGGAAAGTTGGCAAAGGCCCGCACCTGAAAGTCCCGTATTTTCGCCTTTACGGGAATACTTCCATTTCCAGAAAACTTGTTCGACGCTTCCCTAGAAAAACCGCTTCAGCTTGAGAATCTGCGACTCGAAGCCGTACCAGAGCGCGGAGGCCGCGGCCGTTGAAACCGCCAGCCTGAAGGCGACGATGATCAGGTTGCCGGTTATGCCGTAGCGGTCCATCTTCAGGTCAAACCAGCCGAAGAAGATGAAAACCGCAATGTGAATCATGAACAGGCCATAGCTGATGAGGCCATAGTAGGCCAGCGGCCCGCGGCGCAGCGCGGCGCTCAGCGGATTGCGCGCGCCGGAGTAGGCAATCGCGGCCAGTACAGCGCCAGTGAAGCCAGTGGCCAGCGCCGTGTCCAGCAGGGCGGTTCCTCCCGCTACGGTGGCGGCGGCCCCGATGCCACCGACCAGTGCGCCGAGCCCAATCCAGAGCCATGTGCGCCGGCTGAGCCGGAGCGTATACAGCCCCAGCGCCAGCAGCCCGCCCAGCGCCAGACCGTCCATGTGAATCAGCGTGTGAGCTGGCATTCCTTTCATCCAACCCAAACTCAGATGGCGCAGCAGCGGCGAGGCTGTCAGCGCGGCCACCAGAACCACGGCCAGCAGCCACGGCTTGCGCAGAAAGCGAACCAGCGGAGGCCAGAGGAAGTAATACTGCTCCTCGACCGCCAGCGCCCAGGTCGGACCGAGCGCCGGCGGCAGCGTCAGGTGAAACAGGTTCTGCACAAAGAAGATGTAGGCCAGCCACGGCGCGGCCTTCACCGCCTCCCAGACCGTCGGTCCGATGAACCATGGCGCATTCAGGTAGACCACCACGAGCACCAGCGCGTAGACCGGCCAGATGCGTAGCGCCCGGCGCGCATGAAAGTTGTGAAAGTAATTCGGCTTGTCGCGCGCGCTCAGCAGGTTCGACGTAATCAGGAATCCGCTGAGCACGAAGAACACGATTACGCCCGCCCATCCCCACAGGGAAGCATAGCCCAGCCATGTGCCTTCCAGCCGCGGATGACAGTGGTACATCACCACGGCCAGAACCGCCAGGCCGCGCAGCCCGTTGAGTTCCGGCAGGTAGTTGGGAAGCCAGTTTGGTCGTTGAATGGGCAAAGGCTCAGAGTCGTTTTTCGTGCGTGTGTGAAAAACCAGCTTCGTATCGAAAATCCGCTTTGTATCAGAAACTAGCTTCATGTCGAAAGCAGGCTTTGTGTCAGGGCACGACTTCAGTCGTGCCGAAAAGGCCAGCCGCACAGCGGGGCTTTAGCCCCTGTGAAACCATAGAAATATTGGGTGCCCCAGGTCTCGATTTTGAGGCACCATGAACATTCTAAGCCGGGTGCCCCACCCTCGGCGCGTTTTTGTTTTTGCGCCTAAGGTGGGAGACAACGAACCCCGCAGCCTTATCCCGCGGCCAACTGTTTTGCCCGCTCGGTGGCCCTCATCACGGCCTTGACCAGCGCGACGCGCACGCCGCCCTGCTCCAGTTCCATCACGCCTTCGATCGTGCATCCGCCGGGCGTGGTCACGGAGTCTTTCAGCAGCGCCGGATGATAGCCGGTTTCGAGCACCATCTTGGCGGCGCCGAAGACCGTCTGCGCCGCCAGCAGGGTTGAGACGTCGCGCGGCAAGCCCACCCGTGCGCCCGCTTCGGCCAGCGCCTCAATCACGACGTAGACATACGCCGGGCCGGAGCCGGACAGCCCCGTTACCGCGTCGATCAGCTTTTCTTCCACGATGGCTGTGCGTCCCACGGTCTCAAAAATCCGCTCGGCCAGCTTGATCTGTTCCTTGCTGACGAAGCGTCCGCTGCAGAGCCCGGTTGCGCCCGCGCCCAGAGCCGCCGGTGTGTTCGGCATGGCGCGAACCACGGCAATGTCGATCCCCGCCGCGTCCTCAATGGCGCGTGTCTTCACCGAAGCGGCAAAGGAAACCAGCGTCTTGTCCTTGGTCAGCGCCGGACGAATCTCTTCGATGATGCCCTGCACCTGGGTCGGCTTCACGCCGATCAGAATCAAGTCGGCCTGTTGCGCCGCCTTCAGGTTGTTGGTCGTCACGTCCACGCCCCACTGCGCGCTCAGCGCCAGCGCTTTTTCGGCGTGGCCTACGGTGGCGTGAATCTGGTCGGGAGCGAACAGGTTCTGCTTCAGAAAGGCCTGCAGCAGGATGCCGCCCATCTTGCCGGCGCCCAGCACTGCGACGCGGATCTGGGGCAACTGCGCGGGTGTTTCGGGAGTTTCATCAACAGCAATTTCCGCCATGTTTTTCTTCTTCCTCGTCTTGATTGAAAGTGGTGTGCAACCTTCCAGAATACGCGCATACGCGAGCATCTTATATCTGTCTGGGTGCCCCAGGTCTCGATTTTGAGACCTGGGATCGTGGAACCTCACACTGCAAGCTGAGCCTGCTGCTGCTCTTTCGCTTGGCGCCTAGCTCAGTTTCCCGATGCTGAAGGCGCGTCCCAGCGATTCACCCACGCCGTAGTACTCTCTGTCTCCGGGGGAATAGAGGATCGGCAGCACCTTCAAAATCTCCGGAGTGCCGACTTCGTTCAATACATCTTCCTCGGCTTTCACGTCGACGATCTTGCCGATGAATTGCGTGTGCAGCCCGAGTTCGTTGATCTCGACAATCTCGCACTCCAGAATCAGCGGGAACTCCTGAATGTAGGGAGCATCCACCAGATTGCTGCGGACGGGCGTTAGATTCGTGGCGGCAAATTTGTCCGTATCGCGGCCGCTGACAATCCCTATATAGTCGGTTTCCTTCACCTGGGCCTGGGATGGCACGTTGACGGTAAAGGCCCGCCGCCTCATCAGGTTGCCATGGGTATAGGTGGCCTTGCGCATGGAAACGGCCACGCACGGCGGCTGAGAGCAGCAAATGCCAGCCCATGCGCTGACCATCACGTTGGGCTTGCCCTGTTCGTCGTAAGAGCCGACGACCCATGCAGGCGTTGGGTAGGCCAGTGTCTTCGCACCGAGTGAGCGTTTCATCTTGTCTCTCCTCCTCTTGTGTGGCTCTTGACTGCAATCCCTATTTTTTATTATGACAGGCTTGAATTCCATACAAAAAACGGGTGCCCCATCCTCGGCGTGTTTTTGTTCTTGCGCCTATTGATCCCGCAACTAAATACTGTCTGGGTGCCCCATCCATTTCCGCGTTTTTTGGCGGAAATGGGTGGGAAGCGATGTTACTTTTTTCCTGTCGGATCAATAGAGTGGGTTGCCACGAATTTAGCTCCCGTAGGGAGTTAACGAAAATAGCCCAGGGTGAAGCGTAGCGCAACCCTGGGAAGCAAGTCCCCACGCGCCTCGCTCCGTCCCGTAGGGCCGAAACGAAACGCAACCAGCGCAACGAAGCCGCACCTGCCGACCTTATTGCGTTGCGTCCTCTGCTTCTGTCTGTTTAGCTTCCTATTGATACAACACAGAACCGGCACAAAACGATTGCATCACGAACAACCTGTCATCCTCACCAACGATCTGTCATCATCACGAACAACCTGTCATCATCGCCAACGATCTGTCATCCTGAGCGACCGGAGCGCAGCGGAAGCGAGTCGAAGGACCTGCGTTTGCTTTTCTTCTCTTGCATTGCAATCTCAGAAAGCGCTGAAGAAGTTGATGTTTTGAAAGGGCACGACTGGTAGGTCAGGGCTTCACAGGCTGCGGAAAAACGATGTTTTGTGTCAGGGCACGACTTCAGTCGTGCCGTAAGTGCCGCAAAAGCAACGGGGCCTTTAGGCCCTGAGGAATGTTTTTCGGGAGTTCGGACAAAATTCAGGCCTTTTTCCGCAGCCTGTTCAGCCCTGACTGCCGCAAACGCAATCAAATCAGGGTGGGCATTAGCCCCTGAGGAAATGCTCGATATGAAGCAGAACTTAATCAGCGATTTCCTAACGATCTGTCATCCTGAGCGACCGGAGCGCAGCGGAAGGGAGTCGAAGGACCTGCGGTTGCTTTTCTTCTCTTGCATTGCAATCCAATCATGCTGGATCAATCAGTGCAGAAGTGAATGAACACTGGGCGACTTATGGTTATCGATCCTTTGTTCACCCACCGTACTGGAAGATTCTCGATTCTTGGCGCATCGCTTTCTCTGGCGTTTAGATGTTAAGTGGGGGATGGGATATAAAGGATGCGGGGGGCGTGCATGGGACGCGAAAATGGGCGTGAATCATCCGGACGGATCTGGAGCTTTTTGAGCCGAGCGCGGAATCTGCTCGAGAGGGGAAGAACCAATGGTGATCAGAGCCGACATTTCTTCCACAGCTTCCCGCGCCCGAAGCCGTATGAATCCGTGAATGAGACAATTGATCGCGGCTTGGAAATCTTGAAGTTTATGAAGCAGGTGGGTCTGATACTTGCGCCTGAAGTGGTGCGTTGGGATGTGAGTGGAATTAGCCCCTCCGCGCCGGAAGTCAATCTTCTTCAGCGCCGAGCATCGTTCACAGAACTAGCAACGTCTGAATTGGCTCGCCATAGCGAGACTTTTGGTCCCATCTCATTGGCCTTCAAAATCACAAAACTCCGTGAAATTGGAGCTAACCCCGTCGTATACGTTCCTCAAGGGATAACCGCGAGCCCACACAGCTTAATTCCCACATTCGCAGTCAATGGAATCTACCACACCAAATTTGTTCTCTCCCAGTTGCAGGAATTGAAGGCCCTCAGTGATCCAAGCCAATTGAGCGCTCAACTCGGACTACCAGTTGACCCATCTTGCGAGGCTGTTCTCACGAATCCTCACCCAGATGGCAAGAGCAAGGATGAGTATAGGGTTCGGATTACTGAAATAGAGAAAGTCCTTCGCTATGTGGGCTATCGTAATATCCCATTCGACCATAGCGTGGCTATAATTGACTATTTTCTTAGCCTGTTTTACCCAACAGACAACGTCTTTAGGAATGACGAGCTGGGGTACTACCGTCAGCGGGAATGGCGCTTGGTTGCAAGCACTATTGGTATTCTTGGGCGCCCACTCACACGCGCGTTGTCCTTAACCGAAATAGCTGAAGTTGAGCGAATCGACCACGACTTCTGGAGTCGTGAATTAACAGTTGGATCGAAAATCAATCGCCGTTCGGAGCTTGCTCTTGTTTTCGAGCCTGAACAGAATTGGAATTTCTTTGACATTGTCGAGGAGGTTCTCGTGCCCGAATGCGCTGTCAAAAAAGTCAAAGCGATTGTCGGTGACGGGGTTGCCGTCCACGCGCTGCCGCGGGGATATTGAACCCGCAGTTTGCCGGATTACTCCCCGTAAACGCCGATGTAGACTGGGTGCCCCAGGTCCGGATTTTCGGACCTGGGATCGACAACCCTCGCCCTGCAAGCCACAAACGCGCGCCACGCTCTTTTCACCGGCCAACCGGCCGGCGAAGGATGGCCCTCCTCGTCTCCTCCCATTCCTCTCCCAGAACGCTTTCCCAGAGCCGTCTTTCCGCCAGCTCCTCCAGCGTTCGTCCGTCTTCCGGCACAATCCCGTAGACCAGTTTGCAGCCCATCGCCCCGGCCACCCGCGACATCGACTTCAGCGTAACCGTCTGTTGCGGCTCCCTTGCCTCAAAGTCGAGCACTACCGATTTGCACACGCCCATCTTCTCCGCGATCTCCAACACTGGGATATGCAGTGCCTGCCGAACCGCTCGCAGCATCCCCCCGGTCGGCTTCTTGTTCCTTCCCGCCTGCCGGTAAGACCGCATTTCCAGATCCAGCTTCTTCCGCGCCAATGTACGTTCCCTCTTCCTCATCGTGCCACTCCTCCTCGCCTCAGCTTCCTGATCATCGATCTCTGATCTCTGATCTCTGATCTCTGATCTCTATTTTGAAGGTAGGGAAAAGGAGCATAATTCTGCGCAAAAAGGCGTCAAAAAAGCTCAAAATGGGCTAAATTCGGGGGTCTGGGTCCGTCGCTTTGCGGAGATTCGTGCAGAGTTCGAGCGCAGGAAGGCGGAGCTTTCTTCGACGCGGTTCTTCCGTTTTCAGTCCGGAAGCTTTGAAGCGGACAAAAGGCTTTCTTTTGTCCGCTTCCATGCCTGGCGCGAAATTAAAAAAATCAACGCTGTACGACGGCGCAACGGGGTAGGTCAGGGCCTCACCGGCTGCGAAAAAACGCTGCCTTGTGTCAGGGCACGACTTCAGTCGTGCCGTAAATTCAACGCGTGCTTTATTCTTTACACGAATGCTGTAAGGATGCTCCGTGCCCCATCCATTTCACGTTCTTTGTGAAATGGGTGGGAAACCATGAATCTAGCCCTACAGGAACGGTGAAAAAGCTTTAGCCCCTGCGAAATCGCAGCCGACTCATTGCCGCGCGGCCGTCTTCTGGCTCGCGATCCAGGCGTCGATCCGCTCGCTCAGCACGTCCAGCGGCAGGGCACCGCAGTCCAGCACTTGGTCGTGAAAGGCGCGCAGATCGAACCTGTCGCCGAGAGCCTTTTTCGCCCGTTCGCGCAGCTCCAGAATCTTCAGCTCGCCCACTTTGTAGGCCACGGCCTGACCGGGCCACGCGATGTAGCGATCCACCTCGGACTGGATGCTGCTTTCGTCCAGCGCCGAGTGTTCGTGGAAATAGTCGACCATCTGCTGGCGTGTCCAGTGCTGCGAATGAACGCCTGTGTCGACCACCATGCGGATCGAGCGCCAGACGTCATTTTCCAGCCGTCCGTAGTCCGAGTACGGATCCTGGTAGAAGCCCGCGTCCTTGCCCAGATGCTCGGCATAGAGTCCCCAGCCCTCGGTGTAAGCCGTGTAGAACAGGTGTTTGCGGAAGGTCGGCACGCTGTCGAGTTCCTGCGCGATGGAGATTTGCAGATGGTGGCCGGGAACTCCCTCGTGGTAAGCCGTGGCCTCGGCGGCGAACAGGTTGCGATTCGTCGCGTCATAGGCGTTGATAAACAGACGTCCCGGCCGACTGCCGTCGGGCGTGCCGGATTCGTAGTAGGCAGGTGCAGAGGTCTTCTCCGCGTAAGCCGGAACCGCGGCAACCTCAAAAGGAGCCTTGGGCAGCCGTCCGAAAAGCTGCGGCAAATGCGCTTGCATCGGTCCCAGGTAGCCGCGATAGGCCGCCAGCAGCGCCTCGCCCGAGGTCGCGTGCGCTTTGGGATTGTTCTTCAGACTGGCGCGGAAGCTCTTTAAATCCTGAAAGCCAAGCTTTTGCGCAATGGCCAGCATCTCGGCCTCGTCACGCTTGACCTCGTCCAAACCGATCTGGTGAATCTGGTCGGCGGTGAGGTTCGTGGTGGTGTTGCGGCGAAGCAGAAATTGGTAGTACTTTATACCGTCCGGCAGCGCCCAAACGCCCGGCTGTTCGCGTCCCGCCGGAATATAGGCAACTTCAAGGAAGCGCGCAAAGCGCCTATAAGCGGGCAACACTTCCTTGCCGATGGCGTCGAGCATCTCTGTCTTGATGCGCTTCTGCTCGTCGGCGGGAATGGCGGCCGGAAAGCTCTTCAGCGGCAGCGCGAGCGGCGATTCTTCGGGCTTTTGATCGGCCAGCGTCTGCACCTGCTCTAGCGCTTTTTGCAGCAGATACTTCGGTGGCACGCGGTGGTCATCCTTGCCGACGGACATGTTGGCGGTGACCTGGTCGAAGGCCTTCGGCATGGCGTGCAGACGCGCGATCCAGTCGTCGTAGTCCTTGACCGTGGTGAAGCTCAGTTGGGCTGCCAGCGACGGATATGTGGTGTAGATGCCGCCCATCTGGTCCAGGGGCATCTCCCACTCCTTGAACTCCGCAGCCTCCAGGTCGTCGGCAAACTGGCGCAGCAGCAGATCGCGGCTGGTCTTCTCATCGCCGGTCAGCCCGGCGGTGTCGAGTGCCGCCAACTGCATGAGGAACTTTTCTTCACGGGCCAGTCCGTCGTTGACGGCTTTTACGGAGTAGTCGCTGATCTGGTCGTTGTAGCGCTTGTCGCCGAGCGAGGAGGCCAACTCGGGCGAGTGCTTGAGCTGGTCCTGCCAGTAATCCACAAACAGCGCGTTGAGAGCCTTGCGGTTCGCCTCGACCGAGGCCGCCTGTGCCGGGGCGGTTTGCGCCGTCAGCGCGGGAACGAAAGCAATCATCAGAAACGCTAGAGCAGCAAGGGCAGGGAACTCGAATCTTCTCAACGCAGTGTGACCTCGGTGTGAAATCCAGGGGCGAAATCGCCCTGTCATCGAGTGTAGAGCAAGGGGAGGCCGGGGCAAGGCTCGTTGATTCCCACCCTAGCCGCAAAAACAACGACGCGGCGAGGGTGGGGCACCCGATGCGAGCTTGTGCGCAAAAAAACGTTCAGTAAAAATGTACTGGGTTTCCATGCCGACGAATGAGCGGCGTTTGTCGAGTTGGAAGCCTGCCTCTTGCCGGCGGAAGGTTTGCTGGACAGAGACGTCCGCATAAAACCGTAGAGATTTTGCGGAAATCTCCGGATTGAGGCGGACCCGGATCCTTGAAAATAGCCAAAACTAAGCATTTTTGATGCGTTTTTGCGCAGATTTTGGTCGTTTTCCGATCGCCGGTCCATCGGTCGCTGAAAGATGTGGGATGCGCGGTTTGTTAATCCCAGGTCCGAAAATCCGGACCTGGGGCACCCATCTTCACTGATTGAGACGCGGGCCACCCGCTGAAAAAGGCGGGCATGAAAATTACTCCCGCAATATTTCTATTTGCCGCAAACGCAAAACTGCGAGGATCGTCATTCCTGTACCTATGAGTAGAAAGGAATTCGGCTCAGGAACATCTGGAACGTTTGAATCAACGTTAACCGTAAAATCTTCCGTTGCTATATCGTCGAAGGAATCTGAGTCGGTCCCACCTTGGATCGTATACGTACCGCTGTAACTTCCTGAAAGCGTCACAGCGTCGGTCGTTACATCAAAAAACGCTCCAGTATAGGAGCCTCCCGCTGATAAAAACAAGGGCGCATCCACGTAGAAGATTGAATCGTCAACGGTCAGGTCAGCATAGTTGAGAATAACCCCATCGCCATTCAGATATAGGTCGGTCTCCCCGGTGTTCGTAAGCGTACCATCAAACTCAACCGTTCCTCCAGTAGCCGTGCTGAGGGTTGTAGATGTGAAAGTCAGGATCGCATCCGCGTGCGCCGTTCCTACAGATGTTGCCACGATTGCCAAGGAAAAAATTCCAGCGAGTAGTCTCTTTTGCATCGTTTCTTCTCTCATTGATATTCAAAATCGTAAAATGAACCTTTGATTCATTGATTTTTTCGAATCACATGATGAAAATTGAGCATATAGCCCCAGCCGGGGCCATAAAGCATCTGCCAGGAAGTTGTCCACGACGTATGTTGGTCAGACATTGTGGCATCCATCTCGGCCAGCAATTGGCTCAATAGTATGCGTGCTGTCACATCCGAGCCGGATATGTTGGTTATGGATTGTGCTTGGATAGAACCTCCATTGTAAGGAAAGTTTCCTGCACCAACTGTGATTCCGGTAGCCTTGGATAATGACTCACATATTTCCATTAAGAGCTGGATACGAGTTCTCCGCTTCTGGAGAATTGATATCTTCGTATCGAGAATTGGCTTTGACTGCTCGATTCTTCCTTCTTTATTCAAGAAGTTGGTCGGTACAACGTGGAATACGCCTTCATCCTCAGTGACAGTAAAGGATACGGGGCCGCCTGAATTGGTGTAACCATCGAGGATACTTGACAGTGCCTCGGCTACAGCCGCTTCAGTATCCGTTTGGTCCTGTGGCATCTCACCTGATGGGAGCGGGACGGAAGAAGGCATCTTGTAGGTAAAGGAAAGAGTTCCTCCCTTTTGAACAATAACTCGATGGGAAGAATCAGGTGTGCGTTGGACCTTTTCCGTAACGTCCTGGAGCTGGCTTTCATGCACGGCTAGGGGGTCCTCATAGGTGATAGGCCAACTGTATATTGCCTCAAGCTGTTCTACTGCTTTTGAGACCGGCCTTGGATCAGTGACCTCGATGGTCTTGGATTGAGCATAGACCAGTTGGCAAAGGGCTAAACTAGAGAGCAGTAGGATGTTACTTGTAGCTTTGTTGATTGGGCTTGTCATCAATACCTCCTTGTGGCTGTGCCACCTGCGCGTTTAGACGTAACGGTTGTGGCCGTGATGTTTCCCTGCAATGTATTGACAGAACCGTAATTGTGAAATGTGTTGTCTGTAGGAAGCGTGCACCGTATCTGCATTTGTTGATAGACAGTAAACCCGCACGGAACTCTGCCTTGAGCCCGATAATACGCCACAGCATCAACTGGATATTTAGGCCATCCGACACTGTCGACACCCCACGTATTGTCATCTCCGACGGACCATTCTCCGCCCGAGACTGCTGATCCATAGCTTACTGGAGATCCTGATATCCAACATGTATCCACACCTGGATTTGCACTCGGAGTGCCTTCCAACACGCTCATGCCAGAAAAGCTGTCGCCATTAGCATTCGATAGAGTCTGTTCCCATAGCCCGGTTGCAGGATCGGATGTAGCCCATCCCTTGAATGCCGTACTTTCTGTCGTCGGAAGGGTGCAGCCCTCAATTTGCGCAGTTGTTGTAACCGTGTTTGGCGAGGTCCCAACAGTAATGGTAGCCGTCTCTGTGGGGGCGTTGGCATCAGGCATTTCGGCGAACGATATCTGTGTAGCACTATCGACCTGTATGTCAGATACCGTTACTTTTCCAGTTCCTACTGTTACGCTGAGCGGGGTTATTGGACATGTTGCTGTGGCATTGGCCTTGGTAGTGAACCCAGTTCCCGTTATTGTGACAACATCGGCTGTTCCCTCAGGCCAAGTGCTGGGGGATATGGAGGTGATTTGTGGAGTGGCGCAACCGGGATACTGGGCGGAGGAAGTTCCGAGCCACCACACCTGCACCATATAAAGGAAACCGTCACTTGCTGAAAATACAGGGATAATTTGGGATATTCCTGTGCCTGTGACACTGCCCGTTTCCTCCTGCGTAATACTCTCGCTGTGGGTCGAATAGTTAGGACTGCTCGTCCACGGGAGGACAGGAATCGTAAACTGATCGAACTTGTATGGGTATTCAAAGTAGCCCTCAGGATCGGAATAGCAAGAGGTAGTAATCCCATATGTCCCTGGACAACTCTGACTTTCAGCTAGTCTCCAGTCCCAATAGAACTGGAGACTGTGCAAGGAGTGGATTGTGTAGGTAACGCCGGTTTGCGGTTGAAAGTCGAAAGAGCACAGCGTCGTTTGAGTTGCAGTAACTCCAATGGTGAGTCCGTCATCTGGGGTGGAAGGCGGACAGGTTGGGAACGTAATTGTGGCACCATCAGAGGTTGTCATATAGCAAGCCACCCCAAAAATAAGATAATCAGTTGCCGCGGGCGAATTCGCGCCAGTGGTTGGGTTAACCGCCGAGGTGCTGCAATAGGCTGTCATATGCTGAGCGTCGGCTCCCGGCTTGAATCCGGAGGATACCCAGACTTGCGCGTTTGCGGTCTCAGGCGCAGCGAGAAAGATTACAGCGGAAATTAGCAAAATCAGCAAGGCGGCGTGAAGGAGTGGCCTACCAATTGCCTCTCCCCATTGACCCAAGGGCGTACGCATGGGCGCGATCCTTTCGAGAGTTTCACGACGTATAAAAATTGAGAAATGACTTGCGAGCAATTATACCCGTCTTTGTCCGCGTTGCAAGATGAAAGGAAAGAATTTTTACAATCAAATCAGATCGGGGCTCTGAAGCCGGATGCAGTAAGCTACTCCCATGGCAAGCACACACTCAGGTTCGATTCATCTGTTCCACATTGCCGGAGTCGACGTCTTTCTGCATTGGTCCTGGTTTCTCGTTGCGCTCATCGAAATCCAGATGCGCAGAGGCCGGTACAGCTCCGTTACTTGGAACGCGCTGGAGTATCTGGCGCTGTTTCTGATTGTGTTGCTGCATGAGTTTGGGCACGCGATGGCCTGTCGGCAGGTGGGAGGAACGGCGAACCGGATCGTGCTTTGGCCGCTGGGCGGCGTGGCGTATGTCGATCCGCCGCAACGGCCCGGCGCCATGCTGTGGAGCATCACGGCGGGTCCGCTGGTGAATGTGGCGCTGCTGCCGGTCTTTTGGACGGCGGTCATGATGAGCCGCTCGCTGGGCTGGGCGCTGACGATGCCCGACGCTTCGATGCTGGTCCATGCGCTTTTCTGGATCAACTTGTCGCTGCTGATTTTCAACCTGCTGCCCATCTATCCGCTGGATGGCGGCAAGATTCTGCAATCGCTGCTGTGGTTTCCGCTGGGACGCGCACGCAGCCTGATGACGGTCACGATTCTCAGCTTCGTGGGCATCGTTGCCTTCTTCGGACTTGCGGTTTGGAGCCGCTCGGTTTGGACCGCGGCGATTGCCGCTTTCATGCTGATGAATTGCTGGGGGGGATTGCAACAGGCGCGGGTGCTGTTGCGCATTGCAAAGATGCCGCACCGCGAGGGCTTTGCCTGCCCCAGTTGCCATGGCGCGCCGCTGCTGGGAGCCTTGTGGGGATGCGCGCAATGCAGTCAGCCGTTCGACACCTTTGAGACCGGAGGCGTTTGTCCGCACTGCGGAGCGCGGTTTTCAACGACGACGTGCGGCGACTGCGGAAGGTCGTATCCCATGAACGAATGGGTTGTTAGAGCCGCTGTGGGCATCGATGTGATGAAGGATGGGGGGACGGGGAGATAAGTTCATTTTATGATGCCCGAGGAGCATGAGGAAGGTTGAGTTATAAAGAGCTATTATAAAGAGCTATAAAAAGCTATAAGTAAGGAGCTATAAAAAGCTGTAGCTGTAGATATCCCACCTTAGGCGCAAAAACAAATACTCGCCGAAGGTGGGGCACCCATCCTTGTATGGACACCCCGCTTTGTATGGACACCCAGTTTTGTATGGCCCCCCAGCTTTCTTGTGTGAGGGCCCAGTTATCTTAAGGCTCCAAGGCGTTTTCGTTGCCGAGGATGCGGTAAAGGGTGGAGCGGCTGATGCCGAGCTGGCGGGCGGCGCGGAGCTTGTTGCCCCGGTTGCGGTCCAAAACATACTGGACGTGCTGATGAATCACCGTGTCGAGATTCAAGCTGCCGCTCCGCATCTCCATCGGCATCTGTATCTGCTGCTCCGGCGGGGTTTCCATTCCGGTGGGCAGGGCCAAGTCTTCCGGGTGGATGATGCCATTCGCGGTTTCGAGCAGGGCGTTCTCCAGTACAGCGGCCAGCTCACGCACATTTCCCGGCCAGTTGTGCTGCAACAGACGCGCCATTGTGCCGGGCCCCAGAACCACCGGACGCTGCTGATAGCGCTTGCAGATGCGCTCCAGCAGAGACTGGGCGAGCGGGGCGATATCTTCGCGGCGCTGCCGGAGCGGAGGAACGGCGAAGCGGACGGCGGTGAGCCGGAAGGCGAGGTCGGGCAGCAAGAGGCCCTGGGCGACCATCTGGCGGAGCGAGGTTTGAGAGGAGGCCAGCATGATGAAGCCTCCCGGACGATCCTGCAAGGCTTTCAGCACGCTGAGCAGCAGACCCTGCCCCGGAGGCGCCAGCAGGTCCACGCGATCCAGATAAGTGCAGCCGGCCAGCGTGGCCGGATCGGCGTCGGTCACCAGCCATTCGCGGGCGTCGCGGCGCTGAAAGCTGCTGCTGGCCAGCGGAGAATGGCTGAAAAGATAGCGGGCCAGCGTTTGCTTGCCGGTGCCGTGCTCGCCCTCGATGGCCGCCACCCGCACGTACGGCGCAGCCATTTCCGCCTGCATGATCAGTTTGCGCCAGGCCGCGCTCACCCCCACGGGTTGCGCCTCAGGGGAGGGCTCCATGACAAGGGCCAAGCGTGAGACTGGAGGCTGGGGCGGATACGGAACTGCGTTATACATGGCTCTCACGGTGCCTTGCCTCCATGGCCCAAGCAATCATTACAAGGCCAACAGAGTTTTCATCGGCGATGGGCCAAAAAACATGAACAGGAAAGGCGGGAAGCCTTTCTGGTTCGGGAGCGGTGTGAATTGTGTGGCTGGTGAGAGGAGTTTCAGGGGCGAATTTTACGATTCACCTTATCAATCAATAAAAAGCTATAGGACTATAGATAGGTGGATCTATCCCACCTTAGGCGCAAAAACAAATACGCGCCGAAGGTGGGGCACCCGAACCGTGGAGAGGTGAGCACCAGTTTCATGCGTAGCCCGCCCCTAGCGGAAGCGCTTGGAAGGCTCGTCGGAGAAGATCTGGCCGTCGCGAATGTGGACCACGCGATGGGCGTACTCGGCAATTTCCGGCTCGTGCGTGACCAGCACAATGGTGTTGCCGTTGTCGTGCAAGTGATCGAACAGCGCCATGATTTCATCGCCGGTTTTGGAATCCAGGTTGCCGGTCGGCTCATCGGCCAGGATGATGGAGGGCCGGTTGACCAGCGCACGGGCAATGGCCACGCGCTGCCGCTGGCCACCGGACATTTCGTTCGGCTTGTGATACATGCGCTCTTCCAGGCCCACACTCTTCAGTGATTGCTTGGCGCGCTCGGTGCGCTCCGCCGCGGGCGTGCCGTTGTAAATCAGCGGCAACTCGACGTTGTGCAGCGCGGTAGCCCGCGCCAGCAGATTGAAGGTCTGAAAGACGAATCCAATTTCCTTGTTGCGGATGCGCGCCAACTGGTCGTCGTCCAGTTCGCTGACCAATTGATTGTTCAGCCAGTAGCGGCCCTTGGAGGGCGTATCCAGGCAGCCAATCAGGTTCATCAGCGTGGACTTGCCCGAGCCGGACGGGCCCATGATGGCCACGTACTCGTTGTGCTTGATGCGCAGCGAGATGCCGCTCAGGGCATGAACCTGCTGCTCCGAGCCCATATCGTAGGTGCGCCACAAATCCTCGACGACAATCACATCGCCTTCTGGCGGAGCCAACGGTTTCATAACTTCTTCGGTGCTGATTTCGTTTGCGGCCATCGGAATCTTTTCCTTATTGAGCATTTTCTCAGGGGCTAAAGCCCCTTGTCTTTCCGGTTCGTTTCGGCACGACTAAAGTCGTGCCCTGACACAAAACCTAACGCCATTCGAACTCTTCCGCAGCTTGTGAAGTTCCCTGGTCCCTCTGGAGCCAAAGCCCGAGATCTTTCTTGCCATCGTGCGGCACGACTAAAGTCGTGCCCTGACACTTGATGCGGCTTCCATAGAAATCTTCCGCAGTTTGGAAAGCGTGCCCTTTTAAAACATTGACCTGTGCGGAGATTTTTACGCGCTTCCGCCCGTTGTTGTTGGCTTGGCGGTGTCGCGCTTGATCAGCGCGTTGCCCTTGAGGGCGCGCAGCGTCTTGTAGGGGCCAGTCACAATTTCCTGCCCCTCGGCGAGGCCGCTGAGCACCTCGATGTCGGTGGCTCCGGTGATGCCTGTGGTGACCGGCACGAACTTGGCCCGCAGCTTGCCGTTGTCCTTGACGATGACATAGACGCCCTGAACGGATGCGCTCTTGGTGGCTGAGGACGAAGCGGCCTGCACGCCGCCCTTGGCCTTGTCGTCGTCGGGGTTGTGCAGGGTCAGCGCCTGGATGGGCAGCGAAAGCACGCTGGACTTGTGGGCCGTGGTGATCTTGGCGGTGGTGCTCAGGCCGGGACGCAACTCGCCGGTGGGGTTGTCCAGCGTGACAACGACCTTGAAGTCCTTGGCCTCTTCGGTGCCGGTGGTCGACTGCGAAGTGGCCACGCCGGTCGAGCGCAGCAGAGCTTGATCGCCGGCCAGCGTCACATGGCCCTTGAAGACCTTGCCGGGCAGGGCATCGACGGTCACTTCCGCCGGCTGGCCAATCTGAATGTTGACGATGTCGGTTTCGTCCACTTTGACCTCGGCGGTGATGACGCTCATGTCGGCCAGGGTCATCAGCGTGGAGCCCTCGGCATTTTGAATGCCGACGACCACCGTTTCGCCCTCGCGCACCGGCAGGTTGGTCACAATGCCGTCGAAAGGCGCCACGGAAACCGTTTTGCTCAGCGCGTCCTGGTTATAGCGCAGTGTGGCGACCTGGGTGCGCAGATGACCGCGCGCCGACTCGGTCTGCGCCTTGGCCTGGTTCAACCCCGCCACGGCTTGGGCCAGCGAGGCCACATCGGTGTCATAAGCGGCCTTCTTGGCGTCAAAATCCTGTTTGGCAAGGATGCCGGCCGCGTAAAGGCCCTGGGCGCGCTTCCAGTCCAGCCGCTTCTGCTCGAGATCCGCCTTGGCGTGCTCGACAGTGGCTTCGCCGGTTTTTTCCGCGGCAATGTAGGAGGAAATATCAGTCTTGGCCGCAGCAATGGTGGCCTTCTGGGCTTCCACGTTGGCTTCCGGCTGCACGTTTTCGACGGTGGCCAGCACCTGTCCCCTGGTGACGTGATCGCCCTCCTTCACCAGAAGGTGGGTGATGCGGCCAAACGAGGTGGCGCCGACGTTGACGTAGGTTTTGGGCTTGATCTGGCCGGTGCCGCTGACAACCGTGGCCAGATCCTGCCGCGTGACCTTAGCGGTGAGAACCTTGGTGTAGCCAGACTGCTGCCTGTAGACGAAAAAGCCCACCAAGCCGATAGCGGCCACAACAGCGAGGACAATCAAAAGTATTTTCTTCATGCGGAAGGTGCACTCCGGTCTGTCTCTTTTTAGTGTACGCAATTGTAGTTCGTGCGGTTCCCGGAGTGGGTGAAATCAATCGAATGCCCACGCCGATTCGATTTCGCTTGCGGTACGACTCAGGTTGCGCTTTAAGGAGAAAATACAATGAAAGTTAAACAAAACAAAGATAAATCGTTCGATATGCGTTGCGATCCCACACTAGGCACAAAAACAAAAGCGTGCCGAGGGTGGGGCACCCAGCGTTGGTTGCGGTCAGAGAGCTAGTCGCTTTCCTTGGCGCTTTCAGGGTGACCTTGGGCTGATTTCGCCGTCGAACAGGCAGCAAACTTCCTACGGAATGTTGCCCAGCCCTTTCCGGACCCGTAGAATAGGGAAACGCAGGAGTTTCCAAGGCAAATGATGCTTAACAGCCGTAGTTTTCTCTTCGCCGCACTGGGTTGCGGCCTGGTTTTCACCCCCGTTGCCGGCCTCAAGGCTCAGCAGACGGACAATCCGTCCGCGCAGGCGCAACCGGCCAACGGCCAAGCCGTGGATCCTCTCAAGCGCGAACGCTCCGACAAGGAAAAGTTTGCCGCGCGAAAGAACCTCAAGATCGAGCTGAAGGGCGCCTACAAGACCTGGCTGGAGCAGGATGTTTCCTACATCATCTCTGACGAGGAGCGCAAGGCCTTCCATAATCTCGGCAACGACGAGGAGCGCGACGCCTTCATCGAGAATTTCTGGCTGCGGCGCAACCCGAACCCGGATTCGCCGGAGAATGAGTTTCGCGAAGAGCACTACCGGCGCATCGCCTACGCCAACGAGCACTATGCTGCCGGCAAGCCCGGCTGGAAGACCGACCGCGGCCACATCTATATTTCCTTTGGCCCGCCCGACTCGATTGATTCGCATCCTTCCGGAGGCAACTACCAGCGGCCGACGGAAGAAGGCGGGGGACAAACCGCCACCTTCCCCTTCGAGACGTGGCACTACCGCTATCTTGAGGGCATTGGCGAGAATATCGACCTCGAATTCGTTGATACCTGCCAGTGCGGCGATTATCACTACACGATCGACCGCAGCGAGAAGGATGCTCTGCTGCACGTTCCCGGAGCCGGTCTGACCATGGAAGAAGAGATGGGCAAGGCCAAGAAGGAAGACCGCTTCAAGGGCGGCCTGGAAAGCCTGGGCAACGGTTCGCTGCGGACCTCGGATCAGTCCAAGCAGTTTGACCGCATTGAGATGGCGGCCAAGCTGTTTGCTCCGCCGCCGGTCAAGTTCAAGGATCTGGACGCCTTCATGTCCGAGCACACGCTGCTTTCCGGCCCGATCTTTCCCTTCGATGTCCGTACGGACTTTGTCAAAGTGACCGAAAGCACAGTGCTGGTTCCCATCACGGTGCAGATCAAGAACCGCGACATCACCTTTGTGACCAAGGACGGCGTTTCCAAGGGCGTGGTCAACATTCTGGGCAAGGTCACTACGCTTACCCACAAGACGGTGCAGACCTTCGAGGACACGGTTGAGGTGGCAGTGCCCTCCGAGTTGCTGGATAAGAAGCTCGAAACCCTGTCGGTCTACTGGAAGGCGCTTCCTTTGCTGCCCGGACTCTACCGCCTGGATATCGCCATCATGGACGTGGAGAACAAGGATCACAAGGGCTACTATGGCCGCAGCCTGGAAGTGCCCACCTATCACGACGATAAGTTGTCCACTTCCTCGTTGATCCTGGCCGACCAGATGAACACGGTTTCATCGCACGAGATCGGCAGCGGCAACTTCATTATCGGCAACACCTTCATCCGGCCGCGCGTTGGCGCCACCCCGTCTACCCCGGTCAAGTTCAAGCGCGCCCAGCAGCTCAGCTTCTGGATGCAGGTCTACAATCTGCAAGTCGACGAGGCCACCAAGAGCAATCAGGCCACGGTGACCTATCAGATTATCGATACGGCCTCCAATGCGGTGGATTTTGAAAAGCAGGTGGAGTCGAAGGAGCTGGGCGCGCATAGCGACCAGTTGACCGTGGAGAAAACTCTTCCGCTGGCGGGCCTTCAACCAGGAAAATACAAGGTGATGATTAAAATAATTGACGGAATCTCGAAACAAGAGATTGCGCAATCGGCGCCTTTTGTCGTCGAATAGGAGTATCCCCGCACAACCGGGCTACCGGACCCAGATTCGGAAGCCCGTGCGGGGTGAATTCATGAGGAAATTGCCAGGGACGCCGACAGGTCATTGATGACAAGGATGATCCGCAGGCTCCATTTCGCTCTCTTCGCCACGCTGATCGCCATGGGCTCCGTTCCGCTTCACGGAGCTATGCTGGCATCGGTTTCAGGCTTGGTGTGCGACTCAGCCGGAGTTCCGCAGATGGGTGCCCAGGTTCAGTTGCTGCGCCCCGACCTGAGCGTTGTTGCCAGCGTCTACACCAACTCAAATGGCCGCTTTATGATCTCCTCCGTTCTGCCCGGTCGCTATGCGGTCAAGGCCATGGGCGCATGGTTTCTGCCCTCGCTGCATGAAAACGTCCGGGTTCGCTCCAATACCGTCATCAACCTTACGCTGAGTACGCTGTACGAAGTGATGCAGTGGCTGCCGGTAGCGCCGCGCGCCGGCAATGCGCACAAGGACGACTGGGCCTGGACCCTGCGCTCGGCTGCCAACCGGCCCCTGCTGCGCTGGCTGGAGGATGGCCCGCTGGTGGTCGTTTCCGACCGCGGCGGCGCGCATCCCCGTCTGAAGGCTCGCCTGGTGGCCGTTGGGCAGGAGGGCGTCTTCGGAGAAAGCGGCGAGCGCATCTCCGGCGAGGTTGAACAGACTCCTTCCGAGAGCCGCGAATTGCTGGCAAGCGTTGATTTTTCTCCTGGAACGGACGTTGGCATGGAGTCCATGCTCGGCTTCCGCCAGGATCTTGGTTTTGCCGGTTCCGTGCAGTCGGTGGCCGCTGTCGCCGTTCAGCCGGAGATGGTGGCTGCCGGGGGCGAGGGCGTGGACGAGGCCGTCCTGCGCAGTTGGGAGACGATTCACCTGGGCGACGAGTTTGAGGCCGAGGCGGGCTCCAATCAGGTGCTGGCGCATCTCGGCGGACAGTCACCCGAGACCGTGGCTGCCGTGTTGCCTTTCGTTTCGGCCGGCTGGCTGAAGGGCAACTCCGCAATTCGCTATCGCATGGCCACGCTGCTGCCCAGTTCCGCGGACGCGGAAGACACCGAGGCACGAAGCTGGCTGCCAAAGCTCTCTGCGCGCAACGGCGCACTGGCGATCGAGCATGGCAACCATCAGGAGCTTGGATGGGAGCGGCGCACGGACCAATCTGGCGTTTCCGTCCTGCTCTATGCGGACAGAATCGACAATTTGGCGATCGAGGCCATGAGCCGCGTTTCGGCTGGTGATTCCGTGACCTCAACGGCGCTTCTGGATCCCGCGAGTGGCCTGTTCCGCGCTGCCGGCCCGGAGCTTTCCACTGCGGGCGTGGCGGCCACGGTCGAACACAGCCTGCCCGGCGGCAATTTTGTCCGCCTCAGCTACGCCAACGGTTCCGCCCTGGTCATGCCGTCCTCGGCGCGGTCGGCGTCGCTGGCCCAATTGCTGGCCGGCGCTCATCCCCGTCGAGCCCAGACGTACTCGATTTCGCTCTCCGGTACGCTGGAAGGCACCAGAACCCGCTGGCGGGCCAGCTACCGCTGGCAGCCGGAAGATACCGTCACGGGTGTTGCGCCCTTCGCGGAGAACGCCGCCGAGCCCTACCTCAACCTGCATCTCCGTCAGCCCATTCACTTGGGGCGCAACGGCACGGGCAGCTTCGAGGCGGCAGTGGATGTGCGCAACCTGCTGGCTCAGGGCTACCGGCCTTACTTGTTGAGTGACGGCTCCCTGCTGCTGTTTGCGCAGGATCAGCGCAGCGTCCGCATCGGCCTTGCTTTCAACTTCTAGAGCATTTTCACAGTTTCTGTAAGGCTAAATTCATGGTTTCCCACTCATGGAGTACGGAGCCTCCATCTATCATCCATGAAAATGCTATAAGTACGCTTGAGCCCAGGTCTGTTTCAGGTTGCGCATTCCCTCGGGGTTTGAGGAAGTCCTGCTTCTGTGCTATATTTTTTGTAGTGGCAGGGTTTCCAATCCTGCTCAGGCCGTGCGCAGGATCTTCGTAGCGCGGTTTTTTTCTTGGTGGTTGGACGTGTAGCTCAATTGGCAGAGCATTCGGCTCTTAACCGACAGGTTGTGGGTTCAATTCCCACCGCGTCCACCAAATAAATTTTAGATTTGCAAGTAGTTGGATAGGCTCCGCACAGTTCCTCAACTCCAAGAAAATTCATAAAACGTACGGTTGCGAGAATCCGTCGGCATCTTCTGCCGGAAGGCGTTTTCGACTGCAAAAAAGCTCTGTCTGGCGGCAAGCGACACGGTTACAACTGGCCGCGCCTGGCGCTGGAAAGCGTTTCTTTCAGATGGCTTTGCCGTTATCGCAGTTGCACGTTGAAGGTGGCGCGGCAATGCACCTCAGGCTTGAATTCAACGATCTCCTGCTTGTCCCCTTGATTGATGTAGATATACATGGGCTTCTTCAGAGTCGAGGGTAGATTCGTAATCTTCAATTTTCCGTCAACGCACGTATAGGCTTCCAGGTCGGTCTTTTTGACTCCCAGCAAGCCGTAGCGCACACGCGTCGTGATCTTGGCGCCGTAAATGGGCTTTGCGTCGACGCCGGTCACCGCAATCAGCGCAGAGCAAGAGCCAAGATCGGCCGAGATTTCGGCGGGCACGGCTGTCGCGGGAGTGCTTTGCGCATTTCCAGATAGAGGACAGAAGACGACGAGGTTCAACAGCAGCAGGGAAGTCAGAGACAGGTATCGCATGGCTTCAAGTATAGATCTATGCCCAAATGATGGTCCTCTATACGAAGGTGTGAAACCTCTGCGCTTGTCTGGTATGCCTTGCTGGGCTTGCACCGGAAGACTCAGCGGGGGCGTAAAGCGACAGAGCCCTGACAGCATCATTTTGCATCTTGCCATTGAGTGCCACGGCTTCCCACCCATTTCACAAAGAACGTGAAATGGATGGGGCACGGAGCATCCATCCTCCGTGAAAATGTTTCAGGTCTCTGACACGATAAAGAAGTTCCATCGAGTTCGTGGATCCCCGGTCTCAAAATCGAGACCGGGGATCCAATGGTGGTACAACTTCCTGCCGGAAAGCCAGAGCAAGACGCGCGATTTGTGTCCTTCATCATCAAGGATGAAGAGCCCACCCAACTCAGTTGGCAAGCAGGGTATTGACCATCAGCGCTGTTTCGTTCCCATCGACCACGGCGGAAATCACCGAGACCTTATCGCCCTTGTGAGGCAGATACTTGAATCCGATTACAGCTCCGGTTCCAGTCTCGGCCACAGTGTTTGGGGTGAGCTTGAATGACTTGACTGCCCCGGATTCGTCCGCGATTGAGATGGAACTCTTGCTCTCGGCCTTGACAACGATCCCGATGCTCCTCGAGAAGGGGCCTGTTCCGAGACTTCGCAGTCCAACTGCCGTTCGCCCATTGTCTCCGCCAAAATAGAAGACGATGACATAGGAACCTTGAATCTTGGCGGCGTCAACGGGGGGCGCGAAGGCGCGAATGCTTTTGTCGATTTTGGCTGCCGCGTCCGGATTTGTCAGATCCTGGAAATAGCCGTCAGACTGATTGTCGGTAAAAACCGTGATCGTCTTGGAGCGCGCGTCGATGGAGGAGACGGTCCCGGTAAGGGCGTGAACCACCTCTTGCGCTGAGGTGGCAACAGAGGCCAACAAAAAAGATGCCGCTACAATGCAGACTTTCAATTTTCCGTTCATCGTATGCCTTTTCTGATGTTCCGCAGTTCAGTGAGCTTGCCGGAAGCGAAACGCTCGTGTCAACGCTTTCACCATTCGCTTTCGCACGCCCGGTTTGATTGCATCATACAACGGGTGAATCGGGATTTGTTCGTCGTATGATGCGGCGACAGAAAAACGGCAACGCGAGAGAGCGGGGTCTTTACTTCAGAACCTCTGGCGATGCGTCCCGTTTCGCCCCAGCGGCAGCCGGTGTGTCGCTGGATGCGTCCTTGGAGGCAGCCGGTGCGGAAGGCTTTGCAACAGGCGCGGCGGGCGCGCCCTGCATCGCCGCTGGAGTGGCTATGGCAGACGAAGAGCTGGGCACGGCCGTTGGGGTCAGCTCTGGCTTCAAGGGCGCAGTAGGCGCCGGAATGGCTGGCCGCGACAGCGCTTCCGCCGGAAAAACCACCGAATTCACCACCGCGGGATCGTCGTGGAGCTTTACATAGAGCTTTCCGTCCGTTGGACGCGGAACCGTCAGGGCATAGCCGGGAAAGCCCTCGGGGACCGGCGTGGAATGGGCGAATTGCGGATCGCTGGAAATCGAATTTACCAGGAAGAGCTTGTCGCCAGTCAACTGGCAAGGCTGATCGGGAGAGTCCGGGCATTTGAGCGCGTCCAGAATGGGCAGACGGACCAGCGTGGCCAGCGGCTGCCAGTCGCTGGCCACGCCCTTCTCGGTCAGGCGGAAGCGCAGCGGTCCGAAGGCCGAAGCCGCAAAGGCCTTGCTGGTATTGAGCGTTGCCAAAGCGACCTGCGCGTCCTCCAGGGTCAGGCCATTGGCAGCGGTGAGCGTCGTCAGATACGCGCCATGCACGGTCGCCACCTCGACCTTTTCGTCACCGGAAAACGCGGCTGGAACCTGCGCATGAATCGAGAAGATCAACTGGGCATTCTGCGGAAGCTCATCCTGATCGGCAAGCAGGATCTTGCCGGTGTCGTTGACGGCGGCGGGCTGAACGCTCTTTCCGATCAGCGTTACCCTGGGACGCGGAGAAGCTATGGTCGTTTCCAATTTAAGAACGCGGCCGTCCTTCAGCGCGACCTTGGCTGTGGCGCTGTCTCCCTGCTTGAGTCCTTCAGCGGCTTTGGCATCCGCCGCGACCAGCGACAGCTCCTCCGCGTCATCCTCGCTTGCAGTGTCCGGCGTCGGTTTGAAGCTGATGCCGTTCAGAGTGAGTTCCTTCACTTCGCCCAGATGATTGCCCTTGAGCACGCCGCTGAGATCGCCGGCATGGAGGGTAAAGCTGTCCAGATGCCCGGCTTGAGCAAAGGCCTGCAACGAGACCCTGTCGGCCTCTTTGCTGCCGAACTGCTTGACCAGCAGCGTCAGCGCGCCGGGCTTGGCTTTTTTGAGCGGCACTGTGACAAGCACTTCGTTTGGCTTGGTCGACTTCCACTCCGCTTTTTCTGGCTTTCCGGTGGGCTGCTCGAGCAGGATGCTGTCAACGCAAGCGGCTTCCTGCGCTACCAGATGCACGGCGCCGTCGTGACCCGCGATCAAGGCTTCCTGGTCGTCTTCGGCAAGTTCCCAATGCTGGGGGTGCGCGTTTTGAAGGCGGAATTCCGGGCCATTGTATGGCTCAAAGCCCCAGTTGCCGTGCAGCGAGCCGTCCAGGACCTCGCCGAAATTCGACGGGCTGAGTCCCGCGGTATTGGCGACAAAGCCGCCTTTTTCCGCATCGGCCTTCACCGGCAAATCGACGACTTTGCCATTCTTTCCTTTCAGACGAAGAACCATGTCATGGGCGTAGGCCGTGGCAAAGACCAGCGGCGCTCCCTCGGCGGGCAGCACCAGCTCGGTCTTCTCCGCGCAATATACCTGCTTGGGATCGACCGGATGCAGTGGCGGCATCTGAGGCGAAACGATCGCCGGCAGCGCAACCACCAGAACCGACTTCGGATTGTGAAACGAGGGAACCGCATTCAGCTCAAGTGAGAGCTGATCGCCCTGCTCGGTGGCCAGCGCGGGGATGTACTGATATTGCGCGGTGTGGAAGGAGTCCAGAATGCGCGCAATATCCACAACCGAGGCGACATAGGGGCTGTAGTAGCCAAAGCCAGCCTTCGACGTGTAGCTCAACTGCTCGATCAGATCCGTTGAAGTGTCGGAAGTGAGCGCTTGGACCACCGACGTGCTATGCCCGTCGTTCAACACCAGCGATTCCCGGCCCTGCATCAGGCAGGGAGCTTGCAACTCGGGTGTTTTCTGGAGGCAGTCGGCATCGAACTTGATGGCGAGACTGCGCGCCAGCAGCGGCGAAGCGATTTTCAGATGTTCAAAATCTGCCTGGCTGATTCGATGGATCGCGGCCAGATAAACCTCCAGTCGGGCGCGATCAAGCGTGGCCTGATTCAGATCCTGCGAAGCGCGCACAAAGGCGCCCGGACGGCCGCGAACGGCGCCGACAAGCGTCTTGAAGTCGCCGCCGGTTTCCGGGGCGAGGAAAATGAGCGCCTGCTGCGCGTCCTTGGGAACCGTGATCTTCAGCCCGTTACTGCCCTTGCGATTCCAGGTCTCTGACGAGAAAAACCAGCTTTCTGGCGGCGGATTGGTCGCGCCGCGCAGGAACGCAGCGATTAGCAGGTAGTGCGCGGATTGGCCTTGCGGCAGGTCGGCCTTGATTGAAAGCTGATCGCCCGCCATGAGATTTGGCACCTCGGAAATCGGCAGGGTCTTTCCTGCATGCGTGACCTTGACTTCCAGCTTGGGGCCAGCCAAGTCGAAGGGCGCAGGATCAGCAAATGCAAAACCGGGGACCACAAGAAAAACCAGAAATAAAACTCTCACCCATGAAGCCATAGGAATATTTCAGCGCCTCTACTTAACCTTAGACGCATGGACGGGCGAATTGTGTTTCAGCGGTCCGACCACGCCCAGATCAGAGGTGCGCAAAGTGGAAAGGAGAATCCGGAATAGAGTGGGAAAAATGAAGTGCGAGGAAGCTGTCGAGCAGGGAGACATTCAGTTTTGAATCAAGCGGATCCATATCAATATGGCGGAGAGACAGGGATTCGAACTGTCAGTTCTTCGTAAATTATTGATCCACATATACTTGCTCTAAATGGTTGATGTGAAAAACTTTCCTTGGTGTCCACGATTTTTATGATTTTTTTTGCACCCACGGTTTGAGAGCATTTTCGGGCATTTTGGGACACCATGGACACCAAGCATTTTTCGATCCAGATTCGACCCAAAATTGGCCTCACGGGAGAATGGAACATTCGACTCTGATGTCCATTCCTGTGTCGATCCTAGTGTCAAAATGCCGCATTCTCCACCAAGCCGTTTGCAGTGCCAGAAGGGCATTTGGCGTCAATTTGGCGCTTTGGTGTCCACATGTCGCTTGACCGGCATCTGCAAAATAGTCTACGCCACTCTGGAGCCAGACATCCGGGGGGGAGCAGAATTCCCGGGCGGGGTAGGCTCTCACCTTGCCAATCTCTCATTCACCCCTAAGATTGATTCCTCCCCCAGCCTCAACAAGCGTTCCATGTATGTACCTGCGATTTTCCGCAAAATTGGAATCCATTCTGGCCACGACGTGGTCTTGCGGTACTGATCTACAGGATCTTGATAAAACCGCACACTCGTCTTCAGCGAAACCAGCGCACCTCCGATTCGTCTAGGCGGAGTTCGATCTCAAGTGGGGACTCAGCTCCTGCAAGCCTTCAATTGTCTGCAACTCTATGCGCCATGGAGTTACGGTATTTAGAATCAGCTTTATGGCCGTTGCGGCGAGGACTCTAAATCGACCAGAATGAGTACTCCGATGGTTTGGTTGTCTGGAGCGAAATTTGAACTGCTGCCTAGTATGGGCAAGTGCTAATATGTAAATGCTTGAAGATAGAGCAGTTGTGCAGCTTACCAAGCGTTGGCGGAATGGATTGACCATGGCGTATTCACAGAACGTAGAAAAAGCTGCTCGCCGTCACTTTAGGGCGGCTCTAGTCCTTTACGATCAAGTGGGCCCCGGTGACCAACCTGGATGTAAAGCCGTTGCAGGATATCTCTTCGGCATAGCGGGTGAGCTTGCAGTCAAACAGATGATGCGCAACTGTGGGATAAATCCGTTGCCCGAACGACAACGCCGCGACGATCCGTTCTATGCGCATTTTCCGGTGTTGAAGACAATGCTTGCAACGGTCCCAGGACGCCGTGCTGGGGAACTACGGCAATTGTCGGAAGATCCACGTTTGTTTCAGAACTGGGACACAACGATGCGTTATGCACCAACAACTGAAATCAATGCGGCTTGGGTCAGTGCCTGGAAAGGCTCTGCCGAGGAGCTACTTAATAGGATGGACGCGCTATGAGCGAAGCCACGACGATTTTCTTTGATGACTCGTTGCGTACGTTGATGAAGGAACTCTCTACGCAATTCAATCCAGAAGAGCTAAAGCAAGGACTTGTCGTGCGCGACACGAGCGGTCGCTTGCGCTTTCTTAGCGCTGAAAAATCACCGTCCGATGAAAAGCGCACCATGATTGAAGGGAAACTGGTTGCGGCGCTCGGCGCATATGCACGGGAAAGCCGCGTCATTGCTTTCAGCGACGAGCCAGGTGTTCAACTACTACTTAAGGACCCAACGGCCTTCAACATACAACAGGAGTCGTTTAACGTTCGATATCTCGACAGGCGGATCGTTGGGTCGGCGTGGGTCGACTCTCCCAGAAAGGAAGCAGCTTGGCCACCAAGGATTGTCTTTGCGAGTCTCAAGGGCGGTGTTGGCCGGTCAACTGCGCTCGCTGTCACCGCCGCAGACCTTGCGCGGCGCAATAAGAATGTTTTAGTGATCGACTTGGACCTTGAAGCGCCCGGACTTGGCGATATGCTTCTCGATAAGGAACGCACCCCACGTTTTGGTGCAGTCGATTATCTTGTCGAGAAAGGCCTTGGTGGGGTATCCGATAGCACACTTTCAGATTTTGTTGGAACGAGCAATTTGACGACTACTGGCGGTGGGCGGGTTGACGTCGTATCGGCAATCGGTAGCCTTGCTGACAAATACCCAGAAAACGTCTTACCCAAGATTTCGCGCGCCATGATCGAAGACATTGACAGCAATGGTGATGCCGTATCAGTGACGAACAAGATCGCAGAAATGGTCGAACGACTTACTAACCGGGACACCTACGACGTCGTTTTGATCGATAGCAGAGCTGGTCTCTCGGAACTTGCTGCTCCTACCATACTCGGGCTGGGTGCAAATGTGCTCCTTTTTGGTACAGCTCAGCGGCAAACCATTCAGGGCTATGCTGCACTGTTTGCGGCTCTCAAGTTACTTGCTCAACGCGACCTTGATGCTAACAGAAGCGCAGAATGGCGGTTGCTGTTCAAGGCTGTTCACGCCAAGGCAAGTAGTCTAAACGAGTCAACATCTGCTCGTTATCGCGATGATTTGTATGAGCTCTTCGCCGATAATTTATATGATACAGATGATGTCCAACAAGACAGTTCTGAGGCTTTGAGCTTTAGCATCGACGACAAAAATGGACCTCATTGGCCGCTTACGATACCATTCGCCCAAAATCTAATTGATTTCGATCCTGTTCAAACGCCGAGCCAACTTCTTGCTGAGTTTTATGAACAGTTTTATCGCCCATTCTTGAACGGGATCGATTCCATTGTTGCGTCTAGCAGCGTAAACCTTGGAGATGCGGAGTAGTAATGATCAACGACACCAATGACATAAATCTGTCAACTATCCGTGAAGCTCTGGCAAGTTTTGAGATTGCGCCGCGCACCGAGCCCAACGAGCCGATTGATCTCGATCGCGTTTTTTTCCCAGATGGTCATCGCAACGTTCTAGACATGAAACGGCAGCTTGTTGTTGGCAATCGCGGTATGGGCAAGAGCTTTTGGACTCATGCTCTGATAAATCCAGCCGTACGCGACCAACTTGCGCGCGACTACTCATTTCCTAAGCTTGCTCATACAGATGTCGTCATTGGCTTTAATGGATCAGTAAAGATCAGCGGCGTCACACCTACGATCGACGAAATTCAGAGCGCACACAAGGCAGACTATGATCCAGAACTAATCTGGCGAGCAGTTATCCTGCGCGCGGTTCGCTCTCTTTCTTCGTCTAGGGAGGTTTTGGGCCTCCTTGCAACACTAGACCAGCTCAAAGCCAGCCCGGGAAATTATGCGGAGGAGTTGACGTCGGCAGATGATATGGCGGCAGGCCGCGGGGCTTCAATTCTAATCGTCTTCGATGCATTGGACCGCTTCTCTCACGAGTGGGGGCCAATTCGTGAACTTACAAAAGGCTTGCTGCGCACTGTGGTTGGTCTTCAGTCGTTCAACAGTATCCGCGCGAAGGTTTTTATGCGTGTGGACCAGTTTGCGGATACAGAACTATTCCGTTTCCCGGATAGCTCGAAGATTCGTAATGACCGAGTCGATCTGACATGGCAAGCACACGAACTTTACGGACTCCTGCTTTTCGAGTTAATGCGGCAGCCTCGCGCAGATGAGGTGCTTAAAAAACTAGCCAACCGGCTTAACGCGTATTCTGCTCTTCCAATCAGAGGACACATGAATGCTGATCCTCAGCATTTGGAAATCTTAGTTAGAGCGATTGCCGGTGAGTTTATGGGAAAGGATCGAAAGCGCGGTCGCGTCTATACATGGGTTCCTTTGCATTTAAGTGATGCCGCGAACAATTGCTCCCCCCGAACCTTCTTGGCCGCTTGGAAGACTGCCGCTGAACATTCACCTTCACCTCAAAGCCAAGCCGTAGATCACTTTGGTCTCAAAGAAGGTGTGCGTCAAGCCTCAAGTGCCAGATTGACCGAACTTCGCGAAGACTATCCATGGATCGATCTAGCACTTGAGCCCCTGCGGAGGCACTTTGTGCCTATTTCAAAAAAAGAACTATTTGATTTGTGGCAGGAGAATAACGTATCGCAACGTATCCGAGATAATGGGGGACTCGCGCCAATTGGCGTGTTCATCGAAGAAAACAGCCAAGAGGCTCTGCTGCAAACGATGACGAGTATCGCCGTTATGGAAATGCGAGCAAACGGAAAAATCAATGTACCAGATATCTTTCGCGTCGAGGCGGAAATCCTACGCAAGGGTGGCGTTGCCGTACCACGGAGGAACTAAACACAGCATCATAAGTAATTGCGCATACTGTCGTCTGATGTCCGCATAAATGGCGGCTGCTTGTCGATTTCATCCGCATTCTTATAAGGCATCGTGTTTAACAAAAGGAAAGGCTCAAAAAGGCCCCGAGCAACGAGGCCTTTTTGAGATCGATGAGACAACTGCTGTCACTGACGATGATCCGCATCGGCTACCAGCGGTCCTTTCAAACCGGATTCCACCAAGGGCAGAGGGATTCGCAGCAGTTCCGCAGCCTTGCTGAGGGAAACAAAGTCCTCGGCCAGAGCGCGGTAGCAGAGCCGTTCAAAGCGAAGTGGCCGCTCCTGCGATCCGCGCTCACTTTGCGGCTCCAGTTCTTCCGGTTCCTGAGTTCGCCAGCCACGCGCAACGGTTTGGAAGGCGTAGATTAGAACCGGTTCGCTGATGACGCCAATCTGCCGCAATCGCATCAGCAGCGCCGCACCGCTCACGCGATACTGGCGTTTCAGATAGATCAGTTCCCGGTAGCCGAGGGCATTCCGCTGTTTCCCAACCTCGCGAAGCAGGTGAGCGCGCGGCATGAGGAAGGCACCGGCAAAGAGCGTGGCAGCCTTTTCTTCATCTTTGTCGCTCAAGCTGGTGGTATCAATCAGACGGTGAGCTAATTCGTGGGCCAAGGTCAAGCGCCGGCGCTCCAAGGAGAACTCCTTGTTGACGACAATCACCGGCAGGCCGGGATTGTCCTTGCCGCGGCCCACTATGCAGGTAAAGCCGGAAACCCGCTGCGGGAGAGAAACGATGAGCACCTTAAGCCCTTTTTCCTCTAGCAGTTCAGTCATATTGGGAATCGGGTCAATTCCCAGATTCCATTTTTGTCGTACTTCGGTAGCGAGCGTCTCCGCATCGGCCGCTTCGTTCAGACGCCGGAGGGGCGCAATCGGGCACTGCCAAGCCGAACTCTCCAACTCCAGCACATGCTCAATCTGCAAGTAGCGTTCGATCCACTCCAGGACTTCGGTCTCAACAACGGCCCGGTCAGCGGCGGTCGTGCTGGCCTTGGTGCGAAACTCTACTCCCGACAACACAATTCCCTGGGTGTCCATCAGGTAAGCGATTGATACACCAAGGGCTTTGGCCAAGGCGATCAGAACGCCAGAACTCGGGATATCCTCGTTGCGTTCGTACTTTCCAATGGCCTGTGCGGTGACCCTGCCGTTCATTGCCGCAGCCAAATCCCGGAGGGAAAGGCCAGCCTTACGCCGTGCGAGCTTGATACGATCTGCAATCATGGCCAACTCCTCTCTGATTTACAATTATGTACTACTTAGATGTTTTGTAAACTGATTTCGGCGCAATGTAGAGAACATTTCCAATGGCCGTCGTGGCCGTGTGGCAAATAATCGCGTCTGAAGGCGCTTTCCATCTGAGTGCGGGTGTCTCAAACTCGATAACAGAATTCGTCTGCATCGGTGAACTCTATGGCCGTCACCCGCACTGGGAAAGGCCAATCATGCGCCCGCGGAATACCATCATTCCCAAAAATCATTGGACTTGAGTCCAGAGGCAGCTTACGTTTCGGCATATCGCGGCCTTTCCAGGCCGCTGGAGGTGCCGATGATCGTCATGCTCACACCCGCCATTCGGCGCAGAATTGCCCGATGGCGGTCTCCTCACTGGATTCGTCCATTCCTCAGCCTCTTCACAGTGCTCATTGTCTCGCCCGCATTCGCGCACGCACTGGGCAGCTCTCCCTTCGATAGCGGTCTCACCTCTATGCAAACCCTGTTTACCGGAACCGTCGCCAAGGTGGCCAGCCTGATCGCCATCGTGGTAGGCGGCTATCAGTTCGCGCACGGCGAACCGGGCGCGAAGAAAACCCTGGCCGGTGTTGCCGCTGGAACAGGAATTGCAGTGATGGCAACCAACGTTTTGACTTGGCTGTGGGGCAGCTAGCCTCAGCCAGTCATCAAGAGTGAGGGGCGTCGATGCAAACACACACCAATAGCCGGCGAACAAACCGCGTCTACAAGAGCTTGCACAAGCCCCTCACATACCTTGGCGTCGAACGCACTCTGTTCTATTTCGTTTGCGTCGGAGCTGTTGGCGCATTCAACCTCTTCAACAGCCTCGTTGCAGGGCTTGCCGTATTTATCGGCGGATACGCTTTCGGGCGTTGGGTCACGACCAGCGATCCAGCCTTCCTGCGCATCCTCGCCAAATCCGAACGGTACAAGCTGCGTTATGACGCGGCCAAGCAGAGCGTGCCGCGCGTGGAGGTCCACTGATGCTGCGTCTGGATAAAGTCATCAAGCCGTGGAAGGAAGCCGCCGCACTCTGCGATCACATCAATTTGTACGGCTTCTGGAACGAAACGACGTTTCTCACCAAGAGCGGCGACCTCGGCATGGTGCTTGGCGTCACCGGCGTGGACTACGAAAGCCTCGACCATGCCAGCCAGGAGTACGCAGTCAAACGACTGGAATCCGCCCTCAAATCTTTCGGGCCGGGCTTCCACGTCTATCAATATCTCTTCAAATCGAATCGCCCTGATATTCCCTTCGCCAGCTACGACGACCCGGTAGTGCAGGCGGCCATCGAGCAGCGCAAACAGTTCTTCGAAGCCAAGCGAGACCATCTCTATCAAATCGAAATCTTCTATTGCATCCTGCTCGAAGGCCCGCGATCAAAGACCGGCCTGATGGCCGCGCTTTCGCGCCTCTTCAGCGATCCCGCTGGCGCGGGCGCTGAATTGAAGGCGCAATTCATTGGTAACAGCATGAAGACGCTGCTGCGCTCGCAGATCGAAAGCGACCTCGCGCAGCTCAGCCAGCGCGTGCAGGCATTCACGCGCCAACTGAGCGACTTCATGCAGATCGAGATTCTTGACCAGAACGGCCAATTCCGTTTCTTCCGTCGGCTGCTCAACTACGATGAGCGGCGCATTGCCGGACGACCGAAGCACACGCAGTTCCTCGATTACCAGGTGGTCAACTCCGATCTTGAAGCCGAGCGCGATCATCTGCGCATAGGTGGTCACATCATCCGCGTACTGACCATGAAAGAGGCCATCGGAGAGACGCGGCCTCTGGTACTCGACGCCCTGCTCAAGATTCCAGGTAACTTCTACGTTGTCACCGAATGGGTGCCCCTTGCCGCGGACAAGGCGCGCAAGGAAGTGGATAAACGCCGCCGCCACTTCAACATCTCGAAGACCGGATTTGTCTCGCAGCTTGGCAGCAGTGACACCGCAGTGAATCCACGCGATGTGCTGGTCGATGAATCGAAGCAGGCCGACATTGAGAACCTCGGCGACTGCCTGCGCGATCTGGGCGAAGGCCAATCGCTGGGCGAGTTCTCGCTGACGATTGTGTTGTATGGAGAAGACAAACATCAGTTGGATCAGCTCGCCGGTGAGTTCTCCGGCGTCTTCACCAATGCGGATGGCAATCTCTTCGTAGAAACATACAACCAGCTCAACGCCTACTTTGCCACGGTTCCCGGCAACTACGCGATGAATCTGCGCCGGATGTTCCTGCTGAATACAAACTATGCCGACCTCAGCTTTCTGTTTACGATCCTGCCCGGCGAAAGGACCAACGCGCATCTTGGTACGGAATACCTCGCTGCGCTTGAAACCGAAAACAGCACGCCGTACTTTCTGAACCTGCATAATGGCGAAGTTGCGCACACCCTGATTCTCGGAATGACTGGATCGGGTAAATCGTACCTATGTTGCTTTCTATTGCAGAACGCGCAGAAGTATGTGCCGCTGACCTTCATCTTCGACATCGGCGGCAGCTTTGAGTCGCTGACAACGATCTTCGGCGGCAGCTACTTGAATGT
>Ga0224526_1000036_pt1 | contig 72278 bp, 67 predicted proteins | sample CBST25metaG_FD_179878 | JGI IMG/M metagenome (GOLD analysis project Ga0224526, IMG submission 179878) | Peat soil microbial communities from Stordalen Mire, Sweden - C.B.S.T-25 | ecosystem: Environmental > Terrestrial > Soil > Wetlands > Peat | place: Sweden: Norrbotten County, Stordalen Mire...
GGGGTGGGAGATGCAGTGGTTTGGGAGCGGGAGAGGGGTTCGGGGAGCGGAATCGTTTGCATATCTATACAGCTGTTTCTGGGAAACTTGGGTACAAAAGCTGAAAAATTGGAGGAATTCCGGTGGCAGAGCTTCCTATAAGTGCCTTGAAATCATTGAAGAACCATCTCGTTGAGGAAGCGGAGCGTGACGCGCCTCGCGCGAGGAAAACATATTTTCGGCGGGACCCGCCTGCGGAGAGGCGGCAGAAGCTGGACGAGACACTGCTGGCCTTCCGGGTGGCGCGGCGAATGGAGGGGGAAACAGAGGGTTGGCTGCGGGCGATCCGGCAGGCCGTGGGAGTTCCTGTCGACGAGGTGGCGCGACGGATGGGCGTCAGCAAGTGGGAGATTTTCAGGATGGAAGTCGCGGAGAAAGAGTCTCGCATCCGACTGGGAACGCTGCGGCAGGCGGCCGCCGCTCTGGACTGCGAACTGGTCTACGCGCTGACGCCCCGGCAGGGAACGCTGGAAGAACTGGCGGCGAAAGAGAGAGTGAGGCGGGAAAAGATTCGGGAGGAAGAGCAGGAGCGGAAGCGCGCCGAGGCAAAGGCGAGAGAGAAGAAGGTTCTGAAGGCGATCGGATGGAGGGCGGCCATCCGGAAGACAATACGCCGCGGGTTACGGGAGGCGGGGATACGGGTGCGGTGAGTGCAGGGGACAGTGAACAGTTTAAAGACACTTTGAGGGCTGGGGCGGGTTCGTGGTTTCCCACCCTTCCGCAAAAAACGCGGAAGGATGGGGCACCCGGCCTGAATTTGATTCAAGCTCTTGAAAAACATCCCTCCGGGCCTAAAGGCCACGTTGTTTTTGCAGTATTTGTGGCACGACTGAAGTCGTGCCCTTTCAAAGCCTATGTCTCTAGAAAGAAACAAGCGTGGACGAGGACGTCCACGCTCCAGCCGACCAGGAGGTCAGCGCTACTCACTATTTTGCTATTCACGATTAACCGATGAGCGCTCAAGCCGATTCGAGGGCGGAGAGAATCTGCGGGGCAAGCTGGCTGACGCTGCCCGCGCCGAGGGTGAGGACGAGATCGCCCGGCTGGGCCTGGGCGGCGGCAGCAGCGACGGCGGCGGGGAAATCCGCAACATATTGCACCTGCGGCCCCTGGATGCTGCTGGCCAGCAGTTCCGCCGTGATGCCGGGGATGGGCTGTTCGCTGGCGGCATAGATGGGCAGCACGAGAACGCTATCCACGTTGGCGAAGGCCGTGCGGAACTGGTCGAGAAGATCCCTGGTGCGCGAATAACGATGAGGCTGGAAGACGACGTGAATCTTCTTGTAGCCGCACTCGCGAGCAGCGGCCAGGGTGGCGCGAATCTCCGTGGGATGATGGCCGTAGTCGTCCACGACCGTGACGCCGCGCGCCGTGCCGCGCAACTGAAAGCGCCGGTCCACGCCACGAAAACTGTTGAGCCCCTCGGCGATCTTCTCTGGAGCGACCTCAAGCTGGTGCGCGATGGCGACGGCAGCCGTGGCGTCAAGGACGTTGTGGCGGCCGGGCACATGCAACTCAAAAGGACCGAGTGGCCCGGCGGCGGTATGCACCAGGAAACGCGAAAGGCAGCTTCCCTGCCCCGGCCCGAGGAATTCCAGACGATAGTCGGCCTCGACGGCAACGCCATAAGTGAAAACGCGCCGCTGGACGCGCGGCAGAATGGCGGCCAGCAGAGGATTATCGATACACGCGGTGACGGCTCCGTAAAACGGCACCTTGTCGATGAAGTTCAGGAAGGCCTGCTCGATATCGGCCATGTCGTGGTAGCAGTCCATGTGCTCGCGGTCGAGATTGGTGATGACGGCCAGGATGGGCGAGAGCTTGAGAAAGGAGCGGTCGCTCTCATCGGCCTCGGCCACCAGATACTGCGTCGTGCCGAGACGGGCGTTGGAGCCGAGAGCGTCCACGCGGCCACCAACGACAACCGTGGGGTCCAAGCCGCCAGCGGTGAGGACAGCAGCCACCATGGATGTGGTGGTGGTTTTGCCGTGCATGCCAGCGATGGCGATACCGTACTTGAGGCGCATCAACTCAGCCAGCATTTCGGCGCGCTGAATGACGGGAATCTTGTGGGCGCGGGCCTCGACTACCTCGGGATTGTCGGGGTTGATGGCGGAGCTGGTGACGACGACCGTGGCGCCGGCAATGTTGGCCGCGTTATGGCCCTCGTAGATGGTGGCGCCCATTTGGGCGAGGCGGTCCGTCACCGGCCCGCGGCGCAGATCGGAGCCCGAAACCTTCATTCCGAGGCTGAGCAGAATCTCTGCAATGCCGCTCATGCCGATGCCGCCGATTCCGATGAAGTGCGCGTGCTGGGAGATGGCAAACATGGTGTGAAATTCAACTGTAACATCTGCGGCGGGGGCTGGGGACAGTGAGCAGTGGACAGTGAGCAGCTTACAGCGGACAGCGAACAGTCAAAAAACGCGTCGCGGGCCAAGTTGGGTTCATGGTTTTCCACCCAGCGTCGAGGGTGGGGCACACAGGCTTGATCGACTAGGGAAAGAGCAATAAAAAGCTATAAAAAGCAAGCAAAAGTCTATAAAAACCTTGATAGTTATATCCCATGTTAGGCGCGATGAGACTGCGCCGAACTTGGGGCACCCAGCAGATGGAAGTCGTGGTTTCCCACCCATTCCGCAGAAAAAAGCGGAATGAATGGGGCACCCAGCTTGATCGACCAGGGAAAGAGCAATAAAAAGCTATAAAAAGCGAGCAAAAATCTATAAAAAACGTTGATAGTTATATCCCAGGTTAGGCGCGATGAAACTGCGCCGAACCTGGGGCACCCAGCGTCGGTATATATTCAAGCAGTCAGAAACTTAGCCGGCGACAAGGGCGGTGTGCTGGCGGCTGACGAGCAAGGGCGCGACCTGGGCCAAAGCCGCTTCGACCGTGAGGCCGTACTTGGCGCGCAAATCATCGACATGGCCGTGCTCGATAAACTGATCGGGCCAGCCGATGCGAATGACCGGGATCTGGCTGCCCATCTCGTCGAGCGCTTCGAGAACGGCCGAGCCGAAGCCACCCATTTTCACATGGTCCTCGAAGGTGACGAAAGCAGCCACGCGGCTGGCATACCGCGCGATCATATCGAGATCCAGCGGCTTGACGAAGCGCGGGTTGACGAGCGCGGCGGAGAAGCCGTCAGCTTCAAGGCGCGCAGCCAACTCGGTGGCCAGAGGCATCATGGTGCCGAGGCCGAGAATGGCTACGTCGGAGCCGTCCTTGAGAATTTCCGCCTTGCCGAGGAAAATCGTCTGCGGCTCGGCTTTGCACGGCACGCCGGGGCCGGTGCCGCGCGGATAACGAATGGCGCTCGGACCGGGAAGTTCGAAGGCCGTCTTGAGCATATCGGCCAGCTCGTCTTCGTCCTTGGGAGCCATCAAAACGATGTCGGGAATGCCGCGCAGGTACATGATGTCGAAAAGACCGTGATGGGTGGGACCGTCGTCACCGGCCAAGCCCGCGCGGTCCATGCAGAGGACCACAGGCAGCTTTTGCAAGCAGACGTCATGGACAATGGGATCAAAGCCGCGCTGCATGAAGGTCGAATAAATGGCGCAGACAGGGCGGCTGCCGCGCGCGGCCATGCCGGCGGCAAAAACAACCGCATGGCCCTCGGCGATGCCAACGTCAAAGCAGCGCTTGGGATAGTGTTCGCGGAAAATGTCGAGGCCGGTGCCGCTGGGCATGGCCGCAGTAATAGCCACGATGCGTTCGTCGTGATCCGCCAGCTTGACCAGCGTGTGGGCGAAGACCTCGGAGTAGGTAAGCTGCCCGCGAGGCTTGGTTTCGCCCGTCTCGGGATCGAAGGGACCGAGGCCGTGGAACTTTTTCTGCCGGTCAAGCGCGGGCTGGAAGCCGCGACCCTTCTGCGTGAGGACATGAAGCAGGACGGGGCGGTTTTCCGTCTTGAGGAACTTGAAGGTCTCGATCAGCAACGGAATGTTGTGGCCGTCGATGGGGCCGTAATATTGCAGGCCGAACTGCTCGAAAAGGACGGAAGGCCAGAGAATGCTCTTGGCTGCCTCTTCGGCGCGATGCGCGACCTGGCTGGCGGCCTTGCCGCCGATCCGCTCGATGAAGCGGTGGGCCGAGTCGTGGAAGTTCTTGTAGCGCTCGTTGGCGACGATGCGATGGAAGCAGTGGGCGATGGCGCCGACGTTGCGGTCGATGGCCCACTCATTGTCGTTGAGCACGACGATCAGCCGCTTGGTCTGCACGGCGATGTTGTTGATCGCCTCGAAGGTAAAGCCATTGGTAAAGGCGGCATCGCCCGCCACGGCAATGACGTTTTCCGTGCCGCCAGCCAAATCGCGCGAGACGGCCATGCCGAGCGCCGCCGAAAGTGCCGTGCCAGCGTGCCCGGCGCCGTAGCAGTCGTGCTCGCTCTCGGTGCGCAGCGTGAAGCCGGTGATTCCGCCCGGCTGACGGATGGTGTCCATGCGATCGAGACGGCCGGTGAGCATCTTGTGGACGTAGGACTGGTGGCTGACATCGAAGAGAATCTTGTCTTCCGGCGTGGTGAAGACCGTGTGCAGAGCCAGCGTCAGCTCGACAACGCCAAGGTTGGGGCCCAGATGGCCGCCGGTCTTCGAGAGCGTCTGGATGAGGAACTCGCGAATCTCCTCCGCCAGCGTCTCCATCTGCGCGAAGTTCAGGCGCTTCAGATCGGCAGGCGAGTGGATCGATTCCAGCAATGTTCCCATGAATTTCCTTCTCCCGGAAAAGAACCGGGCAGACAAGCAAAAAGCCTCCGTGTGCCGGGTGCCTCGAAACCAGCTTTGCCAATAGCTAGTATACCAATGCCGCGAATTGGGGCTACTAAAAGGTTGGACGGGCTAAAAACGGGAAATACGTACACGGAAGGAGATTTTTGGCCGGTTTGGGGCCGGACGGGCGCATTTGAATTCAGACGAGGGTGAAGAAATCTGAGCCCTTGTCTGGCGGTTCTTCAAGGAAGATGGTAGTATCATTTCCTACTGAGGTACGCCTGATGCCTACTATCGAAAAACTGAGCATCGCACTTCCCTCTGAGATGGCCGCGCTTGTTCGTCGCGCCGTGGACGGTGGGGAGTATTCCTCGAACAGCGAAGTCATCCGCGACGCGCTGCGGGAGTGGACGTACAAGCGGAAATTGCGTGAACACGGTCTGTCCGATCTGCGCAAGCGATGGCTGGAGGCGGTTGCCGACGACTCCGAGGGACTTGAGCCAGGCCCGGTTTTTGACCGTCTGGAGAGCAAGTACGACGGCCTTGCCAAGGCGAAGGGCCGGTAATGCGCCTTCGCATCTCCCCCTGCGTACCAGGCGATCTGGAAGCGATCGCGGAGTATATTGCACAGGACAGCCCACGCCATGCGGCGCGGATGCTTCGCATTCTTCATGCGCGCATGAAGGAAATCACCCAGCAACCGGAGATTTATCGGTTGCGGCCCGAGATTGGCGCGGAAGCGCGACTGGCCACAGTCGGCAATTACATCATTCTGTTCCGCATTCGCCAGGACACGGTCCGCATCGAGCGGGTTGTGCATGGCGGCCGGGATCTCATTACGGTTCTGGGTGAAGCAGAAGACTATTGACTCGGCAAGAAAACAGTGGCATCGTTTCCCACCCATTTCCGCGAAAAGACGCGGAAATGGATGGGGCACCCAGACAGTATTTAGTCGCCGGATCAATAAACGCAAAGACAACGACGCGCCGAGGGTGGGGCACCCGATGCCTACTCGCTTTCCGGCGGGATCTGCTCGAGGAGGCGCTTCCAGGTTTTCTGGTTTTGGCGGAAGCTCTTCTTCAAATCATCCAGGATGCGCGCAAAATCGGCGTTGGTGCGCAGGTTGTTCCAGGACGGGTTCTTCTGGAACCAGGGATAGTTCTCGTTGCCGAGATAGATGGCGCGGCGAAGCCAGTGCAGAGCCTCGCTGGAATCGCCCTCGACGGCGAAATACGTGGCCAGACGGTAAGCCATTTCGTTGTCGGCCTCGGCGGCGGCCATGGTTTCATCCTGGAGCAGCGAGGCGGCGCGGGCGCGCTCTCCGACCTGCACGTAGCACATGGCCAGAGTGGGCACGGCGATGCGCATATTCGTGTCGTCCTCGATAACGCCTTCCAGAATCTCGATGGCCGCCTTGGGGTTGCCCAGACGCATCTGCTGATAGCCGGCCGAGGTGCGCAGAAGCGGATGATGCGGCTCCAAGGCCAGGCCTTTGTCCAATTCGTCGCCAGCCAGTTCCAATTGATTCTGATAGTGATAGACGCGGGCACGGTGGTTGTAGAGGATGGGCGCGTTGGCGGGGTTCAGCTTGAGCGCACGATTGAAAGCGATCAGCGCCTCGTCGTACATGCCATCGCCGCGCAGCGCCATGCCCGCCACCATGTGCACGTTCCAGTCGTTGGCGTTCGCCGTGAGCAGGTTGGCGATGCCGTGGCGCGCCGACTCCTTTTCGCCGCGCGAGAGCAGCATATAAATGCGATAGAGATTGGCCTCGGCCGAGGCCGGATCGAGCTTGAGCGCCTCATCGAAATCGCGCCGCGCATGCACGACGTGAATCTGCCCGCCAAAACCGTGGCGCACGTATTGCAACTCGGCGATGCCGAGGCCGCACCAGCCGGGGGCAAACTCGGGATCTTTCTCCGTAACGCCGGAAAACAGCTCGTGAGCGCGATCCAGATCAGGACGCGATCCGGTGCGGAACATGAAGGCGCTCAACAGCGCGCGACCCTGCAAATACTGTTCGCTGACCGGACCTGGAAGAGAAACTTCCTTGCGCGCCGGTTGCGCCGCGTCCATCTGCTCGCCGGCGGAAAGGCCGTGGAGCGCGGCGAAGACCTCGTTGGAAATCTCGGCCTGGACGGCGACCAGATCGAGCGAGGAGACACGGATGGAGCCGCCCGAGCGCACACTCTGCGCAGAGATGTCGAGCAGTTGCCAGTTCAGGTCAAAGCCGTTTTCCGAACGCAGAAAGCTGCCGGCCAGGACGAAGGAAACCAGCAGCTTCTTGCCCAGCGCCAGCGGGTCCATCTCCGCTTTCATCAACGGCATAAGCGTACTGGAGGGCCGGATGACGAGGCTGGGAATGCGCGCCAGACGGGCGGCAATCGCGTCGGCCAAGGCCAAGCCGTAGAGCGGCGCAACCTCGGCCGCGCCCAGATTGGAGAAGGGCAAAACCACCAGCGAATTCTGCGGCGCGCGATCGGTCGCCGACTCGCGGAAACGCTCGGCGAGCATCGACAGCAGGCCGGTCGAACGCTTTTCCGCCTCCGCGCCGGTCGTCGGCAGGATGGCCGCAGCCTCGCCGGGAATGACGCCGGTTTCAATGCGCAGCGCCTTCATGATGGTTTTCAGCGCCTCGCGCACCTCGGCGGCCGAGGCGTAACGCGCCGCGGGAGTCTTTTCAAGGCAGCGGCAGATGACGCTTTTCAGCTCCGGCGCAATGTTGGGGACAATCACGCTCAAATCGCCCGGCTCGGAGAACTGAATGGCGCGAATCACCTCGATGTCTTCAGCATCGGGGCGCGCAAAAGGATACTGCCCGCTGGTCAGTTCAAAGAGAATCACGCCCAGCGCCCAGAGATCGGACTGCACGCTGGATTGGCCGGTGACGAACTGCTCCGGCGCCATGTAGCGGATGGTGCCGCCGCGCGCCGTATAAGTGGCCGCGACGGAAGCGCCTTTTTCCAGCTCGGGCTTCGATGGGTCGAAGCTGACATCCTCGGGACGCAGGCGACGCGCCAGGCCGAAGTCCAGAATCTTGGCGAGGCCGCCATCGGTCAGCATGACGTTCTGCGGCTTCAGGTCGCGATGGAAAATGCCGAGCGAGTGGGCGGCCTGCAAGCCGTCGGCAACCTGAATGCCGATGGAGAGCACCAATTGCAGGCTGGAGGCCCCGTGCGCGATCAGACGATCGAGCGACTGGCCGGGCACGTATTGCATGACGATGTAGCCCTCGTCGCCGGCCTCGCCGACCTCGTAGATGCCGCAGACGTTGGGGTGCTCGATGGCCGAGGCCAGTCGCGCCTCGCGCAGAACCGTCGTGCGCATCTGCTCGGCGGACATCAGGCCCTTGCGCAGAATCTTCATCACCACAGGCCGCTGGAGGAGCGTGTCGTCAGCCAAATAAACCACGCCGCTGCCTCCGGATCCAAGCCGACGGACAATCTCGTACTGTTTAATCGTTCTTCGCGCCATATATGCCTACAAGTGTACCGGTTGACCGTTAATAGAAGATATCGATCCGGCACGATGGCAACACAAGAGAAGAAAAACAGACGCAAATCCTTCGACTCCCTGCCACTTCGACTCCGCTACGCTTCGCTCAGTGTCCGGTCGCAAAGATGACAACTCTTGGGTCAGGCAATTGATTTGTGCCGGCTCAATAAAACGCCACGGCCCTCCAGCGGATGCCGGAGGGCCGTGGAAAAACGGCAGCCTGAATTCCGAGCTATGCCTTCGAGGAATGCTGAGGCTTGTAGCCAGAGAAGCCGTAGAAAGCCACGTAGATGTAGCAGATGATCGGCAGAATGAAGGCGTGCTGATAGCCAACAGCCACGGCCAAGCCGCCAAACAGCGGAGGAATGACCGCGCCGCCGACGTTGCCAATGGTGATGACGCCTGAGCCCTTGCTGGTCATCGGCCCGAGTTCAGCAATGCCCAGGGCGAAGATTGTCGGATACATGATGGAGTTGGCTAGGCCGCAGAGGATCAGGCACCAGACGGCAACCGGACCGCTGGTGACCATGGCTGCCAGCAGCAGCACCACGCCGAAGATGCCCAGGCCAGCCAGCAGTTGATTCGCCTTGACATACTTCATCACCACCGTGCCGGCAAAACGGCCGATCATGATGGCAAACATATAGAACGAGGCGAACAGCGCGGCGGTTTCCCGGCTGTCAACGCCCTGCGTCTTGAAGAACTGGATGGCGTTGGCGGCCAGCGCGATCTCCACGCCCACGTAAAAGAAGATGCCCACCATGCTCAGGACGGTGTGCTTGTAGCTCCAGATGCTGCGGCCCAGCAGCGCATCGCCGTCCGCGCCGGGACGGAAAGCGCGGGTGGAGGTGATGGCCGGCAGATGCATGAACATGACCGCGAAGCCCAGCACAAACAGCGCAATGGCAATGGCGATATACGGCCCCATCACGGTGTGCGCAATGGCAGCCTTGTCGGTGATGCTGGTGTCCGTGAGGATGAAGTAGCCCACCACGATCGGCGCCAGGGCCGAGCCAAGCGAGTTGAAAGCCTGCGCCAAGGTCAGCCGCGCCGGTGCGCTGTGCTCCGGTCCGAGGATCGAAACGTAGGGATTGGCCGATGTCTGCAAGACGCAAACGCCCGTGGCCAGCACAAAACTGGCGGTCAGGAAGAACGGGAAGTTCACCATCGCCGCCGCCGGAATGAACAGCAACGCACCCACCACCATGATGAACAGCGAGGTGACCATGGTGCGCTTATAGCCGATTTTTTCAATCAGCTTGGCAGCGGGCACCGAAAAGACCAGGTACGCCATAAACCACGAGGTCGTCACAAAGTTCGACCACATGTGGTTGAGATTGAAGATGTTCTCCAGCTTGGGCGAGAGGTTGCTGTTCAGGTTGGTGAGAAACCCAAAGATGCCAAACAGCGCGGTGACGATGATGAACGGCACCAGATAGCTGGAGGCGTTGTTTTCCGATGGTGGTGTGGATCGTGTGGCCATGAAAGAATTTTCCTCTATTTCCTTGAAGAATCTCCAAAAACTCGCGGCATTCCCGATGACTGCCCGCCAGAGACCGCCTTTGGCGCAAGGCAAGCCACCCGCAAATGGAGCGAAACGGAAACGCAAATAAAGAACACTAAAAACACACTCTACGCACCGAGGCGGAAACAAGTCCAGCGGAAAAATGAAAATGTTTTCAAATTCCGCGCATGGTCGCCTGCGCCGCCGCAGCATTTAAACTAGAATTCCATGATTCCTACACTTGCCTGGACCCCGGAAGGGGTTCGTTTCATCGATCAGACACGGCTCCCTCTCGAAGAGAGCTACGTACTCGCCACCACCTACGAAGAAGTTGCCGACGTGATCGTCACCATGGTCGTGCGCGGCGCGCCGGCCATCGGCGTCTCGGCGGCCTACGGCGTCGCCCTGGGAGCGCTGCGCACGAAGGCCACTACGACGGCGGAGTTTGCGCCTGAGTTCGAGCGCATCTGCGCGCGGCTGGCGGGAACGCGGCCCACGGCTGTGAACCTGTTCTGGGCCATCGACCGCATGAAGCGGGTTTTTGCGGAGTTGCTGGCCGCGGGAATGCCGCTGGATGCGATCAAAGAAAAGCTGCTGGCCGAAGCGCACGCGATGTACACCGAAGACATTGCCGCCTGCAAGGCGATGGGCGCCTTTGGCGGCGCGCTGCTGCCGGACGAGGGCGGCGTGCTGACGCATTGCAACGCCGGAGCGCTGGCCACCTGCGGCTACGGAACCGCGCTGGGCGTGATCCGCTCGGCCATTGAGCAGGGAAAGCGCATTCACGTCTTCGCCGACGAGACGCGGCCCTTTCTGCAAGGCGCGCGGCTGACGGCGTGGGAGTTGATGGCCGACCACATTCCGACCACGGTGATCTGCGACAACATGGCCGCCAGCCTGATGAAAAAGGGACGCATCCAGGCCGTGGTCGTGGGCGCAGACCGCATTGCCGCAAACGGCGACACGGCCAACAAGATCGGCACCTACAGCGTGGCGATTGCGGCGCACGAGCACGGCATTCCGTTTTACGTGGCCGCGCCGTGGTCCACCATCGACCTGGCCACGCCGAACGGCGACGCCATCCCGATCGAGGAGCGCCCGGCCATCGAAGTGACCCACCACGGCGGCAAGCAGCTCACGCCGAACGGCGTGGGCATCTACAACCCCGCCTTCGACGTGACTCCGGCCAAGTACATCGCCGCCATCATCACCGAGCGCGGCGTGCTGCGCGCGCCGTTTGATGAGTCGCTGAAGCAGTAAAGGCCCTCGTCGTGTCCTCCCCGGTCCCCAAAAGCGAGGGACCGGTGGCACCCTCAGTAGGGGTTGGAAGCGTCATCGAGACCGGGGCCACCTGCCAAGATTCATGCCGCGCCACACGCCCGCTCATCACGATAAAACTGTGATGAACGGGGCACAGCTTCTCGTGATTTATGGTGATTCTGATGACCGGGGCACCTGCCATGGACCCGAGATCGGTCAACTCTTATGAACGACTTCGAACGAGTACCCGTCGGGATCCAGTACATCGGCCGCGTAATAGCCTGGATAGTACTCCAGTCGTGCCCGCGGTGATATATTGTCCGTCGCTCCAGCCGCTATTGCAGCTTGATAAAATTCATCAACTTGAGCGTTGCTCTCTGCGTCGAAGCCCCAGTGAATCGAGCCAGAATCGGGCTTCCCCTGCTTGAGCCAGAAAAACGCTCTCTTTCCATCTCCGATCCCCCACAGATCAGGATGGCCACGTTCGCCTTTATAGGGCAGGAAGAATTGGATATTCAAGGGTTTCAGAGCCGCGTCGTAGAACGCCAGCGAGCGTTCAACATCGCTCACAGTCAAGATGATGTGGTTGATCATATTCTCTCCTTCAGAGTGCGAGGGCTTCGATTGCCTTTGCGCCATTGGGAATTGCGTTGCCGGAAAGCCCCGGTATGTTCATTCCTTGCGCACGCACGGTCTGCACGTCATTGATCCCGATAAAGCCCAGAATGAGGCGTAGATACGGCTCCACGGTGTCCCACGACTTCCACGGCCCTTCCGAGAAAACTCCGCCGGAGGCCAGTACCAGGATTGCTTTCTTCCCCTTGGCCAGCCCCTCAACTCCCGCTCCCGCGTAGTTGAACGTCTTTCCGGCGCGCACAATATGGTCAATCCATGCCTTCAAAGAAGAAGGCAGTCCAAAATTCCACATGGGAGAAGCAATCACGAGCAGGTCAGAGGACAACAGTTCCTCCGAGAGTTCATCTGAAAGGCGAAGCGCCTCCTTCAGGGACTCGGCCTCTGCTTTGTCTTTGGTAGAGATCCCCTTTACGGTCTGATAGTTCAGATGAGGAAGTGGGTCTGTTACCAAGTCACGCTCAACGAAACTTGCATTCGGATAGACAGACCTCAGGCGTTCTCGCAATGTTTCCGTTAGTTGACGGCTTGCAGATTCCGCTCCTCGCGGGCTCGATTCGACGATCAGGATTTGTTTCATTTCAAGCTCCTCTCTCTGGTCATTCATGTGGCGGGTGACCCTGATCTTAAGATGAATCCGATCCTGATGAAGGTGCACAGATTCATTGCTTTTGTGGACCGGGGATGTCGAGAAGCCGAACTGGAGATCGCGCATCCACTCGGGCAACTGCCAGCCTCTCTGGCGGGCAGTCCACTCCGATTCGATCTCCACTGAAGGTGAGAAAACGGAAGTCGTGCCCTTTTAAAACATCAACCGACATAAAGTTTTTTGAAGTATTTCACTTCACAGAATTGAAATTGCAGCGGAAGAAGTTGTAAATAGCTATAAAAAACAAGCGAAAAGCTATAAAAAACGTTGATAGTTATATCCCAGGTTAGGCGCGATGAGACTGCGCCGAACCTGGGGCACCCAACTGATCTGGGACACCCGATTAATCTGGGACACCCAACTGATCTGGAGAACCCGACTGGCTACCGTTTGGAGACGGGGAAAGCGATTTTGGGCGGGATGGCAAGGGTGATGGAGGCTTCGACGGGCACGGACTTGGCGCCGCGCTGGGCCTGGCTCTGTTTCAGCGTGAGAGCGCCCTTGGCAACATCCGCATCGGCGCTCCAATGGTCGAAGCGAGCCAGAGCCGCGGGAAGATTCGCGCCGGAGATAGCTCCGCGCTGCCAGTCAAAGTGGAGAGAGCCTTTGGCCGAGGCAGCCAGATCGTCGCCAGTGAAACCGGAGAGCGCGAGCTTGCCCTTACCGTCGAAGGTGCTACCAGAGGAGCGCCAGCCAAACAACTGGCCAACGGCCTGCGGATGGAGCTTCTCGAACTGCCCCTCAAAGGCGTAGGAAGGCTTGTCTTGTGGATTGACGGCAGTGTGAAGCGTGCCGAAACCATGCACGCGACCGCCAAACAGACCGGCATCGAAGGAAGTGATTCTGGCCCCGTTGGCAAGCGTGGAGAGATTGACCACGGCATCATGAAGCGTGAGTGGCCCCAGAAGGAGGGCATCGGCCTTGACCGTGCCTTCGAGCTGCGGCCAGGCGGGAACGGAGCGAAGGCGGAGGCGCTCAAGAAGCGTGGAGAGCAGCGTGCCTTTTTTCTCCGCTCCCAGGAAGGCGCGCTGGAGGACGCTGGCCTCGACCGCGCCGAACTGAACTTGAAAAGACGGCGCACAGCTTGCGGGCGCTTCGCAGGCAGCGGGCAGCGAGAAGCTGGCAGTTCCCTTCAGCGGGCCATAGGAAAAGGCGACAGGATCCCAGCGAAGTTCGTTGGGAAGCAGATGAAGCGTGGCCTGAGAGATGCCGACCGGATTGACGAGATAATCGGCCTTCCATGTGGCGTTGCGCAGGGTGACGGTTCCGGTGAGGCTGTCGGAAACTGGCAGCGCGGCCACGGCGGGCGTTGCAGCGCCCTGCGCCGGGGAGGGAGCTGGAACCGGCGTCTGCAACGGCGTCTGAGGCAGCATCCAAGGGCCCTCGGCGGTCAGGTCGATGGAGATGGGATCGCCAGCAAGAGCGTCCAGGGAAGAAGCATGAGCAAGACCGGCCATGTGCGCCAGTTCCCTGCCCCGAGCGATGGAGGCCTGACCGCGCACGATCACCTGATAGCCGGAAAACGCCAGACGGGCGGAAACCGTGAGCGGGGTGGCTGCGCCAGCGGAGAACGCAGCGGTCGACTGAAGCGCCAACGATTCTATTGCAGGCTGATTGGCAACGGCGGAAACGGGTTCCAGCAGCAGCTTGGGAATACTGATGGGCTCGCTGAGGCCGTCGCCTTTGAGCTGGAGGCCCTGGACGGCGAGAGCGCCGGTCAAGGGCTGCGGGAGTTCCGGGTGGAGCTTGGCGGCGCGGCCGTGGCGAGCAGGTGGGTCCGGCGCGGGAGCTTCGGCAACGGGAGCATAAGCAAGGCTGCCGCTGACCGAGCCGGCGGCCTCGAGACCTGGACCGAAGCCACTGCGCACGGTGCGCAAGGCGTCGAGAGCGGCGGCAACGGGAATCTTGTCCAGTTGGACAAGAATGCGCGGCAAAGCTTCCTGATTGGGCTGGGCAGCGGGCAGATTGCCGGTCAGGCGGATGTGGCCCGAGCCGAGCGGAGAGTCGCAGGAGAGATTGTCAAAAGAGCGCGTGGAGAAGTGCGCAAGCAGCGCGCAGTTGGCATCGAAGTCCAACGGAGAAGCCGGAGTAAACTCGGCGCGATGAACGCCGGAAGCGCGCAGTTGCGCTTTGATTTGAGCCGCCTCGGCGGTGCCGTCCAGGTGAAGATTGCCGGTAAGGTCGCCGCGCCAGCCGACATCGGAGCCAAGCAGCAGGCGGGTGAGCTGGCCAAGTTGCGCCTCGCGCCATTCAAGATCGAGATGCACCGGCATCTGACGCAGTTGCGGCGCCTGGCGCAGGGTTGCCTCCAAGCGAAGGATGCCGGTATCGGCCTCCTGAAGGCTGAGATCGGTGCGGACAGGCTCGCCACGCAAACGGACGCGCCACTGGCCGGGGCTCAACTGCTCCAAAGACATTTTGGCGTCGAGCAAGGAAAACGGGAGCTTTTCGACGCCGTTTTTGATGTTGATGCGGGAGTTTTTGGCCTCGAGGTAGGGCAATTTGATGGCCCCCCGCGGCGCCTGGGATTGCGCCTGGGCAGCAGCGGAGCGAAGGATCGAGTCGAGATTCCAGCGGCCGGAGGCGGTACGCACCAGATTCAGGCTGGCCTCATCGGCGCTGATCGAATCAATCTCCAGACGCCCGCGCCAGAGCGAAAGCAGGCGGATGGAAGCCGTCACTTCGCTGGCGTGAAAGACCGGCTCGGCGCCGTAGGCGGGGTCTTCCTCGACGGTGAGGTCATAGAGGACAAAGCCCGGCCGGGGCAGCAGGCGCACCTGCACGGAGGAAGCGCGCGCCGGACGACCCAGCGAAGTCGAGATCAGGTGGACAATCTGAGCCTTGTAGTGGCTCACGCTCACCAGCGGAGGGACAAGCAGCACAATGAGGATGGCTGCCAGTGCCGCCAGGGCCAGCCAAAGCCGCTTGCGCTTGTAATGCCGGCCTTGTATTTCTTCTGTCATTGTTTTCTATGGTATTTCAATGCGATGCACAAAGGAACACAGGAAAAAGTTCTTGCGGTAAAGCACGTTTTTTCAGGGGCTAAAGCCCGCGTTGAATTCAAGTGACAACCGGCACGACTAAAGTCGTGCCCTGACACAAAACCTAGCCACATTGAAGTTTTTCCGCAGCTTGTAAAGCCCGTTCCTTTCAAAACATCGACTTATGCAGCCATTCGAAAAGATCAACGCACAACGTGCAGGGTACGGCTCCAACGGGTTTCAGTAAAAAAGTGCAGCGCGATGTGGCCCATCCAGGCCACGGTGTTGCCGACACCGGTCTGTTCATACTGATCTTCAGGAGTCTCAAACGACCAGTAGTTGAACAGCGGGCGGCCAACGATGTTCTCCCTGGGCACAAAGCCCCAGTAGCGCGAGTCAAGGCTGTTGTGGCGATGATCGCCCATCATGAAGTAGTGACCGGGAGGAACCACCAGGTCGCCGTTCTCGATGTGGTTCTGAAAGTCCTGCGACCAGCTCTCGGTGGCGCCAATATCGGTCGTCGGCGGGACGGAGGGAAACTCGTCGAGGAAGTCACGATGATTTTCCGGCGTGGTGGCCTCGGCATGGGGCTGGCTCTGCGCCACGCCGTTGAGAATGACGATGCCATTACGCAGATGAATGCGGTCGCCGGGCACGCCGACCAGCCGCTTGACCAGGATCAGGTATTGCGGATTGCCCTCTGCGTCCAAGTCGGGCACAGGCTTGAGGAAAACCACGATGTCGCCGCGCTGGGGCTCACGATAGCGAACCAGCGGCATCCACTTTGCGGGCGGAGCAAGGGTCTCGCGATCCACCAGAAGGTGGTCGCCGACCAGCAGCGTTTTCTCCATGGAGCCGGAGGGAATCACGAAGTTCTGCGCGAGGAAGGTGAGGATAAACAGGCCAATGACCAGAATGGTGCAGATACTGGCAACGGCCTCCCAGGGCGTCTCTTCCACGGGCTGGTCCCCGGATTGAGGAGAGGACGGTGAGTCAGGCTGTGTGCTGGAGGGCGTTTTGGGGTTAGGCGTTTTTTTCTTCGTCATTCTGTCGCTCGTTAGGGAGGCTCTGAACAAGTTTTTTGAAAATGCCAGCAACCCCTCGGGGGCTAAAGCCCCGTTGATTTTGCGGCAGTAACGGCACGACTAAAGTCGTGCCCTGACACAAAACAGCGTTATTCCGCGGCCTGGCTAGCCCGTACTCTTCAAAACATCGGCTTATTCAGAGCTTCCTTAGCAGGGACAGCAAAAAAACGCATTGCCACAGCCACTGCTGACTGTTCCCTGATCTCTGATCCTTGTTTCTTAATGCACCAGATGAAAAATGCGATTCCAGCGGGCAAAGCCTGAAAACCTAGCTGAGAGTTCCCTGTCGTGTCCGAGTTTATCATCTGCGGCTGGAGGCACATTCTGTTCGACATCGGTCGACGAGGGGTGGAAAAGCGAGAAGTAGATGACCAGCGGACGAGCGGCAATCTGCTGGCGGGAGACAAAGCCCCAGAAGCGGGAATCCTTGCTGTAATTGCGATTGTCTCCGAGCACGAAATACTGGCCAGGAGGCACAACCAGCTCGCCGTTGCGGACAAGGCCCTGCATCTGCCGCCACCAGAGCGGCTCGACGTTGGGGTCGGTGTAGACGCGGGCGGGAAAGTCGTCGCGGAATGGATTGCGGGCGGCGGGCTCGAAGGCGACGTACGGCTCACTGAGGGGAACGCCGTTGACAGTGACGCGGCCATCGGCGATGCGGAGCCGGTCGCCGGGAAGGCCCACCACGCGCTTGACCAGAAATGGCGGCTGGGAGTGGTAGAAGAAGACGATGTCGCCGCGGGCGATCTCGCGATGCGGCATCAGCCAGCGGGTGAGGCCGCCGGCCGGAGCATAGATCTGCTTGTTCACCAGCAGAAAATCGCCCACGAGCAGGGTGCGTTCCATGCTCTCGGAGGGAATCAGGTACGGCTGAAGCACAAAAGTGAGCAGGAAGAGAGCGACAACCACCGTCCGCAGCAGCGAGGCAAAGGCCTCATGCACGGCGGGAAGATGAAGCCGCATCCACGCCAGTCTTTGCAGACAGACTCGCAACGGCGACGGGTGAAACTGTTGAGCCGTGGTGCTCATTGCGCTGTCTGTTCCTCCTGGCCGGCCTTCTCGCGCGCAGCCTTCAACCGCTCGAGAGCGCGCCGCGCCGCATCCTGTTCGGCAATTTTCTTGGTGCTGCCCATGCCGGAAGCCAGGGTTTTGCCTGGTTCGCCTTCTGCGATTTTGAGCCGGACCTCGATCAGAAAGCGCTTGCGGTGATCGGGGCCGCTTTCGCTTTTGACACGATAAACCGGCACACCCGCACGCTCAGCCTGCAAGTATTCCTGCAAGGCCGATTTGTAGTTGCCCAAGGCTTCTCCGGAGCGCAACTCGCTGGCCAGATGCTCGGCAGCCTCGCCCATCACCCAGCGGCTGACAAAGGCTCTGACCGGCTCCAAGCCACCGTCCAGAAAGAGCGCGCCCAGCACTGCTTCCATTGTATTGGAGAGGACGGTCATCTTGCGGCGCAGGCCGCTTTTGTCCTCGCCGTGGCTGAGGCGCAGGTAATTGCCGAGGCTGATGGAGACGGCGACCTCCGCCATGTGCTGGCGGCTGACCAACTGGGAACGAACGCGGGTCAACTCGCCCTCCTGCCAGTCGGGGTGAAGCAGAAACAGAGCCTCGCCCACGGCCAGTCCGAGGACGGCGTCGCCGAGGAACTCCAGGCGCTCATTGTCGCCCATGCCCACCGGATCTTCCCTGCCGTTCTCCAAGGCAGGCTCGTGCGCAGCCCGCTCATGAGCCAGCGAGCGATGCGTCAGAGCCCGCGTCAGCAGGCCTGCGCGCGCAAAACTATGTCCCAGTGCTACTTCCAATCCGGCAAAAGCCGTTTCCACATGCGCCTCGATCTGATTCTTTGACACGCAATTCCCAAAGCTAGTCCCAGTACTTGCTTCGGATCGCCACGATCCGGTCCTGAAGGATCCGTTGATTCTGCAACACTTACGGCACGACTAAAGTCGTACCCTAAAAAGAAATATGAATGCAAGTTCAACAAAATAGTCCGTCGTCCGGGAGTTCTACGGACTCCCACCCATCGGACAAAAACAAAGGCGTCCGATGGATGGGGCACAGTTTCATCGATCACGGGTCGCCGAAAACGGTGGACGATAGACACAAAACATTTTTCCCGCAGCCTGTGAAGCCCCTCTTTCTATTATTAGACGCCTTGCACGCTTGCGGCAGACCTCTACACGGGATTTGGGCATTTTTCGGAGCATGAAGATCCATCGAGGAAGAAATAAAAATGCAAGTTCAACAAAAAAACAAGGTCATGGAGATCTGCTGACTCCCACCCATCGGACAAAAACAAAGGCGTTCGATGGATGGGGCACAGTTTCATCGATCCAGGGTCGGCGGAGACGGTGGACAACGGACACAAAACTGGCCACATTGGAGTTTTTTCGCAGCCGGATTAGCCCACATTGAATTCAAGCGAGAACCGGCACGACTCAAGATTCAGAATTTTCCTCACGCCATTCCCGCTTAACTCATTCATGGTATGCCCGGTTAGGCTGGAGATGTTAGACTTACTGCGCAGAAACGAAAGGGTTTTCAAGTGAGGTGAATCGGATGAGCAACGCGAAATGCGTCTGTCTTTCGTTCTTTCTCTGTCTGCCGGTTCTTGCCTGGACACAGCAGAACCCCGTGGCGCCAGCCGCCACGCATTCTGAGACGGCGTCAGTGTCTGCGCTCTCACCACCCTCTGCGCCGGAGAACAGCAAGGGCCGCATCAAGCTCGATGTGGTGGTGACCGATCGGTCGGGAAAGCCTCTCTCTGGCCTCGCGCTCAACGATTTCACATTGTTGGACAATGATCAGCCCAGCCCGATTCTCTCCTTCCATGCCTTCGATGATGCCACGCAAAAGCCTCACCCGCCGGTCGAGATCATTCTGGTTCTCGATACCGTCAACGAGACTCACCAGCAAGTTGCCTTTGCGCGCCAGGAAATCGCCAGGTTTCTGCGTCAGAACGACGGGCGTCTCCCCCAGCCGGTCTCGCTGTTCGTGTTGACCGATGAGGGACTGGATGCCCAGCGTTTGCCCTCCACCGACGGAAACGCGCTGGCCACGAAGGTCGATCAGATCGACGACAAGCTGCGTACAATCGGCAGTGCGACGGGCTCCTGGGGAGCGGTCGAGCGATTCCAACTATCGATCAAGACGCTGATGGATATTGCGGACTCTGAAACCAGGAAGCCCGGCAGGAAGCTGCTGATCTGGGCCGGCTCCGGCTGGCCGCTGATGGACTCGCCGCGCATTCAGACCTCGTATCAGGGGCAGCTGCAAAGCTTCGACGTGATCGTCAAGCTTTCCACCAAGCTGCACGAGGCGCGAATCTCCGCCTACAGCATTTCGGCCGGGAGCAGCGGTGTGGGCTCGTTTGTCTATAAAAACTTTCTGAATGGGGTCAAGACGGCACAAAAGGCGCTACCCACAAGCCTGGGCTTGAGAGTGCTTGCCGTCCAGAGCGGCGGAAGCGTCCAGGGGCCGGATAACGACCTGACCGCCCAGATCAACCGTTGTTTCGAGGACGCCAGGGCCTTCTATACCCTCTCCTTCGATTCTCCTGCCGCCGGTCACGCCAATGAGTATCACGATTTGAAGGTACTCGTCGACAAGCCGGGGCTGACGGCCCGCACCAGCACCGGCTATTACAACCAGCCGTAGCCCTGCGCCCTCCGTCTGGCTTGTTGCCAGCGCGATTAGAGCGGTTCTCCAATTGGTATAGCCTGACTCACACCCTCGAAGATTGCTTTTTCTTAAGGAAAAAGCAACTTGGCATCCTGGCTTCGGTCTACAGCTATTGGAGAACCGCTCTATCGATCCGGCAAGAAAACAGTGACATAGATTCCCACCCATTTCCGCAAAAAGGTGCGGAAATGGATGGGGCACCCAGAACGATCTACGGCTCTCTAAAAATACTTAGGGCTTGGCGGGTGCGGAAGCGGATGGTTCGTCGACGGCATCCTCGTCACAACTGTGTCCACGGACGGCATAGGCGGCCTTGACGCCGCGCTCGGCTGCCAGACGGGTATCCTGCTGCCCATCGCGGGTTTTCAGAGCCTCCTGGTATTCGGCGAGGGCCTGATCGCGCTTGCAATCGAGGTCCAACATACGGCCCAGATAGATGTGCGACCAGGAGATCAGGCGCGGATCCTTGCTGGAGGCCAGCGTTTTCTGAAATCCCTCGATGGCCTGATCCGGATGACCGGCGAAAATGGCCACCCTGGCCAGGATGAATTCGGCGCGGGCACGCTCGGCAATCGCATCGAGCGAGTTGGAGGCGTCGGAGTGAATGGCAAGCGCCTGGCGGGCCATGGCTCCGGCCGTGGCCGCGTCGCCAGCCGCCAAGCGCGCTTCGGCCAGGTCCAACCCGACCAATTTGCGCGGCTTGCTGCGCGTGAGCACGTCGCCGTCGGCTTCCTTGTCGAAATCAATCTGGCGGGCGCGATGGACCTGCTGGTCCACGTCCATGCTGTAGACCATCTCGCCAATGGTATCGCGCAGGCTGGCGGGATCCTTCTCGAACAGGGTCATCTGCTCATAGAAATACTGGGTGAGCACGAAGCCCTGGTTCATGTCGTGGCGCATGGCGGCGACGCGGATGGCGTCGACCTTCTGCTGGTAGATCTGGCGCTCATGCTCGTAGCGCGGCAACTCCGAGCGGTCCACGCCGGCGGGAATCTTGTAGACCGGAATGCCGGTATCCATGGTGCGCGCCTCGATGGCCTTGATGAGGCACTCGACGGTAAGCGGCACGGTATCGGAGCGGTAGCGGAACTCGATCGGCGCCTCGCGCACCTCCTTGAGAATCGGCTGCGCGCGATCGATGGCGTTGGCACGCGCATAGAGCAACGGTTCGATCACATAGTGCAGGTAGGTGTGGCGAACGTCGTTCATGGGGATGACGCCATCGGAAGGCGAAACCACCACCACATAGTCAGCGCCATAGATGCGGGCGTTGACCGAGCGCGGCGAAAGCAGCGGCTCAATGACAACGATAAACCGCCGCCCGTCGTAGGTGGAGGCGGGCATTTTCAGATAGAGGTTGGTGGAGACGATCATCTCCGAGAGCGAGTCGTGGACCCGTTCGGCCTCCTGATCGTAGGTGCGATGCACGGCCAGCCAAATGCCGTGCAGGTCAACGGCGGCGGCAAAGTCGCGCAGAAGAGGCACAATCTCAACCACCTGCGTCGAGTCGGGGGGCATTTCGGTCAGCTCGGCCGAGGTTTCCAGCTCCGGCGGAGGCGTCAGATAGAGAGCCAGCGAGATATATTGCGCAATGTCGAGGTTACCGCCCGTCATGCGATGCTGGGCGATGTAGAGGCAAAGATGGTCGCGCTTGCTGCGGGCCTCTTCGCTCTTGCCCAAGGCCTGGTTCATCTCGTCGCGGACCCGCTTGCGAACCGGAGCGCTCTGGCCGAGGCCGTCATCGTAGCCGCAGGCATTCAGCGCGGCGGTCATCAGGAAGACCGGCTCAGAGCTGACCAGTGAGATGGTGGGCCCGGCGGGATCCACCAGCGAAGGCGCCTTCTCCTGCACGAAGCCCCCCTGCGAAGAGGACGAACTCTGCCCGTGGGAGGAACTGCTGGACGATTGAGGGCGAGCCAGGGCTGGCGAGAGAACAGCCAACAGGCAAAAGACAGCAAGCGGAAGAACGGCGGAAGATCTCAATGTCATGAAGAACCCTGTCTGCAGTCTAGTTAGACGCATCAACAGGGTCAAACGGAAGGGCCTGAACTCCGGCTGGGCGGATCATGGGTTACAAGGCATTGGCGAGCGTGGGAAACCGGCCCGCATGGCTGGTTTCATACAGGGAGAGCAGGCGCTGGCGCATCAGGTAGTAAGAAGAACACGCCTCTTGCGCGTGGAGGGGAAGAGCAAACCGGAAACGCCGGAAGAGCCTGGATGGAATCAGGCCCATTTGCACGCGGCGGACGGAAGAACGCAGCAAGGCGGCATCATGCCTCATGCGTTCGGTGACGATGACGGCCTCGGCGTAATTCCACCGCTGCGCGTAGGCCGCCAGCGCGAGCATGATCTCCGCATTCTCGCGCATTCTCTTCAAGCCCTCGTAGCCGCCAAGGAACTCCCATATCTCATCCGGATTCAATTCAGTCTGGGAACCGCGCGGGGTCAGATAATCGGTCGCCACGGCGGAAACCCCGGCAAAATCCACGGGACGCAACCCGGCAACGAGCGTGCGCCAGTCCTGGCGCAATCTCTTGCGGGAAGAGGACCAGTCCGCGATCACCGTGATCACCAGCCCACCGAGCAAGGCACCAAACATGAGGTAAGAAAAAGGGATGGCCATCGCGTGGATGTTATCCCTATGCGCTCAATGTGTCAAGATCACTTTTGATTTGCTCGTGCAGGGTCTGAATATAGGCGCTCAGTTCCGGCGAAACCGGCTGCCGGGCAGGCTCATCCAGCCAGAATTGAACCATCCAGTAGAGGACGACAACCAGAAAGACCGCCATCCGCACAAACTCAAGGTCGTTATAGTAGCTAGCCAAGCCAGAGTAGGTCTGCAGTCCATCTGTCAGGGTCGCGACCACAACCCAGATAGTCCACCCATCGCTCAGAGCCATGACATGGTTGCGCCAGCCCAGGCCCAAGCTCTTGGAAGTCCGCGTCACCACGGCAATCAGCTCGCAGAACACCAGGCTGGTGAAGAGGTTACCGCGCAGCTCCATGCGGCCGAAGGGAGTCGCCGCCGTAATCGGGACCAGAAACGGAACCACAGCGGCGAACAGGATGCCCGCCGTGCCCCAGAGGATAAATCGCCTCCTGGCATCATGGACCCAGGTCCCGGTAGGCCGCATCACAATGCGCGCGATTTCCCAGACCAACCCAAGCTGCATCAAGAACTCAAGCAGGACCGTACTAAAGTAAATCCACCAATACAATCTCCGGGAACCGTTCAAAATGGGGATCAGAAAGAGCAGATTCATGACCGTCTCAACGCCCATGCACGTTGTGAAGACAGGAAAACTCCTCCACCTGCACCGCATCACCAGAATGGCGAAGAGAACAGCCTCACTCAGAGAGGTTGTCACCATGATGACCCAATCGACTATGGACAAATGCATTCGCGGTCTTTCTACTCTCCGGCGGCTCTGGCAGGCGCGGGGAAGCCAATAGCCTCATCCGCGAACGGAAACGCCCGAAAAGGAGAGCACCGCCATGCCCGGGACCGGTTGTCCAAAGCGACGGGCAGGTTCAAAGCGGCTCCACAAGAGCAGGTTTTCCACTTGAGAGCGGGTTGTCTCGTCGGTGGGACCGGAGACGATACGGTAGTCGTAAACCTCTCCCGAACCGTTGACATAGGCCTCGATCACTACTGGACCGGAAAGCGCGCCCATCTGGTTGTCGCCCATCACGCTGGACATATAAAGAAAGCGTGGAGCGGTGGCCGACCCCAGTGGCTCATCGGCTGAAGCCTCGGCGCTCTTAGGCTGGACAAAGATGCTCCCTAAAACGATCACCGTGCCCAGCAGCAGCACCGCGGAGGCAAAACCCGCCGTGGCCTGCAGCAAGAAAGGCCCCACCGTGTTTCGCCAAGCCAGATTCAGTGCATGGAAGGAGCCCTGACGGCGGCGCGTCCGCTCCTGGCTGATGGCCACACGGATGCGCAACAGCAGATTTTCCGGTTCAGGCACAGATCCCAGCCCAGCCAGCAACGATTGTGTCTGTTCGAGGGACTCCCACGCCCCGGTACACTCCCGGCAGTGCTTCAGGTGAGCGACGACGGCCTGCATCTCACGCCCGCTCAGGCGGCCATCCAGGTAATCGGTAAACTTTGCCCGCATTGCATCACAGCCATTCATGGCGCCTCCTCTCCCAGAGGTATTTGGAAACTGGCTCTCGCCGGAGCACAAGCAGCCTTTTGCGAAACGGACAGAATCGCTTTCAAGGCAGCGCGCCCGCGCACCAGCCGCGACTTGACCGTTCCCAGATTCACGCCCTGCATCTCCGCCACTTCCTCGTAAACAAACCCCTCGATGTCGCGCAGGATCAGAGTGGTGCGAAAAGGCTCCGGCACCTGGCTCAAGGCCGCCTCAACGCGCGCCCTGCTCTCTTCGTGAAGCGCATTCTCATAGGGCGACTCGGCCGGATCCACCAGCGTTTCCATCAGCCGCGTGGGCTGCCCTGAGCCGCTCTCCTTGAGTTCCTGCTCGATGGGAACTTCCGGCTGCTTGTGCCTCATCCACCAGCGCCGCTGGTTGGAGGCCTCGCGCAGGGCGATGCGGTACATCCAGGTTCGCAGGGACGACTCGCCATGGAAGCTGCCCACCCCCCGGAAGACCTTGACAAAGACCTCCTGGGTCAGGTCTGCGGCGACCTCGCGATCCTGTACGGTGCGCGCCAGCAGCGAGTAAAGCGGTTGGTGATAGCGCGCAATCAGCCACGCAAAAGCTTCCTCGGAGCCGGCTTGAAGTTCCGCAATCAAAGCCGCATCTTCGGATTGAAACGTCAGCGTGCTCGCAAAATTGCCCATGGTGAGGTCCGCCTGCAATTAAGAATCCTCCCACGTTACGCAACCGAAGTCCACCCGGCAGGTTTGAAATGGAAATCATGCCGTGCCAAAAAGCGGGACATTCAGCTACGACCACTCGCCCAGCGGCTGAAAAAGCGCCGCTGAATTGTTCCAAACAGCCTTGGAGTGCGCGGGAAACGGCTCCTGGTTTTTACACCAGATCTTCCACGTCCTCCATTATGTTAGACACCGCCCCCCCCAGAAAGTGTTCCCGGTCACGGAGGCTTTCTGCCAGATATCGGTTGCGGGCACCGGCAGCAGGCTCTCGCCAGCTTCCGCCAAGGCTGGGTTTCAGGGCGGGATGCGGCTTGGGTTTGACGAAACCCGGCAGACCGGAGACAATAGAAAAGTTGCAACACACCGCGTGGGCCTGTGGCGCAGTTTGGGAGCGCGCTTCCATGGCATGGAAGAGGTCATCGGTTCGATCCCGATCAGGTCCACCAATTAAATCAATCACTTAGAAGCTCTCTCCTCTCTCGACTTTGTCGCAATCTTGTCGCAAATTCCAAAACCACACCACGAACTGGCTTTTGAGTGACCGCCGTTTCCTTTGCGGGAGCAACTGACGCGTCGTTTTGCTTTCGGCCCGCATGGTTCGTCGCGGATGCTTTTGATCCCCACGTGCCGGTGCCGCTCAACTCGTCGTAAATCGAGTTCACTGTCGATCGAACCCCGTCTTCAAGGGACTGCATATAGACATCCGTGGTGGTGGCCAATCGAGAGTGGCGCATCATTCCCTGAATGTCCTTGACGTGGCCCATATCCTTGGCCAGCGTCGCCATCGTGCGGCGAATAACCTGGAACGTCAGTTTCGGCAGTCCCAGTTCCCTCGCCAGTTTGTGCAGCACCCGGTTGCGGTAGTTGCTCGAATCGATGAACCCTCCGTTGCGTCCCGGAAAGATGAACGCCTCGGGCGAATCCGCGGTCGGTCCATGCCATTTCTTCTTATGCTGCTCTTCTTCCTGGCACTGCTTGCGCCATGCCTGGAGTTCTTCCGCCAGTTGTTTGGCAATCGGAATCTTGGTGAGACTTCCCTTGGTTTTGCCCCAGGGACGAATCTTGCCCTTGTAGGCTGTCTCCTTGATCTCGATCTGGCAGAGTTTGGGGTCGAAGCAACTCCACCTCAACCCAAACAACTCACCCGGCCGCAGGGCGTTGGACATATCGAGCTTGAGCACAATCCAGTCCCGAAGAGGAAGCCTGGACAAGGCAGCTCGAAGTTGGTCCCATGTGAGCGTTGTTTTGTCGGTTTCCTTCAGTTCCGAAGGAACTTTGATTGAACGAGCGGGGTCTTTGGGAAGGAAGTCTTGTTCGACCGCCTCCGCGAAGATAGCCCGCATGTACGCTCTGGCTTGCAACACTCTGTCCCTGGACCGTGTTTTGGCCATCTGATTGACGTGGGTCTGGAGATCGAGTTTGTCGATGTTTTCGAGTCGAACATCTTCGAACGCATCGACGAGGTCGGCCTGGATGAGATACTTCTTCGTCTTGGCCGTCTCCTCTTTCCAGTCCGCCTCCTTCAGCGGCAGGTAACGGTTATGGACAAACCATCCGAAGGTGACGCTGCCGTTTTTGACAACCCCATCTTCCGTAATCTGTCCCGTCAGCCTCTTGATTTCGAGTTCCAGTTTCTCTCGCGCCTCGTATTTGGTCATCTCGGTTTTCAACCCGAGCGCGACTGGAGTGGAGACGGTTTTAGGTTCCCTTGTTTTTGGATCAATGACCGTCCGGCGGAAGTATCCGTACCACTTCTTTCCGCGGACTGACACCCATCCCTTCTGGTGCGATTTACCCATCGATTCCTCGGATTTCTGTGTGGGAGGAAAAACGGGTCACCTCTATTTTACCGGCGTTTCCGTCGCATGGTAGAGGCCCGTTCTCGTTCCCGGAGGAACTCTTCGATCCCGCTCGCCCGGTAGCGCAGCGCGCCATCGCTCATGCGAATGACGGGCAGATAGGGCAACTTCCGGGAAGAATGATCCCAAACCCAGTCTTTGCTGACCTTCAACTTGGCGGCAACATCCTCGGCGGTCAGCAGTAGATCGACCGCTTCTTGCATCGTTGGTATTGAACCCATAAAGGCGTACCTCCATCGGCCCTGTCATACCCCTGATACCTGCGGTATTGCAGAATGGGGCACTAGCTATCTCAATCCATTTCCGTCCGTGCAAGGATTCATTTCGATACTTTCCGTGACTTCGCGTGAAGTTTAGAAAGCTTCACTTGTTATAGAAAGATTGGTTTGACTGCAAGGCAACCGTCCAATGATTTTTTTGAAAACCGTTATGCAGATTCCGCATAACGCCAAAGTAACATCTCATTTTTCGCTACCAGATTGACTCCTTGGGCGTACTAGGATCATCATGAATCACGCAGTATTTTGCTTAGATTTGTGCTGCTAAATGTTTGGCTGCTGTCCTGCCTGGGTTCTCCCCCCACCGCTAGGAGGATGGCTATGGTGCTTCCTGAAACACGGTCCATGCAAGCGGCAATTGTTTTGGCGGAAGAGTTGAACTTTTCCCGAGCCGCCGAACGAATGCACGTCGAGCAATCGACGCTGAGCAGGCTGATTGCCAAGTTGGAAAGCGATATTGGCCTGCAGCTCTTTGTGCGCAATCATCAAAATGTTGAAATCACAGAAGCTGGCCGCCGTTTTGTGGAAGAGGCTCGCCACTCGGTTCTGCACGCCGAGCGCGCCGTTCTGAACGCAACAGCTGCTTCACACGGAGCTGAGGAGATTCTCAATGTCGGCAAGTCGGCCTTCACCGATCCGTTCCTGGTGACGACACTTCAGTCTGTTCGGCTTCCGCTCTATCCCGGCCTGAAGGTGAAGCTGTGGAGTAGCTACTCGCAGGAACTCGCTCACAAGGTTGCTGCTGGAGAACTGGATATGGCGTTGGTCACGTCGGTTCCCGATGCTCCCACTCTTAGCTTTCTCACAATCGCCGAAACTCCGCACTATATCGCTTTGTCCAAAGAAGACCCTCTTGCAAACCGCGAAGAACTACGTCTGGAGGACCTGTGTTCCTGCGAATGGATTCTCCTTGCTCGGAGTGTGAATCCAAATGTCTTCGAGATGGTCCAGCGGGAAGCATCCAAGAAAGGAATTGCAGCCGCCGATCGATATTATGTCATGACTGCTGAAGAAGCCTCTGAACTGGTGCTGGCACAGAAGGGCGTAGCGTTCCTGCCTCGTGATGCGGCGTGGCGCATTGCTACCGAGGGGATCGCCATGCGGCCACTCGCGGAAGAGCAGTTAAAGCTCGTTACCAGACTGGCTATAAGGTCCGATAACAAAGAACGGCTCGTGAGTGAGTATGTTCGCGCTACGGGCCGCAAGTTGAGCAATATTGCACCGTCGCAACAGAGACGTTTGCCGCTAGTTGGATGAACCGGCACCCAATGGGTTGTCACCCCTTTGGGTGGAATCCTCGATCTCCCGTATCTCAACATTGAGAGGGCCTTCGTGGCCGCACTTTGGACATGTGTAGATACCGGACGTAATCGCTCTGGCGCCGAATTCTTCTCTTCGGAAGGCACCGCCACACTGAACGCATACATGAAAATGCTCAAATCTGGGCTGTGGTACGTTGGAATCATCTGTCATGGGGTAGGTCCCTTCCTAGTTAGATCATGGCTCGAGAAGATTTACGTTCTAGGGAAAGAAGATCACTGGAAGCGATAACTCTAGCCAAGGCAATACCACGACTTTGGCTCGGAATGCGTCCAAAATGTTTACGTTCAACGACGTCTCGAGGTTGGCCAAACTTACGAGGTTGTTATCGGCCCTATGCAACGGGTTGAGAGAACCAGCCTAGCTTCCATGCTGCCAAGAGTCAGCATTAACAACCAGCGGTGATCTTGCCAGGATTACCGTGTAAAACGGCGTTCATGGGGTCACTACACTATCGAAGAATTCTGAGTGCTGCGATATTTTTATCAGCTCAGTTCAGCTTCTTCTTCGCTAGAAACTTCGACATCAGGTCCGCCACTTGTTGGTTATTCAAGTCAGAGAACGGGGAATGGGTGTTTCCATGGACGCCGGCTTCCGGCAGGTGCACAACCATCACGTCGCCGCCGTGGCAGTTGACTGTATCGCGCCACTTTCTGGTCATCTCCAGCCATGGCCGGGATTATCGCTGGCCTTGTAAGAAATGTTGTCACCATAAAAAATGATGATAGGCATTTTGATGAGCTTTATGAACTCGGCCATGTGCATGGCAAGGGGCACAAGCGGCCCGGCTCATACGACACGATTGCTCGCACGTTGGCAGACGGTTGCTGTCAGCCATCTGAGTCAGCCACCTTGCGAGTGCGTCACAACGATTGCCGGTCCGATCTTGTCGAATAGTGCCTTGAAGACGTCGTATTTCACCTCGGGATCGTACGGCCCCACGTTCGGTGTCATCTGACGGAAGTGTTGATTTAGAGCTTCGGAATCTTTCGAGAACTGAATGCTCGGAAAGTAACCGGGCCAGATACCGAAGCGAAAGGTATCGAACCATTGCTGTTCGTCCGGCGTTGCGATAATCGTTGCCGAGACCGTGCTGCGGTCCACGTTTCCGCGACGCGGTTGATCAATCAGACATACCGGAAAGCAGCGGAGCAGAAAGATCGTCGGAAACCCCTCACGGCTGTCAAGAGAGACCTCCCATGTCTTCGAAAACTGGCCTGTGCCGTGTAGAAACACGAGCTGCAGCTTACGGCGATTCACTGGAGCTTGATAGAGGACGTATGCGTGGGCACCGTGAAGTGTCTGCCCATTGGGCATTGGCTGCTTGGGATTGAAGGTTCCAGAATTTGTGATAACCTTACCGCCAATTATGAAGCTCCTTTGCTTTTGAATCGCTAACGGCTCGAATTTGCTCTTGTTAGCCTCATGTGCGGTTGCTGAAGTGAAGAGCAAGACTGTCATCAACGGGGCAGCGATGAAAGAGTTCCGATGCATTCTGTTGATCATGATTTCTCCTGCGATGCTGCGAATTACTTGATCGAACGCGCCAGTCTGTGCGCTTCCAGCCACCAATAGAATTCGTCTAGCCAATGGTCGCTGGTTGTGCCTTGCTTACGCATGCTCCAGCCATGTCCTCCGTGTTCGTAGAGGTGAAGTTCCGGCTTGTATCCGGCCGCCTTGAGCGCGTCATAGAAGAGCATGATCTGAGGGCCAGCGAGCGTGTCATCCTGCGCCAGTTCCATGAAGAAAGGCGGCACGTCTTTTGGTATTGGCGGCACAGTGGGGAAATATCCGCCGTAAATCGAAGCTGCGAAATTCGGACGCGCACTGACATCAGGCTGGATGGTTGTGTGCTCCGCAATCATTCCGCCAGCTGAAAAGCCCATAAAGCCGACGCGATCTGGCGAGATGCCCCATTCGGTAGCGTGCGAACGCACAACTTTGATCGCCTGAATCCCGTCATCTAAAGCATGCTTTCCGTCTTCTGCTATCAATGCGTAGTTGCGAATCTGAGCCCCGAAACGTGCACCGCCCGCTTGGCTCAACTCCGCATCAGTCGTGCCTTCGAGGGGAGCCGTCCGATATTTCAGAACAAATCCCGCAATGCCTCGTTCTGCGAGCCACTCCGCAACCTCATGCGTATCCGTCCCGAGAAAAAGAAAGCCCCCGCCTGGGGCGATAATCACGGCGGTGCCTGTTGCCTTGGACGGGGCCGGAAGGTAGGCCGTGAGAGTTGGCGTCGTCACGTTGACGATGCTCTCCATCGGCCCCATATGAATCGCCGTCTCCTTATGCTTCCACTGCTCGGAGCCTGGCGCAACTCCGGGCCAGATATTGATAACCTTCGGCGTAATCGTGGAAATTGCTGGCTCTTCCGACTTGATGCGATTCGGCTCTTGTGCATTGGCCACAGATAAAGGCAAGGCTGCCATGAGGAAAAATGCACCGATCAATCTTCCATGGCCTCTGCTCATTCTGCCTGTGCTCCTGCGGAATGCAAAGTTCTGATTGCAGCTTGCAGATTTCTGCTTTTGCACGATTCCTCCTGTGGTCATTCGTGATGCTTCATCTCTTGTTGAATACTTCTTTAGCAACGCCGATGGCATTCACCGCATTCGGCCAGCCACAGTAAAATGCGAGATGCGTAATGGTCTCAATCAACTCTTCCTGGCTCACACCGTTTTCGCGGGCTTTGATGAGGTGAGCACGGAGCGGCTCAGGGCGGTTCATGGCAATCAGTGCGGCCACGGTCACCAGGCTTCGGTCGCGCTTGGAAAGCTCCGGGCGTTCCCATATGTCGCCATAGAGCACGTTGTCTGTGATCTCCGCCAGCTTGGGAGCAATGCTGCCGATCGCTCCTTGCGATGGGCGCTCTTTGGCATTGGCTTCTGTGCTAACGGTGGGCGCATGAGCCTGCTCCAGATACTGCTCGTCGCTAACCTTTTCCATCCACACGACGCTCTTGCCATCCTGTTGCTCGGTGATGGCGATGTGTGTCATCGAGCGATGTGGCGCGGCTCCGTGCCAATGCTTTTGACCGGGCGGAATCCATACAACATCTCCCTGTCTGATCTCCTCTATTGGGTCGCCCCAGCGCTGCACCCGCCCCACCCCCTCAGTCACAATCAGGATCTGGCCCAGCGAGTGAGTATGCCAAGCAGTGCGTGCGCCGGATTCGAAGGTAACGAGAAAACCGGAGGCACGTGCCGGGGCGGCCGCCTTAAAAAGCGGAGTGACACGTGCGGATCCGGTGAAATGTTCTATTGGTGCCTGCCAGGATGCTTGCGCGCCATTGCGCATGATTTGTATCGCGCCATCACTGCTGGATGCTTGGCCCTGGGCCATTGAAACCAGCATGAAAAGCAAGCATCCGATCACTGCGAAGATCTTCATTGTGTCTTCCTTCGCTTAGAAACTGTTTCTGTGGCAGAAAGACTCAGAGTCCACTCATCTTCAATACAAACTCTGGGAGGCGCGCGCCTTCGAGCTTCAGACGGGAGGCTTCATCCTCTATCTGTTTAAGATCGTCTGCGGTCAGCTCAAGATTTACTGCACCGAGGTTTTCCTCAAGACGGTGTAGCTTGGTGGTTCCTGGAATCGGCACAATCCACGGCTTCTGCGCGAGCAACCATGCGAGTGCAACTTGCGCAGGCGACGCGCCCTTGCGCTGTGCGATGGTCTTGACCATTTCAACCAGAGCCATGTTGGCCTTGCGTGCTTCGGGCGTAAAACGCGGCACCATATTGCGGAAGTCGGTGGGATCGAACTTGGTGTTTTCGTCGATCTTGCCTGTGAGGAAGCCTGCGCCGAGCGGGCTAAAAGGCACGAAGCCAATGCCGAGTTCTTCCAGAGTCGGCAGAAGCTCTGCTTCCGGGCCGCGCCAGAACAGTGAGTACTCACTCTGCACGGCGGCGAGCGGCTGTACAGCGTGTGCACGGCGAATGGTCTGCACCCCGGCCTCGGACATACCGAAGTATCTGACCTTGCCCTCGGTAATCAACTGCTTGACCGCTCCGGCCACGTCCTCAATCGGCACGTCAGGATCGACGCGGTGCTGATAGAAGAGATCGATGTGGTCGGTGCGCAGCCGCTTCAGTGCGTCTTCTGCCACACGCTTGATATGCGCAGGCCTGCTGTTGGTTCCACCCGTACGCGCGCCCGTATCGGGATCAATATTGAAACCAAACTTGGTGGCAATCGTCACTTTGTCACGGATCGGCTGAAGAGCTTCCCCCACCAACTCTTCATTCACGAATGGTCCATAGGCTTCAGCCGTATCGAAATGGGTGACGCCAAGCTCATAGGCTGAACGAATCAGCTTGATCATCTCGCCCTTGTCGGCTGCCGGACCATAGGCCGAGCTCATGCCCATGCAGCCGAGGCCGAGAGCAGAGACTTCCAGGTTCTTTCCTAACGTACGTTTCTGCATTGTTCTTCTCCATTCATTGTGTTGACTTGAAGTTGCACGTCTTATCGAGGCATGCCAACCTCAGTTGCCGGTCGGAAAGTCAGTGCTTACGCTGAGTTTCTTCCAGTCTTCGATTTCCTGACGCTGCGCTTCCAGTTCGGCGTTGACAATCCTCACGGCATCGCTGCCGAGCAAAATTCGGAACGGAGCTGTTTTGCCTTCGACGATCTTGATGAGTGCGCGCGCCGCACGGGCTGGATCACCTGGTTGTGTACCATCCGTCTTGTCGTTTTCCTTGCGTCGTGGTCCTGCGGTTTCGGCATAATCAGCAATGTTCGCCTTAGCCTGCTGAAGCGAGCGTCCGGCGAAATCCGTACGAAATGCGCCGGGATCGACAACCACCACTCTGATTCCGAGTGGTGCAAGCTCTTTGCGTAGCGCATCGGACATTCCTTCGATTGCGAATTTCGTTGCGGAGTAGTAACCCGATCCAGGCATGGCCAGCCGACCAGCAATCGAAGACACGCTCAGAATGGCGCCGTGGCGACGTGCCCTCATACCGGGCAGGACTGCTTTGATCATAGAAACAGCGCCGAAGAAATTTGCAGCAAAGAGGTCAGCGACCTCCTTTTCGTCACCTTCCTCTATTGCCCCGCGATAGCCATGCCCTGCATTGTTGACCAAGACGTCTACGCCTCCGAAACGTTGTTCGGCGAGTTTGACAGCGCCTACAACCTGGTCTGGCTTTGTGACATCGAGCGTGGTTGCAACCGATGTCTGAGGAAAGGCTGAAATCAAATCCGCCAATTTCTCCGGGGTGCGTGCCGTCACGACGGCGTTGTATCCGGCTTCAAGAACTGCTTGTGCCAGACTGCGCCCTAAGCCGCTTGAACATCCAGTAATAAGCCAAGTCTTCATTGCATTCCTTCTCTGGTAGTTATCCCTCACTGTGTGTCGGGGCACTACCGGTTTATAAGATTTTGAAAGCTGGCAGGGTATCGATCTCCCTGAACATCGATTGCAGAGATTGCGTCGCGTACGGCCTTTAGATCGTCCGCTGTCAGTTCCACATCCGCGCCGCCTAGATTTTCTTCGAGGCGATGCAACTTCGTGGTCCCAGGAATCGGTACAATCCACGGCTTCTGCGCGAGCAGCCATGCCAGCGCGATCTGCGCCTTGGTTGCCTTTTTCTGATCTGCAATCCTCCCGAGAGCATCTACAAGTGCGTGGTTTGCTTTTCGAGCTTCCGCAGAGAAACGTGGAACGATATTGCGGAAGTCAGTCTTGTCGAATTCAGTTTTGTCGGAGATGGCTCCCGTCAGGAAGCCCTTGCCCAGCGGGCTGAAGGGAACAAAGCCGATGCCGAGTTCTTCCAGTGTCGGGAGAATCTCTTTCTCCGGCTCACGCCACCAGAGCGAATACTCACTTTGGAGTGCCGTAACCGGTTGTACCGCATGGGCACGGCGAATATTCACGGCACTCGCCTCCGACATACCGAAATGTTTCACCTTGCCCTCTTGAATAAGATCTTTCACCGTCCCAGCCACATCTTCGATGGGTACATTGGGATCGACACGATGCTGGTAGAATAGGTCAATCGCGTCTGTTTTAAGTCTTTTTAGCGAAGCTTCTGCGACCTCCCTGATCCGTTCCGGCTTGCTGTTCAGACCCTGTGCCGGCACGCCATTCACAAAGCCGAACTTAGTAGCGATAACTACCTTGTCACGGACGGAAGCCAGCGCTTCGCCAACGAGCTCTTCGTTGGCAAATGGACCGTAGGCTTCGGCTGTATCGAAGAAGGTAACGCCGCCATCATACGCCGCGCGAATTACCTTGATAGCTTCTGCTTTTTCAGCCGCAGGACCATAGCCGAAGCTTAGTCCCATGCAACCGAGTCCCAGGGCTGATACCTCAAGACCGCTGTTTCCTAATTTTCTTTTCTTCATGACATCTCCTGTTCTTGTGCCGGACCGGCAGAGTTCACTTCAGCATTCCGATCATCTTCAGCCAGTTGTCAACTTCTTGCCGCGCCTGTACAGCTCTGGCTCCCTGGATGACCAGATACTGACCATCTCTTTCTATTCCGCCAAGAGTGGAAAAGCCTTGCAGCACCGTGCTTCTGGGGCACAGTTCCATGACGGTCTGGAAACTGTTGCCGGAGCCATATCCGGCATTGGTATTGAAAGGGATCACTGTCTTTCCCTTGAAGTCATATTGGTGCAGGAAACTCTTGACTGGTGGCGGCAGTTGCATTCCCCAGGTGGGGAAACCAACAAACACGTAATCGTATTGCTCGACATGGTCGAGCTTGGTTTTCAAAGGTGGCAGATAACCGGTTTCGTTCTCGTGCACCACTTGTTGTACCGTTGCCGTGTAGTTTTCGGGATACGGTGTTTGCAATTCGAGTGATACCAGTTTGCCGCCGACCTTCTGATGAATGATCTCAGCAAGGGCCTTTGTATTGTTGGTCCGGGATAGATACACGATAAGCGTGTTCTTTTCCGTGGGCATTCGCTGGTCTTTCGCCTGCCGTTGCTGCGTCCCGGCGGCCCCAGGCAGAAGACAAATCGCCGCGAAGGCAATCATCAACAAGGCATTGATCCGTCTCATCATTTTGAAACCCCCGCCGTTTTTCGGATGCCCGTAGTGCATCGCTTCACTTTCTATCTCTTCGGTGGTACTTCCATGCCGACAAGGCCAACATGGAGAACTGGAGGCGTGCCAGCGAATTTGGCCTGATTGACGGATACCGTTCCGTTCGGCGACTTCGTCTGGAGTAAACCGAATAGCAGCCGCGCCGATGTTATCGACCATGTGCGTCATCTGTATCGTTCCGAAAAATGTGCACGACTCTGAGAGTTTGCACCATCAGCCATGACAGCACGGCTTGTACGGGAATAGCTTGTTCCCGTACAAATCGATTTACACGCTGCACGGACGTAAAAATTAGCTGCGAATTCTCACACGAGGTTTGTGGCTAATTCATATTGCCATTCATTTTCACGGGCCTGAGCAGATGCGAAAACGTGAGTTGGGCAAGCTTCCACCTGCCGCTTTCCTTGATATAAATCTCCGTCACCATAAAAGGATTGGTGACTTCATGCTCACCGACTGCTGCCTGCAAATCAATATCCTCTAGCAGGATGGCTGTGTTATCAAATATGCGGGCATCAACTGCGTAAACTACAGCTTTTTTGTACCAGATGCCGCCGTTCTTAATGGTGGCTAGTTCTTGAGTCTTTCCCCAGGTTCCTCCCATGTGAGTGAACATGGCCTGGTCATCAAAGAGTGTCTCTAAGGAATCGACCTTCTTATCTGCCATCCAATTCCATTTTGTGTTTGAGAGGTTGATGACTTCTTGTTGCTCGGGCGTATGACTCGCGGCAGTTTGAATCGTTTCCGTTGGTGGCATTGGCGATTGCTGTGCGTAGGACGATGGCGCAAGCAGTGTGGATAGAAATAGACCGAACATCAAAGTTTTCATGGCTCTCCTTCGTCATGTGTGGTTGCCAGGTGGAGGAACTTGAAGCAGCGTACTGAGAGTTAGCTCCTACTTCTTCGGTGCTGCTTCGACGCCTGAAAACGCAAGCACGCCGTCCGGCAAACGTTGCCCCTGTATATGGATGCCTGACAGTGCGGTATTCAGTTCGATGAGTTCGTCCGATGTGAATACAACCGAACTGGCTCCGGCGTTCTGAACCATGTGTTCCATTTGCGTTGTGCCAGGAATCGGCACGATCCACGGTTTTTGTGCGATCAACCATGCCAGAGCAACCTGGCCAGGAGCGGCATTCTTCCGTTCAGCCCATTGCTTGACCAGCTTGACGAGCGCAAGGTTGTGGGGCAGATTTTCTGGCGAGAAGCGGGACTCGACGCCGCGAATGTCGCCGGGAGCAAAGCGGGTATTCTCATCAATATTTCCTGTGAGGAATTGCACTCCCAGCGGACTCCACGGTACGAAGCCAATACCCAGCTCCTGGCAGAGCGGGATGATAACCTCCTCCGGGCCACGCCACAGCATCGAATACTCATTCTGCACAGCCGTGACGGGCAGCGCAGAATGGGCACGCCGCAGGGTGTTCGGCCCCATTTCACATAGGCCCCAATGCAGGACCTTGCCTTCGGACATCAAGTCTTTGACCGCGTCGGCAACATCCTCAATGGGAACCTGTGGGTCGACACGGTGCTGATAGAGAAGGTCAATGTGATCGGTGCGAAGCCGCTTGAGCGATCCCTCGACGGCCCGCTTGATGTGATCGGGCTTGCTATTCAGGCCCATTCGAAATTGACCAGTTTCGGGGTCGATGTTCCAACCGAACTTAGAAGTGATCACGACCTTGTTGCGGAACGGTGCGATGCTCTCACCGAGGATTCGTTCGCACTCAAAAGGTCCGTAAGCCTCAGCCGTGTCAAAGAACATTACGCCTCGATCATAGGCGGCGCGGATGAGGTTGATCATCTCCGGGCGGTACGGAACGGTCGTCTCATACTTGCGGCTCATGTTCTGAACGCCGAGACCCACGCTCGACACCTCAAGCGAAGCCAGCTTGCGCCTCCCGCTCATGTGTGCTGTAGCCGAAGACTGCCCACTCTCTTCAGCAATAGCCGAAAGAGAAGAACCGCCAGTCAACGCCGCTGTGGCAAGCAGTCCTGTGCCTTGCAAGAATCTTCGGCGATTCACCGTTTGCTTGTTATTTTGATCCGTTTTTTCAACGTTTTGCATACCGTTTTGCCCTCCGACCCAAATGACATGACGGCCTTCACCGGCGCCGACCCTTCTGTGATGTTTTGAAGATAGCCCCATCTTGAAAGCTGCGCCCTTCGAAATGCGCCAATCTTCCGGCGGATTCCGCCAACTCGTTTGGCTTCCAAAACCTCGGTAATCCTACGGTAGGTTGGCGGGATTTGCTGACATTATGGCGCGATCAGCGTGACGTGGCTGGCGGAAATCAAGTACTCTCAAGGTGCGATAGGAGTATTCATCCATGCAGAAGCATTTCCGCATATCAGGCCGTTTGGGGATCAAACTCGCCGAGCTCGATATTCCGGTTCCCGCGGTACTTCGCAGTGCAGGTCTGCCGCAGAACTTTTTCGAGCAGACGCGAATCCTGGTTTCAACAGAACAACTCTTTGCACTCTGGTCTGCTATCGGAGTCGTGAGCGCAGACCCGCTGATTGGAATCAAAATTGGTGTCGAGACCAGAACCGAGCGCTTCCATCCCATGGCCATTGCTGCACTTTCGACCGGGAATCTTGTTGCCGCGGTCAAACATTTGGCGCGATACAAAAAATTGGCAGCACCCGAAGAGATTCTGAACGAACTCGACGAATCCGAATTCAGTGTCAGCTTTCGCTGGTTGCTTGCTGTCGATGCAGAGCCATACGCTCTGAGCGATTATTGCCTTGCATGGATGCTCTCCCTCGCGCGGGTTGGAGTCGGTAACCAGAAGTTGACGCCGATTCGTGTCGAGTGCCTTCAGCCCAGGCCAAACCTTCGCTCAATCGAGCGACACTTTGGTTGCGAGTTGCTGGGCGGTGCTTCGCGCAATGCCATCGTCTTCCGCGCGGCGGATGCCACTGCGCCATTCGTCACCCGCAATGCGGAATTACTCGATTTGCTTGCGCCACAGTTTGAAGAAGAGTTGAGGCAATTCAAGACGGAAGACACTTTTGTCGAACTTGTCCGTCGCGCGATTCAGGACAGGCTGACTGGACATCGTCCTTCGATCGACGTCATTGCTCAGACGCTTCACATGAGTTCTCGTACGGTACAACGCCGCTTGCAGGACGCAGGCTACAACTATCAGAGGGTTCTCGATGAAGCCCGCCACCAGATGGCCCGCTATTACCTTTCCAACTCCGTGCTGGAGTTGAACGAGGCCGCTTACTTGCTTGGCTTTGAGAATCCGAACTCGTTCGGGCGCGCCTTCCGCGCATGGGAAGGCGTACCGCCGAGCGATTGGAGAGAGTTGCATCAAGCATCCAAAGTCGTATAGTTTTGGACCCTGATGCCGTAGAGGTGCCGGGCGTGGCCATTGTGCGTGCAATATGTGCCCGAGTTTTGCCGCTGCGTTTGCCTTCTTCAGTAGAGATTCCAATTACGTATCGAATGTTACCCCTTGTGCAAGGTGGATTTCATCGCCCCAATTGACGGTATTGGTCTGGCGGCGCATGTATGTTTTCCAGCAATCTGAACCGGACTCACGACCTCCGCCGGTTTCCTTCTCGCCCCCAAAGGCACCGCCGATCTCTGAACCCGAAGTGCCCACGTTCACATTTGCAATGCCGCAGTCGGAGCCTGTAACGCTCAGAAATCTCTCCGCCTCCGATATGCTATCCGTAAAAATTCCTGACGAGAGCCCCTGCGGAACCGCATTATGCAACATAATTGCCTCGTCTATTGATCGGTATTTCATCACGTAAAGAATTGGAGCGAAGGTTTCGTTTTGTGTGATCGCAGCACCGTTGTGAATTTCAACAATGGTTGGCAAAACGAAAGTCCGTCTGCCAAACGGCGGCGGATCAATGACCTTCCCGCCATAGAGGACTTTTCCGCCTTGCTGGCGTGCAGCAAGCAGCGCATTTTCGTAATCCGATACAGCCCCTTCATCGATCAGCGGTCCCATCAGGGTCTTGGGATCGAGAGGATCGCCAATTCTTACCTTCTGATAGTTGCCTATCAGCTTTTGGATGAAGGAGCTGTAGAGGCTCTCGTGTATGATCAGCCTGCGCGTGGAAGTACAGCGCTGGCCCGCAGTGCCCACGGCACCGAAAAATGCTGCTGCCAACGCTCCCTTCAGGTCAGCCTTCTCCGAAATGATCAAAGCATTGTTGCCTCCGAGCTCAAGGATCGTGCGTCCCAGACGGCCACCGACCACTTGACCAACATGCTTCCCCATTCTGGAAGATCCAGTGGCACTGATAAGGATGAGCCGCTCGTCCGCGAGCATCTGTTCTCCGACAGTAGATCCGCGTCCGATGACCACAGAGGAGACTCCAATCGGAACATTATTAGCCCGGAAAACCTCGCGAATGATGTTCTGACATGCGATGGCACACAGCGGTGTTTTACTGGAAGGCTTCCATACAACCGGATCGCCGCAGACAAATGACAGCGTGCTGTTCCACGACCAGACAGAAACTGGAAAGTTGAAGGCGGTAATGATACCGACTGGCCCAAGGGGATGCCACTGCTCCATCATGCGGTGCATGGGCCGCTCGCTCTGGAGCGTAGGGCCGGAAAGCGTGCGGCTTAGACCAGCTGCATAGTCGCAGACGTCGATCATCTCCTGCACTTCGCCAAGCCCCTCGGTTAAAATCTTGCCCATTTCCAGCGAGACCAGTCGACCCAGAAGATTCTTTTTCTCGCGCAGGGCAACTGCAAACTGGCGCACGATTTCACCTCTCTTAGGAGCAGGCAAAGAGCGCCAGTACTTGAAGGCGTTCGTTGCCTTCCCAACAACTTCGTTGTAGTCGGATTCGCTGGCCTCCTCGATCTTAGCTACCAATTTCCCGGTGGTCGGATTGTGAACCTCGATCCAGTCACCACTGCTCGCAAACCACTCGTCCCCATAACTCGCACCTGGAATAGCTGCTTGTAGTCCCAATGCGTTGAGGATTGTGTTTTCTTCTTCAACCATGTGAAGCACCTTTCAATATGTGAAAAAATGGTGAGCACAGCCATCCAGACGTTTATTCGTGCCGCTGTGCCTTCCTATCTCCAGCATGTTGGAGATAGAACACGAAGCTTTGTTCCTCCATAAAACCGCGCTGGACGGCAGCGGCACTCCGCTTGTGTCCGTGCAGCATGTTGAACGAGGCCGCTTATCTGCTTGGCTTCCAAGAGCCGAACTACGTTTGGTCGCGTTTTTCGGGCATAAAAAGGGCGTACCACCAAGCGATCGGAGAGAGATACATCGGACGGTCAAAGTCATGTAGTCTACTCTCATTCATTTTCAAATTGCGCTTGGCTCAGTCCTTTGGCTATAGCATTTTTCCAATTACTGTAGTGAAAAAGCGGAATGCAGCGTGGCCTTTTTCTTAATAAAAAGCCGCCTTGCACGCAACTCAACACTGCACGTGAATTGGGAAAATGCTCTAGTCGATCGACATGGCGATTCCTGGATAACTTTCTTTCCTTTTGCTCTGCCTCCTGCTTATTAATATCACTTACCAGCCGCGAGACCAACGTCTGGACATCGTATCGAAGTCATCTCGCACTCGCTTTGGCTCGTCTTCGAGCGGCATATTCGCGGTGTCGTGAACAGCGTCAAGTGAGTCTTCCGGATCGGTGTCCAGTGGCGCGAATACCTCATCGAAATTCTCTTGCTCCGGACCTTTGGTGGAGATGAGTTCGAACGTCTTTCGTAATGCCTGATCCAATGTAAGACTACGGACCAGGACTTCGGCTAGCTGCAGCCGTGCAATAGCTCCGTCCTTCGGAGTGCCCGACTGTCGTTTGTCGCCCTGCAATAGAACAAGCGTATGCTCGTCTAGGCGGTTGTAATCAAACCAACCTGGCCGGACGATCGTGTATGGCAGTCCGCTCGCCCGAACCAGCCTCTCCGAACGTCGTTTCCAATCGTGCGATTCCGTGGACTGGTTGTATGAACTGTTGCGGTTCGTAATACCGATAGCGGTCATAAGTGCGATGCGGACTACCCGCGATCCAAGCGCATCGAGGACGTTGCGCACGCCGCCATAATCAACAGCTTCGAAAGCTGTCTTGCTTCCGCCGCCCGATCCATGGGTGAAGATAATGGCGTTCACGCCATTCACGGCAACGGAAAGGGTCTCCGGGCGCATGAGATCGCCAAGCACTATCTCGGCTTCACCAGAAAGCTGGCGTGCTTTGGCCGCGCTGCGCACAAGTGCTCTCACCGCATGTCCTTGGCGAATGGCTTCTTCCACAACGAGGCCACCAATGCTGCCTGTGGCTCCGACTGACAATATGGTCAAGCCATGATTGCTCATCGCGTTTCCTTTACGTGTTTTTGGATCGCTGCACCGTGTAGCGAATCCATAGAGTGTCGCGGTCGCGCTGCTCAAAAGATTTCAGTTTGAGTGGAACGGCAATTTGAGTTGAGAAATCGATACCGTCGAAGACTGTTGGTATGCCTTGCCGCCCGTCGATGCCGGGCACCAGCAACAGACTCAACTCATCAATCAAACCCTCGCGCAGAAAAGCGCCATTGATGTGGCCGCCGCCTTCAAGGAGAAGCCGCTGGACACCGAAGTGCTCAGAAAGCAATTCGACCGCGCGCCGCAGGTCAACGCTCTTTCCTGCTCCAGAAACGATGTAGGAAATTCTCTTCTCACGAAGCATGGTCAGATAGTCATATGGCGCGGCCTCACTCACGATACAAATCAGATGGTCACCGTCAATATCGTTGCCTCGCCAACACAGCTTCCCATGAGTATCCACGGAGATTGCATAAGACGCGGCTTTCTGAGCGACGAATATGCCTTGCGGCACTGATAGTTTTCCCAGTACACCCAACGAAGATACAAATGGCTCATGTTCGGCAAAGTGCTGCTGCATGGTGGTGCGTCCGCAGATCCACGCATCGCCCCGCAACTCCGTGCCGGTCTGTTCATATTCTCCAGCGGGCATAGCGGACCCGAGAGAATTCGAGTCAATCCTGCCATCGATCGATGACAGCATGTGACAGATGGTGTATGGCCTCACACTTCCTCCTTATTGAAAAACACTGGGTCCGTTGCCTTTCCGCCATTGTCCGGGAGGGATGCCCTCCCAGTTCCGGAAAGCGCGGGCGAAGGAATTGGCGTCCTCATATCCCAGCAGATAGGCAGTCTCGTTGAGTTCGAGTACCGAGTTCCCGAGATAATAGCGCGCCATCTGGTGCCGGGCCTCGTCGAGCATGTGCTGGTACGACGATCCGGAACCCTGCAAGCGCCGCTGTAGCGTTCGTGAACTCATGTGCAGGTCACGGGCAATGTCTTCAATTACTGGCCGGTGGCCGGTAAGCCGCTGCTGGATGGCGTCACGGACCATGTCGGTGAAGCTGTTTTGCGTGATGCTCTGTTTCATCTCCTGATCAAATTGCGGATTCAGCATGTCCAGCAGTTCCGCGTTGCGCGTGACAAATGGACACTGAGCCTCGGCTGCACGATAAACAAGTGCATTTTGCGATGCTTTAGTTACGATGGGACACTCAAAATAGCGTTCCATCGGTTTGATCTCAACCCTCGGCTGTATCAATTCAACCCGCAGCGGCGAAATCTTCCTGCCGCTGCCGTGCCGGACAATCGTCTGCATCCATGCAAAACAATTGTCGATGAGCGCCTGCGGTTCTACGTCGCCAGCGAGCAACCAGCGAAAACCAATCTTCCATTCGTCATCCTCGAAGTCCTGCGTAATTTCTTCAGGACAGGTGAGCTGCTTGTAGCGGGCCATGTGATTCACCGCTGCGCCGAAATTCTCACTGGAAAGAGCGGCGATTCCACTCGGATGAAAATGCTCGGTGCGTGTCTCCGTGCCAATCTTGAGTCCGATTGCGGTGTCCTTGCTCACCGTTCCAATCGCCCGCCACAAAGCAAATAGTTCGTCCGTGGTTACGAGAACACGAGGCTGCTCGAAGAGATTGGCGGCGAGTCGGGAACTGTGCAGAACAGCAGACAGCGGAACCCCGAGCTCCTGGAGCTTCGAGGCCAGATGAGCGGAAACGCGGAAGTGCTTATTCATTGGAGGTCCAGGCGGCAAGCACTGTGATAAAGAATCTTGACCTGGACACCACCCTCATTCAGATCACGGCTCGCAACCGTCGCTGGCGTGAGCAACGCAGTGAAATGGGAGGCGGAATACGCCTTTGCTTTGTCCATGCCTATACATTAGGCAATTCGGAGCGGCATGACCACGCAGAGCGCGCCATTCTTGCTTCAGAATCCGCCAATCTGTCAGAGTTATCGAACGCTCTGCGCCGAGCAATTCTAGTGTCACGCGACATTCACCTACGGAATCTGTAGCTAAACAGGCCCGTCGGGCGGGCGAATGAGGGCGCTTCTGCATAGCAGGAGTCACGCGCAAGGGCGGGAATTGACGGGCGAGGAGATAAAAAATGCGGAGCCAGTTTTTCGCAGACTCCGCAGAGTGTTCTTGCTTATGGATGGTTATGCCGCTGCCGACTTCTTGGCCGTCTTTGGCTGCGCTTTGACAGGCGGCTTGGGTGCAGTCTTCTTCGCCGCTTTCGCCTTCTCTTTGGTGGCGAATTCCTTCTTGATCGTGGCCGAGATTGCGGCCACGTCCACCTTGTAAAACTCGGAGGCTTCGCGCTGAACGTGCGAAGCGTTGCCGCGCGAGGCGGTAAGCAAAACGACCGCCTCGACCACGGCGCGGCCCAAGGTGCTTTCGTCGGTGTGGCGAAGAAAAGCCGCGAAGAGTTTGCCGATGGAGTCGTTCTCCTTGGTTTTCTTGATGCCATGCTGCTTAGCCAGAATCGCGGCACGGCTCTCGTCCAGCAGGTTTGCCAGACGTTCGGCCAGAAACAGCAGGTCGCGTTTCATTAACCGAACCGGGACAGCCTCGCCAATTGCAGCCAGTACACGCAAGTCGGTTGTGTTGGCGATGGCTTCCTCGCGGCGTCGCTTTTCCTGCTCGGCTTTGAATGCCGCATCGTGTGCGGGTCTCTGCTTGCGGGCGTGATGAATCGGGCAATCGGGATTGGCGCACACTTTGCGCAATTCTCCTTTCTCATTGCCCTCGGTGACGATGGCCTCGGTTGTGAACTTGCAGGTCTTGTACTCGGGCCAGTCGCGCTGTTTGGGATTCGTCGGTTTTCCCGAGTGAATCTCGACATACTTGTTGCGCGGGATGGCGGCACCGCCATCCTTCGGTGTGCCGAAGGCAGTGCTGATCTGAACCAGTTTTGGTTTGGCGGCGAGGGTCTGGCGTATATGCACATCGACCTTCATTGCCCAGCATTTCGGGTCCGAGCAGGAATCATGCTGCACGGCGATGCCTTCAAAGAGTAGGACATTGTGGCCGGTGCGCTTGGGGCAATCGATGCACGAACCGGCTTCGGGAACGAGTGCGGCGTCTTCCTTGGAAAACGGCGCATCTGTGAGTTCCAACAGAATGTTGTGCTCGATCCACTGTTGCAGATGGCGAACCGGCAAGAGAACATGTTTGGTCTTGTTGGGACCGCCATACTGTTCCTGATAGCAAGCGGCGAGGGCTTCTTCCTGCTCTGACGGTTGCAACTTCGCCAGCAAGAGCGCATGGCCGACGCCGATTTCGTTTCTGACAAAAGCTTCGGCAATCGGTACGGCAAGTTCGGTCAAGCGAAGGCGAGCAGCGACGTAGGACGGATTTTTGCCGCACTTTGCGCCGATTTGCTCAATCGTGTATTTCGGCTCTTCAAGGCGCATCAGAGCAGCAAAGCCTTCGGCCTCATCAAGCGGGTGCACATTGCGCCTCTGGAGGTTTTCAACGATAGAGGCTTCAATTGCCTGGGCGTCGGTCAATTCAACGATGCGGGCGGGTGCGGTTTCGAGTCCGGCCAGTTGCGCGGCGCGATAGCGCCGCGCACCGGCAACGATTTCGAAGTGATGGTTCACGGGCCGCACGACAAGCGGCGAAAGAATGCCTTGCGCTTTGATCGATGCTGCCAACTCGTTTAGGCTAGCCTCGTCAAAGCTCTTGCGGGGATTGTTGGGCGACTCGGTAAGGCTGTCAATCGGAAGATCACGGTATTCGCTGGCATTGATAACGGACGTTTCCATTTTCGTATGCTCCTTTCGAGCAGTGAATGAGTGAAGACACGCGGAGCGGCGACACTTGGGGCTGTGGCCCGCTCCGTAGGGAGCGGACTAGCCGCGAATCGACTTGTCCGTGAAGGCTTCGAGAAACCCTTGTGCGCGAAGGTTTTTGTCCCACTGCCGCGCAAAGGTTTCATGCTGCCAGTAGAGGCCGGGATCGAAAACATAGTTCGCACCATCCCGATAGCGCGAATACTGCTCGATTCCCAGGTAATCGTTACGGAAATACCAAGCCGAGAGAGACAAGCCGCAGAGCGGTGGTTTCACCAACTCGAAACACATCTCCGGGTCGCGCATGAGGTCGCCGTTTTGTTCTCCGTAGTGCGCAACGGAAATCGAAGGCAGCCCGCACGGTCCCGGTTCCGGCACGGCTTCAATGACCAAAGCCATGTATGGCGGGTTCTCGATTTTGAGGTAGAGCGTGGGCCGATAACCTCCGGCCCGCTCAAGGATGCGAAGGAGGTTTTTCATTAGGCCACCTCAGCGATTGCACCCTGTGTCTCGGGTATCGAAGCCTTTGGCGCAAACTGCGCCGTGCTTTCTTCCCCGGTGATAGCGTCGAGAATGACCGCCGAGGTCCGCTGAATGACTTCTAGGCTTTCTGCCAGCAATTCCGCATTTCCTGCGTACATTTGGATGTAGTCGCTTGAAGTTTGTCCCATCTCAAGGCCGGTAGCCTGACCAACGATGAAGGCCACGGCTTCGGCTTCTGTCTCGCGCACAGTGGCGGTGGTCATGGTGCGGCGAGTGGATTTATGCAAAAGTTCATGCGCTGCCTCGTGAACCAAGGTCACATATTCCTCGGCCTTCGACTGGCCGGGCAAAAGAGCAATTTTTCCGCCGTAGCTGACGCCAAGAGCGGGCGCGATGTTCTCGGTGTATTCGAGGGCAATATTCTGCGCGTCGAGAAAGGCAATCAACCGGTCGCGGTGCTCGCCTACTTCGCCGGTAATCGAGTGCTCGAACTCGGGCAGGTCTGCACCCTCGGTCTGCGTCACATCTTATCTCGTGATTTGCGCCCGGCACGGCTTGCCAACATGCTCCACCGCGTGGCGGGGATGGACGCCTCGATAGCAGTTCATGGATTCTTGGACTGTTATGACGATTTACCTTGCGAAGCGAAGTTCGGATGAGACCGGCGCACATTTTTGCGTCTGTGATGGAGACGGTAAAGCCGTGCCGCTGTGCGATGAGTTCCTTTTTCAACTCAGGCTGAGAGATTGTTCCGTGTACACGCAGCGTGCGTATGCACTGGGCTTGGCGCATTTCTTCACATGGATCGACACGAACAGTGTTGAGCCAGAGCGGGTAACGCGTCAGGTCGTAGGCCGATATATTGCGGATTTTGGGGAGAGCGAGCCACGCGGTGCGGTGGCCACGCGCGCTGCGCCGAAGATGCGAAGTGCACGCACGGTAAATCATCGACTCAGTGTGTTGGTGTCCTTCTTCGACTTCTATATTCGTCGCGATACTGAAGATGGCTCCGGCGCGTGGTGTGGCCGCACCAACCCCGCATCGGGCAAGTTGCTTGACCGCGAGCTGCGACACGGCATGATGGGCCGCGATCTGCCACCGCGCACGCGGCAACGCGATGGCTTTCGTCGCAGAGTGCCCTATGAAGTTCCGAAGCGTCTGGAACCTGAAGACATTCAGAAGCTGATCGATGCGGCCTCATCCTTGCGGGACAAGGCGATTCTCACGTTGCTTAGCCGCACCGGCCAGAGGATCGGTGACTGGAACGAGAGTGCGGGCAGGCACGGGATTCTGGGGATGTCGCTGTCGGACATCGACCGCAAGCGTAGCTTGATTGTCGTTCGCCTCAAGGGCGCACGGGACGAACATCGTGTCCCCGTCACTGACGATTTCTGGCCCGTGTACGAGCGCTACATCAAGGAAGAACGCCGCACGACTGAAGACTCCGAAGCGCTCTGGGTTGCTCTGCGGAAGGGACGCGGCAAGCCATTGACCTATGCCGCGTTCGAGTCGTCGCTGCGTTACATCGGCGGCAAGGCTGGTGTGCCCGTCCATCCACATCTCTTCCGACACACACTCGCACAAGGTGTTCTCGACCTGACCGGCAACCTAAAGGTCGCGCAGGCGATCCTCGGCCACGCACATATTTCGACCACGGCGGACATCTATACGCGCGTGGATCCAGTGTCTCTCGTCTCTGCTCTGGCAGCGGTGAAGTCCAGCTTCAACGCTGCGCCCAGTCCACCACTGCCTCTTCCCATCGAAGAGCATCGATACGTCTTTGCCTACGACGAGGACACCATTGCGGAACTCGAAGACACCGTGAACAACCAAGTACCCACAAGGAGACCACGCCCATGAAGCCATCTCTGGCCGACCGTCCCTACAACAGAGTTGCATTGCTCTCACGATCCGACGAAGTCATTGCGTCGCTTCGATTGAGCCGTGAAGACAAGAGCAAGATGCGCAGCGCTTGCAGGCACCTCGCAACCGCACTCGATCACGGCCAAGGGATCACACTCCAGCAGCGATGGCACGACTTCGAGAAGACGGTCTGGCCTGCATGGGCCAAGGGCGTCAACCGGCCTTGTACGCTGTGGACCTGGGGAGCACGTGTTCTCGTACCCGCTCGCATCGTCGTCCCTTCCATGGAGTGGCTCTGCTATCTGCGCGTCAACCAGTGGGTCATGCGCTTTCCTGAAGAAGATGCCCTCGTCCAACAACATCGGCTGTTACTGGATGCGACTGCAGGCGTCCGATGGGCGTCGTCTCACTCCCGGCATCTCGCCGTATCAAGCGGACTGCGCTTGCTGCTGGTTCGTGGCTATACGACGCTGCACGATATTCAGGATGATGACCTCAAGGAGCTATCCACCCACTACTCGAAGGGGATCGATGTCCTTGATGCGGCGCTGTGTGCGCTCGACGTCTTCACACGCTCACCCAAGCATGGATCGACACGCCACAGTCGCCGCAGCCCTCTAACTATCACCGAGCTCGTCGATGTCTCGCACACACCCGCAGCCTTCCGCGAGATCATGGTTCTCTATCTTGAGACGTATGTCGCCCGCGTCAGCGATCGTTACACTACCCGCAGAGGCAAGGCCATTGCCATCGCACACTTCTGGCGCTTCCTCGCGGAAAAACACCCCGAGGTGACAAGCCCCGCCGAGGTGCGGCCATTCCACCTGCGCGAGTATATCCCCCACATCATGGCTCATGCGCTGACCGTAAGACGTGGCAAGGACACCGGCGACGAGGTGCGCTGTACTGCGCATTCTTGGTTGACTGACGTGCGCACTTTTTTCAGTGATCTTTGCACCTGGGCACTGGAACCCGATTCCCCATTCCACGGGTTCGCTCCACCCACAGTCCCACTCACCCGGCACTCTTTGCTTGGACTTGGTTTCGACAAGGCACGCGAGCGAACACGCGCACGCATCACCGCTACCGTGCTCGACCTCGAACGCGAGATGCCCGCGATCCGTTCTTTCGCCCTACGCAGATGGAACGATGCAACAGCTCGCATGGCAAGTCTGCCTGCTCCATCCAAGCCTTGGACGCAAGAGACTGACAGCTTCTGGGACTGGGCGCTGCTTGAGTTGCTTGTGCAGAGCGGACTGCGCATTGAGGAAGCTTCTGATCTCACGACCCTGGACATCCTCAAGCGCAAGATGCCCGATAGCCGCATCTACTACCTTCTGCATGTGAAGCCATCGAAGTTCGACCGCGCACGCGTCCTGCCCATCGGTGATGGACTGGGCCGCGTCATCGCCGAGATCGTTCGCCATGTGAAGCGCTTTCATGGAACCAGTCATGTGCCCGTCTGCAACCACTGGAACCTTGCGCAGAAGATGCCTCGGCCACCGGCACCCTATCTTATCCAGGCTATTCGGCATCCCAGCGCACCGGGACTCCAGACGATCCGTGCACGCATCAAGGCTGTTTCAGTCGCTGCTGAAGCCCGTCGCGCTGATGGCTCGCCTCTGGTCCTTCTGCCTCACGACTGCCGACGCGTCTTCGCCTCCGAACACCTGAACAACAACACACCCGTTCATGTTATCCAGGCCCTGCTCGGACACGCCTCGCTTGATACTGTCATGATCTATGCCAAGCTCTATCCCAGCCAACTAATCGAAGAGTATCGCAAGACCATACGTGGCCTCTACAACGCTCACTATGGCGACAACGGCCTCAAGAACCCGACCACCGAAGAATGGGCCGCCTTCGCTGCCAGTTGCAATCTGCGTGATATGGGCACGCACCTCTGCGCTCTGCCCACCGGAGAGCACTGCCCAAAAGGACTGCTCTGTCTTGGATGCACCCATGCCCAACCAAAGAAGAGTGCAGTACCTGTATTCCGGCGCATGCTCGCCAGTCACCAACGAAGCCTAAACGCCGCAAAGGGACACAATGAACCAGCCGGACAAATCGCCGCACGCGAACTGGAACTCGTCCGCATTCAAACCGCCTTGCAACGGGCCAGTGAACTGAGCGATGATGTGGCTGCTGCCATTGAGGAGCACGCCTGATGCCCCGCCACGCGGCGGAACATGTTGGCAAGCCGTGCCGGGCGCAAATCACGAGATAATACATCGAAAACATACACAGCGCGGAAGCCAATCAACACAGGAGCGGGTTTCGTCTCCCGGTTCGTGTTCGGCTCCTGCTCTGTGGTGTCCTTTCTGCGCCGGTGTCCGACCATCGGGGCGAGAATCTGAATACCCTTCTCGCCACGTTTCACAAACCGGCCTAGCTCCTTCCATGCGCCGTACCCTGCTACGCGCGTCGCCGTTGGGCGTTGTCTCGCAATACAGAGAATGTTCCCAAAGGAATAGGAATGGAACCGGGCCATTGCGGCCAGATACGCGGTCAAGGTTTCGCTCTTGCCCGCCTCAAGCTGCTGGAGTAAAAAGTCCACGGCCTGCTTGATGAGTTGCTGCGTGGGGTTGTCTTTCTGGCTGGTGCGCTGCTGGTAGGGGGATTCGCTCGGATTGCGGAGCGCCGCATTTTTGCTGTGCGGTGCGGTGGTGGTTGCTGTGCTGCTGGTGTAAGGCATAATGTTCGCTCTCCTGTGCTGCCCGCATGGGGCGAGAATCTGAAGGAGGGCGTCTGCCTCAAACCAAATTTCTTTGTTTGAGTGCCCCCGCTTCATGTCTTGCGCGGCGGGCAGGGGCGAGGCGGGTTCTGTCAAGGCCGGGCGTTCTGTGCCCGTTCATCGCAGCGAATGCGGAGAGCCTTGACGGGTTCCGACCGCTTCTGCCATAAAGCCGCATGGAGCGGGGGCACTTGAACGAAGAAGAAATTAGGTTCTCTTCCTTATTGCTGTACGCTTGTTCGTACGTAAGGGCCGGGCGTTGCGGGGCAGGATACAGGCCCCGCATGGATGGGAAGCGGAAAACGCCAGCACGTTAGGCGGTTGCAGCGTGGGAAGGGCGCAGCACCCTTCCCAACTGCACGCGGGTCTGGACTGGCCTACAATTCAAGAATGCCAGTGATCCGCGAAGACTCTGACCCGGTGGCCCTGACCGCACAGGCGGACATTCACAGGTTCTATGTCAGAGTGATCCTGCCGGCAATGATGGAGTTCGCACCGGCTGAGGATATCCCCGGCTTCGAGACGACTGATTTAGATGTCTTTCTCGAATCTGCAAGTCAGCATACGCACAATGCGCTTTGCTACGAGATGCGTCGAACCTTTGCACTCGTTCTTGGTGCTCTCTTTGAACGCCAACTGCGACTATGGTTATCGGGAAAGGCGCCTGCTGAGGCCAAAAAGATCGAAACGGATACATGGCTGGGGTTGATCGGACGGGCGAAGGTTGCGGTCGGAGCACCAATTATCCCAGAGATGGCGGATCTTGAGACTCTGGGGTCAGTGGCGAATGCAGTGCGCCACGGCAATGGAAGATCCACTACCAAGCTGCTGAAAGATGCGCCACAGTTCTGGGACCAGGCCCCTAAAGTATCTAAGTCGGGTTGGGAATCCGACCTGGTAGGCAATATGCGAATCAGCGGCGCCGATTTGGAGAAATATGTAATCGCGGTATTGAAATTCTGGCACAGGGCAGGCGCATCGCAAGTTCCAATGGCTTGGTGCCCTAATAGCGCGGCTAATCGGCAAGAACATACTTGACAGACTACGCCGTTTTGAGTGGTGTCCTGCTGTAGGGGGAAGGGACTCATAATGATTCTGAGATTGTATGCTGACGAAAGCGGCGATGAAGTTACCGGCATTTTTCGCATCGCAGGTTACCTGATGACGCAGAAGCAATGGAAAGATTTGGATAAAAGGATCGGAAAGGCTCTTGGTCCGTTAGATTGGTTTCATATGAAAGACGGCGATCACCGGAAGCACCCTGAAATATATAAGAAACTACTGAACACGATCACTCCGAAATCGGTATTGGCTAGCTTTTCCGTGTCCGTGGACAGAAGGGAATACGAATCGCTGTTATCGGAGCGATCCGGTAAACAGCCTCTCAAATACTGGATCGGCAGTTCTTATGCTTTTCTTGTTCAAGCCATGATGAGTCTTTGCGGGAGTTGGTGCAGAGAACAGAATCTTACAGACGAGTGGATAGCGTACTTTTTCGAGGCTGGTCACTCCAGCCAGGGTGATGCAGATGCACTCGTCAAGTTGTTCGACAAGAAGCAATATAAGGAACACGCGGCACAAGCTAGGTATGCGTCTCATACCTTTCTCGCGAAGGAAGGACCTCTTTCAAAAGCGCTGATTCCATGCGACATTCTAGCTTGGCATTTGACAAATTGGAGAAGAGGAGGCAACCAGTGCAAGGAATTGCAGCGTCTTCTTACGGTCAATACTCGGTACAAAGACTTCGATTCAGACGACATCCGTGGCGTCATCCAGAAGTCAAAACTTAGAATGCAAAACTTCGACAAAGCGGGACGACCCAGAAAACCGAAGACTGCTTGATCGGCCAGTGTCCCGTCATTTGACGATCGAATGGGCGCTGGAAGATGAGAGACACTAGGACGTTTGCTGAGATCGATCCGCTTCGGTAATTTTTTGTCGAGGATTTCCCAACTCTGAGCCAAAGCGCGATAATTACCGAAATGAGCGAGTGGGTTCTAAAGTGGGTAAGAGATTTCGCGCCAGTGGTCGTCTCAATAGCAGTCTTGGTAGTGACGTTCTCTTTCAATCGCTGGCAACGACGCTTGGCACGTGAGCAACTCCGGCACCAGCTTTACGAGCGCAGGGTGGCTGTCTATAGTGCTTTTCGAGAACTCCTGCTGGCGCTTCCCGAGAAAAGCGATGACGAGATTAAAGCGCTTTTTCGAAAGGCCAGCATCGCTCGTTTTGAGGTTCCATTTCTATTCGATAACGACGCGAAACTACGGGTCTATCTGGAACAAATATGCGAGAGGACAACTGAAGAAGTCATAAACAACATCTTTTTTGTGGATGGTATGAAGCAGCAGTCGGCCATTATGAACGACCCTCAGATTGCTCGAGACTTCGCGACGCGAGCGAATCAGCTTGGTCTGGCCAAACTCAAAATCCCTGAAGATCACCTCACGCGGCTGCCGCAAGAATTTGCTCCGTTTCTAAAACTCACTGATTTTTCGAAACGATAAGCCCTCGCCGGAGTTTTACAAAGGGTTCTTCGCGCCCTACGACGCGGCCACTTTGCCGCGCAGCACAGACTGTGGCATGCTGATGGAATGGACAGTCTACCCACGCTCGATGATGTTTACCGGAAGTTCGGAGAGGCTTCGGAAGCAGCACAGCTTTTGGAGACGGAGCTCGGCACATTGCTCTTTGGGGAACAGGCTAACGCGGAAGACCTGCTCGGTGGAGACGGCAAACGCGCCACTGAGGTTATGATGACGATAAACCGCCAGACGCTCGGTACGCTCATCAAGAACGCCAAGGGGAACTGTCAACCGATTGAACAAATCGCGGTACTCTTGAACAGTGCGCTCCAAGAGCGAAACCGACTTTCGCATTCATTTTACCTGGAGCATAATTTCCGCAGAAATTCTGGCGAGGGCCGGGCGTTGATGATGCAGGACCTTGAGGCTATCCACGAAGCCATTCTTGAGGCGTACAAACAGTTGATGTTGCTCGAAGGTATCGACCTTGACGCGCTAGCCGATGGACCACTCATTCTACCTTCGGCCCATGTGCGGATAATCTAGAGCCCAGAGGCCGTCCGCGAGCATATATGGCTACTTGAGTTTGCCTATCAAGTGAACACTCCATGTGCATTGTCAACGAATGCCTTACGTTGCTTCCATATGACTTTGACCGTCAAGCTTTCGAGCCAATTTAGTATCTCGGCTTCAGGCTTCTTCGGAAGCAGAATAGCCATGTTCGGAGTACCGAACTCTTCTTTGCCAAGGAACGCATAGTCCAACAACTGTCCTACTGCCATTCGGATGTATTCGCGCCTGTTCGAAGATTTGGCCTCAATCAAATTGTTTCTGTCCTTCTCGTGGGCGTCACAGAGGAGACGACCATAGACCAACTGATCGACGACGTGACCTCTGTCTCTGAGCCATTTCTTGAAGTCCCGTACCAACGCTGCTTCCAGTTTTCTTGCGGTTCTCACCATTTCGGCGCTCCGCTGGGAAAAATCGAATTGGGCGGGATCGACGTGTGGCTTGCTCCTGACTTTTGATTTGGCAACCTTCGGGCTCGATCTCAAACTCTGTTTCCCATTTTTTGCAGTGGATTGGACAAGTGCTGTGCTCATCCAATGGCAGACCTTCCGATGGTCGGCATTCCAGTCGGGATGCAACTGGCAAAGTGATCGGGTATGGTTGAGAACGCTCATTATGGGTACTCTGTTTGGAACGGTACTTACAGAGATGAAGGGAGATAGCTTACGAATGGAACCGTTTATCCATTTCTTGTCTGGTGCCGCAAAGTCCCTGAGGCGCTGCTGGTACTTGCCCGTTACGACTCCGAAGCCGACAACGTCCGGACCATAGGAACGGCGAGCGACCAAAATGATGTCGCCCGGCACAATGCTTTTCGCAAACTTGGAGCCAAGTCTATGGTCGGGATCATCTGGACCCCAACCCATGAAGGCCGCATGGTGGCGCCTAATCGCTTCCTTCCAAAGGTCGATCGTACTGGGGTTGTCGGTGACGTTCGGGGAGACAACCCAGAACCGTCTGTCAACTCTTGACAGCCCAGAGATATCATCACCCTTCGGAACGGTGTTGAACTGCCTCTTGGCCTCTGGGGCAAAGGCAACCTGACGTTTCAAGGATTCTTGTGCCAATCCATACAAGTATGGTTCGTTGGCAGAGTCGGAGTCCCCAAATCTCTTAAGAACGTCGTTGACGGCGCGCTCGAAATTATCGCTATTCCGAATTTCCTCGAAATTGTCGATTACGAGCGCGAGCCTCGATTGTTTCAGCGACATTCTCCTGTCGCTGGCGAGTAGCCGAAATCGAATACGCTCCTCCCCAATCTCCTCGATTACGAAGGGCTTTCCTGTCTTGGTTAGAACCCGCTCGCCCGGCGAGAATAACTTTTGAACACGGTTACTCGCTCCGTTTGTCATGGGTCCTCCGAAAATGGTGGTCGGTGATCCGATCGATTTGTTGTGAGTTCACATGTCGGCTACATTGACTTTCTCCTCTTAAATGCTCTGATGTCCTCCGCTGAGAGATCGAACCATTCACCGTGCCTGCGCTTGTCTTTGAATCGTTCATGCCAGTACCGTTCTATTCCTGGAGCATCATCAATGACTGAGATGGTGTGAACCTCCGTTATGCCCTCGGATGTTTGTTTATGCAGTTCGCTCTTACGTCGCCAGTGATTCTCTGAATAGCCGATCTTGTATAGCTTTCCTGATCTGACCAGATAGACATAACTAATTGGATCGGATTTGCTCGTTTCAACGCCGCTTTCGTGATCGGCTGCAAGAATTGTGCCGGCTACGTCCTTGGCCAAGATTGCAGATACATCCGCGTATTTTTCTATTGAAGAGCAATAATTGCGTAGCCTTTCAATGGCCTCTGCCTTTGCTCCCAGTTTCCGCCCTAAAGCCTTTGGCGTTGGAACGGTCCCGTCCTTCTTCTTCTCGATTAGAATCTCGCTCACAGTAGGGTACCTTCCATACTGGCGAACGATCTTTGCCATCACCTCAAGGATTTGTTCAACAGACGATCCGGTGGTCCACTCCAGTGGTGCGAAACCAGCTTCAGACAGCGCATCTCCCCACCGTGCCCAATGACTACCCCGCCACTCATGTTCGGCTATGCCCGTCTCGGTTTGGAATCTTCTCACCCCGACTGGCTCACCACCATTGAGCGCCGCAGTTCTTCGGATTTCACTTAGTATGAATTGCTTGTCCTTCATACTTTAGAGTCCCTCTCCTTGTCAGTGTTGGTTCCCCCGAATTGTATCTCTTGCTTCGCCATAGACTTGCACTACCGACACATCTTCGTAGGGATGAAACAGAAAGATTCTGTCGAAGACTCGCGGAGCCGCTGCCAGCGCTTGCTCCACCCTCGCGGCCAGTTGCGGAAAGTCGAAGCCAACTACGTGGATTGGCGTATTGTGCAGAAGGGCTTCATCGCAGTAAAAGCAGACCAGGTCAAACTCGCCGAGAGCGTGCCGCATCCGAATATCATCGTGCTCGTATTTGGTAATTTTGGCTAGAATGCGATCTACTGCCGCCTGTACCATCCATTGCTCCGTATAGGCCCCGCCAGGAGTCTCGAATAATATCCACGGCATTCCCACGGGTAGACCTGTACGGCTTTCTCGCGGATATATCCAGACATCATTCAGATATCTTTCGAGCATGGGATACGCGATGAAATCACAGATGGGCGCACCCTGCGGTGTGTCCCACTCTCGTACCGTATTCCAGTATCCGGTAGGAATTGGAAACTGTGGATGGAACGACGGCAGCGGCTTCGCATTCTCATGCGCAAGGAGATCGAAGAGCTGCGTCCTAAACTGAAGCGCATCGTTCTGCTTTACCCGTAGCGACTTGTAGTGCAAGAAAACTCTGCCGATATGCTCAGGTCTTGGTTCGCTTTCACTGCCGATGATCTTTAGATAGCTGTTTTCCAGCAGCTCACGGCCTCTCCCTTCCGTAACCTGATCATGCTCAATCCACTTCGTTAGTTCAACGCCTATCACCTTCCCAAAGATGCCGGCGCACAAGACATCGGGTGGATCGGGTCCGTCGTCATGTCTGGCAATGTCTTCATCCGCAAACTGGGGAGCGGCAGCCAGAAACCCAGTCCATGCCGTGCTTTCGTCGGGCCGGAGCATGGTTTGATTTTATTCCATTCGCAAGTGTGGAACACTTGCAGGTGACGATGGCTGTAAAGCTGTCTGGTTTTATAGCGCCAATCCCAGCCCGTTCCCCGCGGCGTTTCGTAGTGGAAGACTCTGCTCCAACCCTGAATTTGCAATTGGACTCTGGCCTTTGCCGAAGTCAATCGCGGAAGCCTTGGTCACATCGCGGCTGAGGCTTTCCGCGAGGGTGGCCGCATTATTGGTGAATATCTGTGCATCATGAGAAGCCCGCGAAACCGAGACGTAAGCAAAGCGGTTGTCTATGAGTTCGGAGTAAACATTGGTATCCATATTCACTAGGACACGCTCGGCGGTGAGTCCCTGGGAACTGTGCGAGGTTACGGCATAGCCGTGCTCGAAGTGCCGCATTTCGTCGGCATTGAAGGTAACGGTTCTGTCCTTGTCGCCATCCATTCGGACGCTGATATTGCTGTTTCCATCGATCTGCTGAATCGTGCCGAGGTCACGATTGGCGACTTGCAGCGCACGATTCGGCGCGGTGAATTGGATGCGGTCGCCTATGGCAAACTCACGCTCGATCTCATGGTAGGCGCTGATGCCGCGCAACCGTGACGGGTCGTAAGACACTTGTTCCCCGTTCGGTTTTTGGATGGTAACAAGGTTTTCTTTTGGGTCGATGCTGACGACCCGTGCGTAGCTTCTACCCTCGATGCCAATCTCCTTGCTTCCGCGGATGTAGTGCAGAACGTCCCCTGCCTGATAACGGGCGGCCCATGCTCGATCCGCGCCGGTCATGTCGGAGCGCGGCGTTAGCACGCGCATCGAATGATTCTCCTTATCCAAGCTGCCAAGCGTCTGTAATTCCTGGCGCACAGCCTGATTGATGGTCCGGCGCGAAGCGTTGTCGGGTGAGACGATAATCGTGTTTTCAGGATGCGCCGCGTAGTTCTTCGCTATTGCCTCGATGCGTTGGTGCGGGTCCACGATCTCCGTCACGCGGCCTTGCTGCTGAAGCATCTGCACACCAAGTGCGGTTTCATTTTTCGATAGATGCTCGACAGCTTTCAGTAGTTCTGGATCTTTCTGACGCACGATCTGGTCGAGTCGTGCGGTCTGCATTCCCGCCCGTTGTAACTGCTCGAAGGGCTTTCCTGCATCGACGCCTTGATGCTGGCGGGTATCGCCAATGAGCAGCAGTTTATCCTGCAAGCCGATCTTGCCGAGGAAATCCCGCATCTGCTGCGTTGATGCTAGCGAGGACTCATCAACCATATAGAGATGCTTTCGCGCCGCGTCATCGCTCTGTCGATTGCCACGCGCAAGGAAGCCTTGCAGCGTGTCAGCTTCAATGCCCGCATCGCGGAGCTGGCGGGCGGCGCGGGAGGTCGGGGCGAAGCCCTCGACCGTATAACCATTCTCCTCCGCACCCTGGCGGATGCTTGCAAGGGTCGTCGTTTTGCCGGCCCCGGCGGCCCCTTGCAGTCCCTGTATCCGATCGTTGGAAGTGAGCACTTCCTCGATGGCGCGTCGCTGCGCCCGGTTGAGTTGGGGATTCGCCTCCGAGAGCGGAATCGCCTGTTGAACAGGCATGAGTTGCGGAGCGCGGCCTCGCCCATCCAATACCGTTTGGACGATTTCTTTCTCGGCTTGGATCATCTTGGCAGTTGTAAATTTGCGCGCTGAATCGTGCTTTTCGCCGGGAACAAGCTGGAACTCGCCGGAGGCTATGCGGGTCTCGAAGCTGGCGCGAACTTCCGGGTAGGTCGTTTCTCCCATGCCGCGACGCATTGCATCGACAAGCAGCGCCCGCTCATCCTGAACCGCCTCGCGCTCAAAACCGCGGTCGCGCGCAAAGGTCAGCGCCGAGTGCGCCTGCTTCTGACGCTCCTCGGCCACTGGTTTCTGTGCTTGGCCGATGCTCCGCTTTCGTGCCTCGGCAACCACATGGTCCGCCTGGTTGCCGAACTCGGCGGCGATCTGCCGGTGTGCCACCAGCACTTCATCGGGCGACAGAATCGCCTTTTTGTCACGGGTGTTGTGAGCTGCGATCTGTGCCGCCTCCGGCCCACTGAACCCACCGCGCGCAAGGGCCTCCTCGATCTGCTGACGCCGGGGACTGCTGGCGTCAAGGTACTCTTGCGAGTAGCCCTTGATCTCCGGCGCACCACTCTTGCCGGGCTCGATTTCGTAGCCGAGATCGCGGAGCCGGTACATCAACTCCGATTGATAGACGGCCGTCGCGTAGCTTTGCGAGGCGAAGAAGCTGCGCTCCTGAAGCGCCCGCATCTGTCCATTCTCCCGCTCGGTCATATTGAAGATGACGGCGTGGGTGTGAAGCTGCGGCGCGGCGTAGCCGTCTACAGGACGGGCGGTGTCATGCTCGAATTTGGCGGCAACGAACTGGCCGGTCATTTCAGCGGGCCGATTGCCGCCGATCCGTGCCTGGGTGTACCGTTCCAACTCGTTCAACGCGACATTTACGGACTCCCGATGGGCCTCGCGCACCCGGTCATCGCCGCCCACAAGAGCGGTCAGCGATACCGATTTGGGCGCGCTGAAGGTTGCGTCCCACCCAGCGCGGTGTTCGACGGGCGCGACGGTCTTACCCTCTTCTGTCTTGTACTCATGGACCTTGCGATGGCGCACCAACTGTTCACTGGTTTCTGGGTGCTGGCCTTCGGAGAGACGGGCGAACTCCTCGGCTCCCACCGCACCGGCAAGGCCGAATTTACCGGTCAGCTTGCCGTGCCATTCCCCTTGAATCGTGTCGGCTTGTTTCCAATAGTTCTGTTCGGCCGCGGTGAATTCCTTTTCGTGATAGGTCTGGGCTTGACTGGCGGAAAGCGGTTTGGAGATGGTTAGCATAGTTACACCTCAACCTCTCAGAATGAGATTTTGTTGGTCGTCCATATCGGGAGTGACGGTTGGTTCGGGTTCGATCTGCTGCACCACGGGCAGCGTGTTGGGCTGTGACGAAGGAGAGTCTTCCGGCACCTGTTTCAACTCCGTATTTGGCTCACTGCCATGTACGCGCACTGGGTCATAGGGCAGCTTGTCGTCGGGCCGCTCACGACGCTCGAAGCCCTCGGCAACTTCCGGCATATTGAAGTACGGGAAAGAAAACCGCGTGACGTAATTCTGGTACTTCATGTAAGCGTGCAAGTCGGCGAGACCGGCAATTTCAGATTCCAGAACCAACTGTTCGACCTGCCGGTCGAGCGCAAAGTTCCGGCCTGCGCGGGTGCCGTCGAAGTGCGTTTCGCGGAGCCGTTCAATTTCGACTTTACCGATGAATTTCGAGACCCATTCGCCGGCATTCGGTTCTTTGGTGGTGAGCCAAACACTGGTTGCAGGCTGCGAGAGCATGACCTCGGCCAGATGCCCATATAGGTACTCAAGCTGGGCCTTGCCCTGGAATCCGAGAACTACGGGGTTATTGCTCTTGCGGGCTTCTGTGATTGCTGTGTGGAGCTGCGGAAGTTTCTGGAGACTTGCCAGTTCGTCGATCACAAACCAGACACGTTTTTGCGCAGCGGTCGGCTCATTGAGCAGGCGCAGAACGAGCCAATCGATCCACAAACTCTGCAAAGGCCGAAGCGCTTCCCGCTCTGCCGGAAGTGAGGTCAGGAAGATCCAACCTTGGCGCTTTTCGGCCCACTCCGTTGCTGTCCACGCTCCATTGGCTTCGCTCCTTTTCGGGAGCAGCCGGAGGCTGTCGGCAACCAAGCCGAGCGAAGCCAGAACACCGGCGCGCTGCTGGTGCGCGTGCGGATCGATCAGGTGAGCGTGCTCGGTGCCCTGGACTCTGCGGTCGATCTCTTCCGGGTTCGACATCCACTGGACAAGTTGATCCGGCGTCGGCCCATAAGCCATCAGAAAGGCGAAGATTTTCTGCGGACTTTCGATGAAGAACTCGCCCTTCTTGTCCTGCGGTGGCTGGAACAAAGAGACAGCCAGCGCCTTCGCTTCCGACCGGCTGCGTAGTTCCTCAGCCGGTCCCCAGTACGGGCAGCGCCGGTCAAGCGGATTGAGGAGGATGTCGCCGCGATCCGGGTCATAGAATCGCTTCACATACTCTCGCGCCGGGTCATAAACGATGGCCGAATCACCCCGGCTGCATACCTGCCGGAGCATCTGAAACATGAGCGCGGATTTACCGGCTCCCGTGTCGCCGATGATCTGCATGTGCTGAGCCTCGGCGCGGGCCGGGATACGCAGCATTTTGTGCATTCCATCGACTTTGAAGCCGATGCCGTCTCCCTTGACGACCCGGTTGAACTGGCGTGGCGTGAGCATCTCCGGGCCTTTCAACCGACGCCCATAGCGAAGCTGCTTCTGTCGATGCACATCTTTGCTAACGGCAAACGGTAGCAGGATCAAAAGAACCACTGCACCTCCGATAAGCGGCGGTCGGAAAAAGGCGGGCAGACTGGCTCCGCCATAGACAACATCCTTCATGTAATCGCTCAGACGAACATCGGAAAAGCTGCGCAGCGGGCCACGGAAAAGGAGCGTGTATCCATGCTGTGGAGCATCTGCCGAGAGTTGGAGTGGAATGGTTTTGCCATCCGGTTCTGGAGTCCTGCCCAGCATCACATCGGTGTTCAGCGCAGGCCGCGGCGAGAGTCCGTGGCCCGCAATAAAGAGCACGCGATAGTTGCTCCGGTGGGTTTTGCTGAACGCGCCGATCACCGAAGTCCGCTCATAGAGCGGCAGGTAGTACCGCTGCAAGGGCGTTGTGGCAAAGTGAATCCAGCCGCAAGCAAAGAAGAAAGTCAGCACGGCGGAAAGGAATGCCGTGCTGTAGGCGTAAATCGGAATCTGGTAAGGCCAGACGATCGATTCCTTGCGTCCCCATGTGGTGTTCTGCATACAGCTACCTCCTGCGCCCGGACGCGAGTTTTCCGGCCAGTTCGTACTTGGCTGTGCCGATCTCGTCGAGTAGTTTGTCGAACGCTTCCGGTGTCAGCTTTTGCCCAGCGGCCAAAGGACGAAGTACATTGACCAGAAGCAAACGGATGCCAAGAACCTCCGCCAAAGAAGCGTTGTTCCTGGGGGTGCTTTGCAACTGGGCCAGAATCACATCGCGCATCCACTGACCACGCGCAACGCCGTGGGTCTCCGCGAATTTGGTTACAGCGTTCCGTTCCCCTTTTGTCAGCTTGGTGGTGACCGGATAGACACGAAGAGTCTCGCGGTCGTTGCTTGCTTTCTTCACGGATTCTGCTTTAAGAATCGTCATGTGAACCTCGCTTTTCTCAGGTGCACTTAAGTGCACCTGAAATTTCTATCTCATTGAGGCTGCAACAAGTGCACCGTGGTGCACCTGCACGACCCTACTAGGGATGGAGTGTCTAAATTCTTCCGGCGCAAAGCGCCGCAGTGGTCCTGACGATGAATCCGGTAGCGATTCATGCTCTCTGCACCTGCACGGAACCGCTGGCTTCGGCGGCATGAACAGGCTTGCCATTAGCCTGCGCCGACGCATCAGAAGCGGTCGCTTTCCGCACACGCAATGTGGGCGTAATGCACTGGGCTTCAGGAGTGCGAAGGAACTCCTGAAAGTCGCGGTCTTTCGAGAAGACATAGGCAAGCGCCTGGTCGATCACTTCATCCGCCGTTGCATGGATGAATGCGGCATACTGATCGAGTTGCAAAGCAGTCGTCTCGGTCAACCGAATCGAGGCGCTGATGTAGCGGGTTTGGGTGACTTCAAGCAGTGGCATATCAATCCTCCTTGAACTGTGAGATCAGGCTGTCTTTCGACGGGCAATCATGCGCTGGGCGGTGGCCGCAATCTCCCGCGCACGAGCCGAGCAAAGTGCGGCGGGAATCTCGAAACGGCGACGGACTTCGAGCATGGTGATAACGTCGTCGATGGGGATGCCCTCGGCGAGCCAAAGGCAGGCTGAGGCAACATCGACAGTGCGCTGGGCGTAATACACAGGGTCAGCTTTATCGGAACGGCGAACGATCAGTTCATGAGTCAGCTTTGCGGCGTCCAGGCCGTGGGCAAGCCGCGTGCAAACCCAGGCCCAATCGTCCTCGGAATGCGAGTGCTTGCCTGTGGGCGATTTCCGTGCGTTCTCGCGTAGCGGCAGCACGGAAGAGTCGACGACAGCATCAAGCTGGAAGTCGGCGGGACCGTAGGTCGCGTCAGCCGGATATTCGACCGCGACACGATGCGCGGGAGAATACTTCCGGTTGTAGAAACCGGGGATGCGCAGCACCCGGTTGCAGTCGGTGCAAGCGGGATCGCCGCCGAAAGCATGGGCGATCAGCTTGAGGGTCTGTTCCTGATGCTCGAAGTCGAAGCCAGCGACCCGCCAGAGTGCCTGATATTTGCCCGGCGATGTCGAGAGAATGGCGGTCGGCGTGGGCACTCGATCCGACGCCCGCAGCGCAGCAAGTCGGGCGTCGCCGTCTTTATCAATATCTATATAGATGTGGCGGACGGATGCGATGCATTCTTTGGTGCGCTTTCTGCTGCCCGCACGAAGTGGATTCGCAGAGATATAGATGTTCGCTCCGTTGTCATTCTCAAAGGTGAGCCAAGCCATATAGCGTGGCGCGAGAACTTGTTCGAGCGTGACCACGCGCTGCTGTGGCCGGGGCGCATCTTCTCGGCGAATCAAAAGCGCGACCGTTTCGCTGGAAGCGAAACAACGGGTAAGAAAGTTGGCGGCAATCTGGTTCACGGTGTGCCTCGTTTGAACTCAATTCCACGGGACGTTTCCAGTGAGAAAGCCCGGCGTTTGCCGGGCTTTCACCTGAAGGGAAACAGTCTATTCGGCTGCTTCTTCGGAGGGAATCTCCTGCTCGACTTCCTGCTCTTCCACGGCGGCCTTTTCCGCGCGGTCGAGCTTGAGGATGGAGTTGACACGAATGCTGTCGGTACGCACCGGCTTCTTTGCCTTCTTGGGCGTGTACTCGGTGTGGCGAATCTCGCCCTCGACCTCGACGTGCGCGCCCTTCTTGAGCGTGGCCGCGAACTCGCCGAACTTACCGAAGACGATGCAGCGATGCCATTCGGTGTGCGAGATGTATTCGCCGGACTCTTTGTCCTTGTAAGAGGTCTTGGTGGCGATGGAGAAGGTGGTGAACTTCTGGTTGTTTTTGCCGGTACGAACTTCGGCGTCGTTGCCGAGGTAGCCGATGAGAGTTGCACGATTCAGATACATTTTTGAGTCTCCTGATTTGAATTCCCGATCTGCTCGGGTCACACCTGGCGAAGCTATGCGAGTGGGCGCGACTCCCAAGCGCCAAGCCGTGCATTCTGGAGCAGGGGCCCAGACTTGCTCTGGGAGAGGAGTCCAGAAAGCAGAACGGTGCCGTGCCGCAGGGCGTCGCAAATGCCCCGAAGCAGTGACCGAGCAAGTGAGGAATTGATCTGGGGAGACTCGCATCTGAACGATGCAAACTCCCCGCTTCCTGGCGATGCCATCAGTCAGAAGATCGGCAAAAGCAGATCCACATTCCTCGCCACTTGACCTCGGGACAAAGACCGCAATACAAGGCATCGCATCTCGTACCCGCATTCGCGCGTCTTGAAATTCTGCGCGGCCACGCTCAAAAGCGCACAACAAGGACGAGATTTCGTTTGCTCCACCGTGCCCAAGAAGGCTTGTCATAGCCGTGCCTCCGTACGCCGATTCCATCCGCTCGATCCGCATCGAAATTCACGCTGCCGCCGGGGAGGAAGCTCGATAGATTTCCTCCGTCTCGAAGGACTGCTCCGCATGGCTGTATCCTTTCACGGTGATTAGCTCGCGCACCCAGCGTCGTCCCGTGGAATTGCGTTCACAGTAGAGGACATAGTCCACTGCCTTTCCGGTCTGTGACCGGATGAATTGCTGATTCAAATTCGTTCTGGCGCTGAGCGCCATATCCGCCAGTCGATCCAGCGCATCGAGCGCCGAATCAGCGTGCAATGTCGAGAGCGTTCCGCCGTGGCCTGTGTTCATCGCTTGCAGCAGGTCATAGCCGCATTCATCGCGGATTTCGCCCATGATGATGCGGTCTGGACGATGGCGGAGCGCGGCGGCCACCAACTGGCTTGGCGTGACCGCAACCTGACCGGGGATCGCCGCAACAGCTTCCCAGCGAACGGCGTTGGGATGCGCAATCTTTAGCTCGGCTGGTTGCTCGATCACAATGAGCCGCTCCTGTATGGGGACGTGGTCGAGCAGTGCTTTCATTAGGGTTGTTTTTCCCGAGCCGGTTCCGCCGGCGATAATGCCGTTCTTCCGTGCTCCTATCAGCCCCACGACCATATCCCGAACTTTGGCGGGTAAACTGCCTGATGCCACAAGTTCATCCGAGGTGAACCAGCGGTTGAACTTGCGCACGGTAAAGGTCGGCCCATTGATGGATGACGGCGGGCCGACGACAGCCACGCGCGAGCCGTCCGGCAAGCGCGTGTTCAGAATCGGATTCTGACCGGTCAAGTCCTGCCCAAGAATGCGAGCGACGCGCTCAATAGCGGCTTGCAGCCGTTCGTTCGTGTACGGTTGCTTGAGTCGTATTTGTTCGACGACGCCGTTCCGGTCGGCAAACACTCCTGTCGTCCCGTTAATCATCAAATCGGAGATCGACGGGTCGAGCAAAAGCTCGCGCAACTCCTCGGGGAAGAACGGCAGAATCAGTTCGTAACTCATCGCGCCGCTCCTGTGGTTACATCTGGCTTGAGCGGATCGACAGAGACGCGGTTTTCGTGGAACTCGGTGATGGTCAATCCCAGGGGATTGATGAACTCGTATTGCGGATAAACGCGGGCCTGATCGCTGACTTGTTTCGGATTCAGGTAGTAGGTGACACTGAGCATCCAATGCTCTGTGCGTGGCTCACGTGAACTCTGCGCGGAATAGAACCGATCCACGGTCATCAGAGCCGTGCCACGGGCGATGCGAGCACCCTGGACCATCTCTTCGGACATGGAGGTGATGGTCACATTCTGCACCTGCACATCGCTTGATTCGACTTGTCCAGCCGTAACCTGTGAAACCAAGTGGTTGTCGTTGTCGTCGTTCATCAATTTGGAGGCCAAAGCCTGCGAGAGAAAGTAGTAGTTCAGCGGGTACTTCTTGGCAATTACGTCGCGGTTCACCGTGTAGCGGTAGTTCGCCCAGTCGGTCAGATAGGTGCGGACTTCGCCTTCGCGCGGGCTGTAGTTGAGGTCGCTATACTGGATGGCCTGGGCGCGGCCCATCTCGTCGATGCGGATGTAACGATTGGCGATGGGGCGACGCGTCAACGATAGATTCATCGCCAGCGATCCGAGCAGGACAACTGTGCCGCAAACCAGGATGATCCGGTAGGCTTTCCGCTCAGCATAGTGCGCGGAATACACCTCGTTGCCGATGCGATCAACGAGCAGCGATTGCGCTGGCGTCAAAGAAGTTTCGTGCGTAGACATGAGTAGGATTCGTCCTTTCCTCAAGAGTGAGAAACAGGCCCAGCGCGTAGATGAGTGCCGCGACAATAAGGCCGATCATGAGCACGGTGAGCAAACAACGGATCGGCTTAGAGATTCCGAGCTTGCGAAGAAATAGATAGCTGAAAAGGAAAGTCCACATAGCATTCCTCTCATCCGGCCATCATGGCCAGCGACGCAACGGCTCCACCGACCTTGGAGACGCTGTCTGCCATCCCTGCCGTACCGCCGAAAATCGCCTGCGTCATGCTCGGAATAAAGAGCAGGTTGATGATGAAGGCGATGAAGACCATCGTGCAGGGAATCAGATTGGCCAGCCACATCTCCATCGAGTAGGTTCCGTTGAAGGTTTGCTGAATGAAGGTGTTCAGAAAACCTGCCCACACGAAGATGAAAGCGGCAGCCACAGCGCGGATCATGGCAAAGCTGAGCAGCACGTCGAGAAAGTGGAAGAACTTTCCTCGGAATGTCCTGGTCATCAGCAACGGAATGAAGACCGGTCCGAACAGCGCTGTCACGCCGTAAAGGATGAACGAGCTGCAATTGATAAAGAAGAGAATCGCCGATGCCAGCCCAAGCAATGCCTGCACAAAGAAGTAGCAGAGGATCTGCACCGGAGCGGTCAGTGACGGCATCGATGTATTGTCTCCGGCTGTCTTCAGGAGCTGGAGCAGCGTGTCGAGCGAACTCTGATCGAATGCGGCGACCATTGCCTGGGCGATGTAGCTGAAGAAGTGATTGAGGCCGAAGCTCGCGCCTGGAAGAGGATTCACCCAGTAATTGATGAGCAGGCAGCAGACGATCAGGCGCAGCAGAAAGTGCGTCAAATCGCCCGCCCGAACCGGGTGCGCATGGAAGCGCAACACGGTCATCTCCGAAGTATTCCAGTTGATGACCATGCTGATGAGCGTGAACATGGCGATACAGCTCAGCTCGGTGAGCCCAAGTTGGGTCAATGCACCGCCATTCTGCGTGGTGAGATTGGTCAGATTGTTGGTGAACTGGTAGAGCCAGTCCACGCCGGAAGTTGCACTCGGTAGTGCCTGGGCCAACAGGGTCGGTGAAATCATAATCGCCACCTCTTTGCGGGAGAGGCAGCGCTAACCGAAGCGGCAAGCGCTGCCCGGTTCCAACTCACGGAAGATAGGTCCGCCAGGTATTGCTTTCGCTGGCGGCATTTACGTTGTTTGTTGAGCGCTGCTGCTGGACGAAGACCGCGGTATTGAGGTCTTCGACGGCGGCATTATGCCGTTCCATGTTGGCGACTGTCATCTGCCCCGCAATGCAGGTGTGAAGCGCACCTTGCGCCTGCATCTCACTGAGCTTTTGGGCTTCGGAAGCGTTCAAGAGGTTGAGTTGCTGGACCTCGCTGTTGGTGCTGTCCGAACTGTCGAATTGCTGCGATAGGAGAGAAGTGTTTGCCGTGGCGTTCTCACTCCTGCCGCTCCGGTACTGGCCGACGGCGGTAAGGCAGTCGGGAGAGATGGAGTCCGAGGTTTCCACCATGGCGAGTTGCGAGATACGCGCGCTGCCGAGCGACTGCCCTCGCAGGTAGCTGCTCGTCCCGCTATTCATCGTGACTGTGGCCGTCTTCCATGCTGTTGCCGATGTAGAAGGCGAGTTGCTGCTGAGCGCGATTTTGATACCTGCCGTCTCACCGAACATATTGGCAACATTCACGTTTTCGAGCGTATGCAACGTTGTCTGCCACTGACGCTTGATCGAGAAATGGGTGATGTTGTTTTTGAGCATGTTGTACTGGGTTCGGATCATGGTGAGCTGCTGAACCAAGCTGGCGTAGCTCTGGGGATCGAACACCACATCCCCGATGCCGAACAGGGCGAAGCTGGGCGGTGCTGTCAAGAGCAGCGCAGTGCCAACGATGAACCATTTGCGATGTTTCTTGAGTTGAAGCGGCATAATGCCTCCTTAGGTTTGATCGGGCGGTTACAAACACTGCGGGCAGGTTGGGTTCAGCCTGTCCAGGGTGAAACATTTGCTGTGGTCCAAGAACTGGCATGGCAGCCGCAGAATCCTCGCGCCAACCTCTACGACATGAACCAGTGAAGCAAGAACCACAGCACGCTTAGTGGAAGTGGCGAGTGTGGCAGCCACCAGCGCGCATACTGCAATTCCTGTAACGAGTCTGCGACGGGTCATTGAAAACTCCGGTCAGAGTGTTGGGTCCATGCGATGTTCCGCATAGGATGGGATGAGAATGTCGCGGCCTATGTACACGCGGGCGCGAGAGCCTTCCTTGAGCGTGATGACAGGCAGCCGATTGAGAAAGTGATTGAGGACCTGTTCGCCCTCGGCGGCCGACTGCTCGGAAATTCCGTTACGAATCTCCGTAGACGCCGAAAGAGTGCTGCCGTTGTTGCCAATCTGGGTGAGACCGCCCAGGCCGCCGATGGCCGCCGCCGCGCCGAAGGCCATCAGGTATCCGTGATCGACTTTGGTTGCCAGTCCCGTAGTTCCGATAGGATCGAGACCGATGTACTTGTCGAAGTCCAGTGAAAAGCCATCCGGGCAGACGGCCCGATGGAAGGTAACGAACATCTTGCGCTGCTGGGCATTGCCCACGCTCTGCACCGTGCCGATAAGACGCGTGCCTTGTGGCATGAGTAGTTGTTGATGGTCGTGGGAGTAATAGTCGGTGGTCAGCATGACCAGAATCGGCCCGCTGAAACCACCGTCAATGTGGTTGGTGACGACACCTTCAAGAACCGTGCCCTCGAAGATCCGATAGAGACGGCCCTGATATTGATCGAATTCATACGACCCCATCGGATCGGCTTTGGCGTTTGCTTTGGATTCAGCAGCAGGCTGGTTGGGCAGGGCCTTGTTGGCCGCGTTTTCTGCCGCCACAGGCGGGACCACAGCGGAAGAAGAAGAGGCTTCGCCGGAATGTGCAAAATCGATGGCTACGGTTCCACTGTTAATGGCCTCCTGCTTCTGCTTTTCCCGCGCCAAGGCCCGTTGTTTGGCCTCGGCGTGAGCTTCCGAGACGTTCGAGGTATGTTGCGGAGCGTTTGGGCTGCTGCCGTAGATCGCGTCGCGCTGCGCTGTGGTCATCGGCGCGGCATTCGAGGACTCTGGGCCGGGCGTCTCGGCAGCCTGGAGTTGCTGCATCGCTGCAATCAACTCCTGTTGCTTCTGCTTTTCCTCGGCGTCGTGCTGCGCCTGCAACTGCTGCTGGGTCTCGAAGCTCGACACCTGCTGCGCGTTCGGTGAAACCGGACGCATCTGTAAAGCACTTGCCGGGGCCGTCTTCTTGTTGCCGCGTAGCAGGCTGGTCACGTTGGCGATGCCGAGTATGGCAAGAATCGCCACAAGGGCAATGACCACGGGCATCCCCTTGCGCAGTGGTGGCTTGGCTTCCGGCTGCTCGGGGATAGTGGCTGGTGTATTGGGTGTCTGGTCGGTCATGGCTACTTCGTACCTCCCAGCCGATGGAATTCAACTTTCTGCTTGCCGATGGCGAGATACCCGTTGTCCAAGAGCTTCGGCACGGTATACAGTCCGCCGTTGAAATCGAAGTTGATGAGCGACGGTTTCTTGTCCTTGACCTCGTAGAGCGCCGGTGTTTCCTGGAACTGGCCGCGTAGATAGGTGAACTTGTCGTCGTGCCAGATTTGTTGGAGTCCGAGTTCCTTACCTTTCCGCTCGTCCCATGTGTAGTCAAAGTGCAGCGAGCTGGGGTACTCCGAACGGTATTGCTCGGCCTTGGTCTGTTCGACCTTGAGCTCTGCGGCCTGAGCGGCCTTCGCGGTAGCAGCTTCTTGTTTCGCCTTATCGAGTTCGGCCGCAGGCACGAACACGGGAAGCTGCGCCAGACGGTCTTTTGCAGCCTGGTCGCCAGGATTGATGAAGACCTTGGAATCAAAGTGCGCATCGGAGTCATTCGATACCTCGCGCAGTGCAAGCGTGTATTCATTGCCGTGATCGGAGACGATATGGATGTCGGTGGCTGCATTTGCGGTTTTGGGCTTGACGCTGATAAAGCGCGACGCCACATGACCACCGTCGAAGACCCAGTTCACCGTGTCGCCGGCAAAGACGTTGGCGACCTTTTCTTCGGCAGGCAATACGATGAGCGTTGATTGCAGCAGGCCCGCACGGATCTCGGGCGGTTTATCTGACTCCGACACGACAACCGTGCGCGGAGCGCCGGGTTGGAGGGGACGTGTTTCGGTTGAAGCATGAAGCTGGCCCGCGGCCAGCATCATGCAAACGAAAAGTGGGACAAAAATGGTGGGGCGCATATTCTCAAGTCCTTTCTGCGGCGAGTTTTTGGTTATTCTGTTTCTCCGCGGGCGAAATGATTGATGCCCTCGGTAAGTCCGTATTTGGCGATCAACTTGGCGCGGCGCACGCGGTCTTTTGGCTTGGTCGAGAAGATTGCATAGCTGCGGCTGTCAAGGTTGAGCTTGACGATCTTGGTTACGCCATCACGACGCATGTACAAGCCCTCGCGGTCCTGCAAGCTCTCGAAGAGAGCAAGCTGTTGCTCGTTCATCTTGAAGAGTTCCGCATATCGCTTGCGGTTGAATGTGGCGTCTTTCAGAAATAGGAATGATGTGCAGGAATTGACGATGCTGTCCGCATTCGCGCCCAGGTCTTCGGCGGACTGCCCAATCATGGTCACGCCGCCCAGGTTCTTCCTGACCGTCTTGATCGAAGCAAGCGCGCCTTCCAAGAGCTGGCGGTTCTTCATCGAGGAGAAAATCTCCTCGATCAGAATGTGCTTGGGTACGCCGAGATTGGCCGGGTTATAGAGAACGTCATTGATCCGGCGCAGAAGCCACACCATCAGCGGCTCGATCAGGTCGGCGTTCTGCTGGTTATTGACACCCTGGAAGTCGAAGCACTGCAAACGCGAGAGCGACAGGCTGTCTTCGACGTTATCGAAGATGGCATGATAGACGCCTGTTCCAACCCATTTAGCCAAGTATCTATCGAGCTTCTTGGGCAGGAAGAGATTGGATAATTTCCGATTCTCCGGGTCAAGCAGGTACATATCCCGCACGGCCTTGTGGATCACGTCGTCGTCTTCGGGCTCCAGTTCCGCGCCGCCGTTCGTGAGCAGCAGCTTCACGAACGAATAGAGAAAGGCAACGTTGTTCTCGGTCGGCTCCAGCGAGAAGGGATTGACGCGCGGGCCGTCTTTGCCGATGCGGTCCACGCGGCCGCCGTACAATTCGACTACACTTTCATAGCTGCCGCCGATGTCGAAGATGTACGTAAACCCACCGTACTTCTGTTCCAGCGCAACGGTGGCGTTGCCGACCACGCTTTTGCCACTGCCGGTTGGCCCGAGGATGAGCATCACCCGCACACCGTCCACGTACACATCCTGGAAGAACGGTGTCCGCGTGCGCGTCTCGAAGACGTTCAAATATTCGTTTTCCAAATCCTCCGAGTAAGGATGCCCGAGATTCGGCGCGAAGATCGAGGACAGTCGGGCGTGATGATCTTCGGCTAACCACATGGGGAAGACGTTGAACTTTCCGTTGCCGGGAAACATGGCGTAAAACGCCGAGAGATTGCCCAGCGTCTCTTCCATCACTTGTGCTCGCGCATCGACGAAGATGCGATGCACGGCGGGCGCGAGGCCGCGCAGTTCGTCTACACTGCGCGCGGCCACAAGGAAGCGAAGGGAGAACTCGCCCTGCGCCTTCTTGTCGAGCGAGCGGATGACTTCGCCGAGGTCATCGACCTGCGTGTTGGCGGCGCGCGCGCCAGCGCCGGTTTCGAGCGACGCCGTATCATGCCCGCTCATGACTCGCGTTAGAACGCCCACTTTGAAGAACGAGATGAACTTTTCCTGGGCGTCGATTTCACTGCGCGCCGCAGAGGTGGACTTCGGTCGCCACGTAATCAAAAGGACGCTGTCACAGTCGAGCGTTGCAAGGCCCGAGAACAGACAGGGCCGCGATGCTTCTGGCGTTGTCTTCAGCGAGTACATCTGGACATAGCGGCGTCCGATGGTCAAATGGTCGCTATGCCACGCTACCGGGCACTTCACGATCTGGCGATCCACGCCGTCATCGGCAGACAAGCCGTCCAGTGCGGCCCACTC
>Ga0224526_1000041_pt1 | contig 69200 bp, 39 predicted proteins | sample CBST25metaG_FD_179878 | JGI IMG/M metagenome (GOLD analysis project Ga0224526, IMG submission 179878) | Peat soil microbial communities from Stordalen Mire, Sweden - C.B.S.T-25 | ecosystem: Environmental > Terrestrial > Soil > Wetlands > Peat | place: Sweden: Norrbotten County, Stordalen Mire...
CTTAATTAGAGCACAAAATCCTCATCGGATTGATAAATTTATTATCTCGAGCCAATAATTATATATATTCTTCATTGCTTTAGGTGAGGTTCTGACGCTTTGGGTCTGTGTCATCGCCCGTGTAAGGGCTGAGAGCCTGGTAAGTTATTGAAATCAAGTGGCATGGATAGCGCAGTAAGGCACTTTCAGGCACCCTCGGAGCCGCTTATTGGACGTCTATTGGAACAATGCAGTGCGGTGCTCTGGAGCCATAAGTCATGGAACCAGAACTTCAAACCATTATCGAATCACTTACTCAAAAACCGCCACGCTCAAAGCTCGAACCACACCGCGAACTGATTCGCGAACTCCGCCGCAAAGGGCGCACGTACCGCGAGGTCGCCAAGCTGTTCAACGAACGGCTTGGCCTGTATGTCGCGCCAAGCACTCTGCACTCCTTCGTGAAGGTCCGGGCAAAGCATACAAACATACACAATTTGAATTGCCACCTTCGGAGCCCGAAGTTGGATTTGATCCGGTCGCTGCGCTCCGCACAAAGCCCCTTACCTCAAAACCGAAACCTACCCGGTTTGTCTTCCGGGAAAACGAGCCGCTGACTCTAACCGGCGATGGAGGTGAACAATGACAGCAAGTTCCAAGCGCGTTGTCTTCACGATGGGTGGTAAGGGCGGGGTTGGTAAAACCGGCTTTGTTGTTGCTCTGGCCGAATGGTTTGCAGCCAACAATATTTCCATTACGCTCCTTGATTTCGATACTGAAAACAAGGCTCGCGGTTCGCTGAAGCATTTCTTCAATGGGGCAGTAGCAAAGGTCAATGTTCATACTCCGGCTGGCCTCGATGCCTTTGTCGATCATCTCGACGATGGGACCCCGATCATCCTTGCCGACATGGGGGCCGGTGCCGGGCAGGTCGCCACTGATTGGTTTGACTCGATGTATGAGGACGTAGCTGCAACAGGTGTTCAGTTTACGGCTGTTGGCATCGTGACGCCTGATCCGGCGAGCGTGGAAAGCGTTCTGGCCTGGGCGAACCGCTTGCAGGATCGGGTCGAGTACGTTGTTGTAGAAAATGCCACAAGCGCCTTGGCAGACTTCACCTATTGGCGTTCGACCGAACAGGCAAGCCGCTTCCGTGAAATATTCACTCCAACCGTCCTGCAGATGGAGTTCCGTCTGGCAGAACTCGAAAATCCGCTCCGCCAGCACGGAATTCAACTCGGGCAAGTCGCTGAGCGCCAAACCTCGGTTGAAGAGCTCAAGCGTGCTTCGCTCATCATGCGCGCGCAGAGCTATCGGCGGCGGCTATTTGCCGAATTCGACCGGGCAAAGCAGGTATTTCTGCCATGAGTGCGAATCCTGTTTCACCCAATCTCGAAGTTGTTCCGGGAGGAGAGCCGACGCTGTTCGACTCTCTCGCCCGGCTCGTGCCCGAGGAATTGCAGGCTGCGTATTACCGCGTCCTTGCCCATACGCGGACGCTCAGTCCCGACGACGAAATGCTGCGCATTCTTGAAGCGATGGGCATCCTGGCTCTGCTCACACGTCACACGCCGAAGGATATTGCCGACGAGCGCGAACGCTTTCAGGAAATGCTTGATCTTCATCAGCAGTTTTCCGATGAAGCACAGCAGAAGATGCTCAGCTATGTTCACGAGTTGGAATCTCGAATTTCTGCGCTGCCCAGCGGAATCGAATCCAACCTTAACCCCAAGCAAATTGCGAAGCTGCTGGGTGAAAGTCTACGGCAACACTTTCTTCAATCTGGTGCGCCGGACACGGTGAAAGCGCTGCAAGCCACCAGCGCCGCCATGACGAGCGCACAGAAGGAACTCTCAACCGCTCTGCGCAATCTGTCGGATTCGCATGGCGGCGTTGTCGCCCAAGTGGAGGATGCCAATGATCGAATCTGGCATTTGATGGAAAACCGGGTCAAAGTCCTTGATGCACTTCTGCATGAATGGAAGAGCGATCTGCTGCGCATCTGGATTCCGCTGATTGCGGGGGCATCGATGTTGATCGGATTGTTTGGCGGTTTCGAAATACAAGGCTGCCGTGATGCAGCGGCAGCTCCATCAACACCAGTCGTGGTGCCTACGCAACCGACCATACCCCCTCAAGAGCCCATAAAGCCTTCGGGACGCCATAATCGGCAGGATAAGTAAAGCGTTAACAATGAATATGTTAGCGTCTTAAGTTTGCACCGTTATCTGCGGCGCAAACTTAAAATCGGAAGTTGTCAACTTTAAGGTTGACAACTTATAAGATGACAACAGACAATAGGATTCTGTGCAGTGGAGGATGTATGCCCTATTCGACGATTAAACCCGATCCATTTTATGACCGTACTCTCGAACTGGCAGCACTGGACCGCGCTTGGACGCGGCATGGAAACGGCGGGCAAATGTTGCTCCTTTATGGCCGCAGGCGATTGGGCAAAACCTTCCTTCTCCAGCGTTATTTCACAGCCGGAGCCACGGGCAATGAGCCGGAAAAGCCGCATTGCTACTTCCTGGCCGAACAGTCCACGGCGTCAACGCAGCGGCTTACCCTGGCGCGTCAATTGATTGCGGCCTTGCCCGCCGAGGGCGTAACACCCGAGGAAATTGCCGTTTCCTGGAATGCGCTCCTGCGCTACGCTTCGCAGCAAGCTCAAGCGCGGAAGAAGGGCTCCGGACGCTTCGCTCTGATCCTCGATGAGTTCCCGTACTTGGTCGCCCAAACCCCGGAATTGCCATCGATGCTGCAAGCATGGTGGGATCGCGAAGGCGTGCATGCGCCGCTCTTTGTGGTGCTCTGCGGCTCACAACTCTCGGCCATGGCCGCGCTCGGCGAGGAAAGCGCGCCGCTCTTCGGGCGCTTCAATGCCGGAATTTTTCATCTCGATCCGCTTCAATACGAAGATGTCGCCTGTTTCTACGCGAACCGCCCGCACTATGGCGTTGTCGAGAAACTGCTCATGTATGGCGTCTTTGGTGGAACACCGCGTTATCACGCTCTGGTCGATCCGTCGCGCCCGCCCGCCGAAGAGATTGTCACACTGCTGATGCAACCGCGCGCCATTCTTGAAAATGAAGTTCGCTTCCTCCTTGGCAGCGAACAGATTCGTGACCCTGCGCCCTACAACGCTATCCTGGCAGCGATTGCCGGTGGCGAAACCAAGTTCAACCGCATTCAACAGTTGATCGACGTGGAACGCGGGGCGCTTTCAAAGTCTTTGCGCACCCTTCTAGAGTTGGGTTGGATTCGGCGCGAACTCCCCTTCGGTGAGCGCTCCGACCGTCGTGCGCTTTACCGCGTCGCCGATCCATTCCTGGCTTTCTGGTATCGGTTTGTAGCGCCGCTTTCAAGCGAGCTGCAATTCTCCGATCCATCAGCCGTCTACGCCTCGCGTGTTGCGCCGTATATGGCGGATTACATGGGCTGGTCGGTGTTTGAGGAAATCTGCGGCCAGTGGCTCCAGCGCCACGCCAAGGAACAGCTCGATCTCACTATTCGCCAGATGGCGCGCTACTGGAGCCGGGATGGCCATACAGAGATCGACCTTATGGCAGAGCTGGAAGATGGCACCTTTCTCTTCGGAGAGTGCAAGTGGCACACAGAGCGTGTTATGCGCCTCAGCGACCTGAGCGCTTTGCAAGCGAAGGTCGCCAGCCTGCCTGAGGCGCGTTGGCGAGATAAGCCAAGCTACATTCTCTTCACCCTGGGCGGCTACTCCCCCGAACTCCAGCAACTCGCCGCCAATCCTGCCGAGCAACTTTATCTCATTACCGATACCGACATGCTTAACCATTACCATTGAAACGAATCAGTAAACGAATCAAATGGTGAATCGTTCGTCGCTGAAACAACGAACAAACTACGTATTATCAATAATATGAGCAAACGGGGGCATTGTAATATTCTCAGTCGCGATCGAAAATGCTGACAAATCCGGGGAAATCAATGCGCCCGAAGAATGAGCTTCAGCACCCTCAAAGTGAGTCGTTCCATGTTGAACTGGTGCGGTTGATCGACATGAATCATGTGTTTGTTCGACTTGCCGGAAACGCAGCAGTTATCATCCCACCCAGGGCGCTCCCGGCATCTCGACGCGTCTGTCAGCATCTGAAGAGAATCGCGCGCAGATTGGCCCGCTCGCTCAACTACCAAACGTATGTTGCGACGACCTGACCGGGACCGGCAATTCCGTCGCTGACCGCTGTTTTGACAAGAATCTGCACGTTCTTGTCCTTCCAGCCGGGCGGTGCGTTGCGGAGTGCATTTTTCAGACCTTCGCGACTCGAAGCGATCTCAGCGGCAGCTTCCGAACCGTCGCTGGTGATTCCCGCAATGTCCACAACAAACTGGCCAGTGGAAGAGCTTACGAGCCTAGTGATAAGGCCGTAGTCCTCCACAATCTGTCCATTGCGGTCGAGATCGGCGTACCAGCTCCGCCCCGAGGCACCCTGTTCCTGAATGCGAAAGACAGCATGATTCTCCACAAAGGAAAAGTGGAGGTTGCGAGTCATCTCCATGGTCCAGCGGTTGCTGAAGGCACCGATGACAATGGCGGGAGAAGTGCGCAAATCTTCGGAAGAGTACTCGTCGCCGATTCTGACCTCACTGTCTTTGCCAATTCGTCCCAGCATGCTGGAGAGCCGAATGGCAGCGGCAACATCACCTTTTCCCACGCCCAGGTCGGGGTACTCGATCATCTCGCTCCACGTCAGCTTGTCATCGGGCTTGAGAGGCGGCCGCTGATTCATTCGATCCACTTCTCTATCGAATTCTTCCGGGGTCTTCGCGTATCTGTTAAACAGCGCAACCGAGGGCCGATAGCAAATCGGCTTGGGCAAACAGATCAGCAGCGGCTTGGAGGTGACAAAGATGGGAGACCAGAATTGGTGAAGGGCGGACTTCGATGCCACTACGCGGTAGACCAGAAAGCCCGCAAGAGCGACCGTCAAAACCGAAGCGATGGTCAGCACGGCCACCCACGAATTCTTCCTGCGATGGAGATCGGCCGCAGACATATTCTGGTCCGCGGAAGCAGCGGGCGCAATGGTATTTGGATGAACCGAATCGGGTTCCAGGACTGCTGCCGGCTCATTCTGTATCCATCGGAACTCCGGCGCATAAGAACCGAGGGGCAGTTCGATCCGCACGCGTGAATCGACAGGGTGCGCCTGATAATAATTCTCCAACCGACGACGCACTTCGCCGGCATGCACCCGCACGACAGAATCGTCTCCGGTAGCATAGTCGGCAGGCCGGTTGAAGAGATCGCTTCCGATGGTGCGCTCTTTCAACGGCTCCAGGTTCCCATCCAGCCGGTACTTCACAACATAGGAGAGAAACTGCTGGCTGCGTTTGCTGGTTCGGAAAAAGTGGCTGCGAAGGATCAATTGCAGCTCGTGTGCAATCGCGTCTGAATCGGGCACATCGGCGGCAGAAACTTCCGATTGACCGGGCTGAACTCCGGCTCCTTCTGACGAGGATTCGCCGGGGTCATCCGGCCTGCCGATATTGGAGATGGCTCTAGTATTCATGGAAAGCGTCAACGAACCTGCTGGCGGAGTTTTGCAAATCCTGTCTGGGGCTAACCTTATACATCTCATCCCTTCTCAACAGAAGAGGTTAACCGAAACAGAACACCCGCTTTCAATCTGGAACCTTCATTTTAAGGGGTGAAGGTGAGATTGACCAGTTGCCCCTCAGTGCGGTTCAGTTCCACCCCCATCTCTCCCTGAGGATCAAAGACTAAACATAAGGCAACAAACTCTTAACGTAAGGTTCTTGTCATCCTCCTCCGTCTCACTCGTATCCATATAAAGGCATTATAACCAACCACATACAAAATCATTTACACGTCTTGAAATACGCCTCAACCGTTGCAAACAGTTTTTTACTTGTGTGTTTACTGAACCGTATTGCCTAGTACAGAACGGTGGTGATTTGCCTATGCTTTTCACCCCGGCCCTCGGGCATGGATCCGTACGCTCCGCTTGTTGGGCCGTGATGTCGGTACGCAAAGAGGCACTTCAGCATCACTGAAACGCACAACGGACTAAAAAAACAGCCTCTGCTCTACGGTTCATCGCCAGCTTTCGAGGAGGGGAATTCTTGGAGTCTGAGACTGAAAGATGCACAAGGGCGGGTAAACGATTTCCTTACCCGCTGATTGAGCCTTTAGTGTCGTTGTAAACATTTTCAAACGGAGAGTCCACATGAAGCAGTTCAGCACAATCTATCGGTCATGCACACCATGGCTGCTACTCCTGTTGCTGGTCCTGCCCTTGTCAGCTAGAGGGCAGAACTCAACAGGCATTACGGGACAGGTGACGGATCAGAACGGCGCCGTGATCCCCAAGGCCGCCGTCTCTGCCAAAAATGAGCAGACCAACCAGATTCTCAAGACGGTCAGCACTTCTACCGGCGACTTTACTTTCACATCTCTGCGTCCCGGCATTTACGACATCTCGGCAACCGCTCCCGGCTTTGACACCGCCATCGAGACCGGCGTGACCCTGCACCTAGATTCGATCTTGACCGTCAGATTGGCGCTGAAGCCAGGTTCGGCCAAGGTAAGCATCATCGTTCACGCCAATGAAGTGCTGCTGGATGCAACCAGCGCCAGCGGCGGCATCGCCTACACGCAGGATGAGCTGGAGCAGACTCCCTTCGACAGTGGCAACCCGCTGTTGATGGTCAACACCGCGCCGGGCGTCGTCTTCACCGGCGGGGCTGGCGCCAGCGAGTGGGTCCGTCCCTTCGACAACGGCGCAATCAACCAGTTCTCCGTCAATGGCCAGGTAGGCGATTCCAATGACTTCCAGATCGATGGCTCGCCGGATAACTCCATCTCCTTCGGCAGTCGCGACATCGGTTATGTGCCTCCGACGGCCAGCATTCAGGAGATGAAGTTCATCTCCAATCCTTACGATGCCCAGTATGGCCACACCGGCGGCGGCGTCTTTGACATCGTGACCAAGTACGGTGGCAACACCCTGCACGGACAGGTTTACGATAACGAGCGCCGCACCTGGCTCGATGCCAAAACCCATGAAGAAAGTGCCCTGAATCTGGCGAAGGGGGCCGATAACCGCTACCAGAGAGGCTTCGAACTCGATGGCCCGCTGGTGATTCCGCACTTCTACAACGGACACGACAAGACCTTCTTCGAGTTGCAACTTGAACTTTACAAGCAGGTGACTCCGAATTCAGGCCTGGCTTCGGTTCCGGCTCTCAGCCCCGGTTCGACCACTGAGACCGTGGCGCAGACCGGCGACTTCAGTGCCGACTATTACTGGACCGGTTCCGAAAATGCGGCAACCGTGCTCTGCGATCCTCTGACCGCTGACTCGGGTGGCTACCGTACGTGCAGCAACAACGGCGCATTCGGTGGCAACAACAATATCAGCGGTCGCATGAACGCCGTTGCGCAGAAAATTCTCACCTATCTTCCGCTGCCCAACTCTGCCACGCCCGCCGAGGAGAACTTCGGCATGGACAACTACAAGTGGCAAGAGTCTGAAACGGACAAATTCAAGAATGCGGTGGTGCGCCTGGACCGCAACTTTGGCGACAAGGACCGGACCTATCTCCGCTTTGCCTGGAACAAGCGCATACAGGTTGGCGGCGAAACCTACAATGGCATTCCCGGAGTCGCTTCAGCTGGCGTCTTTCCGCTGGTTCGCCAGAACCACTTCTTCACCGCGGACTGGCAGCACACCTTCAGCGCCAACTCGCTCTTTGACCTGCACGCCTCTTTCACCCGCTATGTCTATGCCCAGAACCAGGGGAAAAAACCCTTCAACCTCTCCGACCTGGGCGGAAGCTGGGGCAGCTACAGCTCTGAGGTTACCGACGAGAACTTCCCGCAGATCGATATGAACACCTACACGGTCTTCGGCGACAACGCCTCCAACGGCGGCGACAAGTTAACCATCAGCAACACCATTGCCGCCCAGCCCACATGGACCTATGTGCACGGTGCGCACACCATCAAGGCCGGTCTGGATTATCGCTGGATGCACTCCAGTTCCTTTATTGGCAATGCTTCTTCGGGACGCCTCTATGTGGACGCGGAGTGGACCCAGTGGAACGCCAACTGGTGGAACAGCCTGAACAACGGCGATTCGGTCGCCTCCTTCCTGCTGGGCTACGCGGACAACGGCACCGGCAGCTACATCGACAACAACGCAAAGCTGTACTTCAGCTATCCCTACTTTGCTCCCTTCTTCCAGGACGATTGGAAGCTGAGCAAGAAACTGACCGTCAACTTCGGCATTCGCTGGGATCTGCAAGGACCGCCCTCGGAAGCCAACAACAAGATCGTCAGCGACTTTGACACCACCGACATCAATCCCGTCAACTCCAGTGTCTCAGGCCTTCCGGCCGGCACTACGCTGCTGGGCGGCAACACCTTTGCCGGCGTGAACGGCAAGCCACGGACCATCTTCGGCGAGGATTTCCTTGCTCTTCAGCCGCGCATCGGCTTTGCCTATGCGCTGAACAACAAGACCGTCATCCGCGGCGGCATCGGCACCTCCTATGAGGCCATCAGCGGTCAGGGTGACTCGCAGGGCTTCAGCCAGCGCACCACGTACTCGGCCAGCACCGACAACGGCCTGCTGCCCAACGGCGACACCATCACCAACCCCTTCCCGACCATCGCCAAGCCCTCCGGCTCGAGCCTTGGCCTGGAAACCTATCTGGGCGACAGCTTCAGCGTCTCCAACCGCAACTTCAAGCTACCCGGCGTGCTCAACTCCTCGTTGGGCGTGGAACGCCAGATCGGCACCCACACCACCGTGGAAGTGAAGTATGTCGGCAGCTGGGGATACCGTTTGGATTCTTCCGATAACATCAACCGCATCAGCACAGACTATGCAGCCAATTGCAACCTGGAGATGGGCGCCACGGGCGCCACGCATACAGCTTGCGAAACCGCGGCAGCCAATGACTACCACGTCACCAACCCATTCCTCGGCGTCTCGGCCTTCTCGACCGCTTTGACCGGCAACGGCAACGGTTACTACACCAGCAGCTATCTCTCCAAAGAGATCTATACCCGTCCCTTCCCGGAGTTTAACGATATTACCCAGACCGAGCAGAACGACGGCCAAACCCGCTACGACTCGTTGCAGGCGGTTGTCTCCCATCACTGGCATGACGCCTTGACGGCTCACAGCTCCTTCGCCTGGTCCAAGACAATGCAGTCCGGCGCCTTGCTGGACAACATCTACCGCATCCGCGCCCACTATGTGGATACTGGCAGCCTCAAGTGGCGCTGGACAGCCAACGCCGACTGGCACCTGCCGGTAGGCAGAGGCCGCACCTTTCTGGGCAACTCCAACCGCATCGTCGATGGGGCGATCGGTGGCTGGACCATCGGCGCCATGTACTGGTACCAGGCTGGCACACCGGCGGGTGTTGGCAGCGCTCTGGAAGTCATCCACAAGCAAAAATACGGCATCCATCGCGTCACGGAAGGCGGCGTACCGCTGATCCGCCAATCGTCCAATTGCGTGGGCTACTACGACCCCTCCGACAACTACACCCTGAAACCGGAGACGGGAACGAATACGACGGGTTGCTCGGCGGAGACCACTGCGCCAACCTCCCGTGACAGCTACGACTACATCGTGCGTCCGGGCTATGCGGCGGTCCAGAACACCAGCGACCCCGGCGTCTACAACCCCCGCGGTCAGAACCTGGACGTCAGCATGAGCAAGACGGTTCCGATCTGGCAGCAGTACAAGCTGGAAGCCCGCTTTGAAGGCTACAACGTCGCCAACCACCCGTCGTGGGATGGATATGGCTCCTGGTGGGATGTCAACGATCCTCACTTCGGTACCATCAACATGATCTGGAACAATCCCACCAACGTGAACAGAAGAGTGCAGCTTTCCGTCAAGGTCATCTGGTAGACAAACTGATCACCTCCTAAGAAGTTACAAACTAAAAGGAGGCGTCCACGTGGCGCCTCCTTCCTTTCCATGGCAATCACGCAAACAGAATGCAGCAATCGCGATCGAAACATTCAACCAACGGTAAGCCTGGACAATGCCGTACGGAAATGAATGCGTTCGCCGCGATACAAGAGGAGAGAGTTCCATGAAACACATTTTGCGGCAGGCAATTTCGGCGCATATCGGCAGCGGCTTGGGGATAACGTTGTGCGCAGCGGTTCTGCTGGTCGGGTGTGGCGGCGGCAGTTCCAGCAGCACCACTACAACCACTACTACCACCACGGCCGACATGGGTACGCTCACCATGCCGGGCACCACGTATCAATATCAAATCAAGAATGCCGCCAGCGGCTTGGTGCTGGGCATCAGCGGGCAGAGCCAGACGGCAGGAGGCAGCGTGGTGCAGGAGAGTAACACCAGCTCCACCGACTCGATGTGGCACTTCATGCCGAACGTCTATTCGACCGACGAGGTCAATATCGAGAATATGCTGACGCACCAGGTCCTCGGTTTTTCGGCGACTGCGCCTACAAGCGCGGGGGCGCCGTCTACCAGCTCTGCCGCCAACTCGGGAGCACAGGCGTTGCAATACAGCGACACCGGCACCGACGACCAGAACTGGCAGCTTTATCTGTTGACAGACGGTAACTATCTAATCAAGAACCACTACAGCGGTCTCTATCTCGAGGACGAAAACTCCAGCACCTCCGATTCCGCCACCATCACGCAGGATGCGCGCTCTTCCACCAGTACCGGTTGCACCTGCCAGGAGTGGACCCTCACGGCGACGACCACAGCAGCCTATTCCTCGCCGATGACCGTAAGCGGTACGGGTATCTATGTTCACGATCCCAACATGATTCAAGATCCGACAACGCACGCTTATTGGCTCTACGGTACTCATAACACTTTGGCCACCTCGACCGATATGTCGACCTTTACTAGCGAAGTTTCCGATTTTAGCACCAGTGTGGAACCGAGCTGGTGGACCACGATATACACGGGAAGCGCTCCGGATATGTGGGCTCCAAGCGTGCTTTACGCCAACAATACCTATTACCAGTATTATTCGGTGCCGGTCGAACCTGACAGCCTGGGCGGCGAAGCGGTCATCGCTTTGGCGACCAGCCCGAGCCCCGAAGGGTCTCCCGCTGGAACCTGGACCGACAAAGGCGTGATACTTTCGTCCTGGACCAACACCTCAACTCCGACAATCACCGGGTTTGGATTCTCGAATACCACCACATATAACGCCATTGATCCGGCTCCGTTTATCGATGCCAATGGCGACTGGTGGATGGTTTTTGGCTCGTGGTTTGATGGCACACATCTGATTCAACTTGACCCGGCTACCGGGCTGCAATCGAGCAGCAACACGAATATGACCAGCGTGGCCTATCGTTACTGGGGCGAGGAAGGCCCGTTCATCTATCCGTATGTTGTCAACGGTACGCAGTATTACTACTACTTTGCGCCGATTAATGCCTGCTGCAGTTCAACCAGTCCTTACCGGATCATCTATGGGCGTGCTACCAGTCCCGACGGACCCTATCTGGATCGCGGCGGAGTGGATTTGAGAGAAAATGGCGGCACCATCCTGCTAAGTACGCACGGCAATATCGTTGGGCCGGGCGGGCAGAGTGCATTCACCGACACCGGCTCCGACGGCAGCAAGACGCTGCCCACGCTTGTCTATCACTACTACGACGGCAACAACAGTGGGACGCCCACGCTGGGCCTCAACCGCATTGCTTTCACCTCCGACGGCTGGCCCTATGTGGAATGAACGACGATCCCGCAGCCAATCTGGAATCATCACTTCTTAATGACAGCCTCGGAGGTTGCTTATAACGATCGAAGAAGTTTCAGGCGATCCTGCCACTGGGATACACGACCATGTATTTCGGTTCTCTGCAGTTCGGTCCTGTACGTTGAAAAATCTCTTGGTTTTCTTCCCAATGGCAGCCTCGCCCGCTTGACGTGCTCCAACGCGAGCGGGTTAGCGCGAGTTCTTGCTAATGCAGGAAGGCACGCTAATCCGCGGCATTCTAGAGCTCGTTTCAACTTCATCCTCTAACCGAAACCAACGGAGGCATCGATGAAACAAATATTCGCGTGTCTTGCTATTTGGATCCCTTTAGCGGTGACCGCTCATGCTCAGGTAACAATGGGCTACAGCGTCGAGTACAAGATCAAAAACGTCAACAGCGGATTGGTCCTGGGCGTCTCTGGTGCGAGCCAGACGGTGGGCGCGGACCTAGTGCAGTGGGCCGACAACGGCACCGCCGATCACCTATGGCACTTCATGCCCATAGGCACCAACGTCTACAACATCGAGAACATGAACAGCCATCAAATAATGACCATCTCCGGCGCATCTACGTCCAATGGTGCATTGGCCGTGCAATGGTCCGACAGTGGCACCACCAATAACAATTGGCAGGTAATCCAGGCCTCCGACGGCAACTACCTGATCAAGAACGTCAACAGCGGCTTATATCTGGAGGTGACAGGCGACAGTTTGCTGGATACTGCGACGATCGGGCAGTGGTCCGCCACCGGCACCACGGGCCAGGAGTGGACGTTTGTCAACACGGGAACAGATCCCTATCCGACGCCCCACACGGTCACCGGCAACGGCATCTATGTTCATGACCCGTATATGCTGTACGACGCTGTCAGCGCAAAGTACTGGCTCTATGGAACCCACCAGACGCTGGCCTATTCCACCGACCGCACAACCTGGACCTATTACACCGGCTGCACGACTGCGCAGGGCGGCGACTGGCTCAGCGAAGATGGACGTTGTCCCATTATCGGACCCGATTTCACACAGTGGACAGGGCTGCAAGTGCCGAAATCCGACAACAGCGGCGGCAATACTGACCTCTGGGCGCCTAGCCTGATGGAAGTCGGCGGCGTCTTCTACCAGGCTTATTCGATCCCCATCGAACCCGATACCGTGGGTGGCGAGGCGATCATCGGCATGGCCTGGAGCAATTACCCATACGGACCGTGGAACTATAACGGCTGGGATATTGCCTCGTGGAGCAATACCACGAATACTCCGATCACAGGCAATTATGGATGGGATTTTGTCGAGGGAACCACCTATAACGCCATTGACGGCGCGCCGTTTACAGATGCTTCTGGCAACTGGTGGATGGCCTTTGGCTCCTGGTACGACGGCACTCACTTGTTTCAGTTGACCAATCCGACAGGATTGCGCGCCAACTCGACAATGTATTCCATCGCTTATCGCGGAGCCGGTGAAGAAGGCCCGTTCATCATCTACACCAATGGATACTACTACTACTTCGCTCCAATCAATGCCTGTTGCAGCTCAACCAGCGACTACCGGACCATTTATGGCCGCGCAACCTCCGTTACCGGTCCGTATTATGACCGCGGCGGACTGGCTCTAACGGATGGCGGCGGAACGATTCTGATCAGCACACATGACAACATTGTTGGACCAGGCGGCGGCAGCGTCTTCATCGACTCCCATAACAATAATGCCGTCACTTTTGTCTATCACTACTACGACTCCAACAACAGCGGAACGCCCACCCTTGGCATCAACACTATCAAATTTACTTCCGATGGCTGGCCGTACCTAACCTCCAACTAAGCCGGCTCGGCGCCTTGCAGGGGAGCGCAAGCAACCCCTGCAAGAGGCTTTACAAAATCATCGAGACAACGCCTGGAGCAGCTATCCGTTTCCAGGCTTGCCGTATTTCTGCCTTGCAACGGCGCAGCCAATGAATCAAGGAGAATCAATGTTATCGCGTAGCAATAAAAACAAAAGGATTTCAACATATATTTGTGGGCACAATGCATCTGGTCGCGCAGGGTTGCTTTCGATCGCCATGGATTATCTAGGCGAAGGTTTCCTATTCTTATCGGTGGCAGGGAAGCATTCCGCGCGGCTATTACTGATCTGCGCTTCTCTGCTGTTTGCGCTTCATGCCGGTGCTGCTGACAACGGCCTGGCCTCTACGCCGCCCATGGGATGGAATAGCTGGAACCACTTCGGCTGTAGCGGTCTCAACGAGACGGTCATCGAGCAGACTGCTAGCTCTATGGCCACTAGCGGCATGAAGGCGGCAGGCTACACCTATGTGAATCTGGACGACTGCTGGATGGCTGCCAGCCGGGATGCGAACGGCAATCTGGTTCCAGATCCAACGAGATTTCCCAGCGGTATGCCTGCCCTTGTTAGTTATATCCATAACCTAGGTCTCAAGATTGGCCTGTACGAAGATGTGGGAACCGCGACCTGCCAGGAACGCCCCGGAAGTTATGGCCACTACCAGCAGGATGCAAACACGTTTGCGTCCTGGGGAATCGATTACATCAAGATGGACTGGTGCAACAATACCGGCCTGGATCCAGCGACACAATATACGCAGTTCGCGCAGGCGCTGACGTCGGCCAAGGGAAATATCGTCTTCAGTATCTGCGACTGGGGCACCAAGCAGCCTTGGAACTGGGCGCCTGCATTGGGGAACTCGTGGCGCACGACGCCGGATATTTCAGACAACTGGCTCTCGATGATCAACAACCTAGAAGCAACCAGCGCCTTTGCCGCGTCCGCCGAGTCTGGCTCATGGAACGATCCGGATATGCTCGAAGTCGGCAATGGCGGCATGACCGACACAGAGTATCGGTCGCATTTTGCCATGTGGGCCATGCTGGCAGCTCCCTTGATTTCCGGAAACGATCTGACAAACATGAGCGAGGCCACACTTGCAACCCTTACCAACACCGAAGTGATCGCGGTCGATCAGGATGCGCTGGGCAAGCAGGGAATTATTTTGTCCGACAACGGCTCCGGTCTGCAAGTGTGGTCGCGCGAGGTTAGCGGAGGAACGATCGTCGCGCTGCTGAATCAGTCTGGCGCCTCCGCGGCAATTACCGTGAATTGGAGCGATTTCGGACTCGATCCCAGCCAATCGGCCACAGTTCGCGACTTGTGGGCGCACGCCGACTTGGGCGCTTATAGCAACAGCTTTTCCGCGATGGTTCCCTCGCATGGCGTAACTCAGGTGAAGATTGTTCCCAGCGGGAACGCGCCAACGCAAACTGTTTACGAGGCCGATGCCGCCAGCAATACGCTTAGTGGAACGGCCGTTATCCAGCAATGCCCTGGAGCGTGGGGATATTCCTGCATGGATGGAAAAGACGTGGGATGGATCGGCGACGGCTCCGCCAATTTCGTCACCATTAACAACGTAAATGTCGCATCCTCAGGTACGTATAACATGACGATCTACGCAGCCGTAAGCGGTACGCGCGTCTTCGATGTGAGCGTGAACGGCGGCGCGGCTACACAAGTCAGCCTTACCGGCACCAGTTTCTCCATCCCCTCCACCTCCGGCATGTTGGTGCAGTTGAATGCCGGCAGCAACTCCATCCAATTTTCCAATCCAACCACCTATGCTCCTGACCTGGATCACATCGTTATCTCTTCCCCCGGAGCCGTTTCTCCGGGCTTCAACATTGCCTACCCCGTGCAGAATGTGACGATCGCTTCGCCGGGACAATCTGGAACAGCTTCTCTCGCGCTTGTGCCCACGGGCGGCTTTACCGGGAATGTTGCCATCACTTGCACGCTTCCCGCCGCCATGACAGGGGCTAGCTGCACACCCGCAAATGCCAGCCTGAGCGACGCCAACACCGCCGTTGTGTCGTTGGCGATCACAACGGCACCGTCGTCCGCGGCGGCATTGCACCACCGCGTCCAGGCCGACGACGGGACGTCTGTGACGCTCTCTAAATCTCTGAAAGCGCATCCATTGCGGGCGAAGCCTTCCACGTCCGGCGTGCTGTGCGCGATTCTGTTTCCGATCCCCGCTCTTTTGCTGATCGGTCCGAGTCTGGCGCGTAAAGGATCGCGCCGAACAAAGCTATCGGCTTTACTCCTGCTTGGACTTATTTCCAGCGCCGTGCTGCAATTCTCAGCTTGTAAAGGGGGCAACGTCGGCAAGAGCGTCAGTTCCTGTGCTGCCGTCCCCGGCATCCCTGCCGGTGTGGAGGCATCTTCCATCACCAGCTCGAGCGCCACACTTGCCTGGACAACCTCCAGCGTAAGCGCGAACTGTGCCGTGACTGGATATTCGGTCTATCAAGACAACATCCTCATCGCTACGACGACAGCCCCAGCGTATAACGTGACAGGCCTGTCGCCTGCAACGACCTACAGCTTCACTGTAACGGCAAGCGACTCGTGCGGAGCCTCCGCCGCGAGTTCCTCCGCGAACGTCACCACGGCTTCAGCCGCCAGCATATCCACGCCACCAGGAACCTACGAGGTCACTATAACGGCATCTTCCGGCAGCATCACGCGAAACAGCCGTTTTCAGATCGTGGTGGAATAGAACTTCCAGACTAACGGAACTCTTCGGGCAAAGCATGGATTTCCTGTCTGCTTGGCTACGTGGAAAAGTAAAGCTCTTGCTCCAGTCAGAATGTACGAGCGTATGAACCACGCGTTTGTAGCGGATCATGCAGACTCGCGTTCACGGCTCAACGCAGGGAAGGCAGCATCCCAGGTCTTTTATTGAGCGGCATTTGAAACTCGAATTACCGTCGAACATCCATCGAATAACTTCGAACACGGTCCGAAGCTATTCGATGGATGTTCGATGTGGACGGTTTGCATCTGACGTCCTAAGCCGTGATGCTTAGGGATGGTGTCTATGCGCGCAAACAAACATCAAGTGAAGCGAGAATCTAAACCAAGCCCTCGAACAAGCTTGCAAGAATCGTTGGGATACATGAAAGCTTGTTTGTCGTAAATGATCAAATGCAGATCGCAGGTTTAGCACTGATCATCGTCGCCGCCGAGGAAGATGGAAAGTGCATTGGACGCATTCGTCTGCGCACGATTCCAGACGCGTCTAGCGCGAGCCTGCAAGGGGGTGCCAGTGATGGAAACTCGTACTGCCCCAGACCGCGTTTGCTCTTGGTGGCATGGAACGATTGCTTGATTTGCGAGCATTATCCAGCCATCCGGATCAGGGCGTTTAGCGCGCTCTTTTGGATGATCGCGTAAACTGATGGTGCATAGGTTTTTGTACCGCTCGCCGGAGTGACGCAGAGTTGCTCTTTGATGATCATCCAAACGACGGTGGCCTTATGCAGAATGAGATTCGTTGCAAATCTCGCCACACGCAGTCTCGCATCATGCTATTCGATATAATCCTCAATTGAGGTCGAAAGGAACAAATGAAACGCATCCTTTTCGTCCTATTCCTGTCTGCCGCTATCAGTGCTGTTGCGGCAGAGCCTCAGGACACGGCATTTCCGGGTTATACGAAGAGAATTTGGGAGGCGAGGGACGGTCTTCCAGACCAGACGGCGCAAGCCTTTGCGCAAACGAAAGACGGTAGTCTCTGGATCGGAACCACAGGCGGTTTGTTGCGATTCGACGGAGCCCGCTTTACTGCTTACAGCCGGAAAAATGCCTCTTTGCTGCTGGAGCGCAGTGTGAATTGCCTGCTGGCCTCGCGCGATGGAAGCCTGTGGATCGGCACCGAAGGAGGCGGTCTTGTACGGTATCGAGAGGGCGCTTTTCAGACCTATCCGGCCTACGGCGGTCTCACCAACAGCTTTATAAGGGCTATCTATGAAGACCGCCACGGGACCGTTTGGGTAGGGGCCGATCAAGGCCTTTTCAAGGTCTCAGGGCCGTCGATGATCCGAGTTGACGGCAGCAACGGTACGCCGTCCATCTTTGTACGAGCGATCGCCGAGGATCAGCATGGACATATTTGGGTGGGTGGCACTACTCTGCTCGAGTTTGACGGTGCATCGTTTGTACGAGAGCACGTGCCGAACCGGAAGTTGACCGGCGACCTGATTACCTCGATGCTTATCGCTCCAGACGGCACCTTCTGGGTAGGCACTCTAACCGGATTATTCAACGTAACAAGTTCAGGTGTCTGGTCTCGAATCTCGAGCATTTCAGCGCAGGTGGCTGTAATCCAAGAGAGCACCAATGGACTACTTTGGGTGGGCACTGTGGGACAGGGGCTTTATCTTTACCGCCAGCACCATCTTGTGCACGTCTCGTCTACAGGACTCCCCAGCAGGACAGTTCAGGCTGTCTTGGAAGATCGTGAGAAAAACATCTGGCTCGGTACGCGAGCCGGGATACTCAGTTTGAGCAGGACGCCGGTCGACATCGTCTCTCTGCCCGGCGGAGCCGACTTCGAATTCGAGACGATCTACCGGGATAGTGACGGCTCCATCTGGGTAGCGACCTCGACACAACTATTTCGGATTCAGGATGGAATCGCTAAGCCTTTTAGCTTTGCAGACATGCCGAATCTTCGTGTGCGTACCTTGCTACGCGATCGGCAGGGGAACCTTTGGATTGGTACCGATGGTTCGGGACTTTTGCGGATAGCAGGCCATAAAATTCAGCGATTTACCAACAAAAATGGGCTAATTAATAATGATTTTGTTCGAGCGATTTTGCAAAGTCGTGATGGCAGTATCTGGGTAGGTACAGATGGCGGAATCACGCACATTGGACCGAGAATACATCAGAATTTTGATGTTCCTAATGGCTTGGCCTATTTCAGCATTACCGCACTGTTCGAAGATCGGGAAGGGGGGGGCTGGGTAGGAACGAGTCGGGGCCTAAGCCATATATCCAACGGAAGAATTGTGCAGGACGCTGCTACCAAGTCTATGCAGAATGAACAGTTGTGGAGCATAGATCAGGATCCAAGCGGCGGAATCTGGTTTGGTACTAGTAGCGGACTCTACGGGTACCGAGCAGGCAAAGTCGTTCACTTGACCACCTCCGATGGACTTGCAAATAACACGATCTATCAGATTCTGCAGGATTCGAGAGGAAACATCTGGCTAAGCGGTCCGAACAGCGTTTCGCGCTTGGCCGTGACGGAGTTGGAAGCCTTTGCGAAAGACGAAAAGAGTCGTGTGCACCTCAACCTTTATCTGAATTCCTACGATATGGATTCAGCCGCGCTCTATAGTGGAATGCAACCAGGTGGACTTGTAGCTCCGTCGGGAGACGTCTGGTTTGCTAGCAATAAGGGGGCGGTTCATATTGCTATTGATCGAATCATTCCCCGATTCTCTTCTCCGGTTGTCATAGACCAGCTTGTCGCCGATGGTCAGCAAATTCCTCCGGGGCAGACTATCGTACTGAGACCCGGAAACGGAAGGTTCGAAGTTTCCTTCGTCGCAATTCATCTTAGTTCACAGGAGGGCCTTCGTTACCGCTACAAGATGGAGGGCCTGGAATCCTGGAGCGAAGCGTCTGCTCGCAGGACGGCTGATTACACGCATCTTCCGCCAGGCAAGTACCGGTTTCGTGTACAGTCCTTCGAAGTCGACAACCCCGATGCCGTCTCGGAAGCTTCAATTCTTATTGTCCAAGAGCCGCATTTCTACTCGACATTATGGTTTATGGGGTGTTGCGCAATCGCGTTGTTGGGCCTGGTCTTTCTTATTTACACGCTGCGCCTTCGCCAGATGCGGATGCGTTTCCATGCAGTGAGCGAGGAGAGAGCACGGCTGGCGCGCGAAATGCATGACACGGTAATTCAGGGTTGCGTTGGCGTTTCCTCACTGCTGGAAGCCGCGCTGGGCGTTGAGGATTCAGAAAAGCCTCTACGCCATCAACTCCTCATCTATGCTACAGAACAGGTACGTGCGACAATCGAAGCGGCACGCGAAGCAGTATGGGCATTGCGAAATGCTTCGGCATCGGCTGTGGACGTAAGATCGCTGTGTGAAGACCTAGCGCGGCAGTTTCAATCAGACACTGGTATTCCGATCGGATGCAAGGTCACGGGTGTTCCCTTTAAGTTTGGCGAATCTGCAACGCACGAACTCATGTTGATTATCAAGGAAGCCCTCACAAACGCCGTCACGCATGCGGATCCGAAGAGTGTCAATATTGATGTATGCTTCATGAAACACGATCTGAAGATCGAAGTGCATGACGACGGATGCGGTTTCGATCCAAGTGCGATACTGCTTCGGAACGGGCACTATGGAATCCTCGGGATGCAGGAACGAGCGCGGCTTCTAGGTGGCGACTTGAAGATCAAGAGCGATCCGGTGCAAGGCACGACGTTGTGCATCTTTGTCCCGCGGAAGTGGAGAATGATGGAAAGGATAGTGACTGGCAATGCGAGTCAAGACACCCGCGAAGATTAAGGTGCTGGTTGTCGATGACCATCCGGTCGTCCGAATTGGCATCAGCACCATTATTGACACCCAGCCTGACATGACCGTCGTGGCGGAGACCGGGAGTGGGGAAGAAGCGATTCAGCTCTTCCGCGAGCATCTTCCCGATCTGACCGTAATGGATTTGCGTCTGGAACACATGAGTGGAGTTGCTGCCATTAGGAGGATTCGCACAGAATTTCCGGACGCGCGCTTCGTGGTTCTTACTACATATAGGGGAGATGAAGATATCCATCAGGCCCTCAAAGCCGGTGCGAGCGGCTATCTCATCAAGGGAATGCCGCGCGAGGTCCTGCTGGATGCTTTGCGGAGGGTTCATGGAGGTGAAAAATTTTTGCCTCCTGCGGTCACCCAAGTCCTTTCGTTACGAGAACCAGAAGGGGAGTTGAGCGTCAGGGAACGTCAGGTGCTCTCGCTTCTGGCTGCGGGAAAATCCAACAAAGAGATCGCCGCATCTCTAGGAATTGCCGAAGTTACCGTGAAGTGCCATCTGAGCGTGATCTTCCTCCGCTTGCATGTCACCGATCGAACACAGGCGGTCATTGCCGCCGTGCACAGCGGTCTTGTGCATCTCTGAACTGCTAGGCGCCGCGAGTCCAGCGAGCGCCACCGGCATCTCAACTTTCTTCATCGCATATACCTTTGTATGATTGTCAACCGTTAAATCTGCGGCGTAAAGTGGGTGAACAAGTCGGGATAGTCGACGGTTCCAGGGTGATTCCCGTCCGCCAAACAATCCTCTTTAACTTGAAGGTTATTGGAGGAACTACCATGTCTTCACTTCAGACGTTTTCGATTCAGTCTGCGCGGATCGCGGCCAGACTTTGCGGATGTGCGTGCGTTCTCCTTTTGTTTGCAGCGGCGATTTCAGCACAGTCCGTCACTGTGACAAATGTCTATCAGCAGCACTACGCGTACCAGTATCCCATCGGGAATCAGGATTGCCCCTTGGGCTACAACATCCCCGACGGGCAGTATTCCAGTGCGGATCACCTGGAGCGCGGACACGCCATCCACCATTCCGACCCGAAGAATGCCGCCAACGACTACTGGGTGTATTGGGCGCACTTTGACAACTCCAGCTATGGATACGCCGAGGTTGCTATCTTCAAGTCCGAGTCTGAATGCGGGCCTTACGTCCTACAGACGAATCTTTATCCGAATTACAACACGGATGGTTCAGGCTATGGTTTCCAGCCTGGCGGCTGGCAATCGCGCGATGACACCATTTTCGAAGACAACAATCAGACCTATAACGCAGACGGAACAGTGAACACGTATGCTTCGGCTTACTTGGTTACCGCATCTGACAGTCAGAATTCGGTCAAAAGTTCTTCCGGCTCGACCTGCTCTTATGCCAACGATTCCATGGCCATTTTCAAAATGACCCCGGATTACCTAGGCATCGACGCCACTACCAACCCAAGCACCAATGGCGCCAACTGGGCTTTTGTCTGTGACCAGCGGGAAGCGCCGGTGGTCTTCAAAAAGAACAATAAATACTTCCTGATTACGTCGCAGGCTGCCGGATGGTACCCAAGCCAGGGCGGTTACGGCGCAAGCAGCAATCCTTTGACCGGCTGGACTCCTGATCCACTTGATCTGGGTAACCCATCCACCTTTGGAGGCCAATCTTCCAATGGCTTCACGATCTATGGCACGAGCGCCAATACCTATGTGTTGACCTTCGATCACCTGGGCGGCGCCGACAGCAAGAACCCGGCTTCGAGCGAAGAGTACGATACTGGCGAGATTTGGCTTCCTGTGATTCTGGACGACGTGGCCGGGACCGCGACGCTCAATTGGTATTCATCCTGGACTGTGGACAACACGACGGGCGTACTGACTTTGCCCACGCTGACCGATCTGGTGCCCAGCGGCTCCGCCACGGCCACCATTGTCTCGCAAACTGCTTATCCGATATCCAATGCGATCGACGGGAACTACGAGACCCTTTGGCAGGGATTGAATTCGGGCAATGCTGCGTTTGCCCCGCTCACGACGGCAACATCCACGCTCTGCCCGGTAACGGGTGCAACCGAAGCCACCACCTGCTATCCCAGCCTTGTTGTCGACTTGGGAGCGGTGTATCCAGTACAGGAGATCGATCTGTCACAATACTACGTCAAGGGGTCGGAGTCCTATTACACGTACAAAATTGCGTACAGCAGTGACGACGTCAATTGGACCACGCTCGACTATACAACCTTCAATTCCGCCTCCAACGCCACGGCGCAGAACATCAGTTCTGTTCCGTTTACCGATAACATCACCTACGGGTTCAATTTTCTGCCGGTAGACTTCAGCGCGCGCTATGTGGCGCTGGAAGAAGTCAGTTCCATTCTGCAAAACCAAGGCAGCAACTCCTATTACCCATCCGGCAGCTACACATGGTATAGCCCGGGGCTGTACGAGATTGGCATCATCGAATCCACGGCGCCCGCGTCGCCGCCGCCGGTCGCCGTGGTGGTGACGACGTCCCCCAACTCCACGACGAGCCAGAGTACTCCGATCACCGTTGGCGTCACCGTCACGGGACCGGGCGACTCTCCCACGCCTACCGGGTATGTACAACTCTCGGCCCCCGGCTATGTCTCGGAGATCTACGGCTTGGTCAACGGCTCAACCTCTTTCACCATTCCGGGCAACTCGCTGCCAAACGGCACAGTCGCCATCACGGCCAGCTACCGGCCCGATCCCACCAGCGCTCCGGTGTACGGCATCGGCGCCACGGCGGGAAGCAGCAACGTGTCCGAGCCGCCTTTCTCGCTCTCCGTGACAGCAGCCAGCGTTACGGCGGGCAGCACCGGCACTTCGACTGTGACGGAATCCGCCGGTGCAGGATTCGCCTCGCCCGTAACTCTTACGGTCAGCGGGTTGCCGCCCGGCGTCACCGCGGACTTCAACCCAGCCTCGATCACCGGCTCGGGAAGCTCCACTCTGACCTTCACCGCGGCTTCAACTGCGCCGGCCGGCACAAGCACCATCACCGTAACCGGAACTCCGTCCTCGGGTACGGCTAAAACCGCCACCCTCACCCTGACGACTGTCTTGACTTCCTTGGAGCCAGGTTCTTACACTGATGCGACGCCTCAACTTCTGGTCAACGACAACAGCGGATTGTGCTTGAGCGGCGTTGCAACCGAGGGAGGGCAACTGCAGCAGGTCACATGCTCCAGCTCTACGCTTCTGGAGTGGCAGCTTTCCACTGCAGGCAGCGGTAAATTTATCACCAACCAAGGAAACGACTGGGTCGTGGACGATTCCGGCTGGGGCACGAGCAACGGCACCGTAGTCGACAACTGGGCCAATGGCGGAGGCGCCAACCAGGAGTGGATCTTCACCACTCAGGGAAGCGGCTATTACACCGTCAAGAACGTGAACAGCGGATTGTGCCTGGATGTCCCCGGCGCGTCAAAATCCTCCGGCACGGGGATTGACCAATGGACTTGCAACGGCGGCACCAACCAACTCTGGAAATTCAACTTGCTGCCAGCCTCTCTAACCATCACTCCAACAGCGGCTATCGCTACCTACGGAGGTACGGCCACGCTACATGCGTCCGACACATTCCCCTCGGGTACGCCACCGACAGTCGCGCTCGTCTTTCAGGTCAGTAGCGGAAGCCCGATCGCGGGTACGTGCTCGATCAGCGGATCCACGCAGATCTGCACCGCTGCCTATCCCCTGGGGAATCTTGCCTTGGGGAGCTATACCGTCTACGTCTCCTATAGCGGCGACGCCAACTACGCCGCATCCTTCGTGCCGACCACTTTGACGGTCACCCAGGCTCCGTTGACGGTGACAGCCAACAACGCCAACATAGCGGTTGGGGCGGCGATCCCGGCCTTCACGGCCAGCTACAGCGGGTTCGTGAATGGAGACACTTCGGCAGTACTGAGCGGAGCGCCAGAGTTAACTACGACGGCGACCACCTCCAGCCCGGCTGGCGACTATCCCATCACGGCCGCGCTTGGCACGCTCTCGGCAACGAACTACACGTTCTCGTTTGTCAATGGAACACTCTCGGTGGTTGCTTCCCCTGCGGTGTCGCTGACAACTTCGTCCGTTATCACTGGGTCGAATGCCAGTGGTTATACGGCGATCATCACAGTCAGAAATGCTGGTGCGGGAACTGTAACCGGCTTGACCCTAATTTCGGCTTCGCTGGGTTCCGGCACAGGCTCTCCGTTGCCACAAACTTTGGGAACTCTAGCCTCGGGCGCATCGGGCGTCTTTACGGTTAACTTCTCAGGGAACGTGGGCGCGGACGGTGCGGGAGTGGCTGAAAAATACTCTGGAACAGTTACGGGAGGCTCGTTCTCTTCCAGTGTTCGATCCGTAAAACTGCCGTAGCTAGAGGTGTGTTCGAGATAGATTTCTTATCTCCAACACACGCCTAGAGGAGAAATTAACTGTCGATGAGCAAAGGAATATTGGAGAAGATTATGAAAAAATTAAGAAGGTTGCTGATACTGCCCCTGGCGATTACGTGTTTTCTTCTGGTCGGTTCTGTGGCAAAAGCTGACCCGCTGACGATCGATCTTGACGAGGCGTATCAAACCGGAGATTCGAACGTGTTTGCGTTCGATGGAACCATAACCAACACCTCCACCGAAACGGTGTATCTAAACGGAGATTTCACTTATGTGGATGGGTCGCTGGTTTTCGACGATAGCCCATACGACGGCAGCGACAGCACGGTCTCCCTTAGCTTGGCCGCCGGGGCCTCTTACACGGGTCTGCTCTTCAACATCGATATACCCAGTGGAACGGCATTTGGTCTCTACACGGGATATTTCGATATTACTGGTGGATCGGACAATGGAGCGACCGACACTGTGGGTGAGGCGGACTTCGACGTCAACGTGACTCCAGAGCCCAGCAGCCTCCTCTTGTTGAGCACTGGACTGCTTCTTCTGGCCTTCTTTGCACGAGGCAAGCTGTTCGCGCGTTCCCGGCAGGCAAGCTTGTCCGTTTGAGCAACTCATCGAATTTCGAGTCTGAAAACGTTCACTTCATTCACGAAATGTGTTTGTTCAATTCATTGCGCTCGTGCTCCAAAGACTCAAGTCCCAGGTTCCTATACAAGGAACTTATCTGTTTCAGATGCATGGCAAGCCTGGGCCGCTCATCTTTGTCGCCGTTCGCTGAAACTCAGAGGATCCATTCGATGGACGCCATACATGACTATCCGTCGACTTATCCCGTGGGCTCTGGTGATCTGCTGGAGAGACGAGTGGCAGTACTGCGGCATCGCTTGTTTGCAACAATCTACAACGCCAACAACTTCGCTAGCCGTGCAGTAAAAATTATTTTCTTGGAGCCTACGGTGAAAGCATTGTTTGTCCTTCTTCTGATGGGGATCTCTTGTGTCGCACCTGCATCCTTGCGGGCCACTACGTTTTATGTGGATTCTCTTCGCGGAAACGATTCCAATATCGGTACGTCGCCTGCTGCTGCATGGAAGACCCTGCAAAAAGTGGACGAAAGCCAATATCGCCCAGGTGACTGTATTCTTCTCCGTAGCGGCTCGCACTGGGACGGACAATTGGTGTTATCGAGCTCCGGCGCTAAAGGTTCCCCCATTGTAATAGACCAATATGGAAAAGGGCCACTCCCGCGTATCGATGGGAATGGGGCGGTTGAAAATACCGTCTCGCTGAAAAACGTGGAAGAACTGGAGATACGACACATTGAGTTAACAAACCGCGGCGAGCAACCCGGAGTGCGTCGAGGCGTCCTAATCGCTGCGGACAACTTTGGTACGGCGCATCATGTGGTGGTCTCGGATCTTTATATCCATGATGTCAACGGAACAAACGAACTCAAGGAGACCGGCGGCATTCTCTTCCGAACGGAGGGGGACAAGATACCGAGCCGGTTCGATGGCCTGGTCATTGAGCGGAACATCGTTTGGAAAGTAGACCGCTCTGCAATCGCGGGCCAGAGCTCCGAATCCGCGCGATCCAGATGGAATCCCAGCCTGCACGTCATCATCCGTGACAACTACGCTGAGAATATTGGCGGTGATGGCATCGTGCCTTGGGCGACCGATGGCGCATTGATCGAGCATAATGTCGTGCTGCACTGCAACAGTCGCGCCGGCAGTTACAACGCCGGCATTTGGCCGTGGAGTGCAGACAATTCTCTCTTTCGGCTGAATGAGGCAGCCTTTACTCATACCACGCGGGACGGCGAAGGGTTTGACTCGGATTACAATTCCAGGAATACCAAATTCCTCTATAACTACAGCCACGACAATGAGGGCGGATTCATGCTGATCTGTACGCCTGGCAAGCGCGACCCGGCCGAGAACATTGGAAACACAGGGACCATTATTCGGCATAATATCAGCCGTAATGACCACAACCGCATCTTTAATCTTAGTGGGGCAGATCAGACGACAGTAGAACAGAACGCGATCTACACATCCCCTGAGGACGATGTGCAGGTACTGCTTGTGAGTAGTTGGGACGGCTGGTCGAAAGGGGCTGTGTTCCGTCAAAACACATTTGATGTGGCGGGAACGGCGCACTACGGGCATGAGATTCATCGCAGTCAGGATGGGAAGTATGAGATCGCACCCGGGTGGGGAGAGGCGACCGATATCCAATTTGAGGGCAATCACTTTTTTGGTCACAATGCTGATCTTCCGCCTGATCCGAAGGCCTTGATCGATCGGGCCTATCATCCTGAGACTCTAAACTGGAATGAGCCGGTCTTCAATCCAGCACGCCCTGAGGATTTCTCCGCATATCTGGTGAAGCATCGTCAATGGATGATGCAGTTGTTTACCGCGCAATTTGGACATTCACCGCAATTGAGCGAGTAACATCGGCCGTGCTCGTTCTGGTCAGATCAGGGCTCTGCGCGACGTTTTGGTTTTGAAGAGGAGATTTTGTGAATGGAGTGAACTACTGCCGGATCGCGCGCGGTTCACTCGACGCATTTTTCCGTTTCGTGTGAGACGCAAATGCTTCTATGCGGCTCGCGAACTTATCACAAGCTGGTCATCTCGGCCATGTGGAAACCGGCAGTAATCATCTTGTTTATTCTGTGAGGTATTTAGAATGCTTTTTTATGACCGTCTCCGTTCGCGCGCAGTTTTTACAGTCCTTCTCTGCCTGATCGCGTGTGGTTGCATCGCCCTGAGAACTCACGCGGAAGCGCCGGTGAATGACCATATGTTTCGGTCGGCGGAAGCTGCGCGAAGCTCAATTGACTTTGACAAGCGAGGCTTTCTGATTCATGGCCGGCGAACGTTTATTGTCTCAGCAGACATGGAGTATGCCAGAGTCCCGCACGAACTCTGGCGCGATCGACTGCTAAGGCTCAAGCGCGCGGGTTTCAATACAGTCGAAATCTATACTTTTTGGAACTTTCATGAACCCAAGGAAGGCCAGTTCGACTTTTCAGGCGATCACGATCTGGATGCTTTTCTCAAACTGGTTCATGAGTTGAATATGTATGTCATCGCCCGCGTTGGACCCTACTATTGCGCGGAGTGGGACCAGGGAGGCTATCCGCTATGGCTGCGTTTCAAACCGGATGTTCTCGTTCGGCAACCCAACGCAGCGTTCGAGCACTACGTAGATCGCTTCTTTGACAAGCTGATTCCGATTATTGCGGCCAACCAGATTAATCGCGGCGGTTCGGTAATCCTGGTGCAGTTGGAGAACGAACATCCCGCCGGTTGGGGCACCGATATGCCCAACTCCTACTTTACGCATCTCCGTGATAAGGCGGTTTCACTCGGTGTTGAGGTGCCGTATTTCTTCAGCGGGCTGCATCACGCGAGCGACCCTGCGGGCGATGGCGCGTCGTTTGACGACCCCGCTCGGCCCAATCCCTGGTTTAGTACGGAATTTTGGAGTGTGTGGTACGACCACTATGGCGCAGAGCCAACAGACGCGACAGTATTCGGCCGACGGGCATGGAAGATGATCGCGCATGGCGGCAATGGATACAACGTCTATATGGCGCATGGCGGCACCAACTTCGGATATACCAACAACCACGAAGACGCTGCTTCCTACGACTACGGCGCTGCCGTCGGTCAAGCTGGCGACCTGCGTCCTCTGTACTACAGTTTTAAACAGGCTGCTTGGTTTGCCCGTAGTTTTTCAAACATCCTGGAGAACAGTCTCGATGCGACCCCAGCCACGCAGGCAACGGTCTCCAATCCTCAAGTGAAACTCACGGCGCGGCGTAGTCCGTCCGGCACCGTCCTCTTTCTGGATAACCCCACTAGTTCTGACCAGGAAACAGACGTAGTGCTATCGACTGGGAAAGCGCCAAAGATGGCACATCTTGTATTGGCTCCCAGCGAGATCGTTCCGCTCCTTTCAAACGCGCAACTTACGGAAAACGTTGCTGTTGATTGGTCTGTAAGCCGCATTCTTGGCACAGCTTCAGCAGGCAATCATCTCACCCTGGTCGCATACGGTCCTCCAGGAAGTACGGCCACTTTCGATTTCGCCACAGAGAAATCACCGCAAATCCAAGCGGGCAAAAGCGCATTCCAGAGAACGCCTGGCGGATTGCACCTGAGCTTTTCATTTCCCAAGGAACGTCCGGCAGAGTACACCTTCACAGTGGGCGCGAGGCACGTTCGTATTCTCGCTGTCAGCCAGCGTCGCGCCGACGCAACATGGTTCGTCAACCTTGGCGAGAACACCTACGTTATCTCCGGGCCTTCCTATGTAGGCGACGCCCGCATGCAGGCCGGACGATTGCAGTTCACTTCGGAGCGCCCGTCGCAGAACCAGAATGGTCTGATGGACGTTATAGCTTACGGACCTGGTGATGCGCCATTACAGTTTTCCACGAATGTACAGCAGCCGGCGCATATAACATCACTGCAGACTGCGACCTGGCAAACCGCTTCAGCGTCTCAGCCAGCCTCCATCCAATTCAATGATCGCGAATGGAAGCAGAGTACAAACCCGGAGCAGATGGGCGATGATGGTGATTTGACAGCCGACGCATGGTATCGGACCTCAGTAGACATTGCCCGTCCAGGGAGGAAGTTGTTGCGATTCGACCGGGGCGGAGACCGTGCGACGATCTTCGTGGATGGTGTTGCCGCAGGCAAGATCGAATCGCACTCCCCAGCCTTTCTCATCGATCTTTCTGCCGGAAAACACTCCATCGCCATCTTTACCGCGCACGACGGCAGGAACAAACTCTACAATTTTCTTGGTTCGCTGACCCAAACAGATGCCAAGGGGCTCGATGGCAAAGCGGTTCTTTGGGACGATGCTGTGATTCAGATGCCCAAATGGCTGACCGCACCGGCGAAGTGGTCCGATAGCGAGCAGGCCCCCTTGGCAACAGATTCGACCGCGTGGCAGGACTATGCAGCGGGAGAAGATGTTTTTCACCACAAGAATGGCCTTGCATGGTTCATGACCGCGATCAATCGCACGGCGGCCCAGCATCATATTCTCGAGTTTCCGGGCGCAAACCAGGACATCACTGTTTTTCTGAGGGAAGCTAAAGTTGGGAATCATCCGCGATGGAACGACCCATTCTCTTTGAGCCTCGATACAGCTTTTCAGCAAGGGGCTTCTATCAACCTTGCACTGTTGGTTCGCAATTACGATGCCGTGGGAGGAGTGGATAAAGGTGTGCGTCTCATCAGCTATAACGACGAACACCCGGTAACAGTCTGGCGTATGCGTGGTGGCACTGGCACAGTTGCTTCCATCGATTGGCGTGATTTAAAGCCAAACGAGCACTTTGATGGACCGCAGTTCTACCGAACCACATTCGATCTTCCATCGGCACCTGCTCAACAGACAACTTCGATCTTGCGCGTCGTGGTCGCAGGTATGGGCCATGGCAATGTCTGGGTAAATGGTCATAATCTCGGACGATATCCGGAGAGGATACCGGTCAGCGGTCTATATATCCCCGAGTGCTGGCTAGAGCCCAAGAACACGGTTGAGATTTACGACGAGGATGGAAACATTCCGAACAATGTGTCCATTCAAGTTGAGCCAGCAGCAAGTCGCGATCGCGCGGATTACATTTCTCAAGAGTGAGGAGTCAGTCGTGTTTTGTTTCTTAGCTCTTTTTATTCAACGGATTCGGTTGCCAAAGACTTCCTGGCATTTGTCAAAAACAGGAACTGACGAGCGCTTAAAGAAGGACCAGATGAAAAAGCTTTCTATGCTGTTGTTGCGGTTTCTTTTCGTCTTCATGGTGGTTAAGTCGGCGAGTGCTGCTTCACAGCAAGTTCTTCCCGGTGAGGTGTGGCGCGACAACCGCGGTCAGCAAATCCAGGCGCATGGCGGCGGAATCCTGCATTGGAAAGGCGCCTATTACTGGGTTGGTGAAGATCGCACGCAATCAAACGACCCCGATAAACGGTATGTCGCATGTTACGTCTCAAGGGATCTTGTGCACTGGACTTTTCGCGGCCAAGTACTGGCGCTTGCCGACCCGGAACATCTCGGTCCCAACTGGGTGCTTGAGCGCCCCAAACTCTTTCATAATCCGCGCACCGGCAAATTCGTTCTATACTTCCACCTTGACGATGGTCACTACAAGCTTGCGCGCGTGGGAATTGCGGTAAGCGAGCGCATTGATGGCAACTACACCTACGTTAAAAGCTTCCGCCCACTCGACCAGGAAAGCCGCGACATCGGCCAGTTTATAGACGATGATGGTTCTGCCTACCTCATCTTCGAGTCGCGTCCCACCAAGGGATTTATTATTGCCAGGCTTTCTGACGACTACATGACTGTCGACAAGCAGATTAGTTTTATTCGCGCCCCGCTCGAAGGCGGCGCTTTAGTCCATTACAACGGCCTCTACTATGTGCTCGGTTCTCATATGACCGGGTGGCGCCCCAATCCGAATGTCTATGCGACCGCTCCCTTGCTGAGCGGACCTTGGACAGAGTTTAAGGACATTGCTCCTCAGAAAGCAAGCACCTATGAGGCGCAGTCGACAATGCTACTCAAAATCGTCGGCTCCAAAGAGACATCGGTCATTTTCATGGGCGATGTCTGGAAACCCAGAACAATCTGGGATTCCAGATATCTCTGGATACCGGTGCAGATTGGAAATGGAGAATTGCACCTGCCATCGCCGCACCCTTGGCTGTTGAACGTGAAGGCCGGAGGCACGACGATCAAGTAGGTTCAAATGAATCGCAGAATAGATTCTGCTGTATCAGTATCCCCACTTGGAACTCCACCCGGTGCTAGATGCGGCCCTGGACAGTTGCCAGCGGTGCGCAGTTGCTCATCGAGGTGACACTGCGAGGGCGCACACGTCGTCATTAAGTTCGCGACAAAACCGGATCTGCCGTAGGCAGATCCGGTTTCTTGACTGCCATAACGGTAAACCTGCAGGAATGCTGACCGTTTCATATTGTGCGAAATACCCGGAGCCAGAGGAAATGGCAGAATTAATCCAGGGCTCAATGTATGAGCAACTTTGCATTCGCAGTTTATGGCGCTGTGATGTCAGATATACATACCTTTGTATGATTGTCACTCGTTAAATCGCGTGCATATACTAGCTAGCGGAATTGAACCCCACAAAACGATGCAGCATAGTGATGCGTTCTAGTACCAGGCGAGGGGGGCAATTCTGATGTACGTTAGCGAGAAGGCGCACAGATTGAAGGATGCGTTGTATGAATATGTAACCGTTTTCAAAGGAGAGCCATATGAGACGTTCAGTAGTTCTGATTGTTTCGATTGTCAGCGTGTTGCTCTTTGGCCTGTCTGCGTTTGCGCAGCAGGTTACAGGTAACATTGAGGGCACCATTACCGACCAGCGCTCAGCTGTAATCGCGAGTGCGTCGGTTCAACTCACGGAGGTGGCGACGAACGTAGTGCGCAACGCGAAGACCAGCGCCTCCGGACACTTTCTCTTCAGCACTTTACCGCCCGGCCTCTATTCCGTTAAGGTCGAAGTCTCCGGTTTCAAAACCACGGTGAAAGACGTCGAAGTGCGTGTAGCGGAGACCTCGTCTGCAAATCTTCAACTTGCGGTGGGATCGACCGCGGAGACCGTTACAGTCACCGCCACCACGGAGAATGTCAACACGGTTGAGTCGTCGGTCGACTTCAGCTTACACGGTCAGGACGTGCAGGACCTTCCGAACCTGGGCCGTGACGCGCTTTCGGTCTCTGGGTTTCTGCCAGGCGTCACGATGTCGGGCAGCTCCGCTCAGATGGCAGGCAACACCGGTGAGACGGCCAACGTGGACGGAAATCGCCAACAAAGAAACGACTTTTATGTCGACGGTATGGAAAACCAGGAATACCGCAACGGAAGTGGGCAGACTCCCAATCCGGATGCCGTTGAAGAGGTCCAGGTTACGACCTCGAACAGCGGAGTCGAACTTGGCAAAGCGACGGGCGGCGTATTCAACATCGTCACCAAGAGCGGCACGAATCAGTTCCATGGCGACGGCTTCTACTTCTTTCAATTGACCAACGCGAACGCAAACAGTTGGATGAATGACTACTATAATGGTCAGGCGGGCAAAACGGTAGACCACAGGCCGAGCTCCCCTGAAAAGTATATAGGCGGCACCGTTGGCGGCCCAATCCGCATCCCCCACGTCTACAACGGCAAGGACAAAGCCTTTTTCTTCTTCGCCTACGATCACTACAAGACCAACTCCCAAAGCAATGCTGACCAATCGTTTGCGCCCACCGCGGCGATGCTGACCGGTGATTTCAGCGACGGTTTCAACACGATCATCGATCCTACAACGGGCCAGCCGTTTCCGGGGAACAAAATCCCCGCAAGCAGAATCGATCCGGTTGGAAAAAACCTAGCCTCGCTGTTCCCTACCGTGTCCACGTATGGTCCAAATAACATATATGACTGGGTGTTCAGCCAGCCTGCGCATAACCAGAATTTCCTGGCAAAGGGCGATTACCACTGGAATAGCAAAAACACCACTACGTTCACCTATGGCCATAACTCCGGCTACAACGTGGCGCCCAACGAAGGCAGCTCTTCCTGGAGCAACATCCCTAAATGGGGACCCAAGGTGATGAACACCACCACCAAGACGTATACTGGCCACCACGCTTGGATCATCTCTCCCAACGTCTTTGCCGATTTTCGGTTTGGATACACGGATCTTAACTCGGCTTCGGACAATTTTGCTTATGAGGCCACCCCCTTCTACAAGGCTGGAGAATCTGCCTTGGCGGCCGCGGGGGCCGGTTCCGCAAATGTTCCCGTTACGATGGCTGGAGAAGAACTCTATCTGCCTCAAATCGCAATCGGCGAGTGGTGGTGGGGGCACAACCTGGCGGGCACGGAAGGTTGGCTCGGAACTTTCGACCAGCCCAGTTACCACTTCGGCGGCACTCTTTCCTGGACCAAGCAGAAGCATACCTTCAAGTTTGGAATGGACTCCACACGGCAGCAGCAGCTGTATGCTGACAGTTTTGCTCCTTCAACGGGGGACGGTTGGGACGGATATTTCACGTGCCCCACTGACGCGACCTCTCATGATTGCCAAGGGTCAAACAATAATACAATCCTTGGTAACGGAGGACTCAGTGATATCAACGAACTGAATAAGAACTACAACGGCATAGCCGATTTGCTGCTCGGTCTGAATCAGGGTGGTTACACCGATAATGGCGAGCTCAATTACACGGTTCACCGTTGGGATACCTCATACTTTGCGTCGGATGAATGGAGGATCACCCCCCGGCTGACTCTCTCGCCCGGCGTGCGGTACGAGGTTTACCTTCCGCCGACCGTGAGCAACAACCAGAGATCGGAATACTACGATCCGAACGGCGACGTTCATGGTTCAAAGTCGACGTATCAGTCGGATCAGTATACAGGTACGCCAGCCGGCTTTGCCTTTGGCGGCGACGCGGTTTTCGGCAAGGATTTCTACAAAACGCAACACAATTTGGTCTCGCCCAGAATTGGCTTTGCCTATGACCTGAAGGGCGATGGCAAAACAGCCATCCGAGGTGGAGTCGGCAAATACTATAGTGCAACTTCGCTGCAGATCGTAGACTGGGCTTCGGAACAAAATCCATGGGAGCCGAGCGTGGCATGCTCCCAGAGATACCAGCTCAGCGACCCGTGGAACACCTGCAATTTCTCGTACAATTCGACGACGTCCATACTCCCCTCCACAATAACAACTAACAATGTGGGCGGATTCTCGAAACCGCCGACGCCATTGTCTGCGGCCTCGAGTGCTGCAAGCATCAATTCCTATCCATGGCCGACGCAGATGGGTTACGCCTATTCCTTCGATCCAAACTTCACGACGGCCTTCAGCTACCAGTGGAACGTGTCGGTGGAACATCAGGTTGGTCAGTCCATGAGCCTCACGGCATCCTATGTCGGTAATCGCGGAAGAAATCTTCCGTCGATTACGGACATCAACTGGGGTGATTATGTGAACGGGGCTGCCGATCCGACAATCGCCGGCCAGTGGGATTTCAATTCGACATCGAGCAGCGGCAATGTCACGAACCGCCGTCCCAACCAAGGGTACGTTAACATCTGGTATGTCAGCGCGACAGCCAAGAGCAAGTACGATGCTTTCCAGGCGATCGCCAAGCTCCATTTCAACAATCGTTTGACCGGCCAGGTATCGTACACATACCAGAAGGCCATGGACGATTGCAGCTACGATCCGACAGCTTACACTCAAGCCTGCGCCTCCAACCCTAGCAACATTATGATGGACTGGGCGCAGACAGCCAATCACACAACCTTGAAGTTCTACTATAACTACCGGCTGCCGATCTTGGAGCACAGTTCCAGTCTCGTCGCGAAAGTCGTGTCCGGCTGGCACCTCTCAGGGGATGGCTCCGCCTCTACGGGGTCTCCTATCAATGTGACTATGGGCGACTGGAACTATGACGGCGATGGACAAGATCGCCCTGACTTAGCTGGTCCGATTCAGTATCAGGGCGGGCGCCATGCGGGTGCGGGTTCACGGTACTTCACATGGGTCAGTTCGTCTTCGTTTGTCAACCCCGGCAGCAGCATTGGGTGCCCGGGTGGCTATATGGACTGCGACGCGAAACACAGTGGTGTCTTTGGCACCCTTAAGAAGAATGCGGTTCGGGGGCCGGATTACAATAACCTCGACACCGTTCTCATGAAGAACTTCTACGTGACGAGTTCGAGATCTAACTACTTGCAGATCAGAATCGAATCGTACAACACTCTGAATCACCCGCTGCTTGGGAATCCGAACCTGGGTTTTACCCCCATCACCTGGAGCGAGAATCAGAAAACTGGTGCTTGGACTGAGAACAATTCCAATCCCGGTACCTTTGGCCAAATCAATGGCAAGCAAGCCAGCACGGCTCGTCAAATGCAGTTCGGAGTTAAGTACTACTTCTGAGTTAAGCTCCGTTCAACAGCCGGCCTCTCGCGAGTTTCGCGAGAGGCCGGCATTTTTTGAGAGTCTGAAGTATAATTTATTCTAGGTGATTTTTTGTGCAGTTGAGCAAAATCTTCTGTTTGTCTATCGTGGTTGTGGCCAATCTCATGCTGCCATCGGCCTTTGCTCAGGTTGCGCTTTCAGGCGCCTTGAACAGCACACTGCAACGAGCGGCAGACCTTGAAGACCACGGCCAGTTCGGCCAAGCCGAGCAAATCTATCTTGCGCAGGAAAAGCAGTTTCCAAAGAACGCGGAGATCCTCTTCCATCTCGGTACGCTGCAAATGCGTCTGCATGATTGGCCGAAGGCAGTCGCATATCTGGAGAGATGTCGGACCCTGCAGCCACGGAATGTCGATACCCTCTTCTACCTCGCACAATCCCATTACTTTAACGGCGAACTTGGCCTAGCTCAAAGGACAATTCTCAGCGCCGCGAGACTTGCTCCCAACGATGGGGCAGTGCTTCAGAAACTGGGCGAGTATTTATGCGAAGGCGATAAGTGCGGGCAGGGGTTAGATTACTTTCTGAAGGCTCGTAAACTCGATCCCAAGCTTGAGAATCTCGACTTCGATCTGGGCATGGCTTACCACAAGCTGACCAAAATTCAGGAGGCGCAGCCTTTACTGGAATCGGTTTTCCGCAAAGATCCCAGCAATCTGGTAGCGGCGCGTTTTCTTGGAGAGATTGCTGCTTATCAGGGCGACTGGGATAAGGCCAGGAGTCTCTACGAATATGTATTGTTACGAGAGCCCCGGAACGCGCCGGCGCTGGTGGGCTTAGGGACCACTCTGGTCGCTTTGGGAAAGGAGGAAGAGGCGCTCTCTCCCTTGCGTGAATCTCTGGAGATCGATCCTGGTATGACAGATGCGTATTTTCAATTAGGGAAAGCGCTACGCAAATTGGGGTGTTCCGAGGAAGCGCTTCATGAAATGGAGTTGTTCCAGTCCATTCGGGACCGGGACCATGTCTTGCCTACCTTTGTGAGCGCCAACCAGGCTTTGCAGAGCGAGTATTGGAAAACCTGCGAAAAGCTGCTGAAAGAGAACAAGGAATCGGAGGCGATCGATTACATGAACTCTGTGGCCGCCGACGCGCATGTGAAGGTCAATGTACTCTATCTCGTGGGGACGCTCTATCACGTGCTGCACCGGAACGAAGATGCGATTCGATTGCTGAACAGGGCCGCTCAAATATCGCCGAATGATGCGGACATTGTGGCTTTTCTTGGGCGTGTCTATTTAAGCGAACGCAATTACGAGCAAAGCGAAGCGGCGCTGAAACGGGCGCTCGATATTCGGCCCCAGGATCAAATCGCTCTCGTGAGTATGGGCGAACTGCAATACGCCAAGGGCCAATGGGAGGAAGCCGCTCGCTATTTTGACGAGTCTCGTGCCAGGGATGTCTCGACCCTGCTGCTGATGTGCGATGCCTATATGCGAGCGGGAAACCGCGAAAAAGCGCATCAGGCAGCCGAATTGGTTCGGGTCTTTGCCCACGGAGACGCGAAGGCTCTAGCGGAAGTGAATTCGATAATGGGTAGCGGCGGTGCAGTTGAACCAAATTTGCCTGCCCGCACTAGTAGAGTGAACTCCTTTTGATTTATGGGCTATGTCGCGAAAGTGCCCGGTCGCTGGACCAGTGCCCGAGCAGTATCATTCATCTTGATTACCAACAGAGCAACGAATGGAGCGGGTTTATGAATGAATTGGCGCTGGCGCTCCTGCTGGTGATATTCTCCGGGGCCGGGGGGGCTCAGTCTAAACCCGACACGAAGCCATCCGAACCCGATGTACCAAAGACACTCGCGTTGCTCGATAAAAGGGCCGGGGACTTGAATACCGGCCGTCGCGGAATTCACTTTACCGACATTACTCCCCATTCTAATATCACCTACGTCACTAAGAACGATCTTGCCGACGGGAAGTACTTTCCACAACCCATGTGCGGCGGAGTTGCCATTCTCGACTACAACAACGATGGGTTGATGGATATTTTCTTCACCAACGGCGCCAAGCTACCGGAGTTAAAGAAGACGGACGCTTCATTTTTTAATCGTCTCTACCGGAACAAAGGAGATGGGACGTTTGAGGATGTAACAATCAGGGCCGGTCTGGCCGGCGAGAAGCTGGGCTACAGCTTCGGCGTGGCTGCCGCCGACTATGACAATGACGGCTACCCCGACCTGTTTATCGCCAACGTCGGCAAGAATACGCTATACCACAATAACGGCGACGGCAGTTTCACAGATGTAACCGACAGCTCTGGATTGAACACAAAGCCGCCCAACACCTTGAGCACGCAGGCAGCATGGATTGACTATGACAATGATGGGCTTCTCGACCTGGTTGTCTCGGACTATACCGTTTGGACCCCCGCAACAGATAAGAAATGCGGTCCGGTGGGTATTCCAATTTACTGCGGCCCGCAATTCTATGGAAGTGTGCAACCACGCCTCTACCACAACTTGGGAAACGGAAAGTTCGAAGATGTGACCGAAAAGTCGGGCTTCGGTTCCATCCAGGGTAAGGGCATGGGGATTGCAATCGCGGATTTCAATAATGATGGGCGGATGGACGTATTCATCGCCAACGACACGGATCGCAACTTTCTATTTCTCAATCAAGGCGATGGAACTTTCAAGGAAGTCGGCTTGCTCTACGGCCCGGCTTATAACGACAGTGGAGCCGTGGTCTCCGGTATGGGGGCTGATGCTAAGGACTTCGACAATGATGGCTGGGTAGATATCTTCTATAACGATCTAATGACACAAACCTGGGCCTTGTTCCGAAATGAGCAGGACATAGGATTCGAATATATATCTTCACAATCAGGAATCACGCGCTTGAGCGAGTCTCTTTCAGGATGGAGCAACGGTTTTATTGACTACGATAATGATGGCTGGAAAGACCTCTACTCCGCGAATGGTGATATTGACGACCTTCATGCAGGCGACCGGCAACACGATACCATGTTCAGGAATTTGGATGGAAAGCGGTTCATCGATGTTTCCGAGAGTCTGGGAAAGGACTTTCTGCGATCTGGGTTTCAGCGAGGGTCTGCGTTCGCGGATTTGAACAACGATGGTTTCATGGATATCGTGGTCACCTCGTTAAATGAAAAACCGCGAATCCTGATGAATTCCGCCAGCAATAACAATCACTGGCTTCTCATCAAAACCGTAGGGCATAAGAGCAACCGGGACGGGATGGGCGCGAAGATCAAAATTACCACTCCGTCCGGTCGAACACTCTATAACCATGTGACGCAAAGCGTGGGGCTTTTATCTTCCAGCGATCCGCGTGTGCATTTTGGACTCGGAACCGAAAGCAAGGTTGCTTCAATTGAGGTACGTTGGCCGAGCGGAATTGTGCAAACCCTCATAGATGTGGCGGCAGACCAGATTCTCAAGATCGAGGAACCCCAGAAATGACTTCCCGCATTCTCACAGGTTTTGTCGCAATCGCGCTGGCAATGTATGCTGCTACCTGCTTTTCGCAAGGAAAATCTGCAACTGTATCAGGACCAATCGCGTTTGAGAACATCGCACAAAAAAGCGGAGTCACTTTCGTGATGGACAACAGCGCCAGCCCGCGCCGTTTCCAGATCGAGACAATGATCGCGGGCGTGGCGATCTTCGACTACAACAACGATGGGTTGATGGATTTGTACTTCGTCAACGGCGCGCATTTACCCGACATGGACAAGCGCGATCCCCGGTATTGGAACAGACTGTACCGCAACAACGGCGACGGTACATTTACCGATGTTACGGAGAAAGCCGGCGTGCAGGGCGCGTGTTTCGGCATGGGCGTTGCCGATGCGGATTATGATAATGACGGATGGGAAGATTTCCTTGTAACCGGAGTCAACTGCAGTCAACTCTTCCATAACAACGGCGATGGCACGTTTACCGATGTTACAGCGAAAGCGGGGCTTGCAGGAATTCGTTCGAAGTGGGCCACCAGTGCTGGGTGGTTTGATTACGATAACGACGGGCGGCTCGATCTGTTCGTAACGAATTACGTGAACTGGTCCGCCGCAACGGAACCTGTCTGCACCGTCGGCAAGGTGGTTACATATTGTTCCCCCGACGTCTTCACGGGCGAGCCCGATATGCTCTTTCACAACAACGGCGATGGCACTTTTATTGATGTTTCGGAAAAATCCAGCATTGGCAAGTTCATTGGCAAAGGCATGGGAGTGACTTTTGCCGACTACAATGAAGATGGCTACACGGACATATTCGTGTCGAACGATACATACCGGAATTTCTTATTCCGTAACAACGGGAATGGCACTTTTGACGAGGTCGGAGTTGAGATGGGCGTTGCCTATAACCAGTTCGGCAAGTCCATCGCCGGGATGGGGGCAGACTTCCGGGATGTGGACAATGATGGGCGCCCCGACATTTTTGTGGTCGGAATGGCCGGTGATTCGTTCCCGCTATTTAGAAATACCGGCAAAGACTTCGAAGACATCACCAGCGAATCCGGAATCGCCGCTGTTACGGGTCGCCTCACAGGGTGGGGGGCTGGAATCGCCGATTTCGACAATGACGGTTGGAAAGACTTGTTCGTTTCCTGCGCATCAATCTTGGACAATTCCGAGGAGGTAAATCAACAGCCCGCGAAGCTACCCAACCTGGTCCTTCACAATACAGGCCACGGCCGCTTCGTGGACGTCAGCGCGTCGGCCGGTTCCTCTTTTACAGTGCCTGAGGCACATCGCGGGTTGGCGATGGGGGATCTGAATAATGATGGCCGCATTGACGTGGTCGTGACAAATCAACGGAGCTTGCCCGAAATCTGGATAAATCGTTCCGCCAATTCAAACCATTGGTTATTAGTGAAACTTGTCGGAACGCGGAGTAACCGCGATGGGCTCGGTGCCCGCCTTAAGGTAACACTGGCGGATAACAGCCCTCTTTATAATCACGCGACCACAAGCACCGGCTATGGTGCATCCAGCGATCCTCGCGTTCACTTTGGCTTAGGGAAGATCGACCACGCAGACAAACTGGAGATCTGGTGGCCGAGTGGGATACATCAAACTCTGACAAATGTGAAAGGTGATCAGATTCTGATAGTGCGCGAATCTGTCAATTGACTTGGGTATGGCTACTTTAGAACGAAGGTTCAGCGGTGGGGATAAAGGCGGTGCTGCTCTTTTTCAATATGGAAAGACTAGTAGGCATCGAAGTCTCCACTCAACTAGGTCTCTGACAAGGTAAAGAAGTTCCATCGAGTTCGTGTATCCCTGGTCTCAAAATCGAGACCGGGGGCACTCAATGGTGGTACAACTTCAAGCTGTCAAAGACCTAGATGGCCCTGAGTTGAATGATGGCCTCAGCCGTTTCCTCGATCCATCGCATCCCCGAACGTTCCATCCTGTCCTTGATCAGATTTTTGCACCCTCCCTCGATTGAACCACTGGCGATGGACTAGTCGTTGGCGAGATATTCATGATAATGGATAATCGAAAGCGACTTCAACCGTTTGGCCATTTCTGTAAACCCCGCCTGGACGACACGGTGCCAGCGACAAGCCCGATCGGGTCGAACGCAACATGAACGAATTTGAGAAACCCTAGAGCGAAACCAGAGTTGCTATGCCCTGGCAAATTCCTGGCTGGTAGACACTCCCTGATGGTCGCGTCGACTTGAGTGCTGTGGTTTCGGGGTACACCTACTCTGGTTTCACTCTAAAATCATGGCTCTCTCCTCCGATCCGATCACTGAGAGGTCACTCTTCCTATCTATCGCTGCCAAAGGATCAGCGGTTCCTCCAGTGGCACTGCCAGCGTATCGAGGGCCGCGACAATACGGGCCGTATAGTCGCTTGCAGGTCTGTCGCCCTGGACTTTCGCCTGGAAAACGAATCCGCCTTTTATACCAACCAATTCCTCCGTTTGGCTCATCTCTGAAATAAAGGGCGCGCCATCAGGGTTATCCGCGAATATCTCGACACGAACATGCTCCGGAGAAATTGCACCCAAGTAGACGTGGGCACGAATGAGGAACTGGTGTTCATCCTCACTGGTCTCGAATTCACGAAAATGGATCTCAGACCAATGCGCTCGCAGTTCTGTCTGCCATTCGTGTATCTGGACTGCGAGTTCTCCATGATTCTTCGTTCGCTTTTCGTATGCCTCCGCGGCGGGAAGATAAAAGCGTTCCGTGTACTCGCGCACGCTGCGGTTCGCGGAATATTGCCCGGTGAGCCGAGCCATGCTTTCGCGCATCATGGCAACCCATTCTGCAGGAATCCCGGAAGACTCGCGCCGATAGAAAAGAGGAACAACCTCGTTTTCCAGAACGGAGTACAACTGTCCTGCTTCCTCGGCATCCTGCGCTGCTTCATTGGCGTAGCTTTGATGGTCTCCGACCTTCCAGCCGATAGATGGGGCATACGCTTCCGCCCACCAGCCATCTAGCGAGGAAAGGTTGAGTCCACCGTTCACAAGAACTTTCATTCCGCTTGTCCCGCAGGCCTCCCAGGGGCGGCGCGGGGTATTGATCCAGACATCTACACCCTGCACCAACTGTTCGGCCAGACTCATGTCGTAGTCGCTCAGGAACACCACGCGGCCTTGGACCTCCTGCCACCGGGAAAACTGCACCCATTCCTGAATCATTGCTTGACCCTCGCGATCCTGAGGATGAGCCTTTCCGGCAACAACCAGCTGTACAGGATGACTGGTGTTGGTGAGGATACGGGTCAGGCGTTCCGGGTTGCGAAGGAGCAGGTTAGGGCGCTTGTAGGTTGCAAAGCGGCGGGCAAAGCCAAGGGTCAATACGTTCGGGTCGAAGATGTTTGCCCCTCTGAGACCCGATGCCGACCAAGTTCCGATGGAACTCTCCTGTCTCTTGTTCCGGCTTCTTACTGCATTGACTAGATGCTCGCGATTGGCGCACCGCATCTTCCAGAGCTCTTCATCCGAAGTGGCGCGGATCCGCGCCTCGATATCGTCGAGGTCTTGTCTCCATCGGTCAGAGCCGCAGGCTTTATGCCACAAGGCATCGGCCTCACTCGAATCCCAGCTTGGAACATGCACCCCATTGGTGACACATGCGATAGGAACTTCCGCAACCGACCAGCGCGGGAACAGGTCGCTGAACATCTTTCTGCTCACCTGAGCGTGCAACTGGCTTACTCCGTTTATGGCACTGCAGCCGTGAATGCCAAGATAGGCCATGTTGAACGGTTCATTTGGATCACCGGGGTTTGCCCTCCCCATCGCCAGGAGATCGCGAACATTCACATGCGGAAGCTGTGTGGCGTATTCGCTAAAGTAGAGCTCAATTAGGTGCGCCGGGAACCGGTCGATCCCGGCGTCTACTGGGGTGTGTGTAGTGAAGACATTTCCGCCACGCGTCGCCAACAGAGCCACATGAAACGACAGTCCTGTTTCCTCCATGAAAAGGTGTGCCCGTTCCCATACGGCAAATCCCGCATGTCCCTCGTTCAGATGACAGACGTCAGGATGGATGCCGAGTTGTTGCAGCATGCGGTAGCCAATGATGCCCAGGATAATTTCCTGTTGAAGGCGCAATTCCGTTCCACCGCCATATAACTCGCTCGTAATGCCTCGATAGACAGGCGGATTTGCGGGATCGTTGCTATCCAGCAAAAGAAGTCTTACTCTTCCGACCCTTGCTTCCCAAGTGCGTAACCATACCGCATATCCCGGCAACTGAACACGGACACGGAGCCATTCGCCTGTACTATCTCGGAGAGGCAGAATTGGCAATTGCGAAGGGTCGTTATACGGATAGACAGCCCGCTGTGAGCCATCCGCATCGAGGACTTGGCGAAAATAACTCTGCTGGTAGAGAAGCCCTACGCCGACGACGGGAACCCCAAGATCACTGGCCGACTTCAACTGGTCCCCAGCAACATTGCCCAATCCCCCGGAGTAGATCTGCAGAGCCTCGCTCAAGCCAAATTCCATGCTGAAGTACGCAACGGTTTTCAGCTTTGAGGTGGGATTGCCCTTTGAAACCACGTTGCCGGATCGCCTCCTGCTACGGCATCACTCTCTCTTACTTGATTGGCCCGAAGACGATTCACTTCCTCCCGAAAGCTCTTCTCACTGAGAAGTTTCTTGAGTTTGGCGGGAGAGGCTGTCTGGAAGACAACCCACGGGTTATGCGTAATCGCCTACAGTTCTGGATCGATTCTCCCCCACAATTTGTCGGAAGCGTGGCTCCAGGCCCATCGCATATCGAGTGCCAGTTCAGCCAGATCTTCCGCGCCGGAAATGCTCTCCATTGCCTTGCTGAGTTTTGTCGGCTGCGTCATATGTTTCTTTCTCTTTCATCTCGTTGGCGCGCACGTGGAACTTCTACCAAGTACCTAACGCGTAGTTACATCCTCTTCTTCACTTCTCAGCGCAATGGCGTGACCACTGGCCGCAATTGCTGTGGAACAATCTGGTACGTTCCGTAGTCGATCGTCAGTACCGCTGTACCACCGATCCGAACCTTTGTCTCGCTGCGGTTCTGCTTCGGTAACCAAAAACCACCTATATCCACATTCGTATGATGGATAACGGTCTTCGATGTCCAGAACGAAGGATTCTTAGCCGGTTGCACTTCCATCTTTGCCACTGCAAAATCAACCGCATCCACCCAGATCTTGCCTCGGTACAAGAACTTGTTAGGCGTCACGGGCTTCACGTCCAGGATGTAGGCCGGACGGCCGTTCAGGCTCTCACTGCCGATTAGGCGAAATCTGTAGTTCGTGTGCGTAAGTGCCGTTGCTCCTCTGTTCAGCGATGCTTCCTTCTCGCTGTCAACCGCTCGCTTCAGAACTTTTTGGCAAAGCACACCCGATCCGTTTTGGGACACGATCCGAAAACTCTTCCCCGAAGAAGCGGCATAGTTGACCTCTACGTCCATGGTTGCCGTGATCCTCCTGAAGAATCCTTGATATTCCACGGCATAATGCCGTAGCGCGTGATAGTGCGCCAAAGCTGCCATCTGTGCCCGGTCATGCTCCTGCATGCGTCGCACGATTTCTGCCGAACTCAAGGTAGAAGGCAGACCTGCATTTGCAGTCTGCGGTGATACTCTGCACGCAAGAAAGACAAATACCACTGCTAAAAGTTGCCTTCCGTTTCGGCGAGTAAATGTGAGCCATTTCATAAAATGGATTGTTCGTTCCCTGAGATGTCCTCTCCGAAGCACATCTCTGTTGCACCCAAACGTGCGGCCGACGTGCTCCATGCTGTTCCGGGTCGAGCAAGAGTACGCGGACTTTTCTCGAGCTGTTCCCGGTAATGTTTGAGGAAGTAGTGCATTGTCTCAATACGAATGCGGATGGAGGCCAAGGGACGGTTCTCATCCAGATCGCGGAATGAGAAGTGCGGTTTGCCGGATTGCTCGATGATCTGCTCGACTACTCTGCTGATGAAAGCATCGTGCCCACACTTGAAGTTCGACAACTCCACCGAGATAAGATTCGGATGACGAGCCACAAACTTCGCAGCCCATATCTTGTGGTTGGAACTTGCGGAGAAGGTGTGCTTCCACACATCGGAAATGTCCAGTGGAGAACGGATGAGACCGGCCTGAACCTCCGCTCCGAAAAGACGGTCGAGAAGATCAGTGTCAAGTGGCAGCAAACTCTGCGAAAATATCGGATAACCGAGCCGCTGAAGCTCTTCAAGAATCCCCTGGTTCAGACCTGGATCATGGTGATAGGGACGGCCCAGCATGACCAGCCCAATCCCTCCGCTGCGTTCCAGTTCGTTGAGCGTAATCCGTGTCTGTTGGCGGAACTTGGCTTCAAAGGCTTTCCAAGTCGCATAAGCGATGTCAACGGCGCGCGAGTTTTCTTGCCAGTCGAGATGCAACAGTTCCTTCCAGCAGGAAAACATCTGGTACTTGAACAAATTGCGATCGACAAGATCCAGTACAGGATTGATGTACTGTACTCGCGCTTCGCGGAACCAATTTACCGTACGAGAGAAAGCTGCCTTTACCGCCTCCGGTGTCGCCGACCCGGAGGGACAAGCGCACGATCCAACACAGCCTTCCAGAGGCGTCGTTAGCACATCGAACATGGGGAAAAAGATGGCATCGAGCGGCTCTCTCTTGGAGCTTTGGAGCAGTTCGAAAACATGGGCGATTGAAACCTTTGAGGGAAAACACGGATCGACTGCGGAAAATCCCGCAGCTTCCTGGTAACTCTGAGGGCTTGTGAAGTGAGAGTAGTGCAGGTTCTGCGCCTGGATGCCAAGGCTTTCAAAGTAGGAGGAGAAGAGGGGAGCATAGGTGAAGAGATTCAAGGCTCGTGGAATGCCGATGTGTATGCGAGTGCGATGCTGTTCCTTCGCCTGGCTCCGATGCGAGAAAAACACGATTGGTTTGTGGCGAAGGCCCGTAGCCGCAGAAACAGGGTGCGTGGGTAGCCAGACCTGTTCCGCTGCCTGTTGCACGTAATCGGGGCAATGTTGCCGCAGACTTTTCCAGGATGCGTTGATTTCCTTGACTGCGCTCGCGTCCTCGGCCTCTCCTCGTTCGCAGTTGGCAATGATGACACGTTTCTGGTCCGGTGCATCAGAACCATGAGCGGCTAGTTCAACAAAGGTGCGCAGACAGTGGTTGGCGCAGAAACGGCAGCGCGTGGTTTCGTCCCTGTGGATTGTATAGTGAAGCGTATCGAGGAACTTGAAGCCAGGAAATACGGTAGAGTGGCCCGCTTGGCAAAACTCTATGGCCTCAAGCGCCGCGCCGATTGCTCCAGCCTCGCAGCAGTTCGGGTGAACAATCACCTCGGGATGGCCGCTCCCGTGATAGTGTTTCCGGATAAAATCCAGTTCCGCCTTGACCACCGCGAGGTTCCTTTGCGTGCCCCCTTGTAGTACAAAGCGCCTGCCCAGGGTTGCGACATTGGAGACTCCGGCAACATACAAGAAGACATTCTTGGGAAGCACCGTGGCAAGTCCGGCAAGAATCTCTTCCGGTTTCCAACCTTGGCGCTGAAAATTCACGATGTCCGACTGGAGAAAGACTGCGCAGCCGTAGCTGAATTCAGGCATTCGCCGCGCCGAGAAAGCAACATCGGCAAAATCCTCCACATGAATTCCAAGCCCTTCGGCAGCCGCTTGCAAAAAATATCCATTGCCTGCGGAGCACTGTGTATTCAGCTTGAAATCCTTGACCGCTCCACCCTGGAGCACGATGATCTTGATGTCCTGTCCGCCAACGTCGATGATGGCGTCCACATCCGGGAACAAACGCAAGGAAGACTTGGCGTGGGCCACGGTTTCTACCAAGGCTACATCCGTCGACAGAACTCTCTTCAGAAGGTCCTTGGAATAGCCGGTGGTCCCCATGCCCAGGACTTTTGCGTGGGAGCACGATAACTCGAGTTTGCCGCGCAGATCACGAAGAACCGATACCGCGTCCGTGATTGGATCAGACTGAGACAGTCTGTAGGACGTAGCAAGTACCGCCCCATGGGAGGAGAGCGCGACAGCCTTCGTAGAAGTCGAACCGCCATCTAACCCGATATACACTTCGGCCTCGTGTCCCCAAGGAACGTGCGTGGAAAGCGTGGGAGGAGAATAGGTTCGCCGAAACTCTTCCAGTTCCGTTATGTTTGCGCACAAACCACCGGCACTCGACGCATGTGCGTGAATTCCATCGCTCGTGCGAATCAATTGTTCAAGCGCCTCTGTCCCCTTGTACTGAGTTGTCGCGGCGGTTTCCGTTGCGCCAAATTCGATAGCCCCTATGGCGGCAAAATATTCCGCCATGGGCGGCACAACGATCAGTTCTTCCGCAGTCGCTCCTTCCGGCACAGAAATGTTCTTTCTCTTCCACAACTCAAGCAGCCCTCTGCGCCACGCTGCCTGCAGACCGGGGTAATACGCATTGGGGCCACCCAGCAGAAACACCTTGGGCAGCAGCGTGTGCCCTCTCGTAAGCACGCTGAGGTTCTGCAGAATGATGGCGTGAAATAACGAGGCTATCAACTGAGCAACTGGAACGCCCTGCTTTTGCAGCCCCGTGATATCGGTTTCCGCAAACACTCCACACTTGCCGGCGACGGGATAGATCTGCAGATCGTCGTATCGTTTGTTAAGGAGATTCTCGGTCGGAATGTGCAGTTTGGCGGCGATCTTCTCGATGACAACGCCGGTTCCGCCGGCGCACTTGTCATTCATCGACGCGATTTTCTTGCGTTGCCCCTGGAGATCGCCTTCCTGGAAAACGATCATCTTGGCGTCCTGCCCGCCAAGCTCGATCACGGAGCGCACTTCAGGGTAAGAGGATTCCACGGCCAGACTGACCGCGGCCACTTCCTGCACGAAGCGCGCGCCTAGCAATTCCGCCAGTTGCTGTCCTCCGCTACCGGTCATGAAGAGGCGCATATTGTCGTCGGCGATGCTGAGTTCACTCCTGGCTTGACGCAGGGCACTCAGCACGGTCTCCGCTTGCCGGCCCTCGTGGCGGCGGTAGTCGTGAAGAAGGATGTCTTCCGTGTCGACGGCGCGCACAATCGTCTTGACGGTCGTCGAACCTACGTCGATTCCGATCAGGACTTTCCTTGCATCTGATACCGGTGCGCTCGCAGGAGGGAACGAGCGGCCGACCACTGACTTCGGTTTGGCGCCATGCGTCTTCACGCCCTACTCCATGTTTCCGCGCACGCCCTGAAAGCCATGCAGCGACTGCTTGAAAAGCCAGCGGATGACACGTGCGTCGTTATAGCAAAAAGCGAGAATGTGATTGAGCGTCGAAAAGCAGTTCGATTCACAGGTGCGCTTCATCGTCGCCAGTTGATCCGGCTCCATTCGCGGCGCTTCAATTGTGCCCCAGTCGTGATTCGCGGAATACATGGGGAAGCAAGGCGCGAGCGTTCCATCAGTGCGGATAATGATGCTGTTTTGCCCGGCACGGCATCCCCATTGGTCCAGCTCCTTATTGATGAACTTCTTCATCTCCGCAAGACGCTGAACCGAATTCACCATTTGCCAGCCGGCATTCTGTTTCTCGATCAGCCAGTCGATCAACTCGCCGATGGCGGCGTGATCTTCCGGGCGAATAAAGACTGGGTTGTCTTCCAGGTGCTTGAAGTCGTCCTGCTCCATCATTGGAGATTCGCAGATGTGGTAATCGGTCGCGATGCCGCTGTCGTGCGCCAACTCGGTTAGCATTCGCACGTCCTTGAGATTGCTGCGGCAGATGTTGATATTGAGAAAGACGGAGTAGCCGTACTTATATTGCTTGCGCACTAGGTGGTTGAAATAGTGACGAATCGGGGCCATCGCCTTCGGAAGTCCCGGCTTTATATCCCAGGCATCTACCGCTAGGTTTACTGTCTTTACTCCGGCATCCGCCACGCGATCAATTACGTCCGGCTTCATCAACCGTCCATTGGTCGGCAAATATACCCAGAAACCCTGCTTCGCGGCGTAATAAATGACTTTATGCGCGAACTGCGGGCGCAGCAGCACTTCGCCCCCCATTAGCGCGAGAACGCGACACGTTGTTGAATGCAGCCAGTCAATCGACCGTTTGGCAATATCTTCCGTCATGCCGCTGACGCGATTGTCGTAGGCCCAGCAGTAGTTGCAGTCCAGATAGCACTTCCATTCATTGAAGAGGTAGGCAATGATCGGGTGGAACTCACCATGCTCAAGACGAGAGCGAAAGTACGGAAACATCCATCCCTGCATCGCGTGATAAATCTGCGGCGTGGTCCAATGCCGCTTCCCGTTCTTTGGAAAATATGCATCGTCTGGAGATGCATAGAGCTTCGGTTTCTGCGGGAACACAGGTTCCGGCAAAGTCTGTGACACACCTCCGGGAGGCGGTGGAACCGGCGAACGCTGCCCACTCATCAACTCGTCATTAAGGGCGTTGCTGATACGATGCGAAGGATCATACTCAGTCGTGGATACAAGTAGATCGTTCATAACTCAGTCTCCTGTGTGGAATGAATTGGATCGAGAACGGGAGAGTACACTCCGTGTTCTTGTTGCAAATGCTGTCCGATGCCTTCCGTGAAACGGGCGGATATCAGTTGATCTGCATACAACAGAAAATTCGCGGCGGTGGAGACAACTCCAGGCTGGCGCGGAATCGAAGAGAGGGGAGAACGCAGTTCCCTGTGAACTGCAACAAAGGCGCGAATTTCTTCGAGAGAATGATGCGCTGTCTTGAGTGCTCGTTCGAATTCCAACGATGCCTTTGCCTTGGCCTCGGACAACGCCATCTGGACGCGGCTATATGCGTGGATCTCGCCGTCCGCGGAGGTCTCGACCGGTAGGAAGCTGACCTCAGGAAATTTCTCCACAAGTGATGCCTGCACTGCATCCGACTGCACGGAAGGAAGGCAGCCAAAAGGTTTAAGAGCCAGGACAAGGTGGCATACCCTATGTCGGGTGTAGTAGAGCGTTTTGCCCACCTCCAGGTGCCCTTCGCCGCCGCGTAGAAATGTGTTGTAGTAAGGAGCGGCCAGCGACGCAAGGGCTTCCTGCGGCGCCAGTACCTGGTCGGGAAGCAAGAGCAGTTTTGCCAGACGGCTGAAGTGATGAAGATAAATCCGCGCTCCGAGCGCAAAACCCATCCGCTTGCTCCACAAGGCTGCCCGAGCGGTAATCGCCTTCCCTGGGGAAGTCCATGGAGCGGTATATGCTGCCATCTTCCGTTGGTAGGCGACGCTCGCTTTTTTCTGGTGCAGCAGGTAAAGCAGCCAGGAACTGACCGGCTCGATCGAGACCTCCGCCCCTTCATTTTCCAGGAACTCCAACATGCGGAAGTTGCCGTCGCTTTCGGTCATCGACGCCCAGAATTCACCGGTCACCTTGACGACAGGTCTCACCCGGAGCCAATCCACTTCGATATTCTTCAGCTCATCCGCAGCAGCAGGGAGGACTGTCGTTAGCGCATCGCCATAGAGGTGCGACCAAATCTTTCCAAGCGTGTTGGGAACGCGGTACCAGCGAGACTTTCTGTTCGCAAGTAGGGACCCGGGCACACGATCCCCAAGTTCAAAACCACAATTGCTCTTGAAGTGTTCAGCAATAGTGTCCGCCATTGTGGCGACAACCCTGTCAGTTGCTCCCGCTTGTATTTCGAACGGCTTCAATCGGTGCTGCACGGCATTCAACAGGTCGCCAAGGATGAATGTGTGCATCGCATTTAGACCAAAATCCACTGAGAACTTCAGCCCGGTGTGGCCGGTAGAAGCATGGATGCCATGATCCTGCGAGAAGGAAAGCACGCGGAAGCCATCGAATCCGGCTGCTTTGAGTGCCGCGCGAAACTCCGACTCGTACAGGCCGAAACGGCAGGGGCCGCAACTTGCCGCGGTAAAGTAGATATATTTATTGACAATGTCCGCGCGTGAGAGCCCGGAACTCTTCTTCTGCTGCAGAAAGCGGATCAGGTTACCGACGGTGAAGTACACCGGATTGCAGAGGCCGCTTGCACAAAACTCCTTGCCCAGTTCGTGCGCTGCACGATCAGTCTCAGGCAAGCGCTGGCATCGGTACCCCGCCCCAGACAAGAGACCTTCAATCAGTCGCTCGTGTTTCCAGGTCAGTCCGCCAAAGAGAATCGTTACAGAGCTTCGCTCTTCCGCCGTGAAAGCAAATTCACGCGGGCGCAGAGACGGAAATATCAATTCACCAGACGGGACGGTACATCTTGTGTATCCGGGCTTATGGCCGGCCGCATAATTAAGGCTTTCGTCAGGCCGATTATGCTCTCCGTGCAGACTTGTACGAGTTTCAATCATGAGGCACCTTACTTTGCCACTGCACACTTGACGTCTGAGCGGCAGGTTTTTTATCTCGTTTTGCATCTATAGCAAGTTGTTCGATCATTAATAGCAATGCATCCTGAGATAGGCCAGGATGAGCCCACTCGTCGTATAACGGATCGTCCAGATCCTCTGCGGTTCTTGAAATCACAAGAATCTTTGTCCTAGGCCACTTCCGCCGAATATATCCGCCAACATCGTGAAATTCAGAAGGAGAATGAGGATATAGAATCGCGATTTCATACTCTTCTTCCGTCGGAAGCGTGCAAATATCCCGAAAACATGTCACGCTCGAAAGCCGGCATCTTTGCCGTCGAAGGAGGGCGTCGCGAATGACATCGCATGCATCTGGAGGCCCTATTGACAGTACGCGAATAAGAGGTTTCATACAGCACCTTCACCTGAATCTTGAGTTTGCCTGCTAAGAAGCTGTCGGGAGCGACCACCTTGCAGGCTAGTCGTATCTGCTGAGATGCCTTCCGCCTTTTCATAAATCAGACTCCGGCCATAAAACCGTTTCTCAATGAGGCAACTTTTATACCAGCCCCCGCTGCCGCACTCTTTTGCTATCGTCACTATGTTGAACATGTTCTTCTCTCTTACCACTGTTACTGCATCCTCTGGGTAGTGGGTCAGCTTGTTTTTCGCAGCGAAGAGCCCTGTGCGTCCAGAGCTACGGATCGGCTAACGGGGCATCTAAGGCAGATGATCTGACCAAGCCCCGGTGAGTTCATATCAATGGGAACTTGACTCTGAACGAGCGGCACATTATGCACGCCGCAGACTGGCGGAATTGATCCCTTCTTTCTGAAGCACTGTTCTGCCATGCGCTTTGCCCACTCTCCCTACATACGGCTTTTGCTCTGTTCGGTCTTTCCCCCGCGCGTCCAATTCCGGTCCAATGCAAAGATCGAGAAGAGCCTGCACACTTTTCGAGGCTAATATCCGCTCAAGGCATGTCATTGCCAGCCACCTCCCAGCGCGTTGTAGATTTGGACCAACGTGAGCACTTCACCGAAGCGCCTGGGACAGGTCCAATTGCAACAGGTACGGTTAATACTGTTGAACTGCAATGAAGCCGATTTCGACGTGCGCCTCTGCAAATCATAGTTTCCTGGACGATCATTAAAGTAAATGTCGGGAACGGCCACCAGACAGGCTAATCGTGTCTGTGAAGATTCCGTGTCTTTAACAGGCCCCTAGTCCCGGCATTAATGATACTGCTAAGTTCTAATAAAATTGTCGTCCGTATGAGTGTTCCTGTCAATAGAAATAAACTTTCAAGTATCAATAAACTACTTGACAGGTTCGGCCCCATACTGCTCGGGCGAAGGCATGTTTGTGTCTATAGAATCAACACGTTGCATATTGTTTCTGGCGTAGACCAGCATGTTGTAAAATGAATTCGCATGATTCGAGCTAATCCGAAGTCAAGAAAAGCCGTGGCACGGAAACGCAGGGGAGCCGGCAGACCAGCCGCATGTGAGGTTGCCGGTCGCATGGAGCATTTACTCGATATCGCTACTGAAGTATTCCTGGAACACGGCTACGAAAATGCGAATGTCTCCGAGATTACGACTCGCGCTGGCGCGTCGAAAAGGACGATCTACTCCCGCTATCCAACCAAGGCTGAACTCTTCGTTACCGTGGTGACTCGCAAGACGCTCGAACTACAAGAATCTTTTGCAGAGACTTTGGTCTCGCAGGAATCTTTGGGAAAGGTGCTTGAGGATTTTGGAATTCATCTACTGCGAACTATGTCGCAACCGGAATTGCTCGCGCTGTATAAAGTTTTCGTTGCGGAGTCGCCCAAGTTTCCGAAGCTCGCCAGCCAGTTCTGGGAAGTCGGCCCGAAGCGGTCGATAGCCATGCTGCGGGATTATCTTGTCAAACATCCCGAATTCAAAGGGAAATACCCAGAACACGCCGCAGAAATGTTCTGGTCTCTCTGCTCCGGACTATCGCTCCTGAGAGCACAACTTCAGATCGAGGACCAGATGTCCGAAAAGATCATACGCTTTAATGTAAAAGAAGCCGTGCGCATTTTTCTCTCTGCATATACTTGCAGCTCATCGGTGCGCAAAGCTATTGGTTCAACATCTTCCGCATGCGCCGGTGCTGTTTAACACCGTTGATCTCACAGGCATTCAGGCGGGAATCAGTGTGTGACTCATTCCTGATTGCGGCCGTCCCATTCCGTTATCTATGAATCAGCCATCTGGATTCCTATGCTTTGGCTATCTTTATACTTCCGTATGCAAATTGTATCTAGAAACCATTTGCATAGATGTGTTTCGTTTTGACCAGACTGCTCAAGCCTGCTCATGCCAATCTTTGCATACGTGGAAGCGTGCGGACTCGAGGGTAACCTGTCATGGTCATAATCGTCGTCGATAATAATGGCAACGTCTCGCCGATAACCACTATAAGCGCTGATGAAACAGTCACCATCAAGAAATCAACACCCGCAGAGTCGACATCCAGTCTTCCGCAAGCGGGTGAACAGTCTACATCTCCTGCTCCTGCGGCTTCCGATCTCAAGAAATCTTCCACACCGGATGCTCCAGCACAGGCGCCACCTCCAACGAGTAGCGATGCACAACCTGCTGCAACGTCGAACGCACCGGCAAAAGATGTTCCCGTAACCGACGCTACAAAACCAAAGATCGTAAGCAGTCGCTTGCGCCGGTATCTTAAGCCGATAGTTGGACTTGCTCTGGTTCTTATTGCCGGTGTCGCAGCCTATCTTATATGGCAACATCTTCGACCGAAGGGTTTGGGAGAGGGATTTGCAAGCGGAAATGGACGAATCGAAGCCGTCGAATTCGATGTGGCCGCGAAGTCCCCTGGGCGCATCACCGAGATGTATGTGGATGACGGCAACTTTGCCACTGCTGGTCAGGTTGTCGCAAGAATGGATACTGCCGTGCTCCGAGCACAGCTAAAGAAGGCGCAGGCAGAGGAGGCTGAGGCACGTAACGCGACGAGCACGGCTTTGGCTATTGTCGCGCAGCACGAGAGCGAACAAGCGGCGGCCAAAGCTGTCGTTGCGCAACGCGAGGCGGAACAGGTTGTCGCAGCGAAGACCGTGCAACGCTCACAAATCCTGTCGGTCGAACACGCGACCTCCATCCAGGAGTATGACAACGATGTGGCACGCCAGCGAGAAGCGGCAGCAGCCGTAGCAACCTCCAAGGCTCAGCTCGCCGCATCGCAGGCCACCATCAAGGCAGCGCGTTCTCAGGTTCTTGAGGCCAGATCGAAGGTCGTGGCTGCACAAGCGGCTGAAAGCCAACTGCAGGCTGAGATCGATGACACCGAGTTGAAGGCCGCACGGGATGGCAGAGTGCAGTATCGGATCGCTCAGCCCGGTGAAGTGGTAGCGGGCGGAGGAAAAGTACTCAGCGTGGTCGATCTAAGCGATGTCACCATGACATTCTTCCTTCCGGAAGCCGCTGCCGGGCGAGTAGCCATCGGCTCTGAGGTTCATATTGTTCTCGACGCCGCGCCGGATGAAGCGATTCCGGCTACCGTATCGTTTGTCGCGAATGTGGCGCAGTTTACGCCGAAGACCGTGGAGACCACGAGCGAACGCGAGAAGTTGGTCTTCCGTGTGAAAGCGAGGATCGATCCAGCGCTTCTCAAAAAGCGTGCGGGACAGGTGAAGTCCGGGTTGCCTGGAATGGCTTATGTTCGCCTTGATCCTTCCGCTCCTTGGCCGGCAAAACTCAAGTCCAGGGTTGAGCAGTGAGCGATCCATCTGTCCCTGTCGCACGATTGCAGGACGTCACCCACCTATACGGGGCGACAGTCGCAGTCGATGCTGTGACTCTGGAGATCGCCGCAGGGAAGATGATCGGCTTCATCGGTCCGGATGGAACGGGCAAGTCTACTCTTCTCGGCCTGATTGCGGGCGCTCGGAAGATACAACAAGGAAACATCGAGGTGCTGGGCGGCAGCATGGCCGACCGCGCGCATCGCGAAAACATATGCCCGCGAGTTGCATATATGCCACAGGGACTTGGCAAAAATCTGTATCCAACTCTGTCCGTCGATGAAAACATCAACTTCTTCGGGAGGCTTTTCGGCCTGGGGCAGGCAGAGCGCGAGGCTCACATTGACGAACTGCTCGCGAGCACGGGCCTCGAAGCGTTTCGTGATCGTCCTGCCGGCCAGCTTTCCGGTGGAATGAAGCAGAAGCTCGGCATCTGCTGCTCGTTGATTCATGATCCGGACTTGCTGATTCTCGATGAGCCGACAACGGGCGTCGACCCTCTTTCGCGCCGGCAGTTTTGGGATCTTATCAAAGACATCCGCGAACGCCGGGCTGGAATGAGCGTGATCGTTGCGACCGCATACATGGAAGAGGCAGAGAACTTCGACTGGCTCATCGCCATGGACGCGGGCCGCGTGCTAGCGACAGGTTCAGCCGAGGAGATGCGAGCGCGGTCAGCACAGCCGACGCTCGAAGCAGCATTTATCCAGTTGCTTCCCGAAGAGGAACGCCGAGGACACCATGAACTTGTGATTCCACCACGGAAGCCAAACGCTGAGGTCGTGATCGAAGCGCGTGACCTCACCAAGAGATTCGGTAAGTTCACGGCTGTGGATCATGTGACACTCAGTGTCGAACGTGGCGAGATCTTCGGCTTTCTGGGATCGAACGGATGCGGCAAGTCGACGACTATGAAGATGCTCACGGGCCTTCTTCCCGCAGCCGAAGGCAAGGCATTGCTGTTTGGCAAACCGGTTACTGCGGGGAATATTGAGATACGCCGCCGCGTCGGCTATATGTCGCAAGCATTCTCGTTGTACACGGAACTCACCGTTCGTCAGAACCTCCTGCTGCATGCGCAACTCTACCATGTCCCGGAAGCAGAGATTGATGAGCGAATAGAAGAGATGACTCAGCGTTTCAATCTTGAGCGGGTACTCGACCAGCTACCGGAGGGATTGCCTTTAGGTATTCGCCAGCGCTTGTCCCTCGCCGTGGCCGTAATCCACAGACCTGCAATGCTTATCCTCGATGAGCCAACATCGGGCGTAGATCCCATCGCGCGAGACACCTTCTGGGAACTGATGCTGGACCTCTCGCGTAATGACGGCACCACCATCTTCATCTCGACACACTTCATGAATGAAGCTGCGCGCTGCGATCGCATCTCGCTCATGAATGCCGGCAAAATCCTGACGACCGACAAGCCCGCGGCCATGGTCGCCGCCAGCGGACTCGACACCCTCGAAGCAACTTTCATCTCTTATCTCGAAAAGGCACAGGCTACAACGGAGAAAGCTAATCCTCCATCCGCGGCTCTGGCCACAAAGCCTACAAAGAATGCCAAACCCCGGGCAGTGCAGTCGCACCAGAAACCACTGTTCAGCATGCAACGATTGCTGACGTACGCATACCGTGAATCACTTGAACTGAGGCGCGATCCTATTCGGCTCGCGCTTGCGCTTGGCGGAACGCTCATGTTGATGTTCATCATGGGTTTCGGGATCAACATGGATGTGAACAATCTTTCTTATGCCGTGCTCGACCGCGATAACAGTGCCGCAAGCCAAGATTACGCCCTGAATCTCTCCGGCTCCAAATACTTCGTCGAAAAACCGTCGATCACCGACTATGACGAACTCGACCGACGAATGCGGAATGGCGAGCTGAGCTTCGCTATCGAGATATCCCCAAACTACGGACAGGATCTGACTCACGGCACTCCTACAACGATCAGCCTATGGGTCGATGGAGCCATGCCACAGCGCGCAGAGACCGTGCTTGGGTACGTGCAGGCTATGCATTATGGATATCTTTCCGACCTTGCCACCCGCCATCTCGGATTAAAGGTCGCGTCACTCTTCAATCTGGAAACCCGCTATCGATATAACCCAGACATGGAAAGTCTTGCAGCGATGGTTCCTGCCGTTGTTGCTTTGCTGCTTCTCTTCATTCCGGCGATACTTACAGCGCTTGGCGTTGTGCGCGAGAAGGAACTTGGATCCATCTTGAACCTTTATGTCACTCCCGTGACAAAGATAGAATTTCTACTTGGCAAGCAACTACCGTACATCGTAATCGGCATGGCGAACTTCGTGCTGATGGTGCTGATGGCGCTGCTTTTGTTTCACGTGCCCGTTACGGGCAGTTTCCTCGCCCTGGCAACAGGAGCACTGCTGTATTTGGCGTGCGCGACTGGACTCGGTCTATTTATGTCGACGTTCATGGAAAGCCAGATTGCCGCAATCTTCGGTACAGCCATCGCAACCATATTGCCAGCTATACAATTCGCGGGACTGCTCAATCCTATATCGGCGCTCTCCGGCGCGGGTGCGGTTGTCGGACGTCTTTATCCAACGACTTACTTCCTCACCATCTCTCGCGGCACGTTTTCTAAAGGTCTGGGATTCATAGGGCTGTCCAATTCATTTTTCGCACTGTCGGCTATGATTCCCGTGTTAATCATAGCCTGCGTTCTACTTCTGAAAAAGCAAGGGAAATAAACCAATGACAACTCTGGCGAACATCTTTCATCTGGGCATTAAAGAGTTTCGAAGCTTGTGTCGCGATCCTGCGATGCTGGTGCTTATTGTCTTCGCATTTTCACTTGGTATCTATTCTGCAGCACGTTCACAACCTGAAACTTTGCAGAGCGCACCCATCGCGATTGTGGACGAGGACAGGACGCCACTTTCGATGCGCATCACCGATAGCCTGTACCCACCGTACTTCCAAAGGCCCACCGTGACATCGCAGCACGATGCCGATCTCGGGATGGATACCGGACGCTACAGCTTCTCCATCGACATACCGTCCAACTTTCAGAGCGACGTGATTGCCGGTCGTAACCCTGGGTTACAACTCAATGTGGACGGAACGCTCGTCAGCCAAGCCTACATCGGCGCCGGGTACATCCAAAGTATTGTCAGTGGCGATGTAAGCGACTTCGTGCAAAGATACCGCACCGTTGCGCCACTGCCGAGCGAACTCGAGCCACGCACATTATTCAATCCGAATTTGACACAGGCATGGTTCACAGCAGTCATGGAACTCATTAACAACGTCACAATGCTCTCCATCATTCTCTCTGGAGCGGCGCTCGTCCGTGAGCGTGAGCATGGCACGATTGAGCACCTCCTTGTTATGCCGTTAACGCCGTTCCAGATCGTGGCCTCCAAGGTGTGGTCGATGGGGGTCGTAGTCTTGCTTGCCGCGACATTCGGGTTGGAGGTGATGGTGAAAGGGGTTATCGGCGTTGTAATTTCCGGCTCAATCCCACTATTTCTTTTCGGGCTTCTGCTCACACTGTTAGCCACAACATCGATGGGCATCTTCCTGGGAACCATCGCGCGATCGATGCCGCAATTCGGACTGCTGGTTATTCTTGTTTTGCTTCCGCTTGATGTTCTCTCTGGCTCGCTGACACCACGCGAGAGCATGCCAATATTCGTGCAGAAGATTATGCTTATCGCCCCCACAACTCACTTCGTAAGCCTGTCCCAGGCGATTCTCTACCGCGGCGCCGGCTTTAGTGCTGTGTGGCGGCAATTTCTTTCGATTATCGGCATCGCGGCTTTATTCTTTGCCGCGGCGCTGCTGCGCTTTAGGCGGTCAATCGGGACAATGCAATCATGAGACAGTCCAACAGTGCACGAGTTCTATGCTTCGGCGTAGCAGACACAGCTTGCAAAGGAACGATATGAAACGACTCATCTTCATCGGATATGCGTTCGCAGCGGTGGTTGGTTTGTCTGGGTGCAAAGTTGGCCCGCGTTATCAGAGGCCCGCGGTAGTCGCGCCCCCCGTCTACCGGGATGCAGAGCTAGTCTCTTCTGGCGTCAATGACTCGACTGTCTCGGTTGGAGACCTGAAGTGGTCCGAGGTCTTCAAAGATGCGCAAATGAAAGTACTCATCGATGAAGCACTGGCGAAAAACTTCGATGTTCGGATTGCTGCGCAGCGCGTGCTTGAGCAGCAGGCGCAGGTTGGCATTACACGAGCGCAGTCCCTACCCACTTTGAGCGCGGGTGGGGCCTACAGTGCTATTGGAATTCCCACGGAAGCTCTCGGTAGCAAGTATCCTTCCTCTTTTCATGGAGGCGGATTGATCGCCGATGCCGCATGGAATCTGGATTTCTGGGGGCTCTATCGCCGTCAGAACGAAGCTGAGCGCGCCAAGCTTCTTGCGACTGAGTGGGGACGCCGGGCGACGTTGAGTTCGGTCGTCATCAATGTTGCGACCTCATATATCCAGTTGCGAACGCTGGATACGAAACTGGAGATCACGCGCAAGACACTGGATTTACGCAGGGAGTCGCTTCGACTTGTCGGTCGCCGTGAACAGGTGGGTTCGGCAACGATGTCGGATGTTCATCAGTCCGAACAGCTCCTCTACGCGGCAGAAGCAACTCAGCCTGGCCTTGAGCGCGAGATCCGCGAACAGGAGAATAGCATTAGCCTGCTCCTCGGCCGTAACCCTGGTCCGATTCTCCGAGACAAGAAGACCATCGCGCAGCCAGATCCCCAGGATGTTCCTCCTGGCATTCCTTCACAGCTATTGGAACGCAGGCCGGATATTCAGAAAGCGGAAGCGGAACTGATTGCAGCAAATGCCCGCATCGGCGTGGCCCGAGCCCAATTCTTTCCGCAGATCAGCATCACCGGAATGGGTGGAACAGCAACGAACCAGATGAATAAGCTCTTCAACTCAGATGCGAGCTTTTGGTTTGGATCGGCAAGTATAAGTCAGCCCCTCTTCGAGGGAGGGAAATTGAGAAGCAACTTACGCCTTGCGGAGGCGACGAAGCAAGAGATGGTGCTCGCCTATCAACAAGCAATCGCTTCCTCATTTCGCGATGTTTCTAACGCTCTGATCACTTATCAGAAAGCGAAAGAAAATCGCATCGCTTTAGAGAAGGAAACAACCGCAGCAGACAAGTCTGTTCGATTGGCTCATATCCGATACGACAACGGCGGAAGCAGCTATCTCGAGGTTCTCACGAACGAGACCAATCTCTTTTCTGTGGAGTTGAATCTTTCCAATGCCCAGCAGCAGGAGGCCTTATCTTTGGTTCAACTCTACGGCGCCCTGGGCGGAGGCTGGAAATAGCTTTCTTGATATCGTCGCCCAGAACGAAGCTCGGCCTGCTTTCATTACGATGACCAGCCGATACAACGACAGCCTGTTATGCGACCGATATTAGATGGTCAAACAGGCTTTGGATCAGAATGCGCGTACTCTTCTGGGGAAGTTTTATGCCAAGGATCTTCTGGTTGACGGCCAGGCCATGAGAGAAAGCCAGCATCGCCATAATGAAGTCGTCCGGCTTCAGGCGTAAAGTGATTTCGGAAGATCTCATCAGATTCTTAACAAGGGCTCTTCCGTCACGCATCAACTGTCTGTGCAATTGCACATAGCTCTCCCGAATGCGCTCGTTTCGAAGGGCTTCAGTTTCAAACTCGGAGCGAAGCACAATCCAATCACGGTCCGTAATTATATCGGTAAAGGTGTCCCTCATTTTCCTCAGCTTTTCCCGGCTCGAAGAGTCTTCCTTGAGGATAGAACGAAATATATTGAATTGGCGCTCCTGTTCTTCATGGACCACGGCGAGGAATAGTTCTTCTTTGCCGTTAAAGTTGGAATAGAGTGCGCCTCGCGAATAGCCTGCGTCTTCAGCAATTGTTTCCGCAACAGCACCGCCCAATCCGTAGCGAAGAAAATGCTCGCGTCCGGTGGTAATCAGTCGAGTACGGGTCAGTGCCCGGCTCTCTTCACGCGTTAATCTCTTTCGCATCACTACAGTGTTCACTGGCATTTGAATCCGAGTCTTTTTTGATGGATTAACCTAACCGTTTCAAAGGTGACAGCTCGGGACGTGCGTGGTCTGGCCAAAAATGAACATTCTTATGTAATTTGTCCTCAGATACATTGTGAATGTTAAGCGCACATCGAGTTACCACTAAACGGCCGGACGTCTCCAATCCCAGTAAAACGTCGTAAAAATAACATTTACACATACCGTCGGGATATTTTATCAGATAAGGTATGGACACCGATGCCCAAATTGCTCAACACATAGCTGGTATGTGGTAGCTTTTAGATGAACACTTGCAGTTTGGTCGTTGCCAGCAAAGCCGCGGAACTTGGTTATGGAGGCATTTCGCGGATCAGTCGCGCTTGCGGCCTTTCGCGTGTCACGTTGACCAAGGGCGTGGAAAAATTGCAGGCCGCACCTCTGGTTCCTGGCCGAATTCGCCACGAGGGCGGTGGACGACATGCGTTGACATCGAATGACCCCGGACAGGCTGCGTCGTTACGTGTCGAGCGCTTGTGCCCGCAACGACATGATCAAATACAGAAATCACAAATGATTCATTGATTCGTTTATGGCGGATCAGTAACCGCGTGAGCAGTGGCCCAATAATCGTTTCTAAAAACCCGATCGGTTCCGTGCCCGCGGGAAGCTGCCGCTTCTTGATCGCCTCACTCACGATGGCGCGAAATTCCCTTTCGCGAGGCGAGTAAACACGTTTCAGAAACTCTCTGTGCAGGATCGGATCGTCCTGAATAGCCGTCAGCAGCCGAGCTACGGCGATGCCGTTTTCGCCGGTAAAGAACCGCCCCACCTGGAGTACGTATTCCTTGAGGCGCTCCAGGGGAGATCCTTCGGCCTTGAGCACAATCTCGCGATTGGTCCTGTGAAGAAAGGCATCGAGCAATAACGCCTCTTTGGTCGTCCACCATCGGTACACCGTGGCGGTGCTAACACCGGCTTTCCGGGCGATATGAAGCATCGATATCGATGAAACTGGCATGTTCTCGAGAAAGTTGTACGCCGCGTCAAGTATGGAGAGGCGCGATGTTTCGCTCCGGGGTCTGCCGGCGGAGCGCTTCAACTCAGATCTCGTCCCAGTATCAGGTTGGCGCATTTCGGCTTTCCTTCTCATCTGGAAAGCATTATATATGAAACGCACTATTTCGTTTTATAATACTTGAGATTGAAGGACGACATCTTGGCCAGCGATCAACCTAATCTCGATTGGAAACCTAAGTACAATCCATGGTTGATCGCCGTCGTGGTTGCGATTGCAGCGTTCATGGAAGTGCTCGATACCAGCATCGCCAATGTGGCGCTTCCACACATATCAGGAAACCTCGGTGCAAGTGAAGACCAGGGCACGTGGGTGCTGACCACCTACCTGGTGGCTAATGCAATTGTGTTGCCCATCACCGGGTGGATCACGAGCGTAATGGGCCGCAAGCGCTTTTTCCTGATCTGCATTGCGCTGTTTACTGCGACCTCCTTTCTGTGTGGGATTGCGCCAAGCCTTGGATTTCTTCTCTTTGCACGGGCGATTCAGGGAGCAGGCGGAGGCGGACTTCAGCCGATGGCGCAGGCGATCATGGCCGATTCTTTCCCTCCGAAACTGCGCGGAGCGGCATTTGCGCTGTATGGAGTTACAGTGGTGGTTGCTCCGGCCTTGGGCCCTACGCTGGGCGGGTGGATCACGGACAATTACTCCTGGCGCTGGATATTCCTGATCAATGTGCCTGTTGGGCTTCTGGCGATGGGGTTGGTCTTCAAGCTGGTAGAGGACCCGCCATTCCTCCGGCGATTCAAGCCAGGTGAAATGCGCTTCGATGCAGTCGGCTTCTCGCTGCTCGCGCTCGGAGTTGGGGCGCTTCAGATTCTCCTGGACAAGGGCCAGGAGGACGACTGGTTCGGCTCGGGTTTTATCACTTCTCTGTTCGTGATCTCTTTGGTCTGCCTCAGCACTCTGATCGTTTGGGAGTGGCGTCAGAAGCAGCCGATCGTGGATGTCAAATTATTCAAGATTTTCAACTTCTCCAGCGCTAGCCTGATGATGTTTCTGGCCGGCGCGGTTGCATTCTCCTCGACCATCCTCATGCCTCAGTTTCTCCAGACACTCACAGGATACCCAGCGGAAAAGGCCGGTTTGGTCGTTTCAGTCGGTGCTGCGCTCATGTTTATGACGATGCCCATCATAGGGACACTCACTTCGAAACTTCCTGCAAAATATCTGATTGCTTTCGGCTGGTTTCTCTCAGCGGTTGGACTGTACATATCGACAAACCTTCTTTCCCTGGGGATCAGCTTTCGGACGGCCTCTGTCATCATGCTGGTACAGTATGCTCCTCTGGGCTTCATCCTCGTTCCCCTCATGACTTCTTCTTATATTGGGGTTCCGCAGGATCGAAGCGACTCGATCTCCGGGCTCACCAACTTCATGCGAAACATTGGAAGCAGCGTCGGCGCCTCGGTTGTAACAACGATCCTTGCCCGCCGCCAGCAATTCCATATGGTCCGGCTTGGCGACCACCTCAGTCCAGGATCTCAGAGTATAGCCATGGCCTTTCAGGCCATGGCGTCGCACACCCACCCCACGGGCAATCCGCAGGCGCAGGTCAGCGGACTGGCTTTGATCTATCAGGATCTTATGGCGCAGGCTGCCGCATTGTCCTACATCGATACCTATGTAGTTCTGGGTGCTGGGTCGGCAGCGATGTTTCTGCTTTCGTTTCTGCTCCAATCGAACGATCCCAAAAAGACCGAGCAGCAGGCCGGACATTAGAGTGGTTCCCCAATAGCTGTAGACCGAAACCAGGATGCCGAGTGGCTTTTTCCTTAAGAAAATGCCACCTTCGAGGATGTGAGTCAGGCTATACCAATTGGAGAACCGCTCTAATGCGCCCTTCTCGGTAAAGTGCTTATCGCGGTTCTGAATGCCGCATACAAATTCCCGTGCATGTCGAAATTGCCCAAAAATGATCTCTTGACGGAATTTTTGCTTCGTTGTATAACTAAATCGGACGTATGTACTATTTAGGAGAAAAGAAGTTCTCTCCTAAATCGCGAGGAAAAATCATGGAAGAAAGTCTTTCGAAACGGATTCAAGTCTTTTGCGCTTGGTGCGGACCGGCGTTTGTGGTGTTGTATGGGCTTACTTGGTGTGTGCTTGGGCATAATTATCCGCCGCCCAATCCAGCATTCACAGCGCAGCAACTCGTCGACAACTTCTACCTGAAGTATCAAGGCAGCATCATGCTGGGTGAGTCGTTGTCGACGGCAACCGGCATTCTCTATCTGGTCTGGGCGTGCCAGCTCACTGTGCAGATGTGGAGGCGGGAGAAAACGCCTATTTTGTCGATTATTCAACTTACCGGAGGACTGCTCACCGGCTGGGTGCTGATCTTCGCCCCTGCGTTGTGGGCTTGGTGCGCAGAGATGGCCGGGACCGTCAATCCTGAGTTGATCAAGGCTGTTCACTTTATGGCGTGGTATGTCTACGACATGACCTACATGATCACCACGGTGGAGGTAGCTGCACTGTTCGTCCTTGTCATGGCGGATAAGACAAAGCCTGCCCTGATGCCGAAGTGGGCTGCGGCTCTGGCACTCTTTTCAGGCCTGTCGTTTCTTCCGCTCTCCTTCCTGCCCTACTTCAAGTCCGGTCCTTTTGCCATCAACGGCTACTGGTCCTTCCATGTCGCCTTCATCAGCTATGGACTGTTCACGGCGATTATTGGGCCCTATATGGCTGCGGATATTAAGCGCGTGAAGATTCCGTCCACTCCGGCTCTTGCGCAAGCACTCAGCCACAGCCAGTTCGTTGGTTAGGTTGGAAAGAGAATGCTGACTGCCGCAGATAAACAAAACTCTCTCCGCGTGAACCACCTCGCCGGTAGCGACGCCGGCGAGGTGGGCGCTTTGGGAATGCATCTTCTCGACATGAAGACTTCAGGGATCGAAGAAGGCGATCTGGTTGCGATCCATGGAGTGGCAATAGCGCTGGCCCACGTGAAGTCCCTCAAGGCCGAATGTAGCGCGAGCGGTGTGCAGATGGGCCGTCTGCTTTGCGCAAGTGCAGGGGCTGATCCAGGAGATCAAGTCTCTGTCACTCCTGTGGTCGCTCAAACAGCGAAGTGCATCACCCTCTTGTCTTTGACCCGATCGAATGCCATAGTGCAGATGGATAGAAGTTCTTCAGGTTTTTGGAAGAAGCTGTTTCATCGAACAGGTCCAGCCGACAGAGCCGAGCGACGGCATCTCGATCTGCGTGGTCAGGCTGTCATGAAGGGCAATTTCGTATCTGGCGAAGGTCATAGTGAAGGCCAATGGCTGCGCGTGATCGAAACGGTTCCGAATGGACCGGTAGTCATTGATGAGAAGACAAGCATATCGGTCTTGAATGCGGAAGAACATTCAGATGCCTACGCGGAAGTAGGTGGTCTCGCAGGCGAAGTGGCGCGGGTTCGGGAGATGACGGAACTACCACTGCGTCATCCGGAAGTTTTCAGTCAACTCGGTATTGATCCGCCGCGAGGGCTGTTGCTCTATGGACCTCCAGGTTCCGGCAAGACTCTTATTGCGAGGGCAGTCGCAAGAGAGTCGGGTGTGTTCTTTCTGTCGGTAAATGGTCCCGAGATCATACAGAAGCATTACGGCGAATCAGAAGAACTGTTGCGACAAGTCTTCACCGAGGCGCAGAAGCATCCCGCGGCGATTATTTTTTTTGATGAGATCGACGCGCTTGCTCCCAACCGCGAGACTGTGCTGGGAGATGTCGAAAAGCGCGTAGTGGCACAACTCCTTGCTCTGATGGATGGCGTGGCGTCTCGAGGGAAGATCGTGGTCATTGCTGCGACCAACCTTCCCAACAGCGTCGACCCGGCGTTACGCAGACCGGGCCGCTTTGACCGGGAAATCGCGATCAATCCACCGAACAAGGCCGGGCGGCTGGAGATTCTCAAGATTCATACCCGTTTTATGCCTTTAGCCGCGGACGTAGACCTTGAGAGAGTTGCCGCACTCACCCACGGATTTGTCGGCGCGGATCTGGCGGCTCTATGCCGCGAAGCGGCTATGACTAGTGCGCGTGAGCTTCGATTCGACGGCATGGACCGGACTGAGGTTCTTGTCTATGCAAAGCGTTTTGTGCGCATGGAGCACATTCTTTCTGCGCTGGGAGAGATACGGATTTCAGCGATCCGAGAGCTCTCGACCGAGATTGCCGAAGTCCAATGGAATGAGGTTGGCGGGTTGCGAGAGATCAAGCAAAAGCTCCAGCAACAACTCTCGTGGCCGCTGCTCTATCCAAAGCGTTTCGAACAGGCAGGCGCGCAACCCGCAAGAGGAATTCTCTTGACAGGAAAACCGGGCGTGGGCAAAACGCTTCTGGCGCAGGCTATCGCGGGCAGTACCGAAGTTAACTTCATCGTCGTGAATGGACCGGAACTGGTCTCTAAGTGGGTCGGCGAGTCGGAGCGTGGGATCCGCGAGGTCTTTCGCAGAGCTCGCCAATCGGCTCCATCTATCCTCTTTTTTGACCAGATCGACGCTGTTGTTCCGGTGCGCGGCGCTGGCGACAACAATGGGGGCAGTGGCAATCGTATCGTGGGCCAATTGCTCCTTGAAATCGACAGTGCTCCATCCGGTGTTGTTGTGCTTGCTGCTACCAATCGCCCCGACCTGATCGATCCTGCGCTCCTCCGCCCAGGGCGCTTTGAGATGGTAATCGAAGTGCCTATGCCGGACAGGGAGGCCAGGCTGGAGATTCTAAAAATTCACATCCGCCAGGCGCAGCTTGGAACCGATGTGGATTTTGCCGCTCTGGCTGACGGCACTGCCGGGCTGACCGGAGCGGATCTCGCCGCGCTCTGTCAGCGAGCGAAGATGCTTGCGATTGCGGAGTCTGTGAACCATTATCCTGGCCCCGACTTTCCGGCATTCACGGTGGACAATTTCCACTTTCACTCAGCGCTCACTGAAATCCGCCAGCAAGCGGGAGATCCAGTTCGTTTATCCTGTCTTATGGGCAGTGGTGTGACCGGTCGGGAGACAATAGCGAATTAAATGAAAACTGCACTGAAACGAGAAATAACCTCGGGTCGGATTCTGGACGCGGCCTATCAGTCAATTGCAAACCGCGGATGGGGTGCGGTTACGCTGCGCGAAATCGCAGAAGAATCCGGAGTCGCTTTAAGTCAGCTGAGCTATTACTTCGGCAACAAGGATGGCCTGTTCGCAGCTGTTCTCGAGCGAATGCAACGGGAGTATGCGGAGAATCTCGCAGCCAAACTGCGGGATGCAACGAGCCTTCAAGAGCGGTTGGAAAAACTGATCGATTACAACCGTCTGCTCCTCAAAGAGAATACCGATCTCTACCGGAATTTTCTGGAGTTTTTCAACTTTGCGATGGCGTCGCCGGAATTCAAAAAGCAGGTGACAGCGTTCCTCACAAGAATATCCAGAGCAATCGAAGAGCAGATTACTCAAAAGCAACAGTTCAAGCAGAAACTCGACTCCTACTCTTCGAGCGCAGTTACGCAATTCATTCTGTCCGCATCTTTCGGCATTTCCCTCCAGCACCTGCTGGCGCCAAAGAACAAGGATGTGGAAGCCGGTTTCGATATCATCAAAAGCGCTCTGGAGATCGTCTTTGTCGACTCGAAGGATCTAGCTAAAACCCGCTAAATCTTTGTCGAATTGCAGGCCCCTCTTTGGCTCATTGCTCCTGTCAGGCGCTGTTTCCAGAGAAATTCATACAACAGCTTTGGGCAGATCACGTTCATCGGTCCCATTGCTCCGCGTGTCATGCTGGGAGGTCTAAAGCTCACCTTCTAACTAATCGCAATCGTCAAGAAAAACCTGAAACTCGATGCCTTGCTCTACATTTGACTACAGACCCTGTCAGTCTCGATCTTCGAGAAAGCCGAGATTTCATGCACTCTTCAGCCCTATCTCTACAAAACAGACCAACCTGCTGCTAACCAATTAAATTCAGGCTCTTATAGCAGGGCGGATTCAACAACGAAGCGCAATGGCAATCCGGGCGGTAGGTGGATGGGATGGGGTAGCATCCTGGAAGCCCTACCGCCAAGCAAGGTTTGCCAAGCATGTGCTACCGCCATCTCATCCAAGAAGAACGATACCAAATCTCTGCCCTTCGCGAGGCCGGCTGGTCACAAGCGGCCATAGCCGCCAAGTTGGGGCGGCATGCGTCCAGCATCAGCCGCGAACTGAACCGCAACCGGGTTTTCGACTCTTACCAGCCGCAGGTGGCCGAATTGCTGGCCACGGCACGCAGCCAACAGAGCGCCGCCAACGCTTGCCGCGTGCCCGCCGCCGCATGGCAGTTTGCCCGCGAGAAGCTGTCCGAGACTTGGAGCCCGCAACAGATTGCCGGCTATCAACGCGCCGAACATCTGCCGCGCCTTTCGCACGAATGCATCTATCAGCGCATCTACGAGGACAAGCGTGCCGGCGGGACGCTGCATCTGGCACTCAGGATTCACAAGCAACGGCGCAAACGGCGCGGTGTGCGCGAGCGGCGCGGCACCATCCCCAACAGGGTCTCGATCGATCTGCGCCCCGCCGTCGTTGATCGCAGACAACGCTACGGCGATGGGGAGGCCGATCTGGTCATCGGCGCGCGGCACTCACAAGCGCTGGTCACCATCAACGAACGCAAGAGTCGCTACGCGCTCATCACGCGCGTTGCCAGCAAACAAGCGGCGGGCGTGAGCAAGGCAATTATCGAGCAACTGAAGCCCTTTGCAAAGATGGCGCATACGCTGACCACCGACAATGGCAAGGAGTTTGCGCAGCATGAACGGATCGCGACAGAACTGAAGCTTGGCTACTACTTTGCGCATCCGCACGCAGCCTGGGAGCGCGGCGCCAACGAAAACCTCAACGGCCTGCTGCGCCAGTTCTTCCCCAAACATCGCAAGCTCGAAGAGGTTACCGACGAAGAAATTGCTTTGGCACAGCACCGCCTGAACCACAGACCAAGAAAATGCCTCG
>Ga0224526_1000046_pt1 | contig 64771 bp, 55 predicted proteins | sample CBST25metaG_FD_179878 | JGI IMG/M metagenome (GOLD analysis project Ga0224526, IMG submission 179878) | Peat soil microbial communities from Stordalen Mire, Sweden - C.B.S.T-25 | ecosystem: Environmental > Terrestrial > Soil > Wetlands > Peat | place: Sweden: Norrbotten County, Stordalen Mire...
AGTCCACGGATGGAGGGACGCGCTCAACTGCTTCTCGGTGCTGTGGGAAGCTCGCTTCCCACAGCACCGAGGCTAACCATAAACGGAACTTCAACTTGATCGTTTACACAAAAGACTGGACACTACCTTCCATCCGTATGCAGATCATTGAACCCCCGCGCGCACAATCAATCCATGAACAGCAACTGCCGCCAAGCGCACTCCCTCAGTCCCTTAGTCCCTTAGTCCCTTTTTCGCCCCCCACCCCCTATATTTATATTCGTAAATCCGTAGTTATTTATCTAGTAAACAGGATAATCAAAGAATAGTTCCATAACTATTTGAGATCAAACCGGATACAAAGGTTTACTATCGGAACAACAGGAGCTGCACAATGACCAGGTAACCACTCAATTGAATCGCAGCACGGAAATTCATGAACACGGATGGCGCGTAAGCGTCGTCCACCTGGACGGCCAGTCCTACCGCTGGTGACCGCTCCACTCCAGATAACTCGAAAAATCCGCCGCGCCCGGCTCCTTGACCTCGATCCGGCCGTTCATCACTTTATCGTCCAGCTCGTAGCTCAGCCGATACTGTGGACCGGGCTGCGAGGGATCGGAGAGTAGAAGGACGGCATTCGGTTTCGGCGTGCTGATCGAGTAATGGATCACGTGGCCTTCGTTGTCCAGATAGAGCGCCTCCATCGCCGCTCCTGCGCCGCTTGCGTAGATGGTGAGCAAGTCGTTGTGCTGGCAATCCAGATCCTCCGGGCTCATGCAGGCGCCCGAGCGCGAGTGGCGCACCAACACGTGGTCGCGCAGCTCCAGTCGGAAGGTGTAGCCCGCCGCTGCCTGCGCCTGAGCCACGCCGCCGGTCGTCTTCACCTCCCATGAGCCTAGCAGAAAGCGCAGCGCCGCCCACGGATCGGGCTTGGAGTTGGGCAGTGCCGGTGCCGTCGTTGCTGTCGGCTTCGCGGCCGGAGCCGCTACTGGCGCAGGAGTTCGCCCCGGCGTCTGCGCGCTCAATGCGCTCGCCGTCAGCAGAGCCACCGTCATCAGCCGTGCCATGCCTCTCATCATGGCCCGAGTCTACTACCGACCGAGAGCCGCGGAGGCTTGAAATGCAGAATTCCAGCCCTCCGCTTCCCGCTTTTGTACGCCGTCTACAATGGGTACAGATGCTGCATCTCTCCAGCCTTTTTCCTTCCCTAGACTGGCGCTGGCTTTGGCTCTCCGTGGCAGCCTTTCTGGCCGGGATGCTGAACGCCGTCGCCGGCGGCGGCTCTTTTCTCTCTTTTCCCGCAATGCTGGGCATGGGTATTCTGCCTATCCAGGCCAACGCCACCAACACGCTCGCCGTTTGGCCCGGCCAACTCACCTCCGTCGCCGCCTACCGCTACGAGATTCGCCACAATCCGCGCCTCTCGCTGTTGATGGCCGCGGCCGGCCTCATCGGCGGTACCGCCGGCGCGCTCGTCCTGCTCAACACGCCGCAGATGATCTTCCTCCATCTGGTGCCCTGGCTGCTGCTTTGTGCGGCGCTGATCTTCGCCGTCAGCGGCCCGGTCTCGCGCTGGCTGGAGACACGTAAACTGGAGGCGCGCAAAGCCCTCCGCGCCGAGCCGACAGCGGCCCGCACGCTTCCGCTCTTTCTGGTCATCGCAGCCGTCTGTTTTTACATCGGCTACTTCGGCGCCGGCGCCGGCTTTCTCATCATCACCGTGCTCTCGCTCTTCGGCCATCAGGATCTGCACCGCATCAACGCCCTGAAGGTCGCCGCCACCACTCCGGCCAACGGCATCGCCTGCATCCTCTTCGCCTTCACCGGCCAGGTCGTCTGGCGCGATTGCCTGGTCGCCATGATCGCCTGCGCCATTGGCGGCTATCTCTCGGCTCACTTTGCCCGCCGCGTGCCGCAATCGCTGCTGCGCGCGCTGGTCGTCTTTATCGGCCTCTCGATGGCCGCCTGGTTCTTCTGGAGAAACCCATAAATCATGATGATCGTGAACCCTGTTTCAAGTTTGAAAATGGATTGGATCGGCTCCATCGCCGCAGCCTCCACCACGATCTCCTTTCTGCCGCAACTGATCCGCGTCTGGCGGCGCAAAAGCGCCCAGGACATCTCGCTTACGATGTTTCTGCTCTTCAGCTTTGGTCTGGCCTGCTGGTTGATCTACGGCTTCGGCATCGGTTCGCGCCCCATCATCGCGGCCAATGTCGTCACGCTTACGCTGGCGCTTGCCATCCTCGCTCTGAAGATTCGCTACGACAGAAAGGTAGCGAAGATGGAGTAGTTTTTAGCTTTTTATCTATTCCTGTCCACTGCCCACTGCCCACTGTAAACTGGTTTTATGAGCCACGAAGGCATACGCTTTGTTTCGAAGCAAGACGAGGCCCGCGAGAGCGAAGAGGCTCGCCCGCTCTCCCGCATCAGCATCACTCCGGACAAGGTGCGCGTGCTGCTCACCGAGGGCAAGGGCGTGGAGATCGATTGGCTCGACGGCCATCGCAGCTCGTGGAGCTTCGCCTGGCTGCGCGAGGCCTGCCCTTGCGCCACCTGCGTGGAGGAACGCAAGCTCGATGGCCGCAAAGCCGGCCAGCCCAAGCCCGCCCCAGCCGCTGTGCTGCCCATGTACACCCCGCCCGCGAAGCCGGCCAGCGCGCATGCCGTTGGCCGCTACGCCATCCAGTTCAACTGGCAGGACGGCCACTCCGGCGGCATCTACTCCTGGGAGTACCTGCGCCGCTCGTGCCAATGCCCCGAGTGCACCTTCGCCGCAGAGGAGACCTCTGGCGCGCCCAACTAGTTCGATCATTCTCATGCGCAAAAAGAAAACCCCGCGCTGCATGGGCGCGGGGTCAAAGCAATTTGCACTCTAACTTCAGATGCGCATGGGCATGAGGACGTAGCGGTACTTGTACTCGGCGTCGGGGTCTTCCGGGCGCATCTGGCCGGCCGACTGCGAGTCCTTGAACTCCAGCCGCACCTCGCCCTCGTTGCTCAGCGCCTTGAGGAACTCCAGAATGTAAACCGAGTTGAAGCCGACGGCGATCGGATCGCTCGAGTAGGGCGTGTCGATGGTGTCTTCGCTATCGCCGGATTCATTTGAGCTGGCGCTGATCTTCAGTTCGTTGCTCTCGAGGCGAATGCGGATCGCGCCCGAGCGCTCGTCGGCAAACTGCGCCACGCGCTGGATGGCCGCAGCCAGCTCGCTCGAGCTGACAACCGCGAACTTCGTGTTGTCGCGCGGCATCACCGCCTCGAAGTTGGGGAACTGGCCGCTGAGCTTGCGCGTGCTCAGCGTGCGATGGCCGATGCGGAAAAACAGCGTGTGCTCGTCGTCGGAGAACTCCACCTTCTCGGCCTCGGTATTGGAGAGCAGTTGCTGCAGCTCCTGCAACGCCTTGCGCGGAATCAGCACGCGCTTTTCGCCGCTGATGCCTTCCAGAATCTCGTTGGGCTTTTCGACATAGGCCAGCCGATGGCCGTCGGTGGCAACCATCGCCAACGACTCGGCCTTGATCACCAGCAGCGCGCCATTCAGCGTGTAGCGCGATTCCTCATTCGAGATCGCAAAGATTGTGCGATTGATCAGCGTCTTCAGCGCCACGACGGAGATGGCGGTGGCAGCGACTGTGGGAAACTCTGGCACCTGCGGATAGTTGGCACGAGCCATGCCGACCATCTTTGTATTCGAGCGCCCCGAGCGAATCTGCACCCAGTGGTTGTCCAGCAGCTTGATCGAGATCTCGCCCTCGGGCAGCAGCTTCACATAGTCGTAAAGCTTGCGCGCGGGAATAGTGCAAGCCCCGGGCTTCTTCACCTTGGCCGCGGCGCTGGTGCGGATCGCCTGGTCCAGGTCGGTCGCCGTGATATTCAGGCGCTCGCCATCGGCCTCGATGAGAAAGTTGGAGAGGATGGGAATGGTAGTCTTCCGTTCAACGACGCTCTGCGTAGCGGTGAGTTCCTTCACCAGCTCCTGACGGGTTACGGTGATCTCCATAGCTGCTCCTGACGCGGCCGGCTTCTCGACTTCTGTTTCCTCGTTCGACATGAACCCACCTTGCTTTTGCAACTTGCTTCAACGCCCATCGAAGCTGATTCCGCGCTGGCCCCACTCTACAACAACCGGTTGCCCGGCGGAAACAACTCTCTCTTCTTCCTCTTGATTGTATTCACCTTTGCAACTCCTCGTACGTGGAAAAGAGGGGTACTTCTCTGGATTCCTGCGATTGATTCTCCGCGAGAGGCCTGTAGGGGCTCGGCGTAATCTTCCCGGTGCTAGAGGAGACGAGAGGCCGGTGCGACGGGTGAGGAGAATCTGTATTAGGTAAAGAAAAAAGACAGTAACACCCGTCGTTCAGATCGGAAAAGTGGAAATACCTCCGAAGTAATTGGCAGTAAAAGAGTTGACTCATTGTTAAGTTTTCCAAATCTTGGCTGTGGATTTGAGGGGATTTGGATATGTCGTCCCCTGCCCAGCTCTTGCGTCCCCGGTTTCCCACCTCTCCCACAGCAGCCGCTCAATAGCCTGTGCAAAGGGTAGGTCTTATGTGAAAAGCCAATCCATGAGCGCGCCAATCAAGGGGATCGACGAGACCTGTAATACACAATCGATCCTTATTGCCGTCTTCTGAGCGGGGCAACGACAGGCTTTGCCGTACGAATTTCAGATGCTTTGTTCGTGAGTGATTTCTCTTCACGCCGGTGGCTGGATTCCCGGCATCGATCACCGGAAGAAAGACTTCCCGTTCCAGCACATTTCGTTTGAAGTATCTATGTTTTCTTGTCTGTTTTCATGCGTTTGAACCCTACACTTAGGCGTGGGGGATCGCAGAGATGGCCATCGACATCGGACGATTGGAAGATCAGCTGATGCAGATGTCCGTCGAGGGCACGCCGGGGCAGGAATTTTGCGAGGCAATCTCCGCGCTGGCTCAATCCGGCCGCTTTGCGCAGTTGCGCGAGGTGCTTCCAGGCATCGTCTATAACGAATTGTGGGAGCGCTACCAGCAGGATACAGCGGCCTTCATCGGCGGCTGGAAGCGGCTGGCGCAGGAGATGCGTCAGGGCTTTATTCAGCACGCCCGTCAGCGGCTCACCTCATTGACTCGATTGCAGCCGGCGGGCAATGGCGGTGCGACGCCGGCTTGGCAGGCGATTCAGCGTGCGCTCGACGGTCAGCAGAACGATCTGCTGCGCACGGCCTTTGCGCTCGAATTATTGGAGTTGGTTGAGCCGGCCGTCTTGCGCGCCACTCACCTGCGCGAGTGCGTGGTGGCCGAGCCGAGTTCGGAGGAGGCCGACCGATACCTCGACGAAGCTACGCGCTGTTACTTTTACGGTCTCTTCACGGCCTGCGCCGTCATGTGCCGTTCGGTTCTTGAAGAGGCGATCAAGCAGAAGCTGCCAGCGCCATTGATACGCCAGGTAAAGACGCGCTATCGCAACACCGCGACCCTGGGCAATCTGCTGCACGAGGTCAACAACAATCTGCAGATGACGGGCTTCGACCCCGATTTTCCGCGCATTGCCAACCTGGTCAACGATACCGGCAGGAAGGCCGTGCATCAGGGGCTTCTCTCGGAGGATGAGGCGCGCGGCTGCCTGCAAAGTGCGCGTGAAGCGCTGCAACTGCTCCTGCGCAATGCGGGAGAATTGCACGCCGCCTGAGACGCGGCTCCTATACTAAACTTTCATGTCTTATCAAGCCGCCATCGAACAACTGAACGCGATGACCCCGGAGCTGTATGCGCGGCCCGATCAGCCGCGGCGCAAGTTCTCGCTCGACGAGGTGCGCACATTGCTTGCGGCGTTCGGCGATCCGCAGCGGCGGTTTCCCTCGCTGCTGATTGCTGGCACGAACGGCAAAGGCTCGACGGCCGCCACCCTGGCCTCGATCCTGTCCGCTGCCGGAGTCCGCGCCGGTCTTTACACCTCGCCTCACTTGCAACGCGTCAACGAGCGCATTCGCATCGGCGCGGAGGAGATCGGCAACGAAGACTTTGCCCGGCTCTTCTTTCAGGTGCAGGAGGCCGCGCAGTCGCTGCTCAGCGAGGGCAAGCTGCCTCAGCCGCCCAGTTTTTTCGAGGTTCTGACTGCGCTGGCGTTGCTTTATTTTGCTGAGCAAAAAGTCGAACTGGCGGTGCTCGAGGTCGGCATGGGCGGCCGGCTCGATGCCACCAACGCCGTTGATCCGCTGCTCGCAATCATCACCGACATCTCTCTCGACCACACCGAATGGCTCGGCTCGACGATCTCCGCCATTGCGCGCGAGAAGGCCGGAATCCTGCGCACTGGCGGCACGCTGATCACGCTTCCCCAACATCCGGAGGCTAACCACGTGTTGGGCGAGACGGCAGCCGCGCTCGATGTGCGCGTCGTCAATGCAGCCTCTTATCTGCCGCAATCCGCGGAGGCCTCTTCCGCTCCTTACTCCATCAAAGTGTTCGGTACTCCAGTCGAGATTGCTTCGCCGCTCATCGGCGCTCATCAGCAACGCAATCGCGCGCTGGCCATCGCCGCCGCCGTTGAACTAGCCTCATCGCATGGATTTCCTATCACTCCAGTCGCCATCGCCGAAGGGATTCGCCGGACGCGCTGGCCGGGAAGGCTCGAGCGTATTTACTCCCGCGGTGTCGATTGGATACTGGATGTGGCGCACAACCCGGCCGGCGCATGGGCGCTCCGTTCCGGGCTCTCCGCGCTCCTCAGCGCAGATCGCCCGCGCCTGCTGATCTTCAGTTGTCTGCGCGACAAGCCAGTTGCCGAGATCGCACAGATTCTCTTTCCGCTCTTTGACCAGGTGATCTTCGCGCCCATCCACTCTCTCCGCGCCGCGACAATCGAAAGTCTGGAGGAGGCTGCTCGATCCACCGGAACACCATCGCTGTCTGCCACTTCGGTTCAGCAGGCGTTGCAGTGGGCCGGCGAGCGCTGCAACGGGGCTTTGGCGGTCATCTCCGGTTCGGTTTACCTGGTGGGTGAAGCGCGCGCCCTTCTTCCATTAGAATCGTTAGAAACAAAAGGAGATGAATGAAAGGCGCGCGTCCCAATCCGTTGCCCAGGATCGTTCGCTGGCGCTCCAACCTCTTCCATGTGCCGCTGATGGCAGTGATCACGGTCCTCTGCGGAAGCCTCGCATTGTTGGTTTCGCTCTTCGACAAAAAGGGCAACGTCCAGCACCGCATCGCCCGCCTCTGGGCGCAAGGCTGTGTTCTGGCTTCGGGATCGAGGCTCAAGATTATTGGCGAGGAGAACCTGCGCAAGCATCCGGCAGCCGTCTACGCCTCAAACCATACTTCTTACATGGATACGCCCGTCATCTTTGCCGCGCTGCCCTTCCAGTTCCGCATTCTCGCGCGCAAGCAACTCTGGCCTATCCCATTCATAGGATGGTACTTGAATCGATCCGGTCAGATGCCGATCGACACCGACAATCCGCGTGCCTCGCTCTCCAGTCTGGGCGCCGCGGCTCGCGCTCTGCGCTCCGGCATGGCGCTGTTCGTCTTTCCCGAGGGCGGACGCACCTCGGACGGCGCGCTGAGGCCCTTTCTCTCCGGCGCGGCTTATCTGGCCATTCGCTCGCAGCTTCCCCTGGTTCCCATGGCGCTCAGCGGAGTCTACGATCTGTTGCCGATTCACACTCGCCACTTTTTTCCTGGAGAGCTGACGCTCACCGTCGGCGTGCCGATCGAGACAACCGGCATGACTCTCAGGCAGACCGAGGAACTCACGGCCCGTCTGCACGCGGCCATTCAAAACCTTTTGGAACCGAAGTAGGTACGTTGGTTTGTTGAGAAGTTTATGAATACTCTTTCCCTTCTGCCGCGTCTCTATGTACACTGTTGCAGCTATGTGCCTCCACATTGCCATTCCCGAGCCTACCGGTAGCGATCACGCTTACAATGACCGCTCGCTTCCTCCGTATCTGGCTGCCCTTCGTTCCGCCGGCGCCACACCCATCCTTGTTCCACTCCATGAGCGGCAGGATCGCGTCGCCCGTCTGCTCTCCACCGTGCAGGCTGTTCTTCTGCCGGGGAGCAGATTCGACGTGGATCCGCAACGCTATGGTGAAGATCCAATCCCCGAGTGCGGTGAGGCAGACCCAACCCGCACCGCCGTCGATGAGCTGCTCCTCCAGGATGCCTTCAATCTCCACAAGCCCATCCTGGCCATCTGTCATGGCGTGCAAAGCCTGAACATCTGGCTCAACGGCTCTCTCGTGCAAGACTTGCAGACCGCGGTCGATCACCGCCCCGGCCGCGAGATCCTCCAGGCGCATCCCGTTCGGCTTGCCCCCGGTTCACGACTTGCCCGATTGTTTCCGCAGGCCACCGAGGCTGACCCCGAGGTCAACTCCAGCCACCACCAGGCGATTCGACGTCCCGGCGACGGCCTGCTGGTCAGCGCCGTCTCTCCGGGCGACGGGGTGATCGAGGCCGTCGAGCTCGATTCGCGCGAGCACTTTGTCCTGGGTGTGCAATGGCATCCCGAGCGCAGCTACGCGCAGAGCGCCTTCTCCCGCGCCATCTTCGCGGCCTTTGTTCAAGCCGCGACGGTCTGGCAGCCGCGTCGCATCGAGGCCGGCGCATTGCCGGTGGGATGGGAGCCGGTGGCGCGCTTGTGAGTGAGGCTTTGCATTCTGTCGGAATACAACTCAACGCACTGCTGGCGGAGGCGGAGTTCGCTCCACTAGACGAACTTCCGCTCCAGCGCTTCGAGGATTACTCTTCGCTTATTCTTCGCTGGAACGAGCGCGTAAATCTCACCGCGATTCGCGACCAAGAGGGAATTCTCCGTCGCCATTTTGTCGAATCGATCGCCTGCGCCCAAGCACTTCCTGCCGGAATCGCCACGCTGCTCGACTTCGGCTCCGGGGCCGGTTTTCCCGGAATCCCCATCGCGCTCTGCCGCCCGGAGATCGCCGTTACTCTTGCCGAATCGCAAGGCAAGAAGTCAGCCTTTCTGCGCGAAGCTCTCCGTGTATTGAATCTCTCCGCAACTGTCCATTCCGGCCGCGCAGAAGATCTTCACTCAGTCTTTGATTGCGTCACTCTGCGCGCCGTCGACAAGATGGGCGAGGCCGTTCACGCAGCAGCTCATCTCGTTTGCCCAGGCGGCTGGCTTGCGCTGATGACCACCGGCGCGGAGCTGGCCGCACTCCACTCAGCCGCCGGTGCCGAGTTTGCCTGGGCAGAGCCGATCCCATTGCCTGGTGGCGATGACCGGTTGCTCGCGCTCGGCCGGCGCTCCATCAATTCGACCGCTTGATCAGCGCCAGCTTGCGAATCTCGACCAGATCCTTTGACGATTTGACCAGCAGCCGCAGCCCGGTTCCCTCCGGATAGCGGGGCGCCTCATCGATCAGTTTGAGTGTGCTTTTCGAGAGGTTGGATTGACGCGCAGCAGCAACCGTCTTGTCGCCGAAGATGAAGGCAACGCGGAAGCACCCCTCGCACGGACTCATATGGATAATGTTTCTCTGTTTGACTTTGAGGCGAAAACTCCAGCCATACTTCTTCCCGACGCACTTCCACTCCTCGTCAACGATCTTCTGCTCGGCCAGCCAATCGACGAGTTCCTTCCAAACTACAGCGGTCGGTCCAAGTGCTGCAGCGAGTTCTTCTGCCGTGGGCTGGGCTGCATGACCGATGAATGCATTCGGAATATCCATTCTTCTTTACCTTCTAATCGGAATCATCGGAATCAGTTGATAGTGCCAGCGACGGAAGTACCTGGCGCAGAATCTCTGCCTGCGCGGAAGGCTCGAAGAAGGGATGATTGCGGTAGACGCTTGCTCCTGCTTCCATGTAGGCCTCGAAGATCTCTGGAGTCCGTTCTGCGGCAACCTCCCGCACTCTGCGAACGTGGGCCTGCGTGAACTCCAGTTTGGCCGGGTCCACAAAGCCAGCCTGCATAAAGGCGCGGGTCTTGCGCGCGCACTTACACGCGTTTTCCGGGTTGACGAGGCTGCAATTGTCGCGCAGATACTCGTAGAGATCGCGGCGCGCACGGGAGAGAATCTGGCGGAAGTTGGCGGGTGTGACCTCGGCGATCTCGGCGCCCACCTGATCGCTCACCTGAAAGATCTCCCCAAGAATGAAGACGAGTCTCTGACGGCCGTCCAGGCAAAGCAACGTACCGATCATGCAGTTGTTCTTGGTCTCTTCAATCAGGATTTCGATTGGTACTGGCACAGTCTGCGGGTCGGGAGGATCGAGATCGGGGACCTGTCGCAGCCCAGCGGAGGCAATGTCAAAGGAACAGATCGCATCGGCAGTGGCCCACTTAGGCTTCTTCACGCTCAAAAGGTGGTTGACGGCGATGCGGTAAAGCCAGGTGCGAAACTTCGCTTCCCCCCGGAACTCCGGCAGAGCCTTGATGGTCTTCAGCAGAATCTCCTGGCTGGCATCCTCGGCGTCAGCGCGGCGATGCAGCATCCGCATCGACAGATTGAAGATCCAGGGATGATGACGCGCAAGGAGTATTTCCAGTTGATCTCGGTTGCCCTCCTTTGCTCCCGCCACAACGTCCTCGTCCGAGTCGCAGTGATTCTTCTCGATAAAAGGGTTGTACGGTGCTTCAGTCGTCGTTTGCATCGCAATGCCTCCTACAGATAGGACAGTCTCGGCAGGGCTGTGTGACAGTAGTCGGGAATAATCCTCGATCAAATCTTCTCGGCAACAATCTGCCTGGCGGTGTTCTGTACAAACCCTGCCTCCGATCTCCCGCAAGCAATCGCGTCGAGCGCAGCTTCCAGCTCATCCAATTCCTTGCGGTCGAAGGCCTGGGCAGCGTATTCATTCTTGCCCCAGGTGCGCAGATTGGGCAAGTGCAGTTGCGCCATTGCCCGCGCCGGTTTCTCCAGAGCTAGACTCCTGCTCTGCCGCACGTGCCATCCAGAGTCCGCAAAGCTTTCCTCTAGAACCTCGCCCACATTGAGGACCTGACTGTAATGCCGCTGCATCTCGTCGAGAAGTTCGTAATAGCGATGGAGTGCCGGATCAACGGATTCGATCCTCTCCGTCTCATGAATCAGCAGCGTAGCTCCGGGCGCGGCCACCTCCGCCCATACTCGCAATGCCCTCTGCGGCGAGGGCAGATGCGTCAGCAGAAATCGGCAGAGAAGTACCTCCGGAGCCTCAACCGGAAAGGGCGCTTGCAAAATCTCGTGCTGGAAGAACCCTAGCTTAGGATGATTCGCCCGCGCCTCCGCAATATACCGCTCCGATGAATCCAGGCCAACCGTCCGCTGCGGCTGGAGCACCTCCGCCAGTAACCGCGTCGACCATCCCGGTCCACATCCGAGATCGACGGCCCGTGAAATCGTGCCAGTTCTGCCGTCTTTTGCGAAGAGGCCCAGCAACTCGCGAGTCTCCAGCTCATAGACTCCGGCAAGCCGACGCAGTCGAAGGCTGGCCTCTTCGTGATCGCCAAAGGTGTAGGACATAATCTGCGATTATATGCGAACAACAACGCCTCCTTCGGCGTCGATCCAACTCGGAAATCCATCCGCAGAAACTCAGAGTCCAGACGTTGTTCCACGTGAAACATTTTTAATTGGGTTGCCCAATCTGAAATCGTTCCACGTGAAACATTCCCAACTCTGACCAAAAATGGGCGCAATCCTCAAAGCTCCAACCCTCCCATCTCTCATTTTCTGCACGAAAAACAGAAAAGTTTTCCACCGATCCGCACTTTTTCCCGCCTCCTCCGCGCCGACGTCTCGCCCCGCATGAACCCCTTCCCCTGCTTCAGATTGCCGCATCCGTCCTCCGCCCCGGCACAAGAGCTTTCCACAGCTCCGCCCCGTTCTCCACAGCGTCCGCTCCTACCCGCTTTCATCCCCTTCCCTTTACTCTTAACTTCCATGGGAAAGATTCTCGGCATTGTCAACCAAAAGGGCGGAGTCGGCAAGACCACCACTGCCATCAACCTCGCCGCCTGCCTCGCCCTCGAAGGTCTCAAAGTTCTGCTGGTCGACTGCGACCCCCAGGCCAACTGCTCCTCCGGTCTCGGCTGCCAGCGCGATGACAATCGCCACTCGATCTACGACGTGCTGGTCGGCGATGCCCCAGCCGAGCAGGTAATCCTGCCCACCGAGATCGATCTTCTCTTCCTCCTGCCTGGATCCAAAAACCTGACCGGCGCCAACATCGAGCTTGCCGGCGTGGATGATCGTGCCCTCCGCCTGCGCCGCGCCCTCGAACCGGTTCGCACCGCCTATGATCTGGTCATTCTCGACTGCCCGCCCGCGCTCGACCTGCTCACCCTCAACGTCCTTGCCGCCGCCGATACGCTGATCGTTCCCATGCAAGCCGAATACTTCGCCCTCGAGGGCATCTCCGAGCTGATCTCCACCCTCGAACGCGTCCGCGCCGCCTACAATCCCGAGCTTTCCATCGAAGGTGTGCTGCTTACCATGTACGACGACCGCACCAATCTCGCCCAGCAGGTCACCGAATCCCTGCGCGAATACTTTCGCGAGCGCCTCTACCACTCGGTCATTCCGCGCAATGTGCGCTTGGCCGAAGCGCCCAGTCACGGCAAGCCCGTCGCCCTCTACGACGCCCGTTCCCGCGGAACTGAGGCTTACTTCGAGCTGGCCGGTGAGTTTCTAGCCCGCAACGGCATCGAGCCGCCGCCCACGAAAGGCCGCATCTCCGGAGAGCCGGAGTCTGTGCCCTGCTCACCCCCGGCCTCCTGACGCTTCTCTTCCATTGGCCCGGCGCACACCTTCACAGTTCAACTCTCCGCGCCTTTGAAATGCCTTTCACTTTTTGCACGACCGAGGAATCTGAATCATGAGCAACCCCGCCCCCGACAACAAACGCCGCGCCCTTGGCAAGGGTCTTGACTCCCTGCTGCCGCGCGTTCCCGCCCCCACCGTGCCTGCCGCTCCGTCCGCCGTCGAAGCCGAGGGCGGAAAGCCGCTGGAGATTCCTCTCGATAAGATCGATCGCAATCCCTTCCAGACCCGTTCCCAGATCGACGAGGAGCAGTTGGCCGAATTGGCCGCCTCCATCGCGGCCAACGGTGTCGTGCAGCCGGTCCTTGTCCGTCCCCAGGCCAACGGCCGTTTCCAGTTGATCGCCGGCGAGCGCCGCTGGCGGGCCTCGGAGCTGGCCAAAAAGGCCACCATCCCCGCCATTCTCCGCCAAGTCTCCGACGAACAGGCGATGGAGATCACCATCGTCGAAAACCTCCAGCGCTCCGACCTGAACGCGATGGAGCAGGCGCGCGCCTTCGAACGCCTTGCGCGCGAGTTCCACATGACCCAGGAGCAGATGGCCGTGCGTACCGGAAAGGATCGAGCCACCGTCGCTAACTTCTTGCGTTTATTAAAGTTACCTGCGTCTGTGCAGGCGCGGGTCGAGTCCGGCACGCTCAGCTTTGGCCATGCCCGCGCGCTGCTCGCCCTCGAACACGCCGAGCAGATGGAGAAGGCGGCGCAGCGCGTCAACGCTCTTTCGCTTTCTGTTCGCCAAACGGAGAGTTATGTTCAGGGCCTCATCCATCCCGAGCGCTCGGCAAAGAAGGAGCCCAAGCCCGAAGCTCCGGTCGATCCCAACGTCCGCGCCGTCCAGGAGCGCCTGCAGCAGGCCCTCGGCCTCAAGGTCCACATCGAAGACAGCAACGGCCGTGGCCGCGTCATCATCGAATACGCTCAGCTCGAAGACTTCGATCTTCTCCTCGAACAATTGGCCGGAGATTGAGGAGCGGTTGACGCACCATCAACCCCACGCGTCTACCCGCACAAAACGGCGACTCTGCTTGTAGCGTGCAATCAATTTCTCCGCAGCCGCAACCGATGGCGCGCGATCAGCCGCCGGCTCCGCGTGGCTGCCGTCATGCAGAACGATATTCGCCGCTCTGCCGCGCCATTGCAGCCGATCGATCGTGCGCGCAAGCCGCTCGGCGATCGCCTCCGCCGATGGAATCTTCCAGTCCGATGTCATCGCATTCCACAGCACCGGCACAAGCCCTAGCCTTCGTGCGATACGCAGCACAGCGGGCCGTCGCGCGCCGAAGGGCGGACGAAAGGTGCGCACCGGCGCACCGATGATCTGCTCCAATGTTTCGGTTGTGCGCCGTAGTTCCTCATCAATCAAGCGAGCCGGAGCCAGCGCCAGATTCCGATGACTCCATGAGTGGTTGCCGATCAGGTGACCGGCCTCGGCAATCTGCCGTACCAGAGAGGTCTCGGTCTCTGCCTTGCTGCCCACCAGAAAGAAGCTCGCGTGCACATCTTCTCGCGCCAGAATCTCCAGCAGCCGCGGCGTCCAGGCGGGATTCGGTCCATCGTCGAAGGTCAGCGCCAGCTCGCCCGGACGCGCCGGAGCAATCAGCGTCGCACCGAAGAGTTGCGAGCCCGGCCACAACGCCGCGTATGCGCAGCCGCCCGCCACGCTCGCTCCCGCCGTCATTCCCGCTGCCAATGAGAAGATCATCCTGCTCCAGTGTGGCGCGCCGGGGGCTCGCTCTGCAAGCAAAACCCAACCCCACTCTCAACTTCGCCGTGCATCGCGCCCGCCTCTGGGCGTATACTCGCCTTGAACGGGCTGCATCCTGACGATCCGGAGCGGCACTGGAGACCCAATGAGCCTGACCAGCTTTCCCGGCGGAGCCTCTTCCGCCCCCATCGACAACTCCCTCCCTAAAGTCACCATGCCCGCGCTTGCTGAGATGAAGCGTCGCGGCAAGCCCATCACCGCGCTCACCGCCTACGATTACGCCTCCGCGCGCCTGGCCGACGAGGCCGGCATCGACCTGATTCTTGTCGGCGATTCCCTCGCCATGGTCGTCCTCGGCCACGAGAACACCCTCGCCGTCACCGTCGACGAGATGCTCCACCACACGCGCGCCGTTGATCGCGCCGTTCGCCGCGCGCTGCTGGTCGCCGATATGCCCTTCGGCAGCTATCACGGCTCCATCGATGCCGGCGTCGCCAATGCCATTCGCTTCCTCAAGGAGGCAGGCGCCGAGGCGGTCAAGATCGAAGGCCCGCGTCCGGAGCTGGTGCGCGCGCTCACCCTTGCTGAGATTCCCGTCGTCGGCCATCTCGGCCTGACGCCGCAGAGCATTCATCAGATGGGCGGCTATCGTGTCCAGGGCCGCGATGCCGATGCCGCGCTTGAGCTTAAAGCCGATGCTCTCGCACTGGCCGAGGCCGGAGCCGGAGCCATCGTTCTTGAAGGGATGCCCCGCGAGCTGGCCGCCGCCATCACCGCCGAGCTGCCTATTCCCACCATCGGCATCGGCGCCGGGCCCGAGTGCGACGGACAGATCCTCGTCTATCACGATCTGCTCGGCCTCACCTTTTCGCCCGCGGCCAAGTTCGTGCGCCGCTACGCCGATGCCGGCGCGCTGATCCGCTCCGCCCTCGAGGCCTATCGCAACGACGTCGAGAGCCGCGCTTTTCCCTCCGACCAGGAGAGTTACCATCTGCCGGAGGCTGCGCGCCAGGCCCTCGAAGCGCCGCAGAAGACCGGCACGCTGAGAAAGGTCTGATGCTCGTCCTGCACACCGTAGCCGAACTGCGCCGTTGGTCGTGCCAACAGCACGCCGACGGCAAGACCGTCGCCCTTGTCCCCACGATGGGCGCGCTCCACGCAGGCCACGCCTCGCTGATCCGTGCCGCAAGCGAAGCGAAGAGCGCCGTCGCCGTCAGCATCTTCGTCAACCCCACGCAGTTCGCCCCCAACGAGGACTTTGCCCGCTATCCCCGCACCCTCGAAGCCGATTGCGCGCTCGCCGAAGCCGAAGGCGCATCCATTGTTTTTGCTCCTTCGGTCGAGGAGCTCTATCCCGCCGGCGCAGCCACCTTTGTCGAGGTCGAAGACATGAGCCGCCGCCTGGACGGCCAGTCCCGGCCTGGCCACTTTCGCGGCGTCGCCACCGTCGTTGCCAAGCTGCTGATCGCCGCCGAGCCCGACCGCGCCTACTTCGGTCAAAAGGATGCCGCGCAGGTTGCCGTCCTGCGCCGGATGGCCGCCGATCTGCTTCTTCCCGTCGAGTTGGTCGTCTGCCCCATTGTTCGCGAGGCCGACGGCCTCGCCCTCAGCTCGCGCAACCGTTATCTCAGCGCCGACGAACGCTCGCAGGCACTCGCTCTCAGCCGCGCTCTTCGCCAGGTCGAGTCGCTCGCAGCCTCCGGCGAGCGACTCGCTACTGTTCTCATCGATGCCGCCCGCCAGATCCTTGCCGGACAAGCTCCGCTGCGCATCGATTACATCGAGCTGGTCGACGCCTCCACCCTCCAGCCGCTCGATAATGCTCTCCCCGGCTCGCTCTTCGCTGTAGCCGCCTGGGTCGGCGCGACGCGCCTGATCGACAACACCCTCCTCGCCTGATCGCGATCACAATCGATGCTCGCAGGCCCTCCCGTCCTTCATTCAGCGTTTGGGCATCACTCGTTGGCCGCGAGAAAGGAGACTTACAGGAACGCACAATAACCCTTCGCCAAGAACTGCTATGCAGGCAGGGTCACGACCCCTGCCACCAGCTTGTAGTGAAATCCCTCGAAGACTTCACTTAGGCTGATGGTGAAGAAGGTCTTGGCGGGCTTGCCGTCGAAAAAGAACGCGTGCGGATAGATTCCCAAGGGCAGTGATCGGAGTTTTTCCAGCCATGCTGGATCGGTAACGGCCAGATCATAGCAGGCACGAACGACATTGCCGACTCGGAAGATTGCGCGATTCTTTCGCTTGCCTTTCTCTTCACGTATCCACCACCACAGGTTCTCAGGATGGGTCAGCTCAAGAGATTTCCCCACGGGAGTGCCCCCTATTTTGCGAAGATAGACTCTATCGCCATATCCCTGCAAAATCGACGGTCCTTTGTTGATGTAAGCGTTGAGAAATTGACCGTCACCGTGGCCATCAAAGCGCCGGATCGGAAGCCAGGACTTGCCTGTTACATACACATCTTCCGGGTGGCAACTGGATTTGCATTCTTCACCGAGTTCGGCCTCGAATACATCCAGGAGCGCTACCTCTCGGCCGTCCGGATAGCAAGACTCACTCAATGTGAGGCAGCCTGGAACCTGTCTTCCAATCAGCCGGACCCACCGCTTTGAATGAAGACTGATCCCAGCGACGCATCGGTTTTCATGTTTATACGAATTGGCAAGACAGATGATTCGTTCGAGGCTCATGGAGCAAGACTCACTTTCTGAACGCGCATCATAGATGGTGAATTACTACCCCTCCCCAGTGCTCCTGTAAATACTCCAGCGCAAGCCTCCGATGGCAGTGCTCCGCTGTAGCCTCGCTGCACAGCAGGACGGTCTTTTTCAGGAAACTCTCCTTGGACAGAATCGATTCCACCTTGCGGGAGCGGATTAGATCGAGATAGGCTTCGGTATAACTCTCCCAGCTTCCCTTTTGCTTTTTGTATGCGTCGAGCATCTCCTGCGTGGGGGCGAGCAGAGTCTCATGCTCGTAGGAAGCGCCGCAAATCTCGCGCAGAAAGTAAGCCAAGTCGGCCTGCTTGGCAAAGGCGGCAAGCTGGGAGGTGTTATTCAAGCGCACATCCAGCAGGCGTTCGATGCCGTGAGCCTTCAGTGCGCCGAAAAACTCTCCGGCGCATTTTTGGGTAAAACCGATGCTGTAGATCTCCATTGGTCCTCGTCGAGTTCAGCAAAGAGCGCGGGCTGGACGCCCATCAATGGCTTGCCGGATTCCTCAGCAACAGTCTCGTCCGATTCCAGTCGGCCGTCTCCGCGAATGTGCATCATTGTGTGGCCGCTTTCGGTGAGGACGCGACCGATGAGAAGGCGGCGATGGCAGTGTGCGGGGTCTTCCTCGCCGCAGATCAGAGCAACCCGGTATCGCGCCATGCCCGTTTCAAGGCGTGCGATGGCCGCCATAAAGTGTGCGTCGTCATGCAGACGGCTATAGAGGACGCGGCCTTTGGCATCGTAGTAGTCGGGATTGGCTGGACGGCCACCCAGTTCCGAGCCAAGGAAAAGATAACGAACGCCCGCTTGCTCCAACGCGCGCTGTATCAGTTCCTTGTCGAATTGCGGAACGTATTTCGAGTAAGGTGAGCTGCGCGTATCGACCACAACCTCAATCTTGTGTTCGCGAAGAAGGGCAAGCCACACCGAGAACTCGTGGTTGGAGTGACCGAGGGTAAAGAAACTGCTCATACGCAAGCCCTTGCAGTAGAGGATACACCGAAGCAGCTACCCGTGGTTAGTAAGTAGAAATCTGAGTAAACCGTTCTATCGCGGCCTCGCAATTCGCCATTCAGTCAAAAAGCCAGGTGAATCGCAGTCCCGCAGATGCTTTGCATACAATTCCTGCCAAGCCGATACAATGAATTTAGAGCATTCGATCTTTGGAGGATTACAAGCTATGCCCCTATACGCCTATCGCTGCAAGCAGTGCGCCTATCGCTTCGAGAAAATCCAGAATTTCTCAGCCCAGCCGGAGCTGGTCTGCCCCAAGTGCCAGGGCGTCCTGGAGCGCCCGCTTACCGCGCCCGCCCTCAGCTTCAAAGGCTCCGGCTTTTATGTCAACGACTACGCCGGCAAGAGCAGCGCACCGGCCGCCGAATCGGCCCCCACTGCTCCCGCCGCAACCCCCTGCAGCGGAAGCTGCGACGCCTGCCCAGCCGCCGCCGCAAACGCCGTAACAAGCTGATCCATAATGATTTCTACGCAGAAAAGCGGTCTTCACTCTCACCAGAGCTCTCTTCGGCCTCAGCATCAACACCGCCGTCACTCCCAGCGAAACATTCTGCGTCATGATCTCGATGATGTGCGCATAGCGCTGCCCCGCGACCATCAACGGATTGGGCACCAGCAGCGCCGCGCCGCCCCCGACGATCCAAATCAGCGCACCCACCAGCGCCGCCACAGTGATTGCGCCGCTCAACCACCAAAGCCAAAAATGGCCCATACTGATCGCCGCTACGCTAAAGCACAGCCCGCCCAGCAGACAAAATACGCCCAATCGCTGATACAGATTCATTCCTGTTTCCTCCCTTTCGCCTCGTACAGCTCCATGGCTTTCCTCGCCCATCGCAGCCGCGTCTCATACTCCTGAATCCCGCACTCCAGCGCCAGCCGGCTCGAGGGCGCCATCTCTTTCATATGCGCCTCCAGATATTGCTGGAGGCTGGGAATGTAGCCGGCCATCTCCGCGGCAAACTCACCTAAAAACACCGCCGTCCGCTCCGCGCCCACCGTCTCGTCCATAAAAGAGAAGCGCACCATCAGATCCGCATTGCGGCTGATCACGTCCTCGCGCGTTACCGGCTGCCGCAGCCACGTCTTGAAGGCATCCACGCCCGCCGGGGTACTCTGGAAGACGCGCCGCCGACGCAGCGTCGCCGATTCCACCACCGTCCCGCTCACCCATCCACGCCTCTCCAGCCTCTTCAGCGCCGGATAGATCGCTCCGGGGCTGTCGCTGAAGGTGCCCCACGCCGTCGTCGCAAAGATCTTGCGCAGGTCATAGCCGGACTGGGGCAGCTGGTGGATCAGCCCGAGCAGCGCATAGCCGAGAAGTGAGTCGTCTTTCATAGTCTGATCGTAATAATACGCGTAGTACTATAGTTGTCAAGTGATTTTTTCGCGACGGCGAAGGCGGAGGGTCTCTCGAACTCCGGGTCATGGTGCTGTTTCCGGCCTGGCGACGATCCAACCGGAATCGCACGATTGGACCTGGCCGAATGAATCTGGAAACGTGCTTTGGGCTGTTACCGTCAATCGAGAACTGTGCGCAAGGACCGGAGAGATTCATTCTGACGCTCTCCAGCTTGAGGGCCAATCAAGCACATCTATAAAGTGAATGATGCTTGCGGTCGCCGCGCTTCTTCTGGTTGCTTCGGTGGTCTAAAATGGAGCAGTTACTGCAAAACTCCGGCCAGAGCGCGTTCGCACAAAGACCTGATTCGAGCGGATCCCATGTTGCCAATATCACGCAGAAACCTGCTGAAGAGCGCCCTGGCGCTGTCAGTCACGTCGCCCTTCAATTACGCTCTTGCTGAACCGAGTTCGGGGCTGCTTGAAAATCTCATCGCGGAGTCCGGCTCTTCCGCCGACTTCCCGCTGACTCGCAGCGGAAAGTCCGCGCCGCTGTTTGTGGACGCGGGCGATTTTCCCGGAGTTCTGCGCGCCGGGCGTGACTTGCAGGCCGACATCGAGCGCGTGACATCGCTCAGACCGACCTTTGCAACCGGCGCTCCCGGATCAGTTCGGGACGCGGTCCTCATCGGAACGTTGGGCAGCAGCTCTCTCATCGACCGGCTTGCGACATCCGGAAAAATTGACAGCCGTCCGATCAAAGGCAAATGGGAATCCTTTCTTATCTCGACCGTGGACAATCCTCTTCCTGGCATCGACCGCGCACTGGTCATTGCCGGCAGCGATCGTCGGGGGACCATCTACGGCATCTATGAGATATCCGAGCAGATCGGCGTCTCCCCTTGGTACTGGTGGGCGGATGTACCTCCGCGCAAGCAAAGTGACGTCTTCATCCGTTCTGGCTCTTTCGTGCAGGGACCGCCCGTCGTTAAATATCGCGGCATCTTTATCAACGACGAGGAGCCGTGCTTTGGCGGCTGGTCGCGCGCGAAGTACGGTGGCATTCATTCGGCCATGTACTCCCATGTTTTCGAGCTTCTTCTCCGCTTGCGCGCGAATTACCTCTGGCCAGCCATGTGGGGCAAGGCCTTCAATGAAGACGATCCCCGCAATCCGGTCGTCGCCGATGAGTATGGCATTGTGATGGGCACCTCGCATCACGAGCCGATGATGCGCGCGCAGAAGGAATGGGATGCCCATAACCTCCAGTACGGTAATGGCCAGTGGAATTACCGGACCAACGCGGCAGGCCTCCGCCAGTTCTGGACAGATGGCATTCAACGCGCCAAAAACTACGAGAACGTCGTCACCGTGGGCATGCGCGGTGACGGTGATATGGCGATGCCCGGCGCCGGAAGTTTTGAAGCAGACAAATCGCTGCTGGAAGGCATCATCCACGACCAGCGCGTTCTCCTGGAACAGCAACTCCATCGCGACCCCTCCAAGATCCCACAGATATGGGCCCTTTTCACCGAGGTTCAGAAATATTACGACGCGGGCATGAAAGTGCCCGACGACGTCACGCTCCTTTTTACCGACGACAACGTCGGCAACCTGCGACGCGTGCCCTCCGCCACCGACCGCAAGCGCAAAGGAGGCTCCGGTATCTACTTCCACATGGATATGAACGGCGGCCCATTCTCTTACAAGTGGATCAACAGCAATCCGCTCCCAAAAATCTGGGAGCAGATGAACCTAGCATCGGAGTACGGCGCAACCCAATTGTGGATCGTCAACATCGGCGACTTGAAACCTCTAGAAATCCCTATGGAGTTCTTCCTCCGCATGGCCTGGAACCCGCAGGCCATGAGAAGAGACAGTATTGCCCGCTATCAGCGCCTTTGGGCGGAGCGCGAATTTGGCCCCGAGCAGGCCTCCGCCATCGCCGATGTGGTTGCGAAATGCGCCAAGTACAACGGTTGGCGCAAGCCGGAGCTACTCAAGCCCGGCACCTTCAGCATCCTGCACTACCGCGAGGCGGAGCGCGTCTCAGAAGCGTGGAATGAACTTTTCGCGAAGGCAGAGAGCATCGGCGCAAAGCTTCGGCCCGATCAGCAGGCTGCGTTCTACGAATTGGTCCTGCACGCCATCAGATCCTGTGCCAATCTCAATGACATGTACATCGCAGCGGCGCGCAATGCGCTCTATGCGCAGCAGGGTCGCGCCAGCGCCAATACTGAAGCAGCGCGTGTGCGGGAATTGTTCAGCAAGGATCAGCAGTTCAGCGATTACTACAACAAGACGCTCATGAACGGGAAGTGGGATCACATGATGGATCAGACTCACATCGGCTACAGCAGTTGGATGTCGCCGATCGTGAACATCATGCCCGCCGTCACGGAAGTGGACGTCGCTGATAGCGCCGATATCGGCATCGCGGTGGATGGATCCGATTACGCATGGCCTGATGGCCCCTCATCGCCGGGCATCCCCGAGGCAGCTCTTCCCCCCTTCGATTCCCTCACTCTTGGTCGCTCCTATATCGATGTCTTCGCCAGGGGAAGCCGCCCATTAACCTTCCACGCCGCCGCCGATCAACCCTGGGTGATGCTGTCGGAAGTTGCCGCTCCCGGGGCCGGGAACAATCGGCGCATATGGGTCAGTATCGACTGGCAGAAGGTCTCGATCGGATCCTCTCAATCCTTTGTCACCGTCACCGGAGCGAACGGAGACATGCGCGTGAAAATCATGGCGCTGAAAGCCACGCCGCAGCAAGAATTTGAAGCCCGGGATGGCTTCGGCGGTCTCGTCGGACCCATCGCCTTTGCCGCCGAAAGCGCGACAAATAACGTTGCCGTGAATGGCGTGCGATGGGAGCGCATTCCCGACTACGGACGCGGCGTCTCGGGAGTTGAGATCTTCCCCGTGACGGCGGAGACCATCCAACCTCCCGAACCCGCGCCGTATCTGGAATATCCGGTCTTCTTTGCGAAAGCGGGCCACTACCACATTTCCCTGACTACCAGTCCGACCCTGGACATCGTGCCCGACCGCAAGCTTGGCATCGCAGTCTCCCTCGACGACGGCCCTCTTCAGGTCGTCGAGGTCTTCACTCCCCAGACGCAGAAAGCCGAAAGTTTCCTGGGAGAAGCGCACTACACAAACGACGCGAATAGTGCCCGCACGATGCGCTTTTCGCAGACGGTAACCACCCCAGGCCGCCATACACTGCGGCTTACTATGGTGGACCCAACCGTAGTGGTCGAGAAGATCGTCGTTCACGAGGAGGAACTGCCGCCTTCCTACTTCGGCCCGCCCTGCTGCTCACTCAATGGCCATCCCGAGCCCGTGGATTCCTGGTAAGGCCCACCCTCGGGGTGCGGGACCGAACCCCTGATTTGCCCTTGCATCGCGGCAAACATGGTTCCACTGGCAATCCGTCCGGGACGATGATTGATTCTCAACGAGTGCAAATCTCCATACCACTCGTTGACCGCAACGAGTGGCGAAGGGACTCCGAATATGTGGGTCTAGCCCTGTTGACCGGCAAACCGGAAAATGCACTACCACCAAATTCCGGATCATACTGTGGCTGCTGGGCGCTGGGTGCCTCACCCTATCAGAGTCCCGCTTTTGGGGCTTGGGATTCCGATGCTTCTAGAATGCAAACACCCTGGGACAGCTAAGATAGTTTTAGCGTAAAAACCCATGCCTCTGCTCGATCCCATCCCGTCGCCCGTCGCCTTCGCCGATTACGCCGCGCTCGAATGGGAGCCGCTTCTTGCGCTTTGTTCAAACTTTGCCGCCTCGCCCGTCGGCCGCGCAGCCATCCTCGACCTCAAACCCTCCACCGATGAAGAGTGGATCACCCGCCAGCATCGGCTCACCGCCGAGCTGCGCCTGCTACTCGAAGAGCAAACCTCCATCCCCCTCGGCGGACTCTTCGACCCCACGCAGCACGCCGCCAAGGCGCAGATCCCCGGCGCGGCCCTTGAAGCTGCCGAACTTCAGGCCGTCGCCCGCCTAGCCCACGACGTAGCCGCATGGCAATCCCTTTTGCAAGCGCCGCCCGCGCGCCTTGTCGGCAAACTTCTTGGTCTCAGCGCTCTCTCCTCGTCGCTGACCACCAGCCTGCGTCCTCTAGCTGAGTCGATCGAACGCACCATCCAGCCCGACGGCTCTCTCGCCGACAGCGCCTCGCCCGAGCTGGGCCGCATACGCCGCGAGCAAGAGCGCCAGCAGCGCCAGATCGAAGAATCCCTCCGCTCCGCTCTGCGCAAGCTCTCCAGCGAAGGCGCAACCCAGGATGAGCTGATCACCATCCGCGGCGACCGCTTCGTCATTCCTGTCCGCACAGAGTTGAAGCGCCGCATCAGCGGCGTCGTTCACGGCGTCAGTTCCTCCGGGCAAACCGTCTACGTCGAGCCTCTGGAAACCATCGAGCAGAACAACGAGCTCGTCCGCCTCCTTGAAGAGGAGCAGGCTGAGATTCATCGCATCTTCGTCGCTCTCACGCGCCAGGTCGGCGGCTATGCCGAGGCGCTCGTCGAAGGCGCGCGCGTTCTTGCGCTGGTGGACAGCCTCCAGGCCCGCGCCCGTTTCGCCCGCGATTATGATTGCGTCGCCCCCACCATCACGCCCGATCTGCTGCGCCTCGATGCCGCCCGCCATCCCCTGCTCGAACGCCACCTCCGCCAGACCGGCGGACATTTGGTCCCGCTCACCCTAGAACTCACCGCCAGCAATCGCCAGCTCATCATCAGCGGTCCCAACACCGGCGGCAAAACCGTCACCCTCAAAACCACGGCCCTGCTGTCGATGATGGCCCAAGCTGGCCTGCCTGTCCCTGCCACGGCAGCCAGTCTACCTATCTTCACTGCCTTCCTCGCCGACATCGGCGACGCCCAATCCATCGAGGCCGAGCTCTCCACCTTCTCTGCCCACATCACCAACCTCGACCGCCTCTCCCGCCTCGCCGGTCCGCAATCGCTGGTCCTGCTCGACGAGCTCGGCTCCGCTACCGATCCCGAAGAGGGCGCAGCCCTTGCCGTCGCCATCGCCAACTTTTTTCTTTCAGCCGGCGCATGGTCGCTCATCTCCACTCATCACACCTCGCTGAAGGTCTACGCCGCCAACACTCCCGGCGTCCTCAATGCCGCCGCCGGCGTCGATGAGCTGACTCTTGCGCCCAACTATCAGCTTCGTCTCGGCGTTCCCGGAGCCTCCGCCGGCATCCAGACCGCCGAGCGCCTCGGCCTCAACGCCGCCATCGTTGTCGCAGCCAAGGAAAAACTCGGCTCGCAGCAGCAGGAGATCAGCCACTTCCTCGACAAACTGCACAACGAACTCACTCTGCTTGAAGAGGAGCGCAAGGCCGCTCGCGAACAGCAATACGCGCTGAATCAGGAGAGAAAGAAGCTCGCCCGCGAAGGCGACGTCGAGCTGCGCAACCGCACCCGCGAACTCGAATCCAAGCTCGCCTCGCTCCTCAAGGACTTCGAGTTCCAGATGCGCGAGACGGTCCGCGCCATCGAGGATCGAGCCGGAAAGGAAAAGCTGAGCAAAGAGGCCGAGCGCCGCATCCTGCGACTCCGCCGCGAATTTCAAGAGAGCTTCAACCAGACCGTCGTCGCCCATCGCACCGGCGCGGATCTCGGCGATGCCAACGCCCAGCCGCATCTGCTCCGCCACGTTGCCGCCGGAGACAAGGTTCTGCTCAAATCGATGAACCGCATTGCCCTCGTCGAACGCGAGGTCGAGAAAGATCTCTTCGAAGTCTCCCTCGGCCCCATCAAGATGCGCGTCAAGCGCGACGATCTGGCCGATCCCGCGCAATCAGCCTCTGCGCCATCCTCCGGTACTTCCAACTCCATAGCCAAGCCCGATCCGCTCGCCGACGCGCGCCGCCAGAAGAATGTTCACGTCACCATGATCAGCGCCAACACCGACGATCTGCGCATGGAGATCAATCTCATCGGCCGCACCGTCGACGAGGCCGAGCAGGAGCTGGAGAAGTATCTCGACCGCGCCTTCCTTGCCGGCCTGCCCCGCGTCCGTATCATCCACGGCCACGGCGCAGGCATCCTTCGCCGAGGCGTGCGCGAGTTCCTCAAATCCCATCCCCACGTAGCCACCATTACCGAAGCCCCGCAAAACGAAGGCGGCCAGGGCGCAACGCTGGTCGAGCTGCGCCAGTAGTTGACAAATAGCTACAATGTAGCTACACTGATAATGGAAGTGAAGTTTCCAAGGCCACCTCGTTGAGGACCGGCAAGGACTCCAAAACCGTAAATTGCCCAGACAGGGCGATAGCTTGAATGGTTGGAGAATCCATGGATCATTCACTTTTTGATTGGGATGAAGAGAACATCCGTCATCTGGCCCGGCATGAAATATCACCTGCCGAGGCCGAAGAGGTGATAGGAAATCGGCCACTCGATCTGAATTCTGAACTTCGCAACGGCGAGGAGCGAGTGCCACATATCGGAGAGACCGACACCGGAAGAATTCTGATTGTGGTTACGACAATACAGGACAAGAAGATTCGCGTCGTCACGGCTTGGCCTGCAAACAAGAACTATCGGCAATACTTCTTGTCGATGAAGAGGAATGGCAATGTTGGAAGAACTGAAACAGATGAGCTTCGCGAGTGAAGCTGAGGAAGCCGCCTGGTGGGAGTCGCACGAAGACGAACTGCTTGAAGAGTTCAAGAAAGCCACAGCAGAAGGACGCGTTGGAATTGGTACCGTAGCCAAGCGCGCCGCATTGCCCTCCACCACCATCCGCCTCGACCCCGAAGACATCGCCAAGGCGCGCGTCCAGGCAGAAAAGCGCGGCTTGCGCTATCAGACTTACCTCAAAATGATCATTCACGAGGAACTGCGCAAAGCGGAATCAGACCAGCAGGCTAATGCCGCGTGACTCCTGTAGCGGTACCCTAGGTCCGGATTTTCGGACCTGAGATTACGCTGAACTGTGGAATCGCTTATGCCATCGCTTCTTTGCTCATCGGCTCAAAGGTCAACTGATTCGTCCCGCGATCCACGCCGATCCGCACGTGCGCGCCGTGCAGCACTTCGCCATTCAGAATCTTGATTGCCAGCGGATCCTGAACCATGCGCTGCAACGCCCGCTTCAGCGGTCGCGCGCCATACGCCGCATCCGATCCCGCGGTCAAGATCAACTGCCGCGCCGGCTCGCTCAGCTCCAGCGAGATCTGCCTTTCCTCCAGCAGCTTGCCCACCTCGGCCAGCCGCAGCTCCAGAATCTGGCTCATCTGCGCCGTGCCCAGCGGACGGAAGATCACGCAATCGTCCACGCGATTCAAAAACTCCGGTCGGAAGTGCTCGCGCAGAACGCGCATCACGCTCTCCCGCGCCTGATCGTAATCCTTCTCCGTCTTCAGCGTGTCGCCAATCAGCAGATTCGCACCCAGATTCGAAGTCATAATCAGCACGGTGTTTTTGAAGTCCACCGTCCGCCCCTTGGCATCGGTCAGCCGCCCGTCGTCCATCACCTGCAACAAAATATTGAAGACATCCGGATGCGCCTTCTCGATCTCATCGAAAAGAATTACCGCATAAGGCCTGCGCCGCACCGCCTCGGTCAGTTGTCCGCCCTCGTCGTAGCCCACGTACCCCGGAGGCGCGCCGATCAGCCTGGCCACCGCGTGCTTTTCCATGTACTCGCTCATGTCGATGCGAATCATGGATTGCTCGTCGTCGAACATGAACTCGGCCAGCGCCCGCGCCGTCTCCGTTTTGCCCACCCCGGTCGGCCCCAGAAAAATGAAGCTGCCGATGGGCCGCTTCGGATCACTTAGCCCAGCCCGCGAGCGCCGGATCGCATTGGCCACCACTGTCAGCGCCGCGTCCTGGCCAATTACCCGCTCGCGCAGCCGAGTCTCCATCTCAACTAGTTTCTTTACTTCACCTTCCAACATTCGAGAGACAGGAATCCCGGTCCATTTGCTGACGATCCCGGCAATGTCTTCCTCGTCCACCTCGTCCTTCAGCATTCGCGCCACGCCCGTGTTGCCGTCCTGCGCCGCGCTCAGCCTTTTCAGCTCCGCATCCAGCTTCGGCAGCTCGCCATATTGAATCTGCGCAGCCCGCTCCAGTTGCCCTTTGCGCGTCTGCTCCTCGGCCTCAAAGCGCAGCGCCTCGATCTTTTTCTTCACCTCGCTGATGCGGCTGCTCGCCTCGCGCTCCTTGGTCCAGCGCGCACGTAGCGCCGTAATCTCCTCGCTCAGCGCGGCCACCTCGCGCTCCACCTCTTCCCGACGCTCCACGCTGTTCGAGTCCGTCTCGCGTTTCAGCGCGGCGCGCTCAATCTCCAGCGAGGTCCGGGCGCGCTCCCGCTGATCGATCTCCGTCGGAACAGACCCCTTCTGAATCGCCAGCGAAGCCGCTGCCTCGTCCACCAAGTCGATGGCCTTGTCCGGCAAAAAGCGGTCGCTAATATAGCGATGCGAAAGCGTCGCCGCCGCCACAATTGCCGCATCCTTGATGCGCACATTGTGGTGCGCCTCGTAGCGCTCCTTCAGCCCGCGCAAAATCGCAATCGTATCCTCGACATTCGGCTCGCCCACATACACAATCTGAAAACGCCGCTCCAACGCCGTATCTTTCTCAATATACTTGCGATACTCGTTCAAAGTCGTCGCGCCGATGGCCCGCAGCTCCCCGCGCGCCAAGGCCGGCTTCAGCATATTGCTGGCGTCGATCGCCCCCTCAGCCGCGCCCGCCCCAACCAGCGTATGCAGCTCGTCGATGAAGAGCACAATCTCGCCATTCGATTCTTCGATCTCTTTCAAGACAGCCTTCAGCCGGTCCTCAAACTCGCCGCGATACTTCGCCCCGGCCAGCATCGAACCCAGGTCGAGCGAGATAACCCGTTTGTCCTTCAGGCTTTCCGGCACATCGCCGCTGATGATCCGCCGCGCCAGCCCCTCGACAATCGCCGTCTTGCCCACGCCCGGCTCGCCAATTAAGACAGGATTGTTCTTCGTCCGCCGGCTCAGCACCTGAATCACACGCCGAATCTCCTCGTCGCGCCCAATCACCGGGTCCAGCTTGCCGCGCCGCGCCAGCTCGGTCAAATCCTTGGCGTACTTTTCCAGCGCCTGAAACTTGCCTTCGGGATTCTGGTCGGTCACCCGCTGCGTCCCGCGCACCGCCGTCAGAGCCTTCAGAATCGCGTCATGCGTCGCGCCCAAAGCCACCAGCGCCTCTCGCGCCGATTCACCCTTGGCGTGCGCCACGCCCAGTAATAAATGCTCCGTCGAAACATATTCGTCTTTGAAGTTCGCGGCCTCGCGGAAGGCCTGGTCGAGGACTTTATTCAGCGCCGCGCTCACCCCCGGCTGCGACGCCGCGCCCGCCACACGAGGCAGCTTCTCCTCGATCTGGTGCAGCTCATGCTCCAGCCGCTCCGTGGGTACGCCGATCTTCTCCAGCACCGAAGGAATCACGCCCTCGCGGTCCTCGATCAGCGACAGCAGCAGATGAACCGGCAGAACCTCCGGGTTCCCCAGGCTCGCCGCGCGCCCCTGCGCCTGCTCCATCGCAGCTTGCGACTTGACCGTCAACTTCTCCCAACGAATAGCCATGTTTCTCCAGTTCTCAGTTCCCAGTTCTCAGCTCTCAGCGTCAGGCTTGGAAACTGACAACTGAGAATTGAAGACGGAGAACTGTCTTTCAGCACACCCGCATTGTAGCTGGCCGAGACTTTCTCTGTATCGACAGTATTGAACACAATTGAAACCATGAGTCCAACTTACTCATATAATCTTAGAGAAATATATCACACAGCAATCATAAAATATGCGTATGTTTAACTGAAATTCTGCAAAAATTACTATCTTGATTTGATTCAATCATTTCGCTCGACCACGGCCACCGCTCCCGGAGGGAGCAAACGAGAATAGCCCAGGGTGAAGCGTAGCGAAACCCTGGGAATGCACGCCAGTTGAGAGTTGCGCCCCGTAGGGGCGCTGCGAAATACGCGTCTCAAAAAACTCGCTATCACGACCCAAGTTTCATGTTCTATACTGGTGCCAATCAGGAAAACAATAAGAAAATTCATGTCAAGGAGAAGGTATGTCGTTGCGTAATCTAGTCCTTGCTTTGTTGCTTGTTCTTTCGTTTATCCTCTGCAAGGCACAAGCACCAGCCGTGCAACCCCCTGCAATTACTCCGATGTCTCCTGAGTTAAAAGCCTTCGTCTCCCGTCCTGATCAGCTCAAATCGATCAACGAATTGAGCGTAAAGTCCTGGTTTCAGCAGTTGCCCAACTGTACGGAGCCGAAGATGAAGCGGAGGATTGTCCTGGTCGATCAGGAACCGAAATTCGATATAGCGGGTAATCCTCTCTCTGGGCAATGGCGCCTTCTTACGTGGATTGAGGGCTGTGGAGAAGAAAGAATCGTCGACTTGCAGTATTGGTTTCCGCCGGATGGCAAGCTTGCGGCCACATTATTGCTGCCGGGAACAACGATCGCCAGTTTAACTTTGCAGAGGGATGCCATCTTTTATGCAAAGCTAGGAATGGCGGCGATTGCTCCCAAGGATTGCAAGGAAAACCCGGTCATCAACACATCGTTCAAGGGCTCGGAATCCGAGGCGTTGCCCCAGGCAACAGGTGCCGTGAGGCGTCCCTGGATGGAGGAGTGGACGGTGCGTCTCTGTGGTGTTACCGGCGTAGTTCCCATGCATTTTGTTCCTGATGCAACGGGAACGACGATTCACTCGGAAGTGCTGAAGGCTCCAAAATAATTTTTTTATAACCAGCTTCCACACCCTCGCCGCGTTTTTGTTCTTGGGGCTAGGGTGGGAAACTTCAAACTCATGTGAACAACCTCATCCCTATTCCCTGCTCCTACGCCGCCACCTTCACCTGAATTTGCCTTCGCCTTCACAAACCAACAACCCGCAAACCTGGTAGCCCCTCAAAATCCTTGATATTCGTCGTGAAAAGAGCGAAATCATTTTCAATTGCCTGCGCGGCGATCCAGAGATCGTTGACCCGCATTTTCGGCGACCGGCCCGACTGTTTCATGAATGCCGCGAGCATACCGAAAGCGTTGGCCGTTTGCGCGGTCACATCGAGAACGGGCATCTCTTCGAAAGTATTCAGGGCTCTCCTTCGATGCATCCGGATAGCCATGTCACTCACCGATTCGACGCCAAAGTTCAATTCTCCCAGAGAAATCACCGAGATAAAGACCTGTTGTTCCCCAGCGGCCCCAGATGCAACCTCTTCGGATATTTCCTCTTCAGTCAGACCAATCCAGATCGAGGTGTCGAAGATTATTCCCATGGGTCGTGAACCTCTTGGTCAAAATCTCCACGGCTGTCTCTCAGCCAGGCTTCACCCTGGGCTGGCGTCAGCAATCCTCTGATCCGAGCAATGGCTTGCGCCGCAGTCATCGTTCTCCTGGCAGGCACAATATGGGCAATCTCTGTGCGATTCCGCATCACGCGGACCGTCTCTCCCAAAAGAATCCGCTCCAGTATCGCGCTCGTGTTCCGTGCCAGATCGGAAGCGCTGATCGTTTGCATCTTCATCTCCCATCAGCAAAAATGCTGAACAATACATACTGATTCATATTATCCGCATTCTTGGCAAAATGAAAGCAATTCCAACCGACGCGCTTCTAGAACGAGAGGGAGCCGAAGCCCCCTCCCGGTTCTTGTCCCTGGTCCCTGGTCCCCTGGTCCCTGGTCCCTGGTCCCTGTTTTTACGCCGCCACACTGATCTGAATCTGCTTCGGCTGCGCTTCCGGCTTCTTCTTCAGCTCCAGTTTCAGCACACCCGCATTGTAGCTGGCCGCGACGTTCTCTGTATCGACAGTACTGGGCAGCGTAAAGGCGCGATAGAAGCTACCATAGCGCCGCTCTATGCGATGGAAGTTCTCTTCCTTCTCCTCGGCCTCGAAGTTCCGGACGCCTTTGACCGTCAGCGTGTGGTTCTCCACGCGGACGTCCAGGTCCTTCTGGTCGATCCCCGGAACCTCCAGCTTCAGCATCACCTTCTGCGGGTCTTCGTAGATGTCCACCGCCGGCACAAAGCTGGCTGCGGCCAACGGATCATTGTCGCCGTTCATATCCCGGAAGAGCGAGTTGACGCGGTTCTGCAATGCAACCACCTCCCGATAGGGGTCCCAACGTGATATAGCCATCTGAGTCTACCTCCATGATTTTGATTGGAGCGGGTTGAAGCATGAGTCCAACACGCTCACATAATCTATGAAAACTATATCATATAACTCAGAAAATATGCGCAAGATACGCTCATATTTTTGATAATTGTCTTACTTGTTTAATTTCAATTACATATACTCGATGATCTTCATCGCTATCGGAGGGAGCATGGAAGAATAGCCCAGGACCGGAGTGGCAGGGTGAAGCGCAGCGGAAGCCTGGGTAAGCAAGCAGACAAAGCTCCATGCCCTGGCGGGGCGCGGAAAATTCTTACGCATGATTCAGGGTTAACTGAAGTGTTTTCTGAACATACATATTGCTTTAACTACCATGATTATCAGTGCATTACAGAAATACTGTACGGCACAACCATCGCCCGGCGCTCCCGTTTTCCGGTCCATTTCTGGTCTTCGGTTGAATTGGCATCCGCTATCCCACCTCGCGCAGATACATCCGCACCAACGTCTGATTCAGCAACTGGTGGGCAATCTCGCCGAAGGTGATGGGGCCGGTCACGTTGCCGGTCTTCTTGCCCTCCAGCTTGCCATAGAGGAAGTTGAGAATGCAGTTGCAGGCAAAGGCCGGTGTCTCTGAATCCGTGCCCAGAGTCGCGGCAAAGGCCTTTTCGTAGTCCTCCACTGGCTCGGCAAAACGGTAATCGACGCCGGGAAAGACCGGCGCATAGAGATCGACGCAATGCGTCTCCGCATCGACCTTCTGGATCGAGACATTCACCGGGCAGCCGCAATAGTCTCCCACCAGCGGAAACTCCGTGCGAATGCCCTTCGCAACAATGTAGTCGGCCAGGTTGGCCTGTTTTCCGTTGATCAGGCAACCGACTGCATGAAAGCCCTCATCCTTGAAGTGAATCACGTCGCCATCGCCGCCCTTGAAGATGCTCACGATGTCCAGCTCGGCCTGCTTGTTGCCGGGCAGCGCCACGTGCAGCGCGACCGCCTTCTTCTCCAGCAATTCTCCCGTCTGGCCGTTGAAGACCGCCGGCAGCTCACTGCCCAGGCGATCCATCCGCACGCCGGAGACCCAGCCCACGACCGGATGCATCAGAAAGCCGTCGAAGCTCGGAGCCTGCTCGGCAAAGGCCTTGTGAACTCTGGTCGATGCGGGAATCACCAGATAGGTAATGCCGTTGTGGGGAGCGTCGCTATAGAGGAAGGAGAGATTGCCCCGCCCGTAGTTGACGATCCGCACATCCTGCGCGCATTCCGGAATCTCCGTGGCAAAGATATGATCCTCCGAGACGAGTCCGCCCTCCTCCGTCATGAAATAGCAGATCGTTCCACCCACCCAATTGCCTCGCGGAAGCTGGCTGAGCGCCTGCCTGCTTCCGGCCAGAAACAAGGTTTTCCCGCCGGCTATTGCTGCTCGCACCTCTGGAATCGATTGCAATTTGGAAGGCGTACTCGCTGACATCTTTCTCTCGCTTTCAAAGATTTTCTGATGATTCAAAAATCAACTGCTCAATTTCCTTGCTGAAAGTTGACTCATAATGGGCAAAAAAACCGTGCGTTTTAGAGATAAGCTGATCCAAATTGGCAGACGAGGAATCTCTTGCGTAGCTCATCTTGCTGCTTTGAATGAATAAATTGATCGTCGCCTTGCTCGAATGCAATGCCTTTTCCCCCGTAATGATTTGTCTCCAGGCAGGGTGGTTTGCGTCAGGCAGCATTCGGCACTCCTCCTTCCACAAAAGGCATACTCACTTTGGCTATCGACTTATTGCCGGGTTTCTTTATCGAAGTCGAGAATCAATGCAAATAATCTCTGATGGAAAGAAACCGCAAAAGAAACAAGCTTCCGACCTTATGTCTCTAGAGCATTTTCGCTTCACTTGTTGACATTACGAGCGCATCGAAGGTGGCTTTTTCTTGAGGAAAAAGCCACTTTACTGCAAGGATTCTGTATACACCAGAATCGAAAATGCTGTAGCCGGCCTCGATCTCATCCACTCGACCTCATCAATAAGTTGGATGGATGCTTCCGCTCCGCTGTCGTACACTTGAATCGTTCGCTCAGGATTCCCCATGAAGAAACTCGCCATCGCCCTCTCCATCGCCCTCACGGTCTTCCTGCTCGCCTGGGGCTTCTACCAGGCCATCTACGTTGCCCCGCTGGACGCGATGCAGGGTGAGATCTTTCGCATCATCTTCTACCACGTCCCATCGGCCTCGGTTGCCTTTCTCTTCTTCGCGGTTTCGCTCGCGGGCTCCATCGGCTATCTCGCCTGCCGCCGCAACCGCCCGGAGTGGGCGCAGGCCGCCGACGCCTGGGCGCTGGCCGGCGCCGAGGTTGGCGTAGTCTTCTGTTCCGTCGTGCTCACCACCGGGCCGCTCTGGGGACGCCGCGCCTGGGGCATCTGGTGGACCTGGGATGCGCGCCTCACCACCACCCTCGTTCTCTGGCTGATCTACGTCAGTTACCTGTTGCTGCGCCGCTTTGCCGCCGGACCGCAGATGCAGACGCTGGCCGCCGTTCTGGGCATCTTCGGCGCACTCGATGTGCCCATCGTCTACATGTCCAACCGCTGGTGGCGCACGCAGCATCCCGCGCCGGTCTTCGGCGGCGGAGAGGGCTCCGGCATGGACCCCGTGATGGTCCACGCCCTGTTATGGAATATGCTGGCCTGGCTATGCTGGGGACTGCTCATCCTCGTCCTGCGCTACCATGTCGAGCGCCGCCAGCAGAAGTTCGCGGCTCAGCAAGCCCAAGATGCACTGAACGCCTGATACGGACTCCAGCCGCAGGAAGATCATCGAGGAGAAAAATGGATCAAAGCGCGATTCTCGACCATCAATTTCTAATCGCCGCCTATGCGGTCACCTGGGCCATTCAACTGGGCTATCTAGCCTGGCTCGGCCTGCGCTGGCGCGCGCAGAAGCGCGAGGCTGAGCGCAACTCGCGCTGAATCGACTCCTCAGGCTCCGGTGGGCCGCAGGTGCCGCGCCAGCGACCACTTCAACTCATCCAGCCCCTGGCCGGTGACCGCCGAGATTGCATGAAACTCCAGCTTGCGCCGCTTCACGTGCGCCGCCAGCGTCTTGAGCTTCTCCGGATTGGCCGCGTCGATCTTGGTGGCGCAGACAATCATGAGTTTGCCGGCCAAGGGATGCACGGGCTCCGCGTCGACTTCTACCTCATCCTGAAATGGGTCGGGCTCCGCGCTCTTCGTGCTGCTGGTAAAGCTGGCCAGTTCCTTGTTGATGATTTTGAAGTCATCGACAGGATCGAGGCGGCCTGAGGCGTCGGAGACGTCCACCAGGTGAAGCAGCAGTCGGGTGCGCTCGATGTGACGCAGGAATTGAATGCCCAGCCCAGAGCCGAGGTGCGCGCCCTCAATCAAGCCGGGCATATCCGCCACAACAAAAGACTCCTGCTCCGGCTCCTCGCCCACGGTGACCACGCCAAGATTTGGCTCAAGCGTCGTGAAAGGATAGTCGGCGATCTTGGGCCGCGCGGCTGAGATGCGCGAGATCAGCGTCGATTTGCCCGCATTGGGATAGCCGACCAGGCCGACGTCGGCCAGCAGCTTCAACTCCAGCCGATAGAGGCGCTCTTCGCCCGCACGGCCCAGTTCGTGCTCACGCGGAGCTTGATGGGTGGGCGTGGCAAAGTGCTGGTTGCCACGTCCGCCGCGCCCGCCCTTGGCGACAATGACCTGCTCGTCGGGCTGCTGGAAGTCGTGGATCAACTCCCCCGTCTCCTGGTCGTAAAGCGATGTGCCGACGGGGACTTGCAGGGTGATCGAATGGCCGTCGAGCCCGGTGCAGTTCGAGCCCAGGCCGTGCTCGCCGCGCTGCGCCTTATGCTCGGGGTTGTAGCGGAAGTGAATCAGAGTATTGTGGCGCTGCGAGCTGACCATGACGACATCACCACCACGCCCTCCGTCACCGCCCGAAGGCCCGCCGCGGGGAACGAACTTCTCCCGCCGGAAGGCCATGCAGCCGTTGCCGCCGTCGCCGGCCTTGACGCGAATTTTTGCTTCATCGATAAACATAATCTACTGATTTGATTGTCGCACGTATCGCTGTTGCTCATCGGTCGCCACCCGCATCATCGCCTCAATAGCGGGTCTATTTGCCAGCGGGCGGCGAGGCGGGAGCTGCCTTTGCCCGCATCTGATTGGTAAAGAATTTGCCGCCATCGGTCAGCTGATCGGCATCCCAGGAGGTAATCATGCGCGGGCCCCACTCGGGATCGAAGCACCAGACGATCCAACTGATGCCGCGCTGCTCGAAGTAGTTGACGATCTCCTCGCCGTATTTGCGGTTCAACTCACGAGCCGCCTGATCGGTCTTCGCATCGGACTCAAAGCCGAGCTCTGTAGCGACGATCGGGTAGCGATCGGCGGCAAAGCCGAAGTCCTCCTCCCACTTCGGTGTCCAGGGAGGCATTCTCTTGAAGGGATAGGGGTGGGTGACATAGCCGATATGCTCGGCGCGGATGGGGCTGATGCGCAGCGGGGTCAAATCGTAGGCCCAGTCGAAGCCGGCCACCAGTGGAATGGATTCGCTGCCATTGGCGCGGATAATGGTGATCATCTGCTCGTTGATCTCGCGCCACTCCTCCCAGCTTGTCGTTCCGAGCTGGCCGTTGAAGACGGTCGGCTCATTGAAAAGCTCGAAAAAGGCAACGGTATGATGGCCGCGAAAGTGGGAGGCAACGACGCGCCAGAAGTTGTAGGTCTCCGGGAGGCTTGTCTCATACATGGGGTCCTGGAAGAGCCCCTGCTTGAGATTGCCGATCGAGTGCCAATCGATGTCCACATAGAGGCCAAGCTCGGTGGACCATTGAACGGCCTGATCGAGCAGGGCCAGGTAGTTGGCCACGCCCCGCGAGCGCCATGCCGCGGGGTGTACGGGGATGCGCACGATGGTGGCTCCGGTCGCTTTGACCTTGACGAAAAACTCCCTGTTCCAGTGGCCCTGGCTCTCGATCTTGTCGGGGTCGGCGATGTTCACGCCGAGGAAGAGGATGGGCTTGCCCGCTGGATCGACAAAGCGATTGCCGTTAACGGAGATCAGGGGCAGCTTATGGGCGTCGGGGCTGTTCAGCGGCTGTGTCAGATAGGCGGCATTCCACCAGTGGGCGGGCTTGTTCTCGGCGGATGAGGCGGCTTGCGCCAGCGTGGAGATTGCAGTAAGAAGTGCGGCAATTGCCAGGAAAAGAGAGAACGGTTTCATCGAATAGATCCCTTCGAACAGCAATCATGATCTGCCGGCTATGCGTTGCGCCGGGCGCGCACGGCGGCTGCCAGCTCCTTCAGCAGCTCGTGCGTTTCCTTCCAGTCAATGCAGGGGTCGGTGATGCTTTGGCCGTAGACCAGAAGCTGGCCCTGCGCCAGTTTGTCGAGCGACTGCGCGCCGGCGACGAGATTACTTTCAATCATCACGCCCATAATGCGCCGGTCGCCCGCGGCAATCTGCCCGGCAACGTCGTGGCAGACCGCAGCCTGGCGGCGATAGTCCTTGCTCGAGTTGGCGTGGGAGAAGTCGATCATGATGCGCGGCTGGATGCGGGCCTTCTCCATCTGGGCCGCGGTCTCGGCCACACTTTCGGCGCCATAGTTGACCGTCTGCCGGCCGCCGCGCAGGATGATGTGACAATCCGGATTGCCGGTGGTGGCGAAGATGGCCGACTGGCCCAGCTTGGTGTGGCCCAAAAAGGTATGCGAGTGCGCGGCGCTGAGGATCGCGTCGATGGCGATCTGCACATTGCCGCTGGTGCCGTTCTTGAAGCCGACCGGACAGGAGAGGCCGCTGACCAACTGGCGATGAAGCTGGCTTTCGGTGGTGCGCGCGCCCACGGCTCCCCAACTGACCAGCCCGGCGGTGTACTGGGCGGAGATCATATCGAGAAATTCGGTGCCGGCGGGCACGCCCATTTCGGCCAGGTCGAGCAGAAGATGACGGGCCAGGCGCAGTCCATCGTTGATCTTGCAGGATTGATCGAGATAGGGGTCGTTGATCAACCCCTTCCAGCCGACGGTGGTGCGGGGCTTCTCGAAGTAGACGCGCATGACGATGCGCAGATCGGCGCTGAACTCGGCAATCGCCTCTTTGAGTAATGCGGCGTACTCGCGCGCGGCTTTGGGGTCGTGGATGGAGCAGGGACCGACCAGCACCAGCAGCCGCGTGTCCACCCCGTTCAAGATGGAGGAGATCTCGCTGCGGGTGTCAAAGATCGTGGCCGAGGCCGCTTCCGTGACCGGCCGCTCCTCCTCGATAAACACGGGCGGGAGAACGACCTTGATCCATTGAATGCGAATATCTTCCGTATTGTGAAACATATCTGGATTCCTTATCCAACGCGAGTTGCCGCCTCTTCCATCGTCGGGAGCGCGGAGGCGGCTCGAATCAATTGAGTCTACTTTAGAATCTCACAGCCGGGAGGCGCGGAAAACCGGCGATCCAGCATCTTCTGACTCCCATCGATGAGGCTCGGGAGTCCCAAATCAGTTCTGGCCTTCAGCTTCAGCGGCCATCCGGGTGCGCTCCATGCCCTCCCGGGCGCGCGCATTGCCTCCGTCGCAGGCCAGAACGGCGCTGAACTCCCGCTTGGCGTCGTTATATTTGCCGCGCCCCAGATTCTTCCATGCCTGATCGATCTGACCGGAGTACTGGCTCGGGTCCAGATCGCATCTTCCACCGGCGTAGGCCTTCGAGGCCGCCGATTCGCCGGGCTTCACTTGCGGGACAGGCTTGACCTCAGGCTGTGGGGGAGTCTTCGCAGTCTTATCGGCAGCGGGCTTTGCCGGAGGAAGGATAGAAGAAGCTCCACCTGAACTCTGCGGTCTATTCACCGTTGCAGGTCTTGCAACGGCAGGAGTTGACGTCTGCACGGGAGCCTCGACCGGGGCCGCATTGCTGCCAGCTCTTCCGTGGTTAATCAAGACGACGCTCGCGCCCGACAGCAGCAGCGCCGCAACGGCCCCGCCGCCGATCCAGAAGCGCAAAGCTCTGCGCGCCGGTTGGGAATCCTCTGCGCGCGGCCAAGCCGTGGTCTGGGAAACGGCAAACTCCTCGGTCGCAAGCGCCGGCCGCTCGACTGCCACGGTTGGCGGCGCCAGCGCCGCCTGCTCTTCGGCAAGCCGGGCCAAAAACTCCTCATCGCCCGCACGCGCACTCTGACTCTCCGGAGCGCGCCAATCGAGCCGCAAAATTCCATCGCCAGAGGGGGCTTGCAAGGGAAAGCCAGGCAGTCGATCGAGGTTTTGAGCGGCTTTTTCCGTCAGCAGAATCGTGCCCGGCGCCGCATCCTCCAGAAACTGCATCGCCTCCTCGGCAACGTTCTCTGCCGGAGCTTCATCCGCGGAGTGAATCAGGACGGCCAAAGATGCAGCCTGTCGGCTCTCGGTATCGCAGAATCCCTGCATCGCCCACTGCAGACGCCTTGCCGCCAACACCGCCTCACGGCAGGCGGGGAAGGTCGCCAATAGAACATTCCCATTGCGGGAGAGCTGTCGGCCCTCGGATGCGGTCAGCAGATCGATGAGCAGGCAGGAGGCTGGGCTCTCATTCTCCCAGAGCGAAAAAACACTGGCGCTCTCCGCCTGGCGCCACAAGCGAGCCGAGAGCAAAACCTCGCGCGCGGCGGGCGATTCCGCACCTTCGGCCACACTCCGGGAGCTGGTCCGTACGGCCTTTCGAGATGGAGTGGAGGCAACCATTTTTCCCTGGTAAGGTCACTCAACCTTCCGCAGACAGCCGCCGTCGAAAAAATTGCAACCTTCGTGAGGAAGTGATAGCGTAGCAGAAAACGCGAGCGGGCGTACAATTTGTTTCTTTGGGCTATTCGGGCTTACTCCCTCACTTCACGCCGAACCGGGAATTGAAGCGTGCCGCTGGCAATCATTGCACAACGCCGGTGGCGGGACTTCCGTGGGGGAAGGCTGCCGACGGGACCGGCGCACTGGGGAATTCATGAGATCGCGTTCTATTGTGAAATGCGTAGTGGGGAAGCGGAGTTCTCTGGCGGGGATTCTTGTGCTGGCGGCGTTGAGCGCCGGCTGTTGGTTGGCGCCGGCTGCCCTGGCCAAGGATAATCCCTTGATCGCCATCGAACTCTATGACGCTCCAACCGGAGCCGCGTACCTGCAGTTGACCGATGTCGAGATCAACGGCAAAGAGGAGATGAAGGACTGCACTCCGTATCAGGATGTGACGATCGACAAATCCTCCTACGGCAAAATGGGCAAGGTGATCCTGGCTCCCGGCGGCACTCTGGAGCGCGGCAGCGACGGCGTGATGCGTTATACATCGAGCTTGGGGCAGAGCTACTGCGTGGTGCCGGGCAATGCCCGCTTCGATCGCGGCGCCGTCACTCTCTCCACGATGGCCGACGATACTCTGCTGCACGGCACTCCGATCGGCGGCAGCAACGGCAATCCCCTCTTTACTCCGCCGATTCACAAGGGAGTCAAACTGATCTTTGTCTCCGCGCCCAACCAGGAGATGGCCGAGTTTCTGCGCGCCCAGCGGGCCTCCGATATGGATGGATGGCTGGGATATCTGTCGAAATATCCCGCCGGCCCACACGCGGCCGAGGCTCGGCGCGACCTGGCTGCGCAGTATCTCTCTGCCGGCGAAGCCTCCCTGCAGGCCTATGACCGGTCGCTGACGGCCGGATCGCCCGCCTATTCCAATCTGAAGAGCGCCAAGGCCAAGGCGGACAAGGCGCACACTCTGGCGCCGGATCTGGCCGCCACCGCGCAGCTCAATCAAGAGATTCGCGGGCGGATAAGCGCGATTGCCGAACTGGGGCGCGGCGAACTGGGGGCCTATCGCACCGCACTGGCCTCGCACACGGCCGGCCTCATCCATCTGCAGAATGCCCGCAGCTACAGCGATAGCGTCGCCGATGTCGATCCCTTCTTCGCACCCGGCCAAACTCTGGCAAACGATATCCTGCAGGAAAACAACACCTTTGAGACGGCGATGATGTCGGCCGAATCCTACCTTACCACGGGACAATTCGACCAGGCCTACTCCCTTGTCCAACCCTATCGTGCGTTTTCCGCCGAGGAAACGCACATCGTACACGTGGTGGACGCGGCCTACGGCCATCATTTGGAGCTGGGCAATAAGCTGGAACAGAGCGAGGACTGGACGGGAGCTATCCAGGAGTTCGAAAAAGCTGGAAGCATCAAGGACACCGCCGAAGTGCAGGAGTCCGTGAAGAATGCCCAGAAGCAGATGGCGGCGGCCCAGGACAAGAGCGTTGTGGACAAGGCGCTGGAGAGCAGCAAGCAGTTCCAGGCTCAGCACAATATGCTCCGCGCCTACGATGTGCTGGCCAGCCTGCCGGACGCTCAGTTGGCGCAGGTAGCCGAGCAGATGAAGGCGCTGGAGCCGGCCTACGTGCAGAGCGCGGCCCTGGAGGCCAAAGCCCTGCATCAGGCGCACAGTCCCATCCGCGGCCTGGCCGACGAGGTCGCCATCGAAAAGGCCTATCAATTTCTGCAGAAGGCCTACGATCTGAGCGAGAACGAGGCCTACAAGGATAAGAGGGATCTGGACGGCAACGAACTGAGCGCCTATCTGCTCGACCAGGCAAAGCATTATCTGGCCAAGCCGGGCGGCTCGGGCACTGAGCTGGGATGGTCGTGTCTCGAGAAGGCGCGCCAGTACAAGGCATCCAACCTCGATGCCGTGCGCGATGCGCTGGTGGCCGCCGCGCCGGCTCATGCCATGCGCTCCAAACTCTCAATTCGCGTGCAGTTCCGCGACCAGACCTCACAGCGCGACAGCCAGGGCGTGGCCGGCCAACTGGAAAATGCCATCATCACCGGCCTGGAGAGTTCAGGCGTGCCGGTCAAAGTGGTGCGCACCGGCGAAACCACCGCGGTCGAGCCGGACTTCGAGCTGGACGGCGATGTCCTCGATCACCATCTGTCGGTGGTTCCCACCATCGAGCCGCTCGATAGCGAGTACCGCTCCGGCGAGGAGCAGATTCCCAGCACGGCGTGGAATACAGCCAATCGCGCTTACGAGACCGCGCAGGACGACCTCAAGACCGCCCAGGCCGAGCTCGAAGGCGCAGAGGCGCGCGGCAAATCGGCGCAGATCAAGAGCCTGAGTGATGCGGTGAAGGCCGCCGAGAGGAGGGTGCAGGATGCCCGCGAGGCCGTGGACTCGACCTCCAAGACCGTGACGCGCGACATCATCCGGCCCTACACCTATCAGAAGAAGATCATCAACATCACCGGCGCGATCCAATTGCAGTTCCGCATCGTCGACTCGCTCAGCGAGCATCGCACGGAGCTTGTGCCCATCACCCGTGAAGAGCACAAGAAGGATATTTTGCTGGTCGATGTCAAGCCGGAGGACACCAAAGGGGTCAAGAGTTCGGGAACGATCACCGATCCGGCGGAGTTCATGACGGCGCTGGAGAATTCGGCGCGCGAGGAGTTGATCGCCGCCGTGCGCAAGAAGGTGGAAGAGCTGCCCATCAAGATTTACCAGAGCGCCAACAGCCGCGAGAAGGAAGACGATCTGGACGGCGCCGGGGAAGAGTATCTGCGCTACCTGAATCTGACGCACGAGAATGACTCCGTCGAGCGCACGCACGCCAAGCAGTTTTTGGCCGTCAGCTTCAACATGACCCCGGTTTCCAGCGATACGCAATGATGCGCGGCAGTCGAGAGGCGGCATGAGACGGTGGATTCTCCTCGAAAGACGCAGAGCGGCGGTCTAACCCGCATCGGCAAGTACGAGATCGTCGACGTGCTGGGACGCGGCGGCATGGGCGTGGTCTATCGCGGCATCGACAAGCAGATCGGCCGCGAGGTGGCCATCAAGACGCTCACCCAGGGCTTTGCGGGCGACGGCAATATGCTCGCCCGCTTCTACGAGGAGGGGCGCAGAACGGGCCGCCTCAATCATCCCAATATCGTCACCGTCTACGATCTGGGCGACGACAATGGCACTCCCTACATCGTGATGGAGCGCGTCCAGGGCGAGCCGCTGGACAAACTGATGCGCTCCGAAGCGCAGTTCTCTCTGGCCGACCGCATCGGAGTGCTCAAAGAGGTTTGCGATGCGCTCGGTTATGCCCATCGCAACAACGTCATCCATCGTGACGTGAAGCCGGCCAATATCTTTGTGCAGCCGGACGGATCGGCCAAGCTGCTGGACTTTGGCATTGCGCGCCTGGAGAAGCGCGAGAGCGATCAAGGCCTGACCCGCACCGGCAGCCTGATCGGCACCGTGCCTTATATGTCTCCCGAGCGGCTGCGCAACGAGGACGTCGATGGGCGCTCGGATATCTTCGCCGCCGGAGTGGTTCTCTTTCAACTGGTGGTGGGCCAGCTGCCTTTCACGGGCTCCGACAATGTGCTGATGAACAAGATCCTCAACGAGCCGCATCCCCGCCTGAGCAGTCTGCGCAGGGATCTGCCCGCCTCGCTGGAGATGGTTCTCGACCGCGCATTGGCCAAGTCGCTCGACGAACGCTATCCGACGGCCGAGGAGATGGCTGTCGATCTGACCGCCGTCATCGCCGAACTCCGCCAGGAGCAGGTGCGCGAGCTAGTGCCCGAGGCGCAGCGGTTGATCGGGGCCGAGGAGTTCACGCGCGCCCGCGCCGTGCTCCACCAACTGCTCAAGTACGACAGCAAGCACTCCGAGGCCAAGGCGATGCTCGCCGATATTCAGCGCCGGTTGAGCCAGCGTCAGCGCCAGGATAAGATTCAGCAGATTCGCCTGCAGGCCGAGGAGGCAATCAGCCACAACCGCTTCGATCAGAGCCTCTCCATGCTGGAGAGCGGCCTCGATCTGGATGCCTCCAACCCCGAGCTGGTCAAGCTGCGCGAGCGGGCGCAGCGGGAGAAGGAAAGGCAGGAGAGCATCCACGAGTTTGTCCAGCAGGCCGAGACGGCCCGCCGCAAGGGCGACTTCAAATCCGCCATCGCCGCGGCGCAGCGGGCGCTCAGCGTGGACCAGACCAATCCCCGCATCGTCGCCCTCAGCAACGCTCTGAACAAGGAGGCGGAACAGGCTCAGCGCCACGCTCAGGCCCGCTCGCTGCTGGATTCAGCGCGCAACGAAATCGCCTTCCGCCGCTATCAAGAGGCCCTCGAACTGCTGAAAAAGGTCGAGGATGTCGATCCAACCAACCCCGAACTGCCGATGCTGCTGGGCGACGCCAACGCCGGAGTGGAGCAGATCCGGCGCAAGCAGGCCGTCGCCAAATTGGAGGAGGAGGTTGCCCAGGCCGTCAGCTACGAGCAGCTTCAGCAGATGGCCAAGGCGGTGCAGCAGGCGATGGCCGCCATGCCCTCCGAGACGGCGCTCTACCGGCTCAACACCCACGTGGACCGGCAGATCAAGGAGCACGAGAATCGCATCCTGGTGGACGAGACCGTGCAGGCCTGCCGCGATCTGCGTCCCCGCGAGGCGCTGGAGCTGGTGCGCAAGGCGCGCCTCCGCCTGCCCAGAGATGAGCGGCTGATCAGTCTGGAGGCGCTGCTGGCCGAGCGTTTCCGCCTGCAAAGTGTCGATGAGCGCCGCGCCGATTTCCTGGCCCGCGCCCGCGAGGCGCTCGAGACGCAGCAGTTCGCTGAAGCGGTGCGCGTGCTGGAGTTGTGTCAGACCGAGGGCAACGCCAACGGAGAAATTCTCTCACTGCTCGATTTTGCCCGCGCCGAGGAGAGCGAGTTCCGCCGTCAGGAGCAACTTCGCGCTCTGCTGGCCCAGGCCCAGGTGATGATGAACGCAGCGGCCTTCGACGACGCCATCTTGTTTTTGGAGAATGCGATTCAGCAATCCGACGACTCGGCTCTGCATCTGCTACTCGATCAGGCCTCGAGCGGCCGCGAACAGTTGCGCCAGAAGATCGATGCCGTGCTGGCCTCGGCCGAGAAGCTGGCTCAGGCGGGAAAGCTGGAAAAGGTTTTGTGCTTCTTCGATGCGCAGCCGCCTGCCATTCAGCGCTCTTTCCGCGTGCAGATCTCACGGTCCGCGCTCGAGGAAGACCGACGCCAGGCGCTCTATCGCACGCTGGGCCGGGCCTATGCAGGGCTGGCCTCCGATCTTCCGGCAGGCGAAGAGGAGATGCGCCGCCTGCTCGCCGCCTCCGGACCCACGCCTCTGTTCGCTGCCATCGGCGAAGCCTTCCGCGCCCGCAGCCAAGCCGTAGCCGACCGCGAGCTCACGGACTCCATCCAGAAAGCGAAGGCCCTGCTGAACGAACACAATCGCGAGGGTGCCGGGCAGGAGCTGCAAAGTGTCGCCGAGCTGGTCGATCTTTCCAGCCCCGAGCTGCGCACCGAGTGGCAGAACACGCAAAGAAAAGCCGCGCAGACGGGACTGATCTCCCGCCTGCGCGGCTAATGCGTCTCTGAAATAAACGATCCGGGCTCTAAAAGCCTCGACCGGACGTGAGCCGCGCTTTACAGCATTTTCGATTCTGGTGTATACAGAATCCTTGCAGTAAAGTGGCTTTTCCCTCAAGAAAAAGCCACCTTCGATGCGCTCGTAATGTCAACAAGTGAAGCGAACAGGCTCTAGTGCTGCGCCATATCCGTTCTCATCTTGGCGATGCTGCTGTTCAGTATGCCGGGAATCTCCGTCTTCATGCGCTCCACCAGGTGATCTTCGGCCAGCTTCTCCTGTGCGTCCATGCCCTTAACCATGCGATCCTGAGCGGCGGCAATCTTGGCGTCCATCGCGTCCATGCGCTGATCGAAGGCGCTCAGCCGCTGATCCAGTTGCGGTGTAAACTGGCCGATCGCGGTCTGCGACTGCGCGCGCAGGGCCTGCAAATCGTTGTGTGTCCGCGACAGCTCCTGCCCTTGCAGGAAGATCCATACAAACAGCAGCGCCACCAGCGCCAGATTGGCGATCAGCAAGAGCCGCATCGCATTCAATTTGTTCTCTAGGGTCTGCATATTTCCGCCTTCCGCCGGCCGGCTTGTCAATTGCGCCGCATTCTCTCGAGGGCGCGCCTGCCCATAGTTCACTTGTGTTCCCGCACCGCTCACCACGGTCTCCATGCGCCGCTGCGCAGCCGCTGAGGTATAAGGAGCGGAGGCAACCGTCTGTGTGCTCGGCGTCGTGTAGCTCTGCCTCGCCGGCGCTCCCGCCTCGGGAGAAAAGCTCGCCGCCTCCGGAGCGGAGATCACCCGCGTCGCTTCATGGCTCTGGATCATGCGCGTGGCTTCGTGCGACTGCGGAGCGGGTTGATAGAGCACGCGCGTTGGCTCATGGCTCAGTGTCCGCGCCTCCTGCTCCAGCAGGCGAATGCGCAACTCCGGCCCACCCGCGCCCAATCGCAGCACATCGCCGGAGCGCAGCGCGGCGCCCTCGCTGGCTGGATGTCCATTCAAAAAGGTTTCTACTCCAGGCTGCGATCCCTTGATCAGCCTTACTGCGCCCGCGGCCAGATCCAGCGTCACATGCTCGCCCGCCACCGAAGGATATCTTCCGCCTCCGAGGCTCACTTCACAGGACGGATCCTGGCCTATGCGAACGTACGGTTGATTCAGAACCCACCTGCTCGACTCACCAACGGCAACAATCTCAATTTCCATAGACCAGTCCAAAGCGTACTGCCCTTCCGGCGGCAGCCGTGGTCTTCGCTCGATGGCGAAAACCATGCAAGCAGAGTACCACCGCCGGTCTGCCCATGGGCAACCTTCTTTGCGACTTCTTTTTACAACTCCCATTCTGCAAATGCGGCTTCGGCAAGCATTCAGGCAACGCGGATCGATTGGCAAATCAGTCGGCCATCTCACCACAAGGCAAGGAAGACAACGGAAAAATTGCTGGAAATAATCTATATCTTCCTGGTTTCAATGTAGTTATATATGATTATTCTTCTGGATTATAGTCTTCGCTGTTTCAGAACTTCACTGGCGATAGATGGTTTTTGCGCCGGAGAAAGAGAAAAATGCCCAGCAGACCAGTGGCCGAGAGGAGGAGCGATGAAGGCTCGGGCGTATCTGCAGAGGGCTGTTCATTCAGGTTGTAGCCGACGGCGTCCAGAATGTTGACCTCAGCGCCGCCATCGGTGGTGAGGTACTGCGTCCCACCGAGGCAACCATCCGCACCCTGGACGAATTGGCAGTTCTGCGTAAAGTCCGCATAGTCTTCGCCATTGGAGAGCGTGTTGTAGATTGCGCCGTCGGCTCCGTTGGTGGCGCCGCCGCTATAGGAGAAGTAAGCGCCGGGTGTGGTGCTTTCAAAGACGCTCGTGCCCGGAGCCTGATAACGGAAGAGATCGACGGCCGAGGCGTTCGTGCCGCCGCAGACATCCGCGAGCGAGGCGCCCGAGGTGCTGACGCAGGAGGAGGTGCCGAGAATCTCGTCGGTCTCATGTTCAATCACTGAGTTGATGTTGTACGAATTGCCGGCTTGCGGGCCGCTGCCGTAGTAGTAGCTGTCACCGTAACCAGCAACAATGGAAGGGGTTGCCAGTGTGATCACCCCGTCGTAGCAGCCGCTGCCGCCGGGATCGCCGCAGAAGCTCAGGCTGGAGGTTGAGCCAGCGCCGGTCCCCAGGCCAAGCGCGCTGATCAGGGCGCTGGTTACTTCGATATTGCCGCCGCCATAGAGGGCGGGCTCGATCGACGGAAGGCTGACCAGCGCGGCTGCATCCACGGCGTCGCCGGAGGAGTCGGCAGTGAGCGCTGCCCGGTAGGCGCCATAGGTGACAAAGTTCAGGTACTGAGTGCTGGAGCCGAGGCCGGTATTCCCATAGGTGACGTAGATGGAGGCGTTGGCATTCGAGAAGGTGCTGTCATACTGGCCGGTGATGGTGGTGTTGAGCGTGGCGCACTCCGCGGAGCCGATTGAGGGATCGCAGAAGTAAGTGATGCCGCTGGCGCTGGCTGGAATGGCGCAGGCGATCAGGAGGAGAATGGGAAGAATCAATTGCCGCAGCGAGAGTTGCACAAAGCCTCCTGAGAGGATCGCCGGAAAATGCTTGAAAAAGCATTCGGGATGACTCAGGCTAAACCAAGCAATTTGATTGCCAGTTTTAAGGAAATATCTCTATTGCAATCAACGTATTAGAGGAGCTATATCCTCTCATCATGCAAAGGTTTGCATCAAAAAGGTAATCTTTTGGACAGATTCAGTCCATTAAACAACAAGGCCAACAAAGAGCTGTGCCCCGGAATCAAGAAAACTCCGGGGCACAGTGAGATTTATTGCCTGGTTTTTAAGCTTTAGCTGCAACCGCTGGTTGAGCCGCAGCTCATGCAGCGGTAGCAACTGCCGTTGCGGACCATGATGGCGCCGCAGACCGAGCAACTGGGAGCGTCGCCCATCTCGTACATATCCTTCATGGCATCGGCGGCGTGGAAGATGCCGCGGTCGGCCAGGCTTTGGCCGCTGGAGGAGCCGTCGTCATACAAAGGCTTGCCCTGCGGCGCGGGAGCGGTTGCGCCGGCCTGACCGAGGCGCTTGGCGACCTCCTCGGCGATGCGGGCCAACTGACCCTGGGCGATGGCATTGTCCTCCTCCGACTCGCTCTCCGGAATCATGCTGGGCGGGGCGGGCAACTGCTCTGTGTGCGGAGCAAAGCCTGCAAAGAGCGTTAGTTGCGTGCCCGAGAGGAAGCGCAGATTGAGCCAGCGGAAGATGTAATCCATCAGGCTTTTGGCGTAGCCGATCTGCGGATTTCCGGTCCAGCCGGAGGGCTCGAAGCGGGTGTGGGCGAACTTCTCGCACAGGGTCTTCAGCGCCACACCGTGCTGCAGGGCGATGGAGACCGAGGTGGCGAAGGCGTCCATGAGCCCGGATATAGTGGAACCTTCCTTGGCCATCTTGATGAAGATTTCGCCCGGCTGGCCGTTGGGATAGAGGCCGACGGTGACATAGCCCTCGTGTCCGGCGATGGAGAACTTGTGGGTGATAGAGGCGCGCTCCTCTTGCAGGCGATGACGGACGGCGCGGGGTGGACCGTTGGGGTCCTGCGCGGCGGGCGAATCCGCCGTGGCGTCGAGGGCCGTCGAGGGTTGCAGTGTGGGAACGGCGGCGGCCTTGGCGATCTCCTGCAGGGCGCGCTGGAAGGCGGCCTCGGCCAGAAGGATCGACTTTGCTTCGACCGTAAGCTTCTCTTGCGGCTTGGCTTCGAGAGCTTTCAGATCGGCCTCGGCGGCAACCTGTCCGGCGGCCAACTGGGCCAGAATGCGCGCTCCGGCGGCATCCAGCGGCGAGGGCTCGCGCTTGGCCTCGTCCATGCTGACGTTCAGCGGCTGCGTGCCCTTGGAGCCGTCGCGGTAGATGGCCACGGCCTTGATGCCCTGACGCCAACTCTCGGCGTAGGCCTCGGCAACCTCTTCGACGCTGGCGTCCTGGGGCAGGTTGACGGTCTTCGAGATCGCGCCCGAGAGGAAGGGCTGCGTGGCGGCCATCATCTTGATGTGGCCCATGTAGTGGATCGAGCGCGTGCCCTTGGAAGGCTTGAAGCTGCAATCGAAGACGGCCAGATGCTCGCTCTTGATGCCGGGCGCGCCTTCAATCGTCCCGGTAGCGTCGATGTAGCTGACGATGGCGTTGACCTCATCGCTCGTGTAGCCGAGCTTGAAGAGAGCCGAGGGCACGGTGTTGTTGACGATCTTGATCATGCCGCCGCCCACCAGCTTCTTGTACTTGACCAGAGCCAGATCGGGCTCGATGCCGGTGGTGTCGCAATCCATCATGAAGCCGATGGTGCCAGTGGGGGCCAGAACCGTGGTCTGGGAGTTGCGATAGCCGTAGCGCTCGCCGTAAACCAGAGCCATATCCCAGCACTCGCGGCTGGCGTCGATCAGCGAGTCGAGTTGAGGCACGACGAAGGGCTCGCCGCTCTGGCGCGACTTGCCAATCTTGTTCACCTCGGCGCGGTGCATGCGGATCACATCCAGAAAGGGCTCGCGGTTGACGTAAAAGCCGGGGCAGGCGCCGCCCTGCAGGTCTACATTCGCGGTCAGCGGCGTGGCCGAGGCGATCGGCGGGCAGTTGGCGGCCAAAATCGAGGATTGCAGATAGGCCTGGCCGGTCAGGATGGCGGTGAAGGCGGCGGCCAGATCGCGGCCGGCGGTCGAGTCGTAGGGCAGGCCGAAGGCCATCAGCAGCGCGCCCAGATTGGCGTAGCCCAGGCCCAGCGGCCGATAGTCGTGCGAGTTGCGGGCGATCGACTCGGTCGGATAACCGGAGTTGTCCACCAGAATTTCCATCGCCGTGATGACCACCGAGATCGAGTGGCGATAGGCGGGAATGTCAAAGACGCCCGAGGGCGAGACGTACTTCATCAGATTGAAGCTGGCCAGGTTGCAGGCCGAGTTGTCCAGGAACATATACTCCGAGCAGGGATTCGAGGCATTGATCCGGCCGGAGTTCTTGCTGGTGTGCCAGCGGTTGATGGTCGAGTCGAATTGCAGGCCGGGATCGCCGCACAGCCAGGTGGCCTCGGCGATCTTGCGCATGATATCGCGCGCCTTGTAGCTATCCACCGGCTCGTGTCCCTTGACGGTGTAGGTGGAGTATTCCTCGTCGTTCTCGTAGGCGCGCATGAACTCGTCGCTGACGCGGACGGAGTTGTTGGCGTTCTGGAAGAAGATGGAAGAATAGGCCTCGGAGTCCGGCCCCGAGCCGTCGTAGCCGGCCTTGATCAGCGTGAAGGCCTTGGCCTCCTCCTTGGATTTGCACTCGATGAAGTCGACAATATCCGGGTGATCGGCGTTCATGATGGCCATCTTGGCCGCGCGGCGGGTCTTGCCGCCGGATTTGATCACCCCGGCAAAGGCGTCCAGGCCGCGCATGAAGCTCAAGGGGCCGCTGGCCGTCCCCCCGCCGGAGACATTCTCCTTGCTCGATCGCAGCGAGCTGAAGTTGGTGCCGGTGCCGGAGCCGAATTTGAAGAGCATCGCCTCGGTGCGCGCCAGCTCCATGATGCCGCTCATCGAATCCTCGACCGAGTTGATAAAGCAGGCCGAGCACTGCGGATTGCGGTAGCCGGTGGCGGAGTAGCGAATGCCGCCGGTCATCGGATCCCAGTGCCAGTTCTGCGCCTCCGCCTCCGGTTCCAGGCGGTCGCAGCCCACGTTGAACCAGACCGGCGAGTTGAAGGCAACCTTCTGCGTCAGCAGCATATGCGCCAGCTCATCGTGGAAGATCTCCGCATCCTCGATGGTGGCGAAGTAGCCGCCCTTCAGACCCCAGTCGCGAACGGTTTCGGCCACGCGGGCGACGAGCTGGCGAACGCCGCTCTCTCGCTCGGGCGAGCCCAGCTTGCCGTGCAGATACTTCGAGGCGACAATGTTGGTCGCCGTCATTGACCAGTCGACGGGGACATCGACGGTCTTCTGCTCGAAGATGGTGTTGCCCTTCTGATCGGTAATCAGAGCCGTGCGCTGCTCCCACTGGAGCTCGTCGTAGGGTGAGACGCCCTCGGTCGAGAAGCGACGGGTGAAGATCAATCCCCGCTGGGTGTGGGAGGCCTGGGGGGCGGCGGCTGCGTTCTGATACTGAAGCTCGTTCATGTAAATCCTCTCTATTGAAGAAAATTGGTGAATCTCCGACTCCGTCCGGCAAAGGTCAGCCAGGATGGGGCCCGGGTAAATCTCGGTCAAAGAACGGGAAACGGAAAAGGGAAAGTACCGCGAAATTCTCTTCTCTGAGCGGCCACTTGGCGGGCGGATCACGCCGAAGATCTTTACAAGCCGTTAACAGCCGCAGATGAAAAAGTACCGCTCTCTGTTGTGCTTGTCAACAAAAAACCACAACATCTTGTATTTTGTTTGCGTTTGTGGAATCAACTTGCGAAACAAAGGGAAACGCCTGTGGAAAGCTCGAATGGCCCTTGCCGGAGGCTGCTTCCGGCTGCGCCTCTTGCACAAAAGCCGGTGCAGAGTGGGCTTTGCGGGCCATCACCCCTCCAAAATCAAGCCTAGACCTTGCCGGGGTTGACGGCAAGGTGCGGAAACAGTGCATAGATGTGGAGATTCGGGTCGGAATCCCGGGCCGAGATTCACGGCTTGAAGTGCGCTTTGGCCGGGATCGGTCGGCGGGGGCGGCGGATTGTTATTCCCCGATGAACCGGGCGAGCCCGAGGAACCGGACGATGAACCGGAGCCGCATCCGGCGAAGATCAGGGCAAACCGGCCACCGACAACAACATAAATCCGGAGAAGTGAAAGCTGCTTGGCTGCTTCAAGGGGTTGCTTTCCTTTCGCCGAGCCGAAGCAGATTGGCTACAAAAAAACCGTCTCCGTAGCGACGCAACCAGTCTATGGCGCGACAAGCGTCTTCCGCAAACCGCTTCGCAACATCTTCTCTGAAACGAGGAGGGTTATTTACGGAAACTGCGTCAAACTGAGCACATTCCGGTCGGGATCTTGAAACCAGGCGACGCGCGCGCCGCTCGGCGAGGTCCAGACGGGGGAGCTGCCGCTGTCGTTCATCCCCGGATAGCGCAGGAATGCAACACCTGCCGCGGTGAGTTGCTCGACCGTGCTCTCGATGGATTCCACCTGCCAGCCCAGCACCGTGCCGGGAGCAGGATTGTGCTCGCCGCCGGGAGTCAGGCGCAGCATGATTCCATTCGAGTCAAAGACCAGCGCGAAGGGCTTTTCCTCTTCCACCAGGCGAAGCCCCAACACGTCTTTGTAAAAATCGCGCGCCCGCGCCCACTCCGTGATGTGAACAAATGTCATGATCTTGCTGCCGCCGAGAATCGATTCCTTGCACATGACTTGCCTCCGAAGGATAACCTCGTCAGATTCGACTATTTTGCACCAGGCGCCACGCCATCGGCGGACGGCGGCAAGGATTTTTGCCGGAAAATCCGCTCTGCGGGCTGCCTGTTGAAGCAGATTAACTTAATCCGCGGAGGATGGGCAAGGAAGAGGAAAAAATCGCATGGTTCGAAGGAGTTCATCCGTAACTTCAGATCGAAGCAGACGGATTTGATCGCGCGCACGTCCTTGTTCATCGCCGTCCGTGCGCAAAGTTGATCAGCCGCACCAGCAGCAGCAGAATGGCCAAGGCTACCGCGCAGGCCACGAGCATTCCACGGAAGCGCGGCTTTGCGGCGCGGGGTTTGGCTTTGCGTGTCATCGTTCCAAGATGATCGTAGCGCAAACTCTGCGATGCCGTGCGCGGAGTGCGAATCGAGAACGCAGGCCGGACTCACCATTGGGAAAACCAAATGACCAGTGATTTCCACAACGTGACTTTTGCTGTTAAAGATCACGTTCACTGCGGACGATGACGTAAGTGAGCACGTGCGTTCAGAGCGCCCGCGGAGCGTGATTGGCTGATCCCGCATCAACGCATTCCCAAGACTTCCCAAGGAGGATACGCAGATGAGAGGACGATTGCTGATAGTCGAGGATGAACCGATTGTGGCCCTGGACCTCAAACAGGAGTTGGAGCAGTTGGGCTGCGAGGTGCTGGGCGTGGCCGAGAGCGCCGACGAGGCGCTGGTGGCAGCCGGAGTTCATCGCCCGGATCTGGCGCTGATGGATGTGCGCATTGTGGGCAGCGTCGACGGAATTCAGACGGCGGGCCTGTTGCGCGCCGCCTATCAGATTCCCGTGGTCTTTTTGACCTCCTACAGCGACGAATCGACGATTGCGCGCGCGGCGCGGGAGATGCCTTACGGCTATCTGACCAAGCCCTTCCAGAGCGGCGAGCTGAAGGCCACGCTGCAGGTGGCGCTGCACAAGGCCCGGGCGGACGCGCAGCAGGATGCGGCGCATCGCAAGCTGGCCGCAACCATGAGCGGAATGCGCGAGGGTGTGCTGCTGGTCTCCTGCGAGGGCCGGATCGAGTTCATGAACGCGGCTGCCGAGGCGCTCGCCGGCTGGTCGCTGGCCAAGGCCAAGGGCCGCTCGCTGGAGGAGGTTCTGCGCCTGAACGACGGCAGCCAGCGATTGGCGCGGCTGCTGGACAACCGCGAAGACGCCATTCCTGTCGAGGAGTTTGGCTGGACGCTGCATCAGCACGGCGGCGGCGCGCTCAAGGTGGACCTGAGCGTCTCCCTGCTGGCCGGCGGCGCGGGCGCGCGCAAAGGCTATGTGATTACCATTCGCGATGCCGCTGAACGCATTCGCTCGCAGGCCATCGAGGAGGCGATCGACGAGGCAAACTCCTTCGATCAGGCGCCGACGGCGATGGTGCAGTTGGATGGCGACGGGCGCATTGTGCGCGTCAATCAGGCACTCGAGCGCGAGTCGGGCGTCGCCTCCGATAGCCTGATCGGGCGGACGCTGACCGGCTTGAGCATGGACCCGGACCCGCGCATCGCTAAAGACCTGATGCACACCCTGTTGCAAGGCGGCACATTCCTGGGCACAGCGCGGCCCCGCACAGTCAACTAAGACAGCATATTCCGGGCGGGGAACCATTTATCTTCTCCGCCCATTTTCCCGCAACAGGACTTTGCCGCTCCATGTTCTTAGTTGGAACTCATTCTATGAACAATCTAACAATTGCTCCCTGTCCATCTCTCAGAAAACGGTAGTGTAGTCACTGTGCCGCCCGCTCCCCCCGATCCCAGGGCGGCAGGAAACCAGGGGCGCGCTCGACCTGCTGAGATCAGAACCCTGAAGGGCCCTATGTCTGATTTAGATCCTTCGCAACCGGTTGACTCCGCGGTTTCGGATACGTCTCGAGATACGCCTGTCAGTTTGCCTCACCCGGAATCGGGAGACGAGAAACAAACCGCCATGCAAAGGCGCGATGCCGTCCAGAACCAGCGCAAGGTCGGGCAGGATTCCCGTCAATCGGAACAAAATACGCGCGAGAGCAGCCAGGATCTGCGCGAGGCCGGCCAGGATTCCCGTCAATCGGAACAAAATACGCGGGACGCCAGCCAGGATCTGCGCGAGGCCAGCCAGGAGTTCCAGATCTCCGGGCACGCGCTGTTGGATCTTGAGGCACGCTACCAGTTGCTGGTGGACAGCGTCACCGACTACGCCATTTATATGCTCGACCCAGAGGGCCGGGTGGCCACTTGGAATCTGGGGGCCGAACGGCTCAAGGGATACAAGGCGGAGGAGGTGCTGGGTCAAAACTACTCGATCGTCTTTTTGCCGGAGGATGCGGCGGCCGGCTTGCCTGCGCGGGAGCTGGCAATCACAGCCCGCGAGGGTCGCTTTGAGACTCAGGCCTGGCGGCGGCGCAAGGACGGCACGAAGTTCTGGGCGCTGGTGACCATGACCGCGATCCGCGACCCCAACGGAGAGCTGCACGGCTTTGCCAAGGTGACGCGCGACTTGAGCGTGCAGAAGGCGGCCGAGGAGGCAACCAGGCAGTTCAGCAAACGCATCGCGCAGTATCAGTTCATTGTGGAGAACATCGGCGAGTTTGTTCTGTACACACTGGATGCCGAAGGGCGGTTTACCAGTTGGGGAAGCGCGCTCGAAAAAAGCACAGGCTACACTGCCGCGGAGATGCTGGGCCAGGAGTATTCCTTGTGCTCGACCGAGGAAGACAGGCAGGCTGGGGTGCCGGGAAGGGAGTTAGAGGAGGCGGCGCGCACCGGGCGCTGCGCAAGCGATGTCTGGCGCGCCTCGAAGGATGGCTCACTCATCTGGGCCACGGGCGTGATCGCATCGCTGCGCGGCGATGACGGAAAGTTGACCGGCTTTTTGTACGTGGGACGCGACATGACGCGGCAGAAGCGCGTGGAAGAGGCCTTGATTCACCTCAACGCCCAACTGGAGCGCTACCGGATCATCGTGGAAAACATCACCGATCATCTGATCTATACCATGGATGCCGAGGGACGGATCGACAGTTGGACTGCCGGCTCGCAGGCGCTGGCCGGCTTTGCGCCGGAGTTTGCTTTGGGCCGTGACTATGCAATCAGCTTCCTGCCCGAGGATGTGGCGGCGGGAAGGCCGCGCCAGGAGCTGGAGGAGGCAGCGCGCAGCGGACATTGCATCGCCGAGGGCTGGCGCCGGCGCAGCGATGAATCGATCTTCTGGTCCAGCGGTTCGCTCACCGCGGTGCGCAATGAATCGGGCGAGATGACCGGCTACATCCGCGTGGCGCGCGACATGACCGTGCAGAAGCGGCTGGAGGAGTCGCTGGCCCGAATGGCGGCCGATCTGGAGAGGCGCGTTGCGGCCCGGACTCATGAGCTGGAAGAGACGGTTGCTGAGTTGCAGCGCAAGAATCAGGAGGTGGAGGCCTTTGTCCACATCGTCTCCCACGATCTGCGCGCGCCGCTGGTCAATGTGCAGGGCTTCGTGCGTGAGTTGGAGGAGAGCTCGAAGACGTTGAGGATGGTCATCCAGAGCTGCCCGCGCTGGGAGGAGTGCTGGCCCGGCGTCCGTCCGGTTCTGGAGGATGAGATCGGCGGCGCGCTGCACTACATCTCCGCCTCCACGACGAAGTTCGAACGGCTGATCAATGCGCTGCTGGGACTCTCGCGCCAGGGACGCCAAGTCTATCATATGACGCGGGTGAATGTCTGGGAGCTGGTAACCAACTCCGTGGCCACCTTCCAGCAGTTGATCGCCGAGGCCGGAGCCGAGGTTGATATAGGCCAATTGCCTTCCGTAAATGCCGATATCACGGCCCTGGGCCAGGTCTTCTCCAATCTGATCGGCAATGCGCTTAAGTATCGCTGTCCCGAGCGGCCGCTGCGCATCGAGATCGGCGGACAGGCGGAGGAGGATAAAGTGCATTATTGGGTGCGCGACAATGGACTGGGTATTCCCGAATACGGAATTAAAAAACTATTTCAGGTCTTTCAACGCTTCCATCGCAAGCAGGCGGAGGGTGAGGGGATGGGATTGGCTATTGCGCATCGTATTGTGGAGAGGCATGGGGGAAAGATCTGGGCGGAGAGCCGGGAGGGCGAGGGCTCGGCCTTCCACTTCACCCTGCCCTCAACGCCTGTGGAAACGCCGACGATCGCTCAGGAGGCTAACCGGCCATGACAGCGTATGAGTCCAGCTTTACCATACTGATCGTGGATGACGACGAGGGCCACATCGAGCTGCTGCGGCGCAATCTGAGCCGCATTGCGCTGGGCAACCCCATTGTCGCTCTGAACGATGGCGCGCAGGCGCTCGATTACGTCTTCCGCCGAGCTCAGTTCAACGGGCGCACCAGTGCCGATCCGCTGATCCTGCTGGACATCAATATGCCCGGCAGCGTCAATGGCGTGGAGGTGCTGCGCCAGATCAAGGCCGATCCGGCCACCGGCAAGATTCCAGTCATCATGCTGAGCACGACCGACGATCCGCGCGAGATCTCTCTCTGTTACGAATTGGGCTGCTCGGTCTACATCACCAAACCCGTTGACCCGCTGCAGTTCATCGAGGCCATCAAGCGGCTGGGTCTCTTTCTCCAGGTGATCCGCTTGCCTGAGGACAATCCCCGGACAAAGGCGGCATCCAGGACATGACCGGCAGTGTACCCATCGCCGAGATACCTGCCGAAACGCGGCGGGTATTGCTGGTCGAAGACGACGCCGGCAACGCCGAACTGGTACGGCGATCCTTGGAGCGCGCCGGCTATTCGGTCCTGGTTGCGGGCAGCGTCGAGGCAGGTCTGAAGGCCCTGTGCGGCGATGAGAGCGGCGGCTTCTGCGCGCTCCTGCTCGACTACCGGCTTCCCGATGGCGAACCCTGGCCGCTGGCCGATGCCGCACAGGCGCGTGTTCCTGAGGTTCCAGTCGTTATCGTCACCGGCGTCAGCGATGAGAGTCTGGTCATCGAGGCCCTGCGCCGCGGTTTTGCCGACTATGTGAAGAAGACCGACGGCTTCTGGAATGAACTCCCCCTGGTGCTGGAGCGCGTGGCGCGGCTGGGCCGCCTGAAGAGCCGGCTGGATGAGACCAGCGCGCTGATGAGCGCCATCGTCGAGCATTCTTCGGATCTGGTTGCGGTCTACAACGGCGAGGGCAGGCTGGTGTATATCTCGCCCGTCTGCCTCACCCTGCTCGGCATGCAGCCCGACGAGCTGATCGGGCGTTCGTGGATGGAGATTGTGGTGCCGGAGGACCGCGAGCATCTGCTGAAGATGTTATCCCGGCTGGAGGAGAGCGATCACAATCCGGCCACCCTGCGCTGCTGCCACAAAGACGGATCGGTTGCGTGGGTGGAGGCCCGCGCGGCGCGTCTCAAGATGACCTCGACCGCCCAGCCCATGATCGTCCTCACGCTGCACGATGTGACCGAGCAGCGGGCGCATGAGGAGCGCATACAGGCCTCGCTCAAGGAAAAAGAGGTTCTTCTCGGCGAGATCCATCACCGCGTAAAGAACAATCTGCAGGTGGTGCAGAGCCTGCTGCGCATGAGCGCCCGCCTGCAGCCCGCCGGCAAGGCTCGCGCGGCCACTGAGAGCACCATCCAGCGCATCCACGCCATGGCACTGGTGCATGAGCGGCTCTACCGCGCCGACGACGTCGCCCGGCTCTCGCTCGGCGATTACCTGCGCGATCTCTTCAAAGGCGTTGTCGCCTCGAACTCCGCGCCGCCAGGTCAGATTCAACTGCGCCTCGAGGCAGAGGAGATTCCCTTGCCGCTGGACCGGGCCATCCCCTTCGGTCTGCTGGCCAATGAACTGATGGCCAACTGCTTCAAGCACGGCTTTCCCGATGGCCGCCAAGGAACGATCACCGTCTCCGTCGAGCGCGTCGAGGGCGTTGTCTCTCTGGCGGTTACCGACGACGGCGCAGGCCTGCCGGAGAACTTCGACGCAGGCGCCTGTCCGTCGATGGGGCTCAAGCTGGCCGCCAGCCTGGCGCATCAGTTGGGCGGAAGGCTGAAGTTCTCCAACCAGAACGGCTGCCGCGTGGAGGCGCAACTGAAGCGGCTGTGATTCAGGTTGCTGATACAATGGAAAGTGACGCACTGTGCGACGATTTTCAGTACTTTGAGAGAGCCATCAGGCTTTCTGACCACAGACAACGGATCACTGATCACTGATCACTGTATTGTCTCCCAACTCAAAGGTCCAAGCGGCCGAACCAAAAGAAGGAAAACTCCCTGTGACTCAGACGATACGCAATATCGCCATCATCGCCCATGTGGACCACGGCAAGACAACCCTCGTAGACGCCATGCTGCGGCAAAGCGGAACCTTCCGCGCCAACGAGCAGGTGGCCGAGCGCGTGATGGACTCGAACGAGTTGGAGCGGGAGCGGGGCATCACCATCCTGGCCAAAAACACCGCCATCGTCTTCGAGGGCGGCAAGATCAACATTGTGGACACCCCCGGCCACGCCGACTTCGGCGGCGAGGTCGAGCGCGCGTTGAAGATGGTCGATGGCGTCATGCTGCTGGTCGATGCCGCCGAGGGTCCGCTGCCGCAGACCCGCTATGTGCTCTCCAAGGCTCTGGAAGCCAAGCTCAAGCCGATCGTCGTCATCAACAAGATCGACCGCCCCGACGCGCGGCCCCAGGAGGTGCTGAACGAGATCTATGATCTGTTCATCGATCTCGACGCCGACGAAACGCAACTGGACTTCCCCGTGCTCTATGCGGTGGCCAAGGCGGGCACGGCCTCGGTCGATCCAGCCGTTGCCGGCGTCAACCTGCAACCGCTCTTTGAATCCATCGTCTCCACGATTCCTCCGGCCACCGGCGACCCCGACGGCGCCTTGCAGATTCTCGTCACCAATCTCGACTACTCGGATTACTTTGGCCGCATCGCCATCTGCCGCGTCTTTCAGGGCACGCTGCACGCCGGCGACGACGTCATGATCAGCAAGCGCGACGGTTCGCTGATGAAGACGCGCATTACAAAATTGTTCACCTTCAGCGGCCTCAAGCGCATCGAGACCACCGAGACCGAGACCGGTGACATTGTCGCCGTCGCCGGCGTCGAGGGCATCACCATCGGCGAGACCATCACCTCGGTCGAGAACCCCGCGCCGCTGCCGCTGATCGTGATTGACGAGCCGACGATCGCCATTCAGTTCAGCGTCAACAACTCGCCCTTTGCCGGTCGCGAAGGCCAGTATGTAACCAGCCGCAACTTGCGCGATCGCCTGCAGAAGGAACTGCTCACCAACGTCAGCATTCGCGTCGAAGAGACAGGCTCGCCGGATACCTTCAAGGTGCTGGGCCGCGGCGAGCTGCAACTGGCGATCCTGATCGAGATGATGCGCCGCGAGGGCTTCGAGCTCTCCGCCGGACGCCCGGAGATCGTCACCAAGACGGTGGACGGCACGCGCATGGAGCCGGTTGAACATCTCACCATCGATATTCCCGAGGCCTACACCGGCACGGTGATCGAGAAGCTGGGCCCCCGCAAGGGCGAGATGACCAAGATGCACAACCACGGCTCGGGCCGTGTGCGCCTCGAGTTCCGCGTGCCCAGCCGCGGCCTGATCGGTCTGCGCTCGGAGATGCTCACCGAGACCCGCGGCACCATCGTGATGAACGCGCTCTTCGACGGCTACATTCCCTATCAGGGCGAGATTCCCCAGCGGCCCACCGGAGCCCTGGTCTCCGACCGCCAGGGTCTGACCACCACCTATTCGCTCAACGGCCTGCAGGAGCGCGGCATCTTGTTTGTCGGCGCGGGCGTTGAGGTCTACGAGGGCATGATCATTGGCGAGCACTCGCGCGACAAGGACCTCGACGTGAACGTGGTGCGCGAAAAGAAGCTGACCAACATGCGCGCCTCCAGCGCCGACGATGCCATTCGCCTGGTGCCTTACCGCTCGCTGAATCTGGAGCAGGCCATTGAGTTTATCGCCGAGGACGAGATGGTCGAGGTGACCCCCAAGTCCCTCCGCCTGCGCAAGAAGGTCCTGCAGCAGAACCGCCGCCCCAAGACCTGGGAGAAGAACGCCGAGTAACTTGGCAGCAAGGCTGTTGAATGCTTTGAAGGGCACGACTTTAGTCGTGCCGCAATTGGCCGCAAATTCCTGCGGGCTTTAGCCCCTGAGGGACGATCCTTTCGGTCCGTATCTGATGCCCCGGAGGGGCAATCGACAATAGCCCAGGGCCGGGGTCCCCGGCACGCGGTCTTTGCGTGCTGGGGTGGCAGGGTGAAGCGCAGCGAAACCCTGGGAACGCTGTCTCCAAGAACGCTGTGCCCCGGAGGGGCGCGGCGAACCGAACGACTCGATTCCAATATGCAGCGTCTTGGCGGCCTCTACTCCGATCGCAATCCATCCTCGGCCCACAGCAGAGCCTCGGCATAGCAGGCGGCCAAAATCTCTCGATCAAGATGATGAGCCAGAGCCACCTCGTCGCAGGCATCCCAGTCGCCGCGTTCGTGGCTCTCCAGCCAGCGCAGCAGAACGCTTTCCGCATTGGCTTCGCCCAGCAGAGCCTCGCGAATCTCATCGCGCATCGGCAGATCCGGGGCCAGTTGCTGCATACTGATGCGCAACATCGCCGGCAGCAGGCTCAGCAATCCCAGCAGGTATTGCTCGGTCGGGTCCAGCTCGCAGAGTGCGGCGGCCAGTTCGCAGAAGCGTCCGCGCACAAAGGCCATGCGCAGAATCTCCGCCGGCTGGCCGGTATTCAATTCGCTGGCGATGGCCAGCATGGCAATGCGGCGGAAGGTGTCCTCGCCCACGGCAATCAGCGCCGACTGGATCGAGCGCACCTCCTGGCGAATCGCGCACATCGGCGAGTTGACCAGCCGCAGCAGTCGATAGGTCAGCGAGGGATCGCGCTTCAGCAGGCCGGTCAGCTTGCGTACATCGATCGAGCTGTTGCGCAGGTGCTGCATGATCTCGATATGCGAGATGCTGTTGGTGGGAATCTTGCGGTTCTCAAGCAGCGCCGGCCGGCAGAAGTAGTATCCCTGAAAGAGTGTGAAGCCCTCCTGGCAGGCCTGCTTATATTCCTCTTGCGTCTCGATCTTCTCCGCCACCAATGCCACGGTATGTTTCTCCAGCCGCTTGAGCAGCATCCGCCGCTCCTGGATGCCGGTCTGGATAAAATCCACTTTGATATAATCGGCCAGCTCCACCAGAGAATCGAAGTCCGGCTTCCAGGTGAAGTCGTCCAGCGCAATGCGGAATCCCTCCGTCTTCAGCTTGCGGCAGGCGGCGATCAGGCTGGGGGTCGGCTCCAGATTCTCCAGGATCTCCAGCACCGTCATGCTCGGCGGAAGCACGCGGACAAGGCTGTCGGTCAGCGATTCGCGCGTGCAATTGACAAAGGCAGGCAGGCCGCCCGTCAGCTTCTCCAGGCCGAAGATGACCGTATTGTCGAGCATGGTGCGGGTGGCATGGTCGCCATCGCCGCGGAAGGCCGTCTCCCGCCCCGCGCGGAAGAGCAATTCGTAGCCGTGGACACGCGCCCGCAGGTCCAGAATGGGCTGTCGCGCCACATAGCGCAACGCCTCCGGCGCATCAGTCTTCGCAGACGCTTCGGGAGTTGCGTCTTGCGCCTTGGTATCCCGAATTGTTTGAGTCGCCATCAATGACCATCCAGATCAGGTCATCGGCATACCCGCATCGTAACTTGAGAAAACTTCCGATTCCGGTATCGCGCCATCCAGCCAACCGGGAGGCGACCAGGGCGAGAGCAGGCAAAGATCGCACCGCGCTCCCGCCCGTCGATCAGCTTACCCCATGAACATTCCGCCGTTCACATCCAGCACCATGCCGGTAATGTACGAGGCCTCTTCCGAGGCCAGGAACTTCACCGCCCGCGCCACATCCAGATCCGTGCCCCGCCGTCCCAGCGGGATATTGGCCAGCATCGCCGCCGTCACCTTCTCGTCCAGCACCGCCGTCATCGGCGTCTCAATGTAGCCCGGCGCCACGGCATTCACGGTAATCCCCCGCGAGGCCACCTCGCGCGCCAGAGATTTGGTCAGCCCGATCAGTCCCGCCTTCGAGGCCGAGTAGTTCACCTGGCCCGCCTGTCCCGCGCGGCCCACCACGCTGGCCATATTCACAATCCGCCCCCAGCGGTTCTTGATCATCGGCCTGAGCAGCGCCTGCGTCAGCAGAAACGGCCCGGTCAGGTTGATCGCCAACACCAGATCCCACTCCGCCCGCTTCATGCTCATCATCAGGTTGTCGCGCGTGATGCCGGCGTTGTTCACCAGAATCTCCACCTTGCCGAACTTGTCCAGCACAGCCTTGGCGCCGTTCTCGATCGACTCCTGGTTCGACACATCCAGCTTGAAGGCCGCCGCCGTCCCGCCCAGAGCAGTGATCTCGGCAGCAACAGCGCCCAGCTTCTCCTCGTTGATGTCGGCAATCGCCAGCGTCGCGCCGGCCTTGGTCAGCTCCAGCGCAATCGCGCGCCCAATTCCCTGCGCCGCTCCGGTCACCAGCGCCACTCTTCCCTGCAAATCCGCCATACTCTTCCTCGACCCCCTGCGCGCCCTTGAGCCGCGCCCTTTCGTTCCCGATTATAAATGCGCTAGAGAGCCCTTCGGAGCGAGGCACGGATCCCCATCGAAATCAGTCAATAAAACCGTGTGCCCCCAGGCCTTGAAATCGAGACCTGGGGGCGCACGCTTCGTTCAATCCCGCTTGCGGAATCAGACTCATCCGCATCGATCAGAAGCGATAATTCAAACCGAACTTGAAGACTTGCAGATTGCTATGGAGAATCACGCCCTCACCTGCTTCGAGTGTGTTGGCAGGTGCGGTGCTGTTCCCGAAGCCGTAAAAGTCATATTCGCCCTTGAAAGTCATTTTGTGCGGGAGCGCGTATTCCGCCCCGCCGCCTATCACCCAGCCCTCCTTGGTCGTCGTAAACGGAGTGATGAAATCCACTCCCGATGAAATAAGGTAGGTGCGATACTTGAAATCGCCAATACCCAGACCGAAGGTTCCAAACGGCAGAAAGCGCTTTTTGGCGTAACCGATGCGGCCGCGAATCGAAGACAGCGCACCCACATGGGTGGAACAGGCGTAGGTTTCCAACGGACAGTTCGACTTGCCGGAGATATCGGCCCAATCGCCATCGCCCTCCGCGCCGACAACAATCTGTTGCGCGAGTTGGCGGTTATAGCCCACCGTTCCGCCCAGCAAGCTGCCGATCACAGTGAAGGGAGGGGCGTCATCTTCCGTAATGAAATCGTAGTGATTGTTGTGGCCCCAAGTGATGCCTCCATTGAAACCGGCATAGAAGCCGGTCCAAGTGGGCTCTGGCGCTGGCGCCGGAATGTTCTTGTTGCCAGGCTCACCTGCGGATAGGGCTGGGAGAACGCCCAGAAACGTCAAAACCAGGATGGAAACATACAAACGAATCTTCAAGGCACAACCTCCCAAACTTGATTGAATGCAGTAATGTCCAGTTGTGATTGAATACAGCAATGTCCAGCTCAATTTATCACAAAATACTACACGCGCAGAACTTTGAATTTCAGATGCCGGAGGGCGGCGCATCCTTGAACCGCGGGGACTCACCCTCGAAGCTGTCATCCTGAGCGAGCGCAGCGAGTCGAAGGACCTGCGGTTACTTTTCGCTCGGTCCCTCGCTGTTGGGGACCGGGGATGGAGACCAATCGGAGGGAGCAGGAGAGGCTTCATAGGCTGCGTAAAAACTTATTTCGAAAGGCAAGAAGTGTCAGGGCACGACTTTAGTCGTGCCGAAAGCCGCCAATGAATAGGCGGGCTTTAGCCCCTGAGGTAAGGTTGGAATGCAAGAAGAAATTCAATAAAAAATGTAGCGCCGGTCTCCAGACCGGCTGTCGCGCGGGCGTCCCCGCCCGCGCATTTCACGAACAACCACGAATTCAAGCGCTCAAATCTTGGGTGCCCCAGGTCCCTTGCTTTTGGGCACCTGGGAGACGATGAACTTCGATGGGCAGCTTTTCGTCTTCCTGATGGTAGCTGGAAAACTCAATCACAAGGCAAGAAGCGTCAGGGCACGACTTCAGTCGTGCAGATACGCGCCCTCAAAAAAGAATCGGGCTTCAGCCCCTGCGGTATTCCCGGAGGGAGCAGGAGCCTTCAGGCTCCTGATTGCGGCCTCATCGGATAGCGGCGGCCTTCAGGCCCGGAGTTTTTCTTCCAAGGTTTGCAGAGAATTACCACCCGCTCCCGCATACTACCCAGGAGAAAGGAACGGCGATGGGCGGGATCGGCAACGAGCAAAAACCGGGCGCAGCGAGCTTCCAGAGCCCTATTTTTCGCCCTACCCCCCCCCCCCCAC
>Ga0224526_1000048_pt1 | contig 62691 bp, 48 predicted proteins | sample CBST25metaG_FD_179878 | JGI IMG/M metagenome (GOLD analysis project Ga0224526, IMG submission 179878) | Peat soil microbial communities from Stordalen Mire, Sweden - C.B.S.T-25 | ecosystem: Environmental > Terrestrial > Soil > Wetlands > Peat | place: Sweden: Norrbotten County, Stordalen Mire...
CCCTGAGGCCTGCATGACCCTATAAAAACTAACTAGAAACGCATTTCAAACCGATTTCAACCGCGCAGAAACGCAAATCACAAGAAAATCCGCTGCGAAATAGCGAATTTCAACAAGTTCCTAGATCTCAAAAAGATTTCGTTCACTCTGCGATTTCATTTTATGCGTGAACGGTTATTGGGGCACAGCATTTAGAAGAATAAGCCAGACAGAGTTATGCCTTGGTGATAAGTGACAATTGGAATCCCGGTCGCGTTGCCCCGGTAAAGTTGGGAACGCCCATTGGAATGAAGTTCTAAGTTGCCTCTGCAAAAGTGGTTTTCCCAAAACGGCTTTACACTTAAACTCGAATTCCCCAGAAAGCACTTCGCGCTTTAGTGTGTCTCTTTCACACATTTGGGCACTATTTTAACCTGTCGCAAGCTGTTGTACTAAGCAAAGACGAGGCCAAGCGGCCGAAAAGTATGCGCTGGCCGCTGTTGCGCAAAGGAAGCCACGTGCACAGTAAAGCTAGCAAGAAGCTCAGCGCCCTGCTCGCCAGCAAGCTGGACACGGCCAGGGCGTGGGAGTTGAAGGAGGCATTCCTGCACTTCTGGACGTAAAAGTCACATCTCTGGGCAGTTGGTCTTCTGGATGCCTGGTGCGACCACAACCTGCGCAGCCGCCTCGAGCCCATGCAGGAAGTTGCTCGTATGCTGCGCAATCATGATGAACTGCTGCTCAACTGCTTTCGCGCCAAAGGAGAGCTTTCCAGCGCTGCGGTCGAAGGCCTCAACAGCAAAATCCGTGTGGTGACGATCCTATGGATTTCGTACCTTTAAAACTATGGAAATGGCCCTCTATGACACACTTGGAAGATTGCCAGAACCTGGATCTGCCATAGATTCTACTGAAGAGGCTAAAAAGAACCCCGGAACCTGTACGGCTCCGGGGAGGAAAAGGGTCACAGTGAAAAATCTGCTACTGAACTTGCGGCGGGAGATTGCTTTCCAAATCCGCCAGCGAATAGGCTACTTTCTTGGTTAGATTTCCTTGCGCATCAAAGATCAACACGTAGGTGGTTTGCGAAGGAATACTGTCGTTATACTGCTTGGAAATTCCCGCTGAAATCACGATTTTGGCGTCTCCCGTTCCCGTCACCGCGCTCCCGTCCAAGCTCATCGAAATGGAGTGAGCGTTGCTCTGGTCTTCGTTGATAATCATGACCGCGAGTTGCTGCCCGTTGTTGCTGCTGGTGGCTAGCGCCAGAACTCCATTGGTGTTTTGACTCGAGGTGGCTGATAGGTAGCCAGGGTTCGTGCCGCTGAGCAGATATTTGGAGAGCATCTGCATGTGGTAGTAGGTGGAACGTGGAGTGGGACTGCTGGCTGGATCGCCGGTTAGGAAGCCGAGATCGCCTTCACTGCAGTTGCCTCCGCCTTCGTTGATGCTCCAGGGCAGCATGAATTGAGCGCTCTGTCCGGCAGCAGTAGTTTGAGCCATGCCCGAGCCATAAAGCGAAGCGAAATACTGGCCAGCGAGGAAGCCGCAAACGCCCAGGTTAGTCGCTCCGTTCGGAGTGGAATTGTCATAGTTGATATTGAATTCCGTGATGCCATAGGTCAGTGCGTGGGCGCCGGTACGGTTGTTCTGTGTGTTGGCGGTGTTGATGTCGGCAGCCAGCGACTTCATCAAGCCGTCTGTTTCGCCGTACAGTTCGTCATTCAGTACTTTTGCGAAGGTATAGGCGGTGGGCCCGTTCGGGTAGGTATGTACAGTAACTACGTCGATGTAGTAGCGGCCCTTGCTGTCGGTCCCGGTAATGTCGGCGCTTCCGCCCAGCAGGGGTTTGTACTTGGTATCGGAAAACCACGACAGCTCCGGCGCCAGGATGGTGATGCTCGGGTCCACATCGCGCATCGCCGGAGCGATCGCCTTGATGTAGGAAGCAGCGTACGCCGCAATCTGATCATCGGTATTGCTGTTGGAGTTGTCGGGCTCGTTGCCGATTGACCAGTACTGCACAGGCTTGGACAGGTTTCCGTTGTTTACGTTCGTGATGTTGACGCAGGTCACCATGGCGGCCGCGGCAGTGGCTAGGCTGGTCAGGTTGCCGCTATCGACAAGCCGCGAGACCTGCACGATCGGCTCCGCGCCAATACTGCGAATCTCTTGGATCTGCTGGATCAGGTCTCCCTGATTGGTGTCGCAGGCCAGGGGGCTGCTGTCTTGCTGCCCACCACCGATGCGCACCATCTTGACGCCGCTGTTTTGCACCACCGGCCACACTGCATTGGGAAGGTCGTACCAGTCATTGATGCCCATTAACAGCGAACTAACAGGGATTCCGGCGGTTATGCCAACAGAAAAGGCCACGGCATTCGAGGTCGATCCATCGACCGTAACCGTAACATTGACCGCTCCGTTGGCCAGTGATGGGACAGTGACGGTGATGGAAGTGTCGGACCACGCCGTGGTAGTTGCCGCCGTACTGCCGAAGTTCACCGTGCTGGAGCCTTGCGTAGCGCCAAAGTTGCTGCCGGTCAGTGTGACTGAGCTGCCTGACGGGCTGACATTCGGCGTGATGGCGAAAATGCCGAGAGATGGCGTCACGGAATACGCCGCCGCATTGGAGGCATAGCCGCCCACGGTGACGGTGATATTCACCGAGCCTGCCACAATCTCTGGCACCGCGACTGTGATCGAAGTGACAGACCATGCGGTGACGGTTGCCGTTGTGGCGCCGAAATTCACCGTACTTGTACCTTGCGTGGCGCCAAAGTTGCTGCCCGTCAAAGTGACCGAGCTGCCCGCCACGCCGGAGGTGGAACTCAGGGAGGTAAGGATGGGAGCAACGACAACGGTGAACGGCTCGCTATTGGAGGCATTCCCGCCCACGATGACGGTGACATTCACTGAGCCTGTGGCAAGGGTTGGCACTGTGGCGGTGATCGAAGTGGCGGACCATGCTGTAACAGTTGCCGTCGTGGTGCCGAAATTCACCGTACTTGTGCCTTGCGTGGCACCGAAGTTGCTGCCCGTCAGGGTGACCGAACTGCCGGCCGCGCCGGAGTTTGGACTCAGGGAAGTAAGGACGGGCACGGCGATGGCTGTGAATGGCTCGCTATTGGAGGCATTGCCGCCTACGGTGACAGTGACATTCACCGAGCCTGCGGCAAGAGCTGGCACTTTGGCGGTGATCGAAGTAGCGGACCATGCGGTAACGGTTGCCGCCGTGGCGCCGAAATTCACCGTACTTGTGCCTTGCGTGGCGCCAAAGTTGCTACCGGTCAAAGTGACCGAGTTGCCTGCTGCGCCGGAGGCGGGAGTGATTGCAGCGAGGCTAGGCGAGCTTGCTGTCCCACTATCGCCGTCGCAACCAGCAAACTGTATCGTTAGTAGAACTGCAAAAAACAAGAGGAATCCTGAAACTATTTTGCGCATGACCTGCCAATACTCCTTGTTCTTTCTCGTGTACCAACGATAATTTCGTTCGTACAAGGGATAAGTGACAAGGTAATGCGCTGTTACATTTTTATAATATGCAGATAATAAACGCCTTTCTGCCTAACTTATTATCATGTTACAAGCCAATGCAACCCCATTCAGGCCAATCTTCCAAGCGAAGGTTAATCGTATATTCGGTGTGGATGACGGGGATATGCTGCGGCCCGGGCTTACCGTCGATAGTTTCCGTTCCCAGCACCGCTTCCATTCCGTAATTAGATAGTGGCGGGAAAGCCCGCCAGCTTGCGAGAACTCTTCTATAGACTTCCGGTCGGAGAGCAGGTCGGCTACTGCCAGTGTACCTATGGCTCGACTGAGAGAGGTTATCTGGTCTTGTGGGTCATTCGGCATAGCAAAATTGGCGTGGTCTCAGGCACGAAGTAATGCACGATGCACAACCTTGAAGAAGCATCCTGTTGGCATTTTCGGACGAAATGCGCAAGGTATACCCCCCGGTGCAAACGCATCTAAAATTTCTGGCAAATGGAGCAGGTAGCCATTGTTCCATACAGCTTTGAGGCGTTTTCCGTGGACAACGCGCTTTGAAGCCTTGCATTGTTTGAGCAGATTGAAGGCGATGCGGTTGAGTAAGGGCACTGGCTGTTTACGCAGGTCAGTCGCCGTAGCGGACATCAAAGGGAACGGTGAGCTGTGAGCGGTCGCCGCTGATGGTGGTGGCGGCGATGGTGACATTGTAGCGTCCGGTAGGAGCGACGACGCGACCATTCTCGGCGAACGACGCGGTCGAAAGGGTAAGGGTGTCTTTCTGCGAAAGCGTATCGGAAAAGTTGAGGATCGAGGTGGCCAACGAGCAGGAAACTGCAGGATTGTTGGTCGAGCAAACCAGACGGACGCGACCGGAGTAGTCTGCGGCACGCAGTGAGACGGTGCTGGCGGCGGCCGTTCCTGCCTTTACGGTAAACGAATGGATGCTGATAGCGGGCGCATGTACGGGCGGAATGCGGTAGACGCGTACGTAGTCGATGAGCAGATCGGCTGGATTGGGCGTCGAAGCATTGGTATCGCCAGCCCAGTCACCGCCAACAGCGAGGCCCAACTGAAGACAAAACGGATGATCGAAGACCCAGGCGCCGTCCTCGGGAATGTCAGAGGCTTCGTGGACGAAGTAGACGTTGGCCGGGTCGTCTACGTAGAACTGCACCATGCCGGGGGACCAGATGATGCCGTAGGTATGGAAGGCTCCGTCGTCGACGCGGCCGCCGTTGGGTAAGCGGAAGTCGTGCCAGAGTCCATTGGAGCCGAAGTAGCGCGGCCCATGCAAGGCCGAGCGGATCATGGTCGGACCGAGGCCGTAGGAATTGCCTGTCAATGCCACGTTCTCGGCAATGTCAATCGAACCGGAAACCGGCCAGCGCACGGTGTCAACGTTCGAGCCAAAGATGATAAACGAAGGCCACAGCCCAGCCCCAACCGGCATCTTCATCCGAGCCTCGATACGGCCATATTGAAAGTTCTTGAGACCTTTCGTGTTGATGCGCACGATGGTCCAAACACCAGCCGACGTCTTTTGCGCACGCAGCACGAGATGGCCGCTGCCATCAAGGAAGGCGTTGGGATGATGCGGATCGCATTCAGAAGCACCGCCACCACGCGGCGAACAGTAGACGCGGTGATCGTGCAGGCTCAAGCTCTCAGGCTGTCCAAGATCGAAGGCCCACTTGGTTGCGTCGGGAAGCTGGCCGACGGCGCCGTCAAACTCGTCGGCCCAGGCGGGCGTGCCCCAGTTGAAGCCCTCGCCGACAACGTGTGGTGAGTTTTCATGGCTGCGTCCAATTAAGAAACCGGCGAGGAAGATGGCCGGGAGAGCCAGCACGGCAAGGGTGGGTTTCCACCATTTGGCCCAGTGGCCGGGCTCGCGCACGACGGCCTTCGCGACCGCCGGAAGCTCCAGAGAATCGGTGAGGTCAAGATCCTCGGGCAGATCAGCTGCAGAAGCGTGAACCTGCTCGTCGAGCACCAAAGCCGCCGCACTCGGCGCCGTTGAATGGACGAACTCGGGAACGTAGTGGCCGATGGGCAGGACAATGCGCACCGGCCGCGACTGGCCATCGGTGGAGTATATGGCGTCGAGTTTTTTGCGTAGCGTGCGCGCGGTAACGCGCACGATCGGATCGCTGTGGGAGTCGAAGTTGGAACACTTGCGGCCAAGCGCCTCAGTGGCGATGGTGTACTCGCGAATTTCACCGGCCGCGCCTTCGAAGTACTTGGCACAGATGAAGGAAAGGAAGCGAACCAGATTAGCGGAGCGGTTGATCTCCGGGTGCGCAAGAACCCATTCGAACTCGGCACGCTCCTCGGCATAATCTGGAGAAGCCGCCGTTGCGGCAAAGTGCCCGGCGTGTGCTTGGTTAAAAATGTACGGTTTCCCGCCTTCGCTCTCAAACAGCATTCTGAACCATCGACCAGTCGCAATCACGTCGCGGACAATAATCTGAAACCTGAACCGGTATTCATAAAGGATTCAGCAGAGATACTGGAGGTGCGCGCGCGAAAATTTTCTCTATCGCATGATAGCATCCGGCGCAATGGAGCCGACGGACGCGTGTCGAGGCCGCAAAGCCAGAAGATGGAAACGCTTGAATGTATAGGCGAAGTCAAGAATGCGTTACCGCTGGCCACTCTCCTTGGCCGCTTTGCCACGGCGATAGACGCGCACGTAATCGACCAGCATCTGAGACGGGAAGACGGTGTGTTCGTCCGGTGTGCCGGGCCAGGTGCCGCCCACGGCCAGATTGAGCAAGAGATAAAACGGGTGGTCGAAGGCCCAATGCTTGCCGGGAATCTTGTCCTCACTCCAAGTTTCATAAAGAATGTCGTCGATGTAAAAACGGATGACACCCGGTTCCCACTCAGCAGCGAAGCGGTGGAAGTCAGCTCCGATGTGAACGTTGCCGGGCAGGGTATAGCTCCCGGTCAGCGGTGTGCTGCCAGAGTAGCCGGGGCCATGCAAGGAACCGTGAACAGTGGCGGGCTCCGAGCCGATGTTTTCCATGATGTCCAACTCGCCGCAGCGGGGCCAGCCGATGCTCTCGGAATCGTTGCCCATCATCCAGAAGGCTGGCCAGAGTCCCTGGCCACCGTCGGGAATCTTGATGCGGGCTTCCATGCGCCCGTATTTCTGCTCGAAGTGGCTTTTGGTCTGGAGGCGGGCTGACGTGTAAGCGCGCGTGACGCCTTCGGGACCGATAAACGATTCTTTGCGTGCCGTGATCACAAGCATCCCATTTTCCAGGTGGACGTTCTCCGTGCGCGCGGTGTAGTACTGCAGTTCGCTGTTACCGAAACCGTGGCCGCCAGTGATGATGGTCCACTTGGCGGGGTCGGGGGCACTGCCGTTGGGACCGTCGAATTCGTCGGCCCAGGTGAGTACCCAGTCGCGTGCGGGTGCAACGCGCTGGGCTGCGGCAAAGCCAGGCACCGCCGACAAGCCGAGTACTACAGGCAGGCAGGCCGCAAACACTCGATTCCATTGAATGCGAAACATCCGATTCACTCCTTTTGTCAGCCGGCGGCATCGCGCCTGCAAGCCCGATTTTATACGGATCAGGGAGTTCAAGAGGCAACAGCTCCGTAAGGCGAAGGCTACAGCGTTTCGATTCTGCTTCTGACAGAAAACAGGATGTTATAGACCGAAACGAACCCCCTGAAGCTGGCGCGACCATCGGGAAACGACAACCCACAACATCTATGACGCGGGCATTACAGAAAACGCTCTGAAGCCTTAACCGGAAGGGCCGCAATGAGCCAGCCCTTCCACAAAAAAGCCAGCGCCGCTACTTGAGATTGATGGCGGCGTTAAGCGGCGTGTTCTCGGACGAGTCACCGACAGCGATGACGAATTTGCCCGGCTCCCAGTGCCAGCCGTTCTTCGCCGTATCCCAGTAAGAAAAGGCGCGTTCGTCGAGCAAGACGGCGACGTGCTTCTTCTCGCCGGGGGCAAGACGAACCTTCTGGAAACCCTTCAGCTCGATGCGCGGCCGCGCGACCTTGGCCGAGGGATCGCCGACGTAGACCTGCGCCACATCGGCGCTGGCCACCTGGCCGGTATTCGTTACGTCGAAGGAAACCTCGGCGGAAGCATGACCGCCGGAAACCATGGGCGTGACCTGAAGATTGGAGAAGGCGAAGCTCGTGTAAGTGAGACCGAAGCCGAAAGGAAAGAGCGGATGCTTGCCGGTGGTCACGAAAGAGCGATAGCCGACGAAGACTCCTTCGGCGTAGCGAACATGCGGCGTGGCTCCAGCGGCAACCTGCGGGGCATAGTAGTTGTCGTGGACCGGATTCTCTTCCCAACTGTGCGGGAAGGTAATGGGCAGACGTCCCTCGGGGGAGCGCGCGCCGGTCAGAATTTTGGCCAGAGCGGTGGCGCCTTCCTGTCCCGGATACCACTGATGCAAGAGAGCGGGAATGCGATCGATCCAGCGATGCGTGTCGACGTCGCCACCTGCGGTGAGCACGACGACCGTGCGTGGGTTGATTGCTTGTGCGGCCTCAACCAGTTCGTCTTGGCCCCAGGGCAACTGGTAGGTGCGATCATATCCCTCGCTCTCGGTGGAGCTGTCGAAGCCGACATCGACAAGGATGACGTCGGCCAACGCGGCCATGGCGCGAGCCTCCTTGGTCACCAGCTCTTCGACGGGACGAACAGCCAGACCTGCCTGCGGCCTGGAGCCGTTGGGTTGATAGTCCAGGCGCACGGTAACGGCGCGACCTGCCTTCAGAGGCAGTTCGACCCATTGTGGCTCGATGCCTTCACGGGGCTGTTGATCGATCTGGAGCTTCTCATCGACGTAGAACTTGTAGGAACCGCCGTTGCCGGCATTGGCCAGAAAGATGTACGTCGCGTCCTTGGCGGGTTGAATCTCCGCGGTGTAGCGAATGCCTTTTGGCTGCGGCAGAAGCGCCGGCTCTGGATTGAGCAGAGTGTCGACGTGATCAACGAAGCGCGTAACCACGGGCGCTCCTTTGAAGTCGGAGTTGTCGAACTGCTCGACGAGAACGTTGTGCCCCTTGGCGGCGGCGAGATTGGCGGCCGCAACCGGTGCGGGCAGCTTGAAGTCGGTCTTTGCGAGCATCTCGTCCATCTGCGGAACGCCGCGCGAGTGCAGCACCTTGGTTTTGCCGCGCAGGTAGTCGCTGACGCCAGTCAGCAGGCTGGAAGAGGCGTAGGGCGTAACTTGCGAACTGCCCGCTCCTCCGGTAACGGCCGGCCAGGCATCGGGTCCGAGAATGGCAATGGTCTTGATCTTGGCCACATCGAGCGGCAGAATGTTGTTCTGGTTTTTCAGGAGCACAATGCTCTCCAGCGCCTCGTCCAGGGCTACATCGCGATTGGCCTGGCTATAGGTTGGAATCGAGTAATCCTGCTGATCGCGATCGAGGAAGCCGAAGCGAATCGCGGTGCGGAAGAGGCGACGAATCTTGTCGTCAATGGTCGCCTCGGAGACCTTGCCGGCTTTGACGGCAGGCAACAGTGTCTGCGCGTTCATGAAGTTCGGATCGGGCATCTCGAGATCGAGCCCGCCGTTGGCCGCGGCCACGCCGTCGTAGGTAGACCACCAGTCAGACATCAGAATGCCGTCGAAACCCCACTCCTTTTTGAGAATGTCGTTGTTCAGGTGCGCGTTCTGTGTGGCGTGTTCGCCGTTGAGCAGGTTGTAGGAGTTCATGACTGCGCCGGTGTCGGCCTCGCGCACGGCGGCCTCGAAAGCAGGCAGATAAATCTCGCGCAGGGTACGCTCATCGATATTGGAACTGACGCCGTGCCGGTCGTACTCCTGATTGTTGCCGGCGAAATGTTTGACGGTGGCCATCACGCCGCGCTCCTGCAAGCCGCGGATGAAGCCGACCACCATGCGACCGGATAGATATGGATCTTCGCCGTAGTACTCGAAGTTACGCCCGCACATTGGCGCGCGATAGATGTTGACGCCGGGTCCAAGCAGTACATGCACGCCGCGCGAACGGGCATCGTCACCGATGGCCGAGCCGACCCGATGGGCCAGTTCGCTATCCCAAGTTGCGGCCATGGCAATCCCTGCGGTGTAGGCGGTCGTTGGCCCCCAGAAGCGTGCGCCGATCGGGCCGTCGGACATCTTCAGGCCGGAAAAGCCGACTGCGGGCTCGGAGCGCGCAAAGACGCTATCGACCCCGGCAAGCAGGCGAATCTTCTGTTCGAGCGTGAGCTTTTTGACCATTGCGTCCACTCGCTGCTCGATCGCCGGGGAATCGGCGACTGGAGCTTGAGCGGTAAGAACGGAGCCGACAAAGAGAACCGCGAAGGATGAGACCAGTACGGTCCACCGGAATGTATGCATTGATTCAATCTCCTTAAGAAACAGATTTTTCTTCTGGCCGCATGGCTACAAACATTTCTATGTGTCAGGCGGCGCGAATTGTGTAACGCGGGCTGAGCCCTTCCAGCGCAATGGTGAGCATCACGGCCGACATGCCGAGATCGGGCACGCCCAGAGGCGCACCGCTCTGCGAGTCGTAGTGCTCACTGATACCAACCTTGATGGCGTTTGCGAGCAGGCGATCCGCGAGCGGACCGGCAACCTCGCGATGGCCATAGCTGGCAAGACCTTCGAGAATCTGATAGACAGAGGAGGGCCAAACATCGCCGCGCCAGAAGCCATCGCTGCGATACTCGCTCGCCTTGGCATCGACTGAAGGCAGCGGAACGGGCGTTTTCCAGTGCGGGGTGGCAAACGCGTGAGCCATGCGCGCGGCCAGCACCTTATCGCCCACCGCTTCGGCCAGGCGGATGAGGCTCTGCTCGGAAAGCAGCAGATAGGCCGTATTGGCGGGAATATAAATGTTGCCGTACCAGGGACCATTCTTCGGGCCGGACTTGCGGCCGGGATGCGGCGTCAGTGCGAGTGTGTCCAAATCCACCTCGTTGTCGTAAGTCTCGTAGCGCGCATGTTGCAGCGAGCCATCGTAGACGCCGACGGTAACCAAGCCCACGCCATCCAAATCGCGCTCGCGCCAGTACCAGTCGTGAAAGGCTTCGAGCGATTTGAGCGCCGCGCGGACCAATTCGAGATCGTGATTGCGGCGCCAGACGCGTTCGATGCCCCAGGCGATCAGTGGAGCCGGCGAATAGGCGGGGAAGGTAAGCCAATCCTTGCCGGTGAATCCGGCGGGTCCTCTATCGGGCGCGATGAAGTTGGCGATCGTGCCCTGCGCGTACTCCGGCTTGGCTGCGCTCCAGCGCTGCTTGGAATCCCCGTAGTTCTGGTAGATACCGCGGATGAACTCTTTCTGGCCGGGCACAATGGCAAGCAGGTCGGTGAGGAAGGTGGTATCCCAAATCCACTGACCGACGTAAATGCCGCCGGGAATCAGCCACGGATGCTTGAGCGGCGGTTCGGCCGCCTGCATGCGGCCGAAGATGCAGCGCTCGTAAACATCGACTGTGAAACGCCAAAGGGCGGGATCGTCGGTGGCGAACAGTGGCTTGAGTAACTGCTCGATCCCGGCACGCGTGCGTTTGAACTGCTGGGCCATGACGCAATGCGGCAGCGCGGAGACCACCAGTGCGGCCCCCATGCCAGCGAGTGCAGTGCGGCGCGATGGATTGAATAGGATTGAATCCATCTAGTGAGCCTCGTGTAATGCGGCAGGGCACGGCGAATTGCCGCAGGAAACAGATGTAATGCCTTTGCCCTCGGTCACGGTGTAAAAACGGTCGACGGCCGGTGGCGTAACGGTTTCCTGCAAGCTGGAGGGCCAGCGAATCTCGATGCTGCGAATCGCAGTATCGCTGCCGAGACCGAAGTGCGCGCGCTTATCGCCGGATGATTGATAGCTGCCGGTGGTGGAAATGGTGGCCCATTGCGAGGTTTTGGCGCTGACAACGTGGATCTCCGCGCCGATGCCATCGCGATTGCTTTTCTGGCCGGTCAGTTGAATCGAAATCCAATGGCGGGGCACACTCGATTCGTTGTGCAGCAGATAGGCGCGTCCGTCGTTGGCCGTCATCACCACATCGACGCGTCCGTCGTTGTCGATGTCGCCGATGGCCAGTCCGCGCCCGGCGAAGGCTTCCTTCGCGATCGCTCCGAGGCAGGTGGAGGATTGCTCGAAGCTGTGGCCGTCGAAGCGGAGCAACATCGGCGGCTCAAGATAGTTCAACTGCGGGTTGTCCTTCTGAATATCGACGTTGACGTGACCGCGCGTAACAATCAAATCCTTTTCGTCGTTGTTCGCGGCATCGAAGGCGGCCAGTCCCCAGCCGGAGTGGATCATGGTCAAGCGGGTCAGGCCGGAGGATGGACTCGCGTAGTTGAAGCTGCCATCGCCGCGATTCAAATAGAGCGAGAAGGTCTGCTGCGCGAGGTTGTCAACGACGATGTCGGGCAAGCCGTCGTTGTTCATGTCGGTGAAGACCGTGCCCATGCCGGCAAAGTCGCGGCCGTTGTCGTCGGTAGCCACATTGGCGCTGACGCCGGTTTCCTCGAAGAGGCCGTTTCCCTTGTTGTGATAGAGAAACTCGTCCATGCCGTCGTTGGCGATGAAGAGGTCGATCTTGCCGTCGCGGTCGTAGTCGCCGATCGAGATGCCCAGCCCCTTGCCGGGCTTGCCCATGCCGGTCTTTGCGGCGACCTCGGTGAAGTGGCCATTACCGTCGTTGTGATAGACCAGCGGCGCGATGGCGGGAAAAATCTTCGGGTCGCAGTAGCTGCGCTTGCCGTCGGGCGTCGGGCAGTAGCGGTCGTCAAAGTTCCACTTGAAGTAGCGCAGCACAACTAGATCGAGGCGGCCGTCCTGATCGAGATCGACCCAGGCGGCGCTCGTTGACCAGTTTGTGTCGTTTGCAAGGCCAGCTTGCGCAGTCACGTCGGTGAAGGTGCCGTTGCCATTGTTGTGATAGAGATGACTGTGCGGGAAGCCGGCAACGAACAGATCTTCATAGCCGTCGTTGTCGTAGTCGCCCACGGCGACGCCCATCGCGTAGCCTTCGCCGGCGAGACCGGCCTTCTCCGTCACGTCTTCAAAGCTGCCGTCTGGTTTCTGATGGAAGAGGTGATTCCAGTCCTCGGGGCCGACTTTATGCGGCGCGGTCTTCTCGGGGTTGGGATCGGGAAAGGCCGCGCCATTGGCGAGGAAGATGTCCAGTCGGCCGTCGTTATCGAAGTCGAACAAAGCGACGCCGGAACCCATTACTTCGAGCGGGTAGCTCATCGAAGAGTGATGGGCGCGATGCTGAAAGTTGACGCCCAAAGCCTGTGCCTTTTCAACGAATTGTATGCCGGCCTGCGGATCGCACTCCTGTGCGGCCAGTACGGGCGCAAACTGAGCGACCAGCAGCACGGCCGAAGCCGTGGCGGCGCAGCGAAAGGGGAACGTCAACGAAGAAAGCGGAGTCATTGCGCGGCGCTCGCTTTCAGTTCGGAGTACCGCGCCTGTTCGGACGCGGCCTTGATTGTGTCGCCCAGCGAGCGGTAGATGCGGGCGAGCATCAGGCGCAGCCGCGCGTTTTTTGGATCGAGGCGAATGGCGGTTTCCAGTTCAGTAGCCGCTTCACTGCTGCGCTGCATCTTCGAGTAGGCAAGGCCAAGCAGTTCGTGCGCCTCGGAGGTCGCATGCGAAGATGCTGCGGCCTTGTGCAGCGGCTCAATCGCCTCGGCGGCGCGATCGTCGGCGAGAAGCACGCGCCCCGCGCCCAAGTAGGGAACCGGATCGAAATCGGCGGCATTGGCCTGCCACTCGATAGCGGTGCGATAGGCGGCCAGAGCCGCCTCTGGGTGAGCCAGCCGCTCGTTGGACAGCCCGATCATGGATTGCGAAGAAACGGTGCGTGGAGCAATCTCCAGCGCGTGGTTCAAAGCATCGATAGCGTCTTCGAATTTCTGCTGCGCAAAGCGGAGATGACCGAGGGCTTCCCAAGTGGCTGCGTCGCGATTGTCTTTTTCAAGCGAACGCAGAAGCCATTTTTCCGCTTCGGGAAGATCAGGAATCGCGGCGCAGTCGAGCGCAAAAATGCGCAGGTCTACGGCAGTCAAGTCGCCTTGTTCCGAGGCATGAAGATACTCTGCCATCGAAGCGAGCGGTTGATGCTGGCGATAGAAAATCAAGCCAAGCAGCGCATGCGCATCGGCGGAAGAGGGTTTGCGTTTTAGATAGGATTTTACGACCGGTTCTGCTTCGCACCAGCGCGGAGTATCGAGCAGCTTGCGCGCGCGCGCCAGATCATCGACTGCCGGCGCGACTTTGGATGTTGGGGAGGGCTGGGACAAAATCGCAGACGTCGAGAAACATAGCCCAATCGCGAGGCAAGAGGCCGCCAGGAGCTTGCAGTAACTCCGGTCACACCTCTTTATCGTGCACATCATCGAGCTCTCCGCGATTGGTCTTGAAGATACTGCGCCGTGGCGCCAATGAGCCGACGGGCAGCCGAAGAAGGGCTGCCCGCCGCTGGTTTATTAGTTAAGGTATGCTAGCGAACTACCACTCGAAGCGGGCTCCGAGCTGCCCCTGACGGGATCCGCTGACGCTGGTGACGTTGCCGAAGTGGGTTGCGCCGATGTTATAGTCACTCGGCCCGCCCCAATGGTGGCGGTTGAAGGCATCGAAGAACTCGGCCCGAAGAGTAACGCGGTAGCGGTCATCGCGGAAGGAGACCTTCTTCAGGAAGCTGAGATCCTCGTTGTACCAGGCCCAGCCTCTCCAATGTTCGTTGTAGGGTAGTTGGTTGCCAAGCGTGTTCAGGTAAGAACCGTTCCCGCTGGCGGTGTCATACAGATCGGTGAAGGACGAAGGGCTGACAAACTGGTTGCTTACATCGTCCAGATTCTTCAGATCCAGATGCTTGAAATGATTCTTCAGAGCTCCTGAAGTCTTGGAAACGTTGGCAAAGGTATTCACCCAGTTTGGGTAGCTTCCGAAGCTGGGCCGGACGGCGCTCATCGGTGTACCGCCGTGATAGTCGATCTGAGCGGCAACGTTCCAGCCGCTGACCAACTTCTTGACGGTGTAGTTGGAGCCAGCCAGCCAGCGGCGTCCTTCGCCGAAGGGCAGCGAGTAGGAGACATAGCCCTTGGCCTCGTGACGAACGTCATTGGGCGAGATCAGGCTCTTCATCTGGTCCCTGGCGTAGGGATCCTGGAAGGGATTGCTGCCGCCCCAGTTCTCGGCGAAGTTGCCGTTGGCGCGGTTGACGTTGCCGGCTTCACGCGAGAAGGTGTAGCTCAGGTCAGAGCTCAGACCTGCATTGGTGCGCCGCTTTACTTCGGTTACAAGCGCGTTGTAACGGCTGCTGCCGATCGCGGAATCGGTAAACAGAATGCCGTCGTACTGGCCGGTCTGTGGGAACGGGCGAAGTGCGTCGGTGGCCGAGTAGCCGCCGTAGCCGTTGGTCATCGAGGGAAGGAACGAATACCAGTCGACACCGGCGGCCGTGGCACTGGCCTGGCTGTTGATCCACTTGCTGGCGCAGGATGAAAAGGCCGTCGTCGTGCCGCAATTGCGCGCCAGCAGCGACTTGTAGCTGTCCCACGTGGGATAGTTGCGCGGATCATCGGAGCCGTCGTGCAAATGGCCACCGCGGTTGCCTATATAACTGATGTCGATGACGGTGTTCTTGGCTACCTCGTACTGCACGCCGAGGTTCCAGCTGTTGGTGTGGCCAAGGTCGAGTTTGTTGGGGTCGACCGAAACCGTGCACCAGGCGCAGATGATGTTGGCATTGGGATTGCGTGTGGGCTGGGTTGGATTGCCGGGATAAGTTCCCGAACTGCCATCCCACTGATAGATGGCATCAACCGGCTCGGCAGCCGCGGCCATGCTGTTCTGCCCGGTATAGCCGAAGGAAGCCTCACCGGCAAACGGCGCGCCACCCCACTGGTTGATACCTAGTGGAACGTAGAACAGACCCCAGGAACCGCGGACCACCAGATTTTTCCTGATCTGGTAACTGGCACCAACGTGCGGGGAGAACAGGTGCATGTCCTGGTTCTTCTCGAACGACTGGCTACCATTGGAGAGGAACTCGTAGGCGCCCTTCAAGCCGGTCCAGCTCGAGTTGGTGCCATCGACGTTGAAGTTGGCCCAGTGGCCGTTGATTTCCTTCCAGCGGGTGTTGAAGTCCCAGCGGATGCTGGCGTCGAGGGTCAGCCGGGAAGTGAGCTTGATGGTGTCTTCACCGTAAAAGTTCAAGCCCTTGCGGCGTCCGTGAAGATGTCCACCGACCTGCTTCGAGGCCCCGCCCACTTCGCCCAGTTCGAAGTTGGCAAAACCAAAGCCGGTATAGCCGGCAATAGCCGAATCATTCAGAGTCATTGTCTTGCCAGTGCTGGAGTTGAAAGTGTAGTTCAAGTAGCCGTCGGCCTGGGTCGAGTTGGCTCCGTAGGAGATGAACTCGCTGCCGAACTTGGCCACATGGCGGCCCTTGACCCAGGAAAGCTCGTCCTTGTAGTGCCCCTGGTAATACGGCAGATGATCGGACTTGTCGTTGCCGATTTGCGGTTCGCCGTAGTTTCCCTCACCCGCGAAGTTCATTATTGGAAAGTTCTTGGCGCCGCCGCCAGACGCGGCGGTGAAACCAAGGGCGCTATTGTCCACCGTTTGCGCGGCCACATCCCAGCGCAGCCAGTAGTTGTAAGCGGCCGAGGCAAAGTTGATCAGGTTGGCCGAGATCGTATGGTAGTCCTGCGCACGCACCTCCCAGCCGCGGGTTCCCTGTACGTAGTGCTGGCCGAAGGGGCCGCCACTGCTGGTGCCGTGCTGCCAGAGCGATCCATCGGTCTCGATTGGCGTTTCTTCATAGCGGTTGTAGGAAACGTTGACGTGATTCCGATCCGAAATGTTATGGTCGACCTTCAGGTCGAGGTGGTAGTTGTCGTTGATCGGATAGTTGCCAAAGGTGGCGAAGCCCCAGTAGTTGTCGATCAGGTTGTCGTTCTGTGGGGCATAATCCTCGGAGAACATCTTAAGAACCTTCTTCGACTCCGCGCTAATGTCTCCTGAAGGAATGATGTTACCGGGAAAGACCTTGCCGGGATCAAGCGGATTAAAAATGGAACCAAAGTAGATCGAATTGTTGGCCGCATCCTTATAGCCTGTATCGCAAGGCGCGGTACACGGGTTGCCCGTGAGTGGATTGGTGGTCACAGCATCAAGCAGTTGGCTGAAGTCGCCGGATATCATCTTCGCGGTCGGAACCGTGACTTGGTTGGCGCTGTAGGTCATGTTCAGCTTATGAAACTTCTCGTAGGAACCGAAGATGAAGGTGTGGTTCTTCCAGATCGGTCCGCCGGCGCTGAAGCCCCAGTCATGATAGCGATCGCGCGGACGCGCGTAGTTCTTCTTGTAGTCGGTGCACTGTGAACTGGTGTCGCCGGCTTTGCAGTCGGCAAGCCAATACTTGTTATCCCAGGTATTCGCGTTCATCCAGTCGTTGGCCACAAAACCGTAGGCGCTGCCGTGTATTGTGTTGGTGCCGGACTTCAACTCGAACATCAGTTCGCCGCCACCAGTCTGGGCCGCCGCCGCGCTGATGCCGCTGGTCTGCACCTCAAACTGATTGACGGCATCCATTCCGGGGCCGTTCACGATGCCCATCAGTGCACCATCAGAGCTGACGCCATCGACCGAGGTCGCCATCGAGGTAATCTGCGAACCGGCAACGCTGTTGTTGTAGCCGAGTTGGCTGCTATGCACCGTGCTGTAGGTAGGAACCACCGAGCGGGCAAAGTTACGAACGTCGCGGCCGCCGTCAGCGGTTAAGGGGAGTTCGGTGAGCACACCGCCAGTGACCGAGGTACTCACCGTGGCGTCCTGCGCGTTCAGCATCGAGGCATCAGCTGTAACGGTCACCGATTCCGACCGGTTGCCGATCTCGAGTTTGGCGTTGAGCGTGACATTTTGCGTCATGGATACCGTGACGCCGCCGCGCGTATAGCTCTTGAACCCGTCCTTTTCAAAGTTAAGCGAGTAGGTGCCAACTGGCAGGCTGAGAATGCGGTAGATACCGAGCTCAGTTGTTGTGGCACCGTTATAGTGAACCCCGGTCTGGGTCTCGATTACCGAGACGGATACTCCAGGAATCACCGCCCCCGTTGAGTCCGTGATAGTGCCTGTGATCGATCCGCGATCGACCTGCGCCCATGAAACGGCGGACGCACAGACAAATAACAAGAACACTTTCCAAATCGTGCGCATGTTGCCTCCTGATTTTAATTACATTGCAAGCGGTTCCGTTGGTTGCCGGACCCGACTGCTTCTGACGAAGCTCTGTTATGGCCTACGGAAAAGATTTCCGCCACTTGACACCGCTTTGCCCCCGTCCGCACATGCTCACAGCCAAGTACGTTCTGGTCTCCATCCTCCGTCCGAAGTACGGTCACCAGGGTCCGAGGAGCAGTGGCGGCCGTTTTCCGTGCAGAGATAGATAAGGCAGCGAAGCGATGTGGACATAAGCTTCGTTACACTGTGGCCTATTCAATAGGCCGACTGACACGACTGAAAACGTAAGCGCGCGATAAATTAACTCAGGCAGGAACCTACCCGACAAGTAAAACAGGTCAATACTCCCCAAACGGATTGGTGGAACAGCGCTGTATTTCGGAACAAGCGAACCGGAGATAGCCCGACTCCAAGCTGGGCCGGATTCCTACTTCTCAGCCTCAGACAAGTCGAGATGATCAGATTGCCAGCCGCTCTGCGAAAACGGCAGACCATGGGAATCGGTCGCGGCTATGGAAAGCGAGGATGTTTCTTAAAACGGCTCCATTGAGCGAAAATTAACGTAGTTTTACGCTAGAGGCGCTATTTTTGCCCCTAGATTAACGTGTAAATCGGGCACTTTTGCAGGAATTCAAGCGCTACGACCGCCAATATCCACTTTTATAGAGAATATGCAGGGCCTGCTATCCCCTGACCTTCGGCACTGTGCTGTCCTTTGTGTTTGACCTCAAAAAGGGCGAGGGAAACGGTCTGGTCGGCAAGGTCCTGATTGTTCTGCAAACACTGGGCACTGACTAGCCCTGACGCCGCCTGCGGTTTCAAGGAGCGAGGTTCAGTGCATAGAGAGAGCCACCACCTGCACCGCGAACTGGTTGGTCACCTTATCCAGGATGACGGCAAGCTGCCTATGTTGAGCGGATTCAACAACGAAGTGCAATGGATTGGTCAGAGCAACCATACTCCAGCATATCTATCATAAATTAAACGACTTATTGAGATACGGATGCACGAAATTGTGTCCAATAGACACCCTTTTGGAAGCCCGTTGGGAGTGACTTTCGATAGTTTGTTACAAGACTGAAGTAGTCAACCACCGATCAACCACAGCCCAACCCGCAAACCGAATGATCCGTATGTATTTTCAATGACTTACAGCAACCTGGCTGGCCCACATCGTCGCATAAGTCATTGAAAACAAAGAAAATGATCTCTTGAGACGGAAGATGTCGACACTCTTCGAAGCAGCGGCAGATTGGGAGTGCGATTCATAGCGAATTCCGCCCTAATCTCAGCCCATCTCCATGGCTTTTCTACCTCCTCACCGTGTTTAGTGGGGTGGGCATAGCAAATGGGCATGCTCTTGACAATCGACGGCCTTATGATCTGATAAAAGTTCCGCGAAGACCATTTGTAAAGAGGGGTGGACAAAAACGCTGAATTTGCTCCACGCATTACTGAATGAAAAGGGCTTACCTGCAATAAGAGAAGGTCTGCAAAACCTTTATGCGCCGGTTCGATCCCGGCCCGCGCCTCCAGCTTTTTCCTCATAAATACAGCATTTTCTTGCTTTTATCCCCATTCCAGCAGGTGTGTCTTTTTCGTTCTCGTTCGTGCTCAATCTGGCTGAAGAATATGGCAAATTCGTGCTCGAAGTCGGACAAAAATCGGACACAGAAAAGCTTGCATGAACGCTGCGCGAAATGCTTTGTGGCATCAGCATCAACACTTCCTGGATTCCTCCAGCCTCGGCAATGACGGCTTTCGCGTAAAGAGAACGCGTTCCCCTTCCTCTTCCACAATCTGCCATTGGAATCCCACCTGTGACACCCTGAAAACTGGCGACGGCGGCTGCGGGCAAAAACTATTTGACCGATGTTGCGACCGCTGAAACGCTGTTGCGCTTGGTGTAGTCCGTCCCAAGCCCGAAGGCAGAACCATTCAAACGCTGGCTGGCTAAGGGCCGGTCGACCGCTTTCCCACGCCCGAGGAACTTTGGGCGCTGACCTTTGCCGAACCGGACGCATGGCGCGAGCGCTTTGCCGAAATCCCCTTTGAAGACTGCTCCAGCTCCTGGGAAGTGCGCTAGTACCAGGACATCGCCATTCAACGCGTGCTGGAAGCTGTGGGCCAAGGCCGGCCGCGCATCCTGCTGACGCTGGCAACCGGGACCGGCAAGACGGCTATCGCCTTTCAGATTGCGTGGAAACTTTTCCAGGCTCGCTGGAACCTTTCGCACCAGCCGACGCGCCGCCCGCGCATTCTGTTTCTGGCCGATCGCAACATTCTGGCCGATCAGGCATTCAATGCCTTCTCCTCTTTCGCCGAAGACGCGCGCATTCGTATTGCACCGGATTCGATTCGCAAGGCGGGCAAGGTGCCCACCAACGCCAGCATCTTCTTCACCATCTTCCAGACCTTCATGACCGGAACCGGACCGGACGGTGAGCCCGCGCCCTACTTCGGCCAGTACCCGCCGGACTTTTTCGACTTGGTGATCATCGACGAGTGCCATCGCGGCGGCGCAAACGACGAATCGAACTGGCGCGATATTCTGAACTACTTCGCGCCGGCGGTTCAGCTCGGCCTGACGGCCACGCCCAAGCGCCGCGACAACGTGGACACCTACGCCTACTTCGGCGAGCTGAAGCACGCTGGAACGCATACGGCTTGTCTCATGGAGTTGACTAATGGCCTACTTAGCCGGTTGTGAGAGTGGCATACCTTTCGTCCTGGCGTAAAAGACGATAAAGATCGCGGGCTGATCGCCTACAATACCCCGATGCGCGGTATTGACCGTCTCCGGCATCACTTCTCCTGCTGTAAAGTGCTTCTTATTGCCCTCTTTGTCCTCAACGGTGATCTCACCGGAGAGAATGTAGGCAAAGCTCGGCATGGGATGCGAGTGCCAGGTCAATTCCTTATGCGCCGGAATTGTGATTATCGCCACTACTGGTTCCGCCACGCCTTCTGAGTAGACTCCGTAAGCGACGCCATTCCACGAGGCGTCCGCACGCATCAATTCCTGCACTTCAATACCGCTGTTAGCCTGTCGATCCGTGTTCACAACTCCTCCAATCTCCACGAGAACGTCCGATGCCTTCGCGGACTGCCTGATGTACTCGGCATCGTAAGGCAAGATGAATCCGGCTTTCAAAACCTCCTGCGTCGCCTTATCCACCTCGCGCACATATCCGGCGTGACCGTGGTAACGTGCTTTGAGTTCCGCAGGGCTGTATTCGTGATGAAAACCAGAGAGCATGCATGTTCCCGGTCCTGAGTTGAATCCAGAATTCTTCCCAGTAGGTGCTACAAGTTGAGGCAAGCGTATGCCGCCCAGCAATTCTCCATCCGTATCGCGCTTGAGAGTGCCGTCCGGGCTGCGCTCGAATGATGGTGCGGCGGGAGCGGCCGTATCGTCATCGATCCAATGGGTCAGATGCTCATATGCGGAATTGAGAACCAGCTCGGTTGGCACCCTGCTCCAGAGCGGCGTCTGCTTGCAGCCCGCAGTTGCCTGCGTAAGAGAGACAGGCTTACCATCAGGCGACTTCAGGAAGCCGTCTCGCAGGGTCTCGACATCGACGTAGCTATCCATTTCCGGAAAGCTCACATGCGATGTGCCAGCTACAGGCCAACGACGCAGAAAAGGGCCATCGACCGCGACGCTGATGACGGGGAAAGTAGCTCCAAACTCTGTCCCTACACTGATGGCCGGAACCTTTGTGTCGCCGCGCAGACTCCCGGCGGCGTCATAGTACAGGAATCCTTGATAGAGGTTGTGAAGGGGCTGGATCGAGTTGTAGTAGGTCGTGAGACGCAGAGCTGATTGTGATTCGCCGGCGGCGATCAGGCGTTTGATCGCAAATCCTGCCAACGGGTCAGCCGGTCCCTTATGTCCCAAGAGGGCTGCGCCAACCTGCCCGAAGATGTCCCACGAGAGCACATCGCCGCGGTCGTCGAGAGTACCACCCTGCGGATCGTCGTTCGACGCCTCGGCGCTCAATGTGCTGTATCGAGCTGGATTCCATATGTTCAATTGTTTGACGCCAACACGCTGGGCGGAGACGCCCACCCACACATATCCTTTTCGCATAAGGTAGTCATGTGATCCTCCCCAGCAGAAATCAATGTCCTGTCCGGCCGATACGTTGTACCACTCAACCACCACGATTCCGTTGAAGCGCTTTGGATCCGACGGCCTCCGAACCACGATCCTCGTTTTGTATGGATGATTGCTGTCAACAATCGTTGCAGTATCCAATGGGTTCTTGATTCGATACCGATTTGCCGTGCCGCTGGCGTAATACTCCTGCTCTTCATAGCCGTGCTTTGCCAGGTCAACAACCGATGCATCTAGCAGCTGAGTACGCGGAACAACGACTTTTTGAATCTCTGCCGGAGATACAGATTTGGATGCAAACAGGGGAGCCGACGTCAGGCTGGCAAACGCTAAGACGGTTGCTGCAACCGCTACGGGCGCGAAGTACGAAATCCTCTTCATCGTGATGCCTCTTCTTATTAATCCATTCCCTCGTTACGCTTTGACTTCATGAACAACCCCGCACCGACCTTGGCTGCCTCAGACCACCTTTTGACGACGCGCGGGCCCTTTCTATGAATATTCGTCAAAAGACTTCCGCGCGACGTCAGGATGCACTCAGCTTAGAGCCAGCTTGGTTTGGCCTCTGCCGGCACGCCATCGGTTTCCGTAAAGCCCTTCAGACTGTCTGTCTGAGTCTGAATGCAGACGTAGCTCAGAGAGGAGTCGGCGTCGGCCTTCACGCAACGCGCGGCCGCCGAATCGAGCCGCAGAACATCGCCTTCTGCCACGGTAAACTCCTCGCCATCAATGTAGAACTGCCCTTTGCCCTTGAGAATGATGTACAACTCTTCGTTCTGCTTGTGTGTATGCACAAACGGAACGCTCACACCCGCGGGCAGGTTATTGACTGATACCTCGGAGCCAGTCAGCCCGAGTTCATTGTGCAGCGTCACGCGCCCAATCTTGCTGATTTCTCCGATGGACGATACCTTGTAGTTCTTTCCAGTTTTCACCATATTGTTCTCCTTGGATTCAACTTCTCGCTATCGAAAAATCCCCGCAATTGGAATGTCTATCCAAATGCGCAGTCCTTTCGGTTTGCGAAATATGTTGTTTCGTTCTTTTGACGAAGGGCGGGAGAAGAGTGTGAAATTCTTAGCAAGGATCGGCGAATTCACACTGTCTTCTGGCGTATCGTCCAATCAGCAGATGGGCAGCACGACTTTGACTGCCGGCATAGGACGAGGGACATAGACTGTCACCGTCGTGACGTTCTATGCGGGCTCAACGGGTACATTCCTGTCAGAACATCAGGAAGTCTGAGTGGTCTACAGAGGAATGACAGCAAAGGGGGCTTAAGTATGACATTGAGTGACGTTATGAGTAAGATGTTGCCGCCGCTTGGGAACGATGGTCAGGACGCTGGGAATCCTCCCACCATGCCGTTTTGGGACATGAGAATTGCACCCGACGGACGTTCAACCATCGAACAGCGGTGGCTGGACGCATTTTCACTGAGAAACGTCAGCGGCGATGCGACAGCAATTTGGATGCGTGAGTTTCCCGGAGCCGTAAAGGCGGTTTGGTTCAATATCCTGCCCGTGGGCTGGGTTGGTGAATGGCACCCCAGCCCTGCACCACAATGGGTTGTACCGATCTCAGGACGCTGGTTCATCGAAACGCAGAGCGGTATTCGAGTTGAGATGGGTCCGGGGGACATTCACTGGGGAGCCGACATCGCAGGAGGCGCTGTGCATGGCCAGATTGGGCATCGCTCAGGTCAGCTAGGTGAAGTGCCCTGTGTCCAGCTCATGGTGCAGTTCGATAGTGCCGCCGATCGGAGTGTCGCTGTCTTCTGAAAGCAGAAGGTAGCGGATTCGATAAGGCAACTGAGATGAGTTGCATCCTCGATTCTGGTCGTTCCTTGGCAGCGATAAATCGTATGGGTTCACTGGATGGGGCGATTCAGAGTCGTGTGAAGTATGACTTCACACTTGGCCAAGCAGGCTCGTCTAATGATCAAGCGGCTTCCGTGTCGCAAACACACCGTAGCTGCCAAACAGCAAGGAGAAGTCAAATGCAGAATGAGATCTATTCCATCTACCACGTAACCGTGGAGCCGGACCACTTTGCCGAGTTCCAGTCGCTGGTATCAAAGATCGTCTCCGCTACAAGCAAGGAGCCGGATACTCTGACGTATGAGTACGTTGTGAATGCCGATCACACTTCCGTCCACATCATTGAACGCTATCGCACACCTGGCCTGTTGCCGCATGTAGAGAAAACATTCGCACCGTTCGCGGAGGAGTTCTTGTCTCTGGCGAAGATCGATAAGCTGTTCGTCTATGGCGAAACAACTCCGGAGATTCGTGCCAAGCTCGATGGATTTGGCGCGATCTATCTGACACCATTTGACGGTCTGAATCGATGAAAGCGACACAGTATCCTGCAGGCACAAAGTAGGGCGTGGGATGGCATGAGGAAGAATCATTGCGCGACATCTGGAATCCGTGGCATGGATGCAAACGAGTGAGCGAGGGATGCAGGAATTGCTACATGTATTTTCTGGACGCTCGGCGTGATCAGGACGGTTCAAGGATTTACCGTACGCAGAAAGGGTTCGACTATCCGATACACAAAGACCGCAAAGGGGCATACAAGGTCAAGAGTGGAGAAATGATTCGTGTCTGCCTTTCCTCGGATTTCTTTCTGCAAGAGGCCGATCCGTGGCGCGAAGAAGCCTGGACCATCATGAAGATGCGTCCCGATGTAAAATTCTTTCTTCTCACCAAGCGTCCTGAGCGCATTGAAGCCTGTCTGCCTCATGATTGGCAGAGTGGATGGGAGAACATCTTCCTGAATGTGTCCTGCGAAAATCAACGCCGCGCTGCGGAGCGCATTCCGATTCTGCTTTCTCTGCCGTTTAAGCACAAGGGCGTCATGACGGCACCGCTGCTGGGTGAGATCGATCTTGATCCGTATCTCTCGACCGGTCAGATTGAACAGGTGATCGCAGGCGGCGAAAACTACGGAGGTGCTCGTCCATGCCACTTCGAATGGATAAAGACACTTCGCGCCTCATGTCAAAGCCATGACGTTTCATTCTGTTTTATCGAGACAGGAACCCACTTCGTGAAGGACGGCAAGAGCTATCATCTGTTGAGTAAACGCCTGCAGAGTGAAATGGCGTATAAATCCGGCATGAGTTGGACGGGAAAGCCTGTGATTTTTCATCTAACCGATGGGCTCGGGCTTAGGTTGGAAAAGAAGGAACTGTATTCACCGGCATTTCTGCAGCAGTGTCAAAAATGTGGATCCAGACCAATTTGCAATGGCGCGAGCAGTCGGGGAAAGTGCGAATAGATTGTGGGAACCCGCGGTGTGAAGCAACTTGCCTGCTGCAATCTGATTGCACAGAAGGCAACAGAATCCATCAAACTGTGTGGCAATGGAATGCGGAGGAGTCAGAGATGCCTGAAACGATTGAGCAAATGACGCAGCAGGCAATTGCCGGAGATAAGGATGCACTTGAACGCCTCGTGACCTCACTGCAGGGAGATCTTTATGGACTCTCCTTGCGGATGCTGGGGAATCGGGAGGATGCGGAAGATGCAACCCAAGAGATCCTCATTCGCATTGTTACCCGGCTTTCGCAGTTTGATTTCCGCAGCAAACTCAAGACCTGGGCCTACCGCATCGCAGTCAACTACATCCTCGACGTGAGGAAGAGTGCAGCGGAACGCTTGCACAGAACCTTCGAGCAACTAGCGGAAGACATTGTGGGGGGACTGCAAGAGACATCCCTGCCCGAAACAGAACAATCGTTCCTGGTCGAAGAGGTTAAGATCGGATGCAGCATGGGCATGTTGCAGTGCCTGGACCGCGAGCACCGGCTGGCATACATTCTTGGCGAGATCATGGAGATGCAAGGACCTGAGGCTGCGGAGATTCAGGAGATCTCTCCAGAGTTGTTTCGGAAACGCCTACAACTGGCACGAACAACAATGCTGCGCTTCATGAAAAGCTACTGCGGATTAGCCTCGGACGAGGCGCCATGCCGTTGCAACCGGCAGATTCCGGCAACCCAGCAAGCAGTCATAATCAGCGGGGAAAACTGCAAGTACGCAACGACTCCAGTGTCGTTCGAGCAAAGCCGGGCGATGGTGCGGCAGGTGGAAGAGGCACGGTGGGCTCTGCAGGTGCATCGCACCAACAACCCGCTCCCCGCTTCCATCGATTTTGCCCGGCAATTGCTTCAGACCCTGGACATTCATGCGATGCTAGGTCCATCTGCCTAATGCCAACCAAGGCGGGTCCACCTAATCGTATCGGAAGCGGTCGCCGTAGTTCTTAATATTGCGGCGTGATCCGGTCTCGGTCTCTGGCAATAGAGGGGTAATCAGAGACGTCAGGGCTTGTGTGCTGGCTTGTTGGGGCTGGTACATACCGATGCTTCGCCGTCATGATCTTTCCGGTCTCCCGAAAATAGAGAGCATGAGCGAGCTTCTGTCCGGCTACCATGATCGCTTCCTTGAGTGCCGACAGCTTACGCGATGGAGGCTGCTTACTCCGTGCCCATCAAGCGGCTCCATTGATGCGCGCGGAATCTGGCTTCCCACAGTGGAAGCATTGAGAGCTCTCGCTACCTGAATCAAGTGTTGCTCGACCCCCTGCAACGCCTGCCGCGGATGCCCTAGCTTACACTCAAACTGTATGCTCAACCGCGGCTATGCCTACACCACGATCATCAGCAGAAAATACCATGGACAAACCCTGCTCTCCCACTTGGCAAGCCTTTACCCCCACTCAACCTCACAAGCCTGGCAACAAAATCTGGACAACGGCGAAGTCACGCTCAACGGCGTCATCGCCACCGGAAGCGAATCGGTCACTTCAGGCCAAACCCTTGTCTGGAACCGTCCACCCTGGATCGAACCAGATGCCCCTCAGCACTTCGAAGTCGTGTTTGATGACCCCTATCTGTTGGCAGTCAACAAACCCAGCGGACTGCCCACCCTCCCCGGCGCCGGCTTCTTGGAAAACACCCTCTTGCGTCTGGTGCAAAAACAAACTCCGAACGCAAACCCTGTCCACCGGTTGGGGCGAGGCACCAGCGGCATCGTCCTGTTCGCCAAAACACCGCAGGCAGCTTCTAATTTATGCGCAAACTGGAACACGCCAAAAATTCAAAAGATCTACCGGGCTCTGGCTCAAAACGTTGCTCAGCACGACGCCTATGAAATCCTCACGCCCATCGGCCTCGTACCGCACCCGCGTCTCGGTTTTGTGTGGGCCGCCAGCCCAGGTGGCAAACCGTCAAAGTCATTGGCGAAGGTAATCGCACGCAGCACAAGCACCACAACCTTTGAGGTAACCCTCTATTCGGGCCGCCCTCATCAAATCAGAATTCATCTGGCATCCATCGGCTATCCCTTGGTTGGCGATCCTCTGTACGGCGCAACCGGTCAGCCTCTTGAAAATCTTTCCGGCCTCCCCGGCGATGGAGGATATTTCCTGCACGCCCAATTTCTGAAATTCCAGCACCCCATCACCGGAGAACAAATCAATCTTGAGGCAGCTTTGCCCTCCGGATTCAGCTTGCATCAGTAGGTTCACGACGGAATCAAATCTGGATGGCCCTTGAAACCTGCGCGATCACGACCTTTCGAATCATAAGGAAACGAGTTGATTTTCACTCCGGTCAGGGGGGTTAAAGGAACCAGCGGAGAAGAGAATCGGTGATAGCTTGCCTCGTGTTGCAAACAGCCCATGGAAACAGGCGGCCTGATGTACGCTCTTCCTCTCCTCTGTTGGAAATGTTTTGCAGCGCTGGATCGAGAAAGATCGAGGCAACAGAAATATTGTTTTCATCTTACAGAAATATAGAGTCAATACTATTGTGCTAAGCACATGATGAATGTATTGCTCATCGAAGACGATAAGCGTATTGCGTCCCTTGTCGAGCGCGGGCTCAAGGAGGATGGGCATTGCGTGTCGATTTCGTACAACGGAATTGAAGGCGTCGACAGGATGCTCGAACAGAAATTCGATGTTGCACTGCTCGACATCCTTCTTCCCGGCATGACAGGACTCGCGGTTTTGGAAGAGGTAAGATCACGCCGCTGCACTACGCCGATTCTCATGCTGACGGCCGTCGATTCCGTGCCCAAGGTTCTGGAAGCCTTCGATTTGGGTGCCGATGACTATCTAGTCAAGCCATTTCTGCTCGAGATCCTTCTGGCGCGCGTAAAGGCGATTACGCGCAGAGCCAAGAGCGCTGCGCCATCCATTCTGCATGCCGGGGGAATTTCACTCGACTGCTCGCGGCGCGTCGCGGTGCGCGACGGAGAGAGCGTCGATCTGACGCGCAAGCAGGTCACTCTGCTGGAAGTGCTCATGCGCCGTAGCGGACTAGTTACCTCGCGCGAGGAACTGATCGAGGCTGGCTGGGGAACAGTGGAGAAGGTGAAAGACAATACGCTTGATGTTTATATTCATAGCTTGCGCAATAAGTTGAAGGATTACTCAGAAAGCCAGCCGTTGATTCGCACCGTTCACGGCACGGGCTATGTTTTTGCCAACGAATAACATGCATACACTTCCAATCCGCGCCAAATTGACACTCTGGTACTTGCTGGCAACTTTCGCAGGCATGGTGCTGTTCGGAATTATTTCGTATGGCGTTTTGCACTACGTTCTACTCCAGGAAAAGAAAACTCACCTGCTTGGCCGCGAGCAGCGGCTCATGCGGCTGCTTGAAGACAGCCACACTCCGCAGGTTGCTGCACCGCTGGATGAGCAGTTGAATCAATATGCGCTAGTAACTCACGAAGGCAATATGTTCCAACTGCGCAAACTGGATGGTACTCTTCTATTTCCGGCTGAGGCAAAGGATGTTGGTTGGGCTTTTGCGGCTCCTGACGGTTGTCGCGAACGGCGCTTTCAGGTTATGCAATTTGGCGGCGCTCCCGCCATGGTCATGTGTCATGAAATAGCACTGAATGATCGATATGTGGAATTGTTTTTGGGCGGTTCACTGGGAGAAGAGTATGACATTCTGCGAATCTATCGAAACGTGCTTCTCTTTCTGCTTCCAGTGCTTCTTATCCTCTCTTCATTCTGCGGCTATTTTCTGAGCCGGCGTGCGATGGGACCGGTTGACCGGCTTACCACGGCGGCTCTCAGCATTGGGATAGGCGATCTTTCGGCGAGGGTTCCCGCACCCGCAACCAAAGACGAAGTGCAGCGCCTTGCCGATGCCTGGAATCAGTTGCTGGGCCGTTTGGAAGCCGCTGTCTCCCGGTTAAGCCAGTTCTCAGCGGATGTCTCACACGACCTTCGCACTTCGATTACCATCATCCTTGCAACCGCGCAGTTGGCTCTGAATCGCAGCCGCTCCGCGGAGGAGTATCGCGATGCGCTCAATCGCATTGTGACGGAATGCTGCATGGCGGCCACTCTGCTCGATGCCCTTCTGTCTCTTGTGCAAAGCAAAAACTTCATCCATGAGGCAACTTTCCAGAGAATCGACCTTCGCGAACTGGTTCTCAGCGGATGTCGCCGCGTGGAAGATCTGGCGGAAACCAAAGGTATCCTGCTCGACTGGGAGTTGCCAGCAGACCCGGTTTTTATCCAAGGAGATGAACTGCTTATCAGCAGACTGCTTGGCATTCTTCTGGATAACGCCATCAAGTACACGCCGGAGTGCGGCGAGATTCATGCCGAGGTGATCGCTGGTAACAATGAGGCGGAAATCGTTGTCCGTGACACTGGAGCCGGTATCTCAGCGGAAGCGCAGAAAAAGATTTTTGAACGCTTTTATCAAGCAGATTTGCGCGAAAGAAAAACACAAGTGGGCTGTGGCCTGGGGCTTTCGATTGCGCGCTGGATTGCAGATGCGCATCGCGCCAGAATTACATTGACCAGCGCTCCGAACCGTGGATCGTCCTTCAAAATATCTTTTCCTCAATCACGCGAAGAACACGCGACACAGCCGCTGCAGACGGTTGCTTGAATCAAATCCAGGCTGTTCCGCTGCACGCCTACGGCAGTGGATCGGGCTCATAAATCAGACGCTGTTGATCCAGATGCCCGGCCGCATCAAAATGCAGCAAGATTACCCAGTCGTAAACCGAATCCGGCCATACGCCGTTGGGCAACAAGTGGCTTGGGTCCGCACCCAGAGCTTTTAGCAGAACGGCAATCTTCTTGTGCCGCCAGGCAATCAGCACATGATCTCCATGGGCTTGCTCGGCCAGCGCCCGTGCAAGCGCATCAGAATCAGCAGTCGAAAAATGTGTGTTCAGCGGGATTTTCGTTGCCCGGCTCAAGGGCTCAAGCGTGAGCCGCGGTCTCATGCTATCCGGCTCGTCAGACCCGGCATAAAGTGCATTGACTGAAAAGGCTTTTCCATCGGTGACGAAAGGGTGAAAGTAACGAGCATACTTTTCGGCGCGCGCAAATCCATCCGGCGTCAGGCTGGCGCCGATAGGGGGCTTTTCCGCGTGACGGATTACAAGCACGGTAGAGTTAGCAAGATAGTTACGCGCCGGCTGCGCCTGGAGAAACGCAATGGAGCACAGGATGGCGATCAAGGTGCCGACAGTACGCAAGGCGATGCGCCGGCTGATGGTCTTGTATGGAAGATTCATAGCTGACTTATAGCGTGGCATACGCGATGAATCAAAACAAGGCATTCTGTGAAGTTATTCAAGAAAGCTTCTTTTGAATAAAGATGACGCGATGCGGATGACTGAAATCTGAAATCAACCTGAAGAGAATCTGAAGTGAAATTCAGAACGCGACCTGCTTCTCTTTGCCTTTGCCTGTATGAGCGATTCACTGAACGTAGAAAACTGTCTTCACGCAACTCTTACAAAACAATGGTACTCGATTGCCGTCATCTGCTGCGCGCGCGAACAATTGAGATGCCTGCTGCGCGGAGTGCGTTTCTATGACTTTCTATCAGAATGCCTTGTAATCAGATATTCATGTCAGGCCGCTATGTTTCGTAGCAGACAGTACAAACGATTGTTATGAGGGGCAGGCGCCGATACGCAACGGAGCGAGGCGCAACCGATTCCAAGAGCCTCTCTTGCGCGTGTCGGGCCTTGTACTGATTGCCAGGAGACGAATATCCATGAAGAAAAACAAGATCTTATGGCGCATTGTCATCGCGCTTGTGTGCTTGATCGCCCTCGGGGCATCGAACACGATGTTGCAGGCACAGGAAAGCGCAACCGGATCGATCCAAGGAACCGTTACGGATCAGAGTGGGCAGGCCGTTCAGGGCGCCTCGATTGCCGTAGTCAGCTCTTTGCAGGAACCGTATACGGCTGTCACCAATGCGGGAGGCAAGTTCACGATATCCGGCTTGTATCCGGGTCCGTATTCTCTACAGGCCTCGGCGTCCGGCTTCGCGGTCAAGGAGCGGCAGGGAATCAAGGTTACCGTGGATAAGACGACTGTCATTTCGCTCTCGCTCTCGCTGGCCTCCGTCTCAGAGGAAGTGTCGGTGGAAGCCGATGCTGATACCTCGCTCGCCGCACGGCTTGCGCCGGTAAAGTCCGTGCTTGACGCCGGTTCGGCCCGCACCGAGATCACCAGTAACTATGTCAGTGAGTACACCTCGCCGGTGACCGACTTTGCGGACATTATCCAGGCTGCGCCTGGCACCGTCAGCTACACCACCAACGGTATCGGCAATGGCCAGGCCAAGATCTTCTTCCGCGGCTTCGTCGACGACGACTACACCATGACCTGGGACGGCGTTCCCTTCAACGACTCCAACGACCCCAGCCACCACTCCTGGGCTTACATTCCTGCCGCTGGTATCGGTTATGTGGACTTCGATCGCAGCCCCGGCACCGCGTCGGATATCGGCCCTTCCAACTTCGGCGGCTCGATCCACTTTTTCTCGCCCCGCTTGAGCGATCAGCCCCACATCAGGATTCAGGGCACCTACGGATCCTGGAATACCTACCAGATCCTGGGCGACATCAACTCTGGCGCCTTCTTGAAAGGCAAGGCCCACTTCTGGCTCAATAGCGATTACCAAAGCTCGGACGGTTACCAGACCAACTCGCCCAAGCAGGACGTCGCCGCTACCGCCAAGTTCGTCTATAAGTTCAGCGACCGCACCGACCTCACGGTGGTTGGCTCCAATATCATTCTCGACGCGTATAACAACAACGATCCTACCCGCCGCCAGCTTTTCCACCACGGCGACAACTACCTCTACGACGCCAACAGACTCAACGCCGATGGCACCTATAACGCAAATTTCTGGGGCTTCTCGACCTACCACGTGCCTAGCTTCTTTGACATCATCACCTTTAACCACGACTTTGGCAAAGGATGGAAGTTGGACAGCAAATCCTATACCTACGGCTACTCCAACCATCAGCACTATCAGAACACCACCGACAACGATCAGATTACCGACTCACTCCTGACCAAGAAAATCGAAGAAGCTGTCGGCGGCGATGACCAGCCCGCTGGGGCCAATTACGATAAGAAGCCGACCGGCGTTGATAAGCTCAACCAGTATGCTCGCGGTGGCGAGATCGCTGCCCTCAGCTATGCCACCAAGTGGGGCGTCTTGCGCGTCGGCAACTGGTTCGAGTACACCAACACTCTCCGCTACCAGGTCTACACTGACCCGATCACGTGGGTTGATTCTCGATATATCTCTAACATCAAGTTCCACGAGCACTTCTACACGTACGCAGTTCAGCCCTATGCCGAGTTCCAGTTGGTTTCCATTCCTCACTGGACCATCACCGCTGGCGTCAAAGACGCCCACTATCAGATGGACCTGACGCAGTGGGCGGACGGCAAGACGGTCGGAGCGCTTGGTTGCCCCGCGGGTTCTACGCCCGTATCCTGCACGAACAGCGTCAAGCACTCCCAGGATTACAACTCCATCCTCCCCTCGTTTGAAGCCAACTACCGCATCAACAAGAACTGGTCGGCCTATGGTCAGTATGGCCGCGGCAGCATTGCTCCGTTCAGCAGCGTCTTCGATACCACCGGTGCTCAGGTTGCCGTCACCCCGCCGCCTACCATCGCCAATACCTATCAGGGCGGCACCGTGGTTAAGCTGAACCGCCTGGCCTTCGATGCGGATGCTTATCACATCCACTTTACCAACACTTACTCGACCTACACCCCATCCAGCGGCGCCAACCAGGGCTTCACTTACTACTACGCCAACCCCGACTCGAACACCAACGGTTTCGAAGCAGAAGGCAACTACGCTTTGACCCACAGCCTGAGCTTCAATGCCAACGGCACTTTCGGCATCGCCAAGTACGAAGCCGCCGCGGCGAAGGCCGCCACGGCAACCGCGCCTGCCACCGCCGCCACTCCCGTGGCCTGGGTTGCCAGCGCTCCGCACGATACCGAGTCGCTGGGAATGACCTATACCGAGAAAGGCCTCGACTTTGGCATCTTCGGCAAACGCGTCGGCACTCGCTGGGCTGACATCAGCAACTATCACCAGACGGTTGCCGAGGATCCGTTCTGGATGAGCAACGTCTTTGTGAACTACAGCGTTCGCGGCGACTCGATGTTCGCTGGCTCGAAGATCAAGCTCAGCATCAACAACATTTTTGACGACCACAGCATCGTTTCGATCGGCGCAGCCAACGACGGCACCACGCTGACTTCGCCCTACACCACCAACAAGGCCCTTGAGGTCACGCAGAGCCTTCGGTCCTACACTCCAAGCTGGAACGACACCCTCCAGAAGCAGGCCGGACGCTCGGTCATGATTTCCTTCCAGTTCGGCCTCTCGCCAAAGAAACGCTAGACGCTCACGGGGATGTGTTTTATCCTCAAAAAACCTGGAACCCAAACGGCCGCTCTTTTCAAGAGCGGCCGTTTGCTGTTGGAGGCGAATTGGCAACTGCCAGGTAAGGCGGCCTGCACGCACAAACTGTCTCCCCTGCTGCCGCAAACCAGCCACGAACTTGTTCCAGTCAGTCGGCGGTTATTGATGGCGTCGGCAAACCGATCAGGCCGCACGCCGGGCGGAAGCCAAGCGGAAGGCCGTCAGTGGGTTCGATCAGGCCAGCCCCGAAACGGAGTCTCTACAATTTCCACAGCAGTCAGAGGCGGGCGGAACCCGGAGGGTCATGTAAGATAATGATTCTAATGGTCGGGGCGGAGGGATTCGAACCCCCGACCCTCTGCTCCCAAAGCAGATGCGCTACCAGGCTGCGCTACGCCCCGACACTCTTCGATTGTAGCGCGGATTGGCTTTCCGCCTGAAATTGAAGCCGCAAGTTTCAGCGGCCGATGAGCCAAATCAGAAACCACACGACCAGCACGATGGGAATCGCAAAAACCAGCCCCAGTAGCGCGGCCAGCAAAAGCAGGAATGCCCAATCGCGCCAAGTGTGCCGCCGAGGCTCCCCCAGATGACGGCAGAGCAGGCGGTAGTTGCGCCGGTTGGCCTTCCAGGCAATATCGAAGATGTCGCCAAAAAGAGGAATCGAGCCGACCAGCACGCTGATGCCAAGATTGGCTCCCATGCGCGCCAGGGCAATGTACGGCACGCCGCGGGCCCAAGCCGCCAGCGGAATCACCAGCGATAGCAGGCCGGCCAGAACGTCGCCCAGGCCGGGAATCAGCCCAATAATCCCGTCCAAGCCCAGGCGAATGCCGGTGCCGGGAACCACAAAGGCCTCGTCCAGCAGGATCTCCAGCCCATGCAGGGTTTGGTCGCGAAAAAGCCAGGCGCCGCCGTTCCAGCGGTTTGCAACGGGAGGGGTGGAGCTGGCCGGGATTGGATTGCGGTGGCGGATGTGTGGTTTCCTTCAGGTCTCGTACAGTCGATCAACCAGGTTCGATGCTACAATCAAAGCATAGATGGCGGCAGTAGTTCAGTGGCAGAACGCCTGACTGTGGCTCAGGATGTCGTGGGTTCGATCCCCACCCGCCGCCCCAATTTTTTCACGGACCGCACAGGGCGCAAGCCTTTGAGCCTGAATCTTCGAGTTTCCGTGACCCAAAAAATCCAGATGAACGCCGTGGTTGACGATTCCGCATCAGGACTGGGCGGGTGGTTCACCCCGTTTGAGCCGCGCCATGGCTTGAGCGGCGGCCACCTGCAAACCATTGTTGGCAATTTTCTTCCCCGACCGGACTTCCGGCTTTCCGCTGTCTCGGAAACCGTCGAGGTGGACCCGGCCGACGGCAGCCGTGTGCTCTGCCTTTGCCATTGGCAACCGGAGCCCGTGCGGGCCAAGCGGCTGACGCTGGTGCTGGTCCATGGCCTTGAAGGCTCATCAAGCTCCGGCTACATCCTAGGCATCACCGCTCGCGCCTGGGCGGCTGGCCTGAACGTTATCCGGATGAATATGCGCACCTGCGGCGGCACGGAGATGCTAACGCCCACGCTCTATCACTCCGGGCTCTCCGGCGACTTGGGTGCGGTGGTGCGCCATTATGCCGCGCAGTTCGGCCTGGAGCGGATGGCGCTGGTGGGCTACTCAATGGGCGGCAACATGGTGCTGAAGCTGGCCGGGGAGTGGGGCAACCAGCCTCCGCTCTGCGCCGTGGCCGCGGTCTGCCCGGCCATCGATCTTGGCCCCGGCTCGGACGCCCTGCATGAACCGCTCAACCGCCTCTACGAAGATCATTTTCTGCGCAAGCTGCTGGCGCGTTACGCACGCAAGGCAGAGCTGTTCCCTAAGATTTACGCAAGCCGTGAGGCTATGGGGCCGGTGCGTTCCATTCGCCAATTCGACAATATCGTGGCCCGCTACTGGGGCTTTCGCGACGCGGACGACTATTATGACCGGGCTGCTGCCGCCCGCGTGGTGGACCGGATCGCGGTTCCCACGCTGATTCTGCAAGCCCAGGACGATCCTTTCATCCGACTGCTGCCTGAGACCCGCGCACGGATTCTCGCCAACCCTCACATCACCTTTCAGGAGCCCCTCCACGGCGGCCATTGCGCCTTTCTTTCCTGCCACTCCGGCAACGAGATTCACTGGGCGGAGGCGACGGTACTGCGCTTTCTGCTGGCCGCGACAGGAGAAAAGCATGGAAGCTGACTGGGAATTTGAGGTCGGTGGCGACGCGCCGGTGATCGACGCGTGCTGGGCGGGCCTGATCGATCTGCGATGCAACCCGGAACGCGCCTGGCAATTGCCAGAAACCGCGCAGTTTCCGGCGTTGGCTGCGGCCCTGGCAAAGCTGAATGCGCCCGCCTCGCCCGCCTGGACCTCGAAATGCGACCTTTGGACGCATCTGGAAGCGGGTGAATTCGACCCCGACGAGATGGCGGCTCCACCCGGCAGCGCTGCCCACGCCATGGGCTGTTACATTGACCTGTTGCCCGGAAGCGGCCGGAATTGGATTCCGCCGGAACTGGCCTCGGCCGAGTGCCAGCGCGTGTGCGGCTTTCTCAGCGCTGCTCCGCTGCCCTGCTGCCGCGCCGATCTCATCATTCGCCGCGCTTTCATCGCTCCGGATCGCGAAGAGTTGGGCATCACCGCCTATTTGACCGCCTGCGGCAACTCCCCCACCGAAGCAGCACAAGTGCTTCAGTCTGCTCTGGTAATCTTTGCAGATGCGTTCCGCGGCCACTCAACGATAGAATGAAGAAGATGGGCGAGTAGCTCAATTGGATAGAGCACCGGCCTTCTAAGCCGGTGGTTTCGGGTTCGATCCCCGACTCGCCTACCATTTAGAACCAATAGATCACATAGAAACTCTCACCTTGACGATTTCTGATTGATGCGCTACTGCTCCCCTGTTTCGGCACGGAACTGTTTTCCTTTGACCTCAGCAAGAGATCCAGGAATCGCTCGGCATGGAGGGCCGTGCTTCAAATCAGCGCGGAACGAAAGATCAAGAACTTGCGCCCACCGAACAGCGGCAGCCGAGCGACAGAAAGCTGGCTTGTTATCCGGCCAGAATTTCAGCTTACTGATCCGGCAAGAAAAAGTGGCATCGTCTTCCACCCATTTCCGCAAAAGACGCGAAAATGGATGGGGCACCCAGACAGTATTTAGTTGCCGGATCAATAGCCGCGAGATACGAAGCCAGAGCGTCTTCTGCATGACCTTCCTGTGTATCAACCTCGGCCAGACGGCATAACCACTTGCGCTTTTGCATCATCTGGCGCAACAACTACAACTGCGAGCGCCCACACAGCTTGCTAAGCTACAAATTGTCACGGGAGTTTGCGCATCCCAGGACTATGGAGACGTGAAAAGCAAGATCGCATCTTACATCCGCAGCCTCGGCTACGACGAGCTATACTGATTTGCAAGTCAAAACAAGGTAACTCAAGTTACGGCTAATAAGAAAAAGGGATCAGGCCAAACCCATCGGAAAGGGATTGTCACGTTATGCCTCAACTGCTGTTTCGCGCTGTTCCTTCTGTTCGTTTATTACCTGAGAACCGTATCCGCGTGGCCTTCTGCGGAATGAGGTGGATGGTCGCAATGCCGGCGATACTGGCCGCATTGTTTTTCTCCAGTCCGGCACTTTCTGCGCAAACCGCCCAGCGAATCACGCAGTATGTCGATGTCACGCAGCTCCGGGTGCTGCCCAATCACCTTCCCCTGTGGGCAAACTCCAGCAATCAACTTGGCGTGGTTCCGGCAAATCAGATGCTGGACCATCTGACGATGGTCCTTCAGCGTTCGCCGGAGCAAGAGTTGGCCTTTCAGAAGTTCCTCGCTGACCAGCAGGATCCCACTTCGCCGAATTACCATCACTGGCTGACTCCCGTCGAAGTGGGCGAACGCTTCGGACTCTCCGAGCAGGATATTGATACTCTTTCCCTCTGGTTGCAGTCGCAGGGGCTACACGTCAACTGGGTCTCGCCCAGCCGAGTCTTCATTACATTCAACGGCACGACGGCGAATGTGAGCCGGGCCTTCCATACCGAGTTACATTCCTACCGGGTGAACGGCGAAGAGCGCATCTCCGTTTCTTCCGATCCCAAGATCCCTGCGGCCTTATTCCCGGCAATCAAAGCCATTCATGGCCTATACACGATCGAGAATCGCCCGGCTTTCAACATGGGTGCGGCTGAGTCAGATTCACCAAATTTCAATAGCAGCAGTGGAAAGCACTACCTTACGCCCGCGGATTTCGCCACCATCTACGATCTTCCGGCGACTCTGACTGGCGCTGGCCAGACCATCGGCATCGTGGGCCGCTCGCGAACCAACTTCGCCGATTTCGACAACTTTAGAGCCCGAACCGGATCCACCTTTGTTAACCCTAGCGAAATTGTTCCCACCGCGCTTGGGGGTGTCGATCCCGGTGCCGCGACAACCAGTTGTACGTCATCGCCCTGTACGTATCGCTCAGATCAAGGTGAGGCGACGTTGGATGTGCTTCGCGCGACCAGCGTTGCCCCAGGCGCCAATATTCTACTGGTGATCGATACAGGGCTCAGTGGTGGCATTGAAGTTGATGCGCAGTATCTTGTGCAAACCTCGCCGATTCCAGCACAGATTATGAACATCAGTTTTTTGAAGTGCGAGTCCGCGGCTGGTTCTTCCGGAGTTGCATTCTGGGATACGCTTTTTCAGCAGGCTGCCGGGGAAGGCATCTCGGTCTTCGTCTCCTCGGGTGACTCTGGCGCATCGGGCTGCGATACTCATGGCACTACTCCACCCACGAGCCCTTCGCCCAATAGCCCGAATTACATTTGTTCCTCCAGCTATGCCACTTGCGTGGGTGGAACCGAGTTCAATGACACCAGCGACCCCACAGATTACTGGAGTTCGAGCAATGGCACGGACAACGTCTCGGCTCTCAACTATATTCCAGAGGGTGCATGGAACGAGCCGCTAAACTCCAGCTCGGATCCGCAAGTGGACGCTTCAGGCGGCGGCGTAAGCTCATTCATCCCAACTCCATCCTGGCATACGGGGACCGGCGTGCCCGCAGCCAACACTGGACGCTATACACCAGATATTTCCTTTTCGGCCGCCGGTCACGACGGCTATTTCGCTTGTTTCGCGGCGGCCGGTAATAGTTGCGTCGCCGGTTCAAGCGGAAGCTACAGCTTTGAGTATTTCTACGGCACCTCGGCGTCATCTCCTTCGATGGCAGGAATAGCCGCCCTGCTCAATCAGAGTAAGGGCGCGGCGCAAGGCAATCTCAATCCGCAACTCTATCAATTGGCAACCAGGGTGCCCGCGGCCTTCCACGACGTAACCGTTGCCAGCAGCGGCGTCACGGGCTGCGACATCAACACCCCGAGCATATGCAATAACAGCATTCCATCGTCAGTTGGACTGACGGGCGGCCAAGCTGGATATTTGCTGACAACCGGATATGACGAGGTCACCGGCCTCGGTTCTCTGGACGTACAAGCCTTTATCAATAATTTCCTTAGCACAAGCCAAACAGCGCCTACGGTTACGGTCAGCGGCACAAGGGTCACTGTCGCACGCGGCGCAACCAGCGGAAAAACGTCAACGGTTACTGTAACTCCGGCCAATGGCTTCACCGGCAGCGTAACTCTGACGGCCGCCATTACCTCGAGTCCGTCCGGCGCCGAGTATCTTCCTGCCTTGAGTTTTGGCTCCAGTAGCCCGGTCAATATTACCGGAGCAGCAGCGGAAACGGCTACTCTAACCATCACCACTACGGCAGCTACTCGTAGCGCCTTAGCTCATCCCATGCATCGTCTGCTTCCCTGGCAAAGCGTGGGCGCGGCTCTTGCTTGCCTGTTGCTGTTCGGCATTCCAGCGCATCAACGCAGCCGGTTTACGAAGCTGGGAATGTTGGGATTTCTTGCTATTCTCCTCACCGGCGGGATGCTTGCATGCGGCGGTGGAGGCGGTAGCAGCGGTGGCGGTGGTGGAAGTACCAGCATCCCCGGCACCACTGCGGGAACCTACGTCGTGACTGTAACCTGCGCTTCTGGCTCGACGACTCTGTCAACCGGCACACTCACCGTTTACGTGCAGTAACCGGAATCAAAGTGCCGCACATTCGTATGCGCCGGAGATAGTGTAGATAACCTCGCCAGAATTCAAAATATTCATGAAATCTGGATTGTCTACAGACTCCTGCGCAGAACCGGAAATCCGGACCTATAGGATCATTTGAATGGTAATAAAAAAGGGCCAGCCGAAATCGGCTGGCCCTCGGTGTTTCTGTGTAAGTTTGGCGGCTTAGAACTTGACCGAGGCAGCGCGGGGAGAAATGCCGCTCAGCTCGGCGGCGCGGGCTTCGGCGTAGGCCGCGGCACCCAGCAGCGCGGCGCGGCTTTCCAGAATCACGCGCACCGGCATATTGATGAGCAACTGGCTCAGACGGCCCTTGTCGGTGAAGGCCTTCATGAAGGTGCCATCCTTGAGCTTTTCCAGAATGCGGGGCGCGATGCCGCCGCCGACGTAGACGCCGCCCACCGACAGCAGCTTCAAGGCCATGTTGCCAGCCTCAGCGCCATAGGCGGAGACGAACATGTCCAGCGCCTTTTCGCAGATTTCGCTCTTGGCTGCCATGGCCAGTTCGGTAATGACAGCGTTGGGATCTTCAGCCGCAATGCGCTTGGTCAGCCAGGCCGGCTCTTCCATGCCGCGCACTTCGCGCAGGAACTCATAAATATTGGTTAGCCCTTGACCGCTAATAACACGCTCATAGCTGATGCGGCCGCTGTACTTCTGCTTCAGGAAGCGCAGCAGGTCGATTTCGTCCTCGTTGCGCGGCGCGTAGTCCGCGTGGCCGCCCTCGGAGGGGTAGGGCACGTGGCTGTGGCCATTCCAGATCAGAAGCCCCTCGCCCAGGCCGGTTCCAGCGGCGATCAGGGCGCGGTTGCCAATTTGACTGGCGTCGCCCTCGCTGAGGGTGTCAATCTGGTCGGCGGCCAGCTCGGCCACGCCGTATCCGTTGGCCTCCAGATCGTTGATCAGGAAGACATGCGTGATGCCGAGATTGTCTGACAGCTCATTGCTGTCCAGGGTCCAGGGAAGGTTGGTGAGGCGCAAACGGCCATTGCGCACCGGCCCTGGCACGCCAAAGCAGGCCGCCGTGACCTTCTCGGTGCCCAGAAACACGCGTACGATTTCTTCCAGGCCAGAATACTCCTTGGCTGCATACCGCTGGTCGCGGGCGTATTTAAGCTTTCCATTGATAAAGTCGTACAGCGCCAGGTGAACCTTGGTGCCGCCTACATCGCCGGCCAAAATCATCTTTCTCTCTCCAAAACTCCGCAGCCTGCCTCGTCGGTTGGAGGTAAAAGCGCGGCTGCGGCCTTATCCAGGATGAGTGTAAGTATACCGCTTGAAGGGCATATTAGTTGAGAGGGAAGCCGTTCCAGATCCAACGGTCCCGTCAGAACCTCTTTCAAAATAGCGGCTTTTTCCTGACCCGAGACCAGAAAGAAGACCGAACGGGCGGAATTGATGACCGGCCAGGTGAGGGTGATGCGCCAAGTATCCCGCTGCGGCACGTGATTGGCAATCGCCAAGCGGTCGACTTCGTGCAAGGCCGCTGTGTGCGGAAACAGCGAGGCGGTGTGGCCGTCATTGCCGAGTCCCAGCGCGACCAAGTCAAAGCGCGGACGCTCGGAGCCAGCCAAGCGGAAGCTGGCACGCAATTCCGCCTCGTAGCGGCTGGCGGCCGGTTCCGGCTCCAACTCGCCCTGGATGCGGTGGATCTGCGTGGGCTTGAGCGGCACGTGGTCGAGCAGCGCCTCGCGGGTCATGCGGTAGTTGCTGTCGGCATCAGTGGGCGGAACAGCGCGCTCGTCCACCCAATAGAGTTCGAGCTTTTCCCAAGGCATGCGCCGGCGCCACGGCTGGGTGGGGTTGGCGAGCAACTCGAAGGCGGCCTTGGGCGTGGAACCGCCGCTGATGGCAATCCGCGCGCATCCATGCGCTTCGACTGCTTCGCCGGCCATTTCAACAAAATGCTGCGCGGCCCGGCGCGCCAGGGCCGCTGCATCCGGCTCCACATAGTACTTGATCTGAAGCTGCTTGCCCATGAGCTTCTTCTTCCTTCCCCACTACCTTACGCCCGGAATTGCTTACCTGCCCAGATAGATTCTGTATTGCGTTTCGAGGATGCCCGCGGCGCGGGCCAGGGCGAGCTTGGAAAGATTGTATTGATAGAGGCTTTCAACCAGGTTGCTTTGGGCGCTGGCCAGGGTGGATTGGGCGGTGACCAGGGGAAGATTGTCGTCCACGCCGGCGTTGACGCGGTCGGTTTCGTCGGCCAGGGCGCGGGTGGCCAGTTCGACGCTGGAGCGGGCTACTTCGACCAGCCGTGTTGTGGCTTGCACGTCGAGCAGAGCCGAGCGCACCTGGAACTCGATCTGGCCGCGCAGGTCGGCGAGCTGGGCCGTGACGGCGTCCAGATGGGCCTGGGCCGCATCCGTGTCGCCGCGCAGACTGGCCTCGCGGAAGAGAGGAAAGTTGAGCGTGCCGATGGCGGCAAAGTTTCCGTGGGAGCCGACGCCGCCCACCTGGCTGATGGCGTAGTCGCCATTGAAGCTCAGACTGGGCAGCCGGCGTCCGCGATACGCCGTGCGGATGGCCCGGAACTCGGTGGCCTGGCTCTGGAGTTGCCGGTAGTCCGGGCGGTTCTTGTAGGCGGCCGCGCAGATCTCTTCCGGGCTCTGCGCCGCAAGATCGGCAAAAGGCGCGGGGTCCGTGAGCGTGACCTTCTGACCGGGGTCAAGGCCGATCTCGCGCTTGAGCAGGATGAGATTCTTTTCAAACGCGTTCTGGGCGGCGATGAGGGCTTGCTGCTGGGCCTGAAGCTGAACCCTCGCTCGCAATTCGTCCAGATTGGAGGCGGTTCCGGCCTCGTGCGCCTCGTGAGCATGGCGGAGCAGCAACTGGTCTTCCGCTTCCAAAGCCTTGGCGTTATCCACTTCGCTGGCGGCGGCAAGAGCGTGCAGATAAGCCGAGGCTACCTGCTGCACCACCTCGCTGCGCGCGTTTTGCCGGGCAAGATCGGCGGCGCGTTCCGCCGCGCCAACAGCGTTCCATGTGGCAATCACCGGCGCGGAAAAGAGCGTCTGGCTGAAGCGGAGCCGGCCTTCGGTCAGCTCGTCGCGCGTGATGCCCGAGATGCCCGTGTAGCCAAACTTCTTCATGACGCCGGGAGTGAAGCCCATCATCACCAGACTCTGCTGGTGAACGCCGGTCGAGCCGGCCAGGGTGAGGGTGGGCAAAAAGCTCTGGAGGGCCTCATTCTTTTGCCCTTGAACGGATTTTTCGCCATTTTCGGCTTCTTTCAGCCCTAGATTGTTTTTGAGGCCGAGGCTGATGGCGTCGTCCAGCGAGAGCCTCAGCACCTCATCGGTACTCGGTCGGGCCGTTACGCTGCCGAAGAAGGAATTGGCCGCGGAGGTGGGGTTCGGCGCCTGGGCAGAGAGATGCGCCAAGCCAGCCGCCACGACCATGATCGCCAGAATCCCCGGCTTCGCCGCTTGCCGGAAGAGAAATTGTTGCATCCCATCCATTTCTACTATTCTCGCAGATCGGCGGGAGGTCGGCAGGATTCTGGAATACGACATTGCCCACCAGCAATCGGATCGACAAGGCTTCTTGCCGGGAGATAAGATAAAACGATTCATTCGCGCTTCCGAGCACTGCTGCGGCGCGCAATGAGCCTTGAGGAAAAGACGATGAAACGATTGACTGCTGTTGTTGCTGTTTTCGCAATCCTGTGCGGCTTGAGCGCCCTAGCGCAAACCGCGCCGTCCGCAAAGAAGGTGAATGATTGGTGGCACGCGGCTTATCTGACGCAGCCGCTTAACAGCCCCGACGCCAAGAAACTCCCTCTGATCTCCGTTCGCGGCAACCGCTTTATCGATCCGGCTGGCCAGCCGATTCTTTTCCGCGGCGTGAACATCGCCGATCCCGACAAGATTGAAAGTCAGGGCCATTGGAACAGGGAGCTTTTCGTCAAGGTCAAGGAGACGGGAGCCACGGTGGTTCGCATCCCCGTTCATCCGGCCGCATGGCGCGGACGCGGCGTCAAAAACTACCTTGCCCTGCTCGATCAGGCCGTGCAGTGGTCGACGGAGCTTGGCCTCTATGTCGACCTCGACTGGCACTCGATCGGCAATCTCAAACAGGGTCTGTTTCAGGATCCCATGTACGAGACAAGCCTTCCCGAGACCATGAACTTCTGGCGCGTCATCGCCGCTCATTTCAACGGCAATCACACGGTCGCTTTCTTCGAGTTGTTCAATGAGCCAACGCTTTTCGGCGGCCAGCTTGGAACGATGTCCTGGGACGAGTGGCGTCAGATCAACGAGGACGTGATCGCGCTGATTCGCGCCCATAACAAGGAAGCCATTCCGCTGGTCGCGGGCCTCGACTGGGCGTATGACCTGACTCCGCTGCGCATCAATCCGGTCAGAGCCGAGGGCATCGGCTATGTTACGCATCCTTATCCCAGCAAGAGAACGCAGCCCTGGCCGGACAAGTGGGAAGAGGACTTCGGCTTTGCCGCTTCGAGCTATCCGGTAATTGCCACCGAGATTGGCTTCGACTCGTCGTTCGGCTCCAAGGAAATGACGGACAAGTATGCCGCCGGGATTACGGGTTACCTGGAAGCCAGGGGCATTAGCTGGATTGCCTGGTGCTTTGATCCGGAGTGGGGGCCGAGCATGATCTCGTCGTGGGAGACTTTTGGCCTGACCGACGAGGGCAAGTACTTTACCGACGCCATGCACCGGGCTCCAGCGCATTGATTCCATTGGGGCAATCTGCCGGAAAAACCGGCAGAAGTTTTCCGTGCGATTTTCCTCGTGCGCGCATACGAATTTGAGCTACTATCTTTGCGTCGGTTCGAGCCGTGCTGTCGCGTGCCCTGAACAAAAGGGCGCCGAGCGGGCCGGCAAAGGAGTAATGATGGCTCATCCCAAGAAATGCGCAAACATGGCCTGTACCTGCCTTGCCCCGGAAAACAAGAAATACTGTAGCGACCACTGCGAGGGCATCGGAAGCAAGATGGAGATTCTCTGCCTGTGCGGCCACGCCGAGTGCGGAGCTGCGATGATTGAGCCGGGCGCCGCACACGAGTTCGCGTCGCGTCCCGACACAAATACTCCGCGCACCCCGCCGCTTCGTCCTTGACGGAACGGTACTCCCCTGCCGTGCGCAGGGGAGTACCTGCTCTCACGATCCTGGGGCCAGCGGCCTTCGGTTCGCGGGTGATGGTCTGTGGCTTCCCACCCTTGCGACAGAAAAAACTCGCAAGGATGGGGTACCCAGTTTTTATGGGCGAATTGAGGGTGAGCAACCCGCCATCCATTCTTGCAGGACATAGGCCACATGTCCACACGCCGCTAGGGCCTAGCGTTCATGTATGCTATAAACTCATCCCACATAATTTGTTTTCCATTTGCGCCTCTTGTCCGACCTTGACACCATATCAGTTTAGTTTTCGTAACAATCAGGTCTCCAATATGGTTCCCGTGTGGGTCAGAAACATCTAGCTCAACCCCGTTGTTTTTCAATTCCATCTCAACATCAAATTCCTTGATGAATACACGCACGCCAAACCTCCTTTGGATGAATGCGTATAACGGTATTTGCACGAGAGGTACTCTGTCAACTACGTCATTGCTTAACTAGCTAACACCGCGCTGTAGAGCGGCCCTTCTTCGCTTTCGTTTTTCGCGCTTCTTGTAACTTCTCCTTGAATTGCTTAATCCGAATATCCTCGGGACTTAAATACTTTTTCTTCACCCAATCTTCCAGACCTTTTCGACTTAGGGATTGGACAATGCACCAATCTCCATCATTTCGGCTTTTATAAACATCCCAGCTTTCCTGTGCAAAAGAATGGATCGATTGCTTCATCCTCGCCCGACGCCCTTGCTGGAAACAAGTCCATGCAAGAAGGTCGACTGCCTGAAGCCCGGGAACGCCCCTGCGCTTGCCGAAAGAGTAATGACCTGTAAAGTTTCCTGGATAAAGCGTCTCAGCAATTGTGAGCGCATCTTCTATTTCTCGCTTCACTTTCTTGTCGGCGGTGTCGAATACATAATCGATCGAGACTGAACGCTCTACCGCCCAGTCATAGGCAAGCCCCAGCACGCTGGACACAGCCCAAGTGTAATAAGACTCTCCGATCCGAAAGAACATATCTTTGGGCACAACTTCGTCGTAATCCTTTTTGTATATCAAAATACAGAACGCCTTGATTGAGTATCTGAAAGTTATCTGTTGGATGCGCCTAAATACACGTTTCACACGGTCATCGTCCCAGTTGGCGAAATCCGAATGTGGATTTCGCGCCAAACACTCCGAACTGTGAAAACCTGTGATTTCTTCCTTTTGTAGGAAATTATTCCACTCGCCTTCAAGCGCGGGAAGCCGCTTCGTAGGAAAGATGATTCCACAAGCAATAGTTAGCTTATGCTCAGGAGAAGTGCCGCTATCATCGATATAAATAGAGAACATAACGAGGTATCCTTACGACTAGTTGCCCCAGGCCTCAATGTTTTGAGACCTGGGAGACCACGAACCCTGCGCGAGCGGATAGCGAGCAGTTGGCCCCACCGCAGGTGGCAGGTGTCTACTCTTCCTCTTCCTCGACGGGCTGCTTGGCGTTGGCGAGGATCTTTTCGGCGACTAACTGCGGGACGATGTCATAGTGCTTCATTTCCATCCGGTAACTGCCCTTGCCTTGCGTCATGGAAGTTAGCAAAGTCCCATAAGTCAGCATCTCGGCCATGGGAACTTCGGCGTTGATGACCGTGGTCCGGCCCTTGGACTCCATGCCCTGCACACGGCCACGACGCGCGTTCAGGTCGCCCATCAGCGTTCCGGCAAACTCATCCGGCGCTTCGATTACGACTCTCATGATGGGTTCCAGCAGACAAGGCTTGCAGGATTCCATGCACTTGCGGAAGGCCAGACGGCCAGCCATCTTGAAGCTCATTTCGTTGGAGTCCACATCGTGATAACTGCCGTCATAGACGACGGCCTTGAAGTCCACGACCGGGAAACCGGCCAGATAGCCGCGCGCCGCCGACTCGACGATGCCTTTCTCGATGGCCGGAATGAAGCCCTTGGGAATCGCGCCGCCGAAGACCTCGTTGCCGAAGACGAAGCCGCCGCCGCGGGGCAGGGGCTCCATGCGAATCTTGCAGTCGCCGAACTGGCCGTGGCCGCCGGTCTGCTTCTTGTGGCGTCCCTGCGCCTCGGCCTTGGCGCGGATGGTTTCGCGGTAAGGCACCTTGGGAGCCTTTAGATGGACCTCGGCGTGATAGCGCTTCTTGAGCCGGCTGACGATGGCCTCAATGTGCGGCTGACCGGCGCTTGCGATCAGGAACTCGCCGGTCTGCGCGTCGCGGAAGAAGCGGATGAGCCGGTCCTCTTCCATCAGCTTGTGGACGGCCGGGCCGAGCTTGTCTTCGTCGGCGCGGGTTTTGGGCTCGATGGCGTAGGTCATGGCAGGCTCAGGCACCGGAACGAGATCGACCTGAATTTCTCCGCCCTTTGCTCCCAGCGTGTTGCCGGTGAAGGTGTCGCGCAGCTTGGCCACGGCGCCCAAATCGCCAGCGTGCAGTTCGGGCACTTCGATGGCCTTGCGCCCCTGCATGACGGATAGATGGGCAAGCCGCTCCTGGCCGCGGCGGGTGTAGTTCTCCACCGTGGCGTCGTTTTTGATGACGCCGCTGATGACCTTGAAGAAACTGATGCGGCCGGCGAAGGGATCGTTCATGGTTTTGAAGACCAGCAACGCGGCGGGCTCGCTGTCGGCAACCTTGCGGAAGGCGGGTTCGGCCTCGGAGGTCTCTGAGACTTCGGCGGGCTTTACACCCTCAGGCGTCGGCTTGCGGACGGCAAAGGGCGGACGCTCGACGGGCGTGGGCAGGTAGTCCTTGATGAAGTCGAGCAGACGGTCGAGGCCCAGACCGGCCAAGCCGCTGGCAAAGAGCACGGGAAAGATGCGGCCGTCATGAACGGCCTCGTGCAGCGAGGCGATGAGATGCTCGACGGGGATGGTGCCCTTGTCGAAGTACTCCTCCATCAGCTCGTCCTTGCCCTCGGCCACCAACTCGACCAACGCCTCGTGGCGAGCTTTGGCGTCGGCCGTCAGGCTGGCGGGAATCTCTCCGGTGCTCTGGCTGTGGGCGTCGCCGGGCGTGTAGTAGTAGGCCTGCATGGTGACCAGATCGACGATGCCATGAAATCCCTCGGCATCGGAGATGGGCAACTGGACGGGGATGCAGGTGCGTCCCCAGCGGTCAACGAAATCGTCGATCATGGCGCCGAGTCCGCCTTTGCCGCCAGCCTTGGGGTTGTCCATCTGGTTGACCACGACGATGCGGGGCAGTTGGGCTTCATCGGCATAGTTCCAGACCCGGTCGGTGGCGGCTTCGGCGCCATTTTGCGCATTTACCAGCACGACGGCGGCTTCGGCGGGCAACATCGCCGCGCGGGCTTCGTGGAGAAACATATGAAAGCCGGGCGTATCGACAAGATTGATTTTGACGCCCTGCCACTCGGCAAAGGCGATGGCGTCCTGCATGGTTGCGCCGCGGGCGACTTCTTCCTCGTCATAGGCGGTCACGGCCGTGCCATCTTGCACGCGGCCCTGGGTCGGGGTCATCTTCGCGGCATGCAGCAGAGCGGCGATCAAGGTCGTTTTGCCACTGTGCGCATGCCCGACTACAGCTACGTTGCGGATCTCACTTCCCTGGTAGGTTTTCATGGCGTTTCTCCTTGGCAGTGCGGACCGGACTCCAGCGACGGAGCCAGGTTGAACAGGTCTTTTGAGAGTAGAAAAGCAGAAAACTTCGGCAGGATTGCCGGGCGTAAAGACTGATTTGGGGGATGGCGCAAAACATAGATACCGCGGGAACGCTTGTGAGAGCGTTCAGGTGGCCGGATTTCTGGGCCACGTGTCCCGGTCTGCCGTCTTCCTCATCCATCTGGAGGGTCTCGGGCCGACGCCACGCGAACGAAGAAGGGACGTATTCGCCGGGCGTCTTTACTAAGGACCGGATGCTATCACACGCAGAGTATGAATGTCTCGTGACTGGCGCACCACCAGCAATCCAAGCCTGAACCCCAGGGCTGCGCTCCGCTGGCCCTGGGCAATTTTCGATGACTCCCTACGGAGCGAAAGGATGAGTGGCACATGGGGTGGCCGATCGAGCGTTCCACTTCTTGATCCGGCAAGAAAACAGTGGCATCGTTTCCCACCCATTTCAGCAAAAGACGCGGAAATGGATGGGGCACCCAGACAGGATTTGGTTGCCGGATCAATAGAAATGTTCCTTCCGGACTGGCCGTATTGATCCCGACCTCGGAGAAAAACGATTTTTCATTGCGAATGGATCGCGACTTTAGTAGCATGAGAATAATTTTTGATGCGCGCAACAATTCTTTGGGCTCTCTGTATCCGCGCGCGGGCTGGAGGGTCGATGAACGAGTTGGCAGCGGTTCAGAACGACGAGACGCAAAAGTCGCAGGTGGACGCGGAAACCACCGAGCGGATGATTGCCGAAAAGCATCTTGGAGAGCGGATTAGGCGGCTGCGGCTGAAAAAATCGATGGGACTGGTGGATCTGGGCAAGCGCACGGGACTTTCGGCCAGTTTTCTCTCCCAGCTCGAGACCGGACGCGTGGTGCCCACACTGCGCAACCTGACGCGGATTGCGATGGTCTTTTCAAAGGATCTGTCGTATTTCTTCGAGCGCGAACCGCAGGCCATCTTCCGGATTCATCGACGCAAGGAGCGTGTGCGGCTGCCGCAGACCGGGGTCGAGGTTCCTACCTACTACTTTGAAAGCCTGGGCTATCTGGTGCCGGACCGGGAGATGGACCCCTACCTGGCCGAGTTCATGCCGTTGAGCAAGGAAATGGAAGCCAGGGCACACCTGCATCCGGGATTTGAGTTTCTGTATGTGCTGGAAGGGGAGCTGGAAGTTCACCATGGCGAACAGGTGTGCAAGCTGGAAATGGGCGACGCCGTGTATTTCGATTCAAACGTGCCGCACTCCTACCAGTGCGCGGGCACAAAGCCGGCCGGAGCCGTGATTGTGACGATGCTCCAGGAGGCCGCCGTGCCCCAGCGAGCGGCGAGCGCGGCCGGGAAAGCGCCGAACGCATTGAATCCGGCGTGAGCAAACGGCAGATAGGCTTCGGATCAAAAAAACAGGCAGCGCGCTGCCGTGCCTTCCCGCGGCGACGCGCTGCCTGGGTTCGATAGACAATGCTCGTCTATCGCTTGACGATCTTGGCCAGACGCGGATCCTTCCAGAGAGCTGCGAAATCCGGGTCGGAGTAGACCTTGTTCAGATCGGGGAAGTGCAGCTTCTTGGCCCTCTCGAGATAATCCAGGGCACCGTCCAGGTTGCCGCGCTTCATGTACGACTTGGCAATCAGGAAGTCGATGCGTGCGTGCTGCTCCGGCGAGCTGAGCAGCAGATGGCTGCCGCCCTGATCGTTGCCGAAGACATCGGGATCCAGCTCCAAAGCCCGCATATATTCGGTCGTGGCGCGATCGTTTTCCTTCAGACCCATCCAGGCTTCCGCCAGGTTGACGTGGGTAGAGGCAACAGCCTCATCCCTCGCCAGCGCCTCTTTGAAATAGCCGACCGCGGACTTGTACTTCTTGTCCATCAGCGCGACGGCTCCCATATTGTTGATGGCCGCCGTGAACTGAGGGTTGATCTTCAGCGCCTGTTGGAAGTTCTTGCGCGCCTGCCGGCCCTCTTTCAACTGAAGTTCCACAATGCCCAGCTTGTTATAGAGCCCGGCATCTTTCCGGTTGGTGCGAAGGGCGGTTTGGAAGTAGACCGCCGCCATACCAAAATTGTCATGAGCGCGCGCCAGGTCTCCTTTTTCCTCCAGCATTTTGGCGGTATCAGGCTTGTCGGCGCTTGACGCGTCCGATTCCGACATGGGAACGGCTCTTCCGTACGGAGCCATGCAAACCAGCATGGCCACTGCCATCATCACAAGTCTTTTCATACATCACCTCTCCTGCCCAGGGCGGTTCATACCAGACGGCGATCGAACCTGCCGTTTTTCCGAGCCCCTGCATCGATTCCAGTAAAGAGCGCTCAGAGCCGCGCCGCAACGCTATACCTGCTACTGTTCCGTTGCTTGGGGTTAATTCTTTATCCTCTTTGGAGCAAAATCCTTCCATGCAACGACTTACGGAGACGGTGCAGACTAAATGCAACCGTTCTTTTACGGGAAGCGGGTGAGGTTACCTGCCGTTACAGGCCAGAAACCAGCCCCAGTGCAACCGTTAAGCACTAGCCAAACAAACAAGAATCGCTACTATTACAATCAGTTCGGACATGGAAAAGATGCCAAGCAAGATTCCAGAGTCGACCGATCTCGAAGCACAGCGCACGGAAGTGGAGACGGTGCTCCGTTCGGAGTACTTTACCCGCGCCCCCATGCTCGCTCACCTGCTGTCCTATTTATGCGAGAAGCTCTTTGCAGGGGAAGCCAGCCAGATCAAGGAATACTCCGTGGGCGTGGAGGTCTTCCATCGCGGAAGCTCCTTCGACCAGGATTCCGACTCGATTGTGCGAGTGGAGGCCAACCGGCTGCGCAAGCGTCTCGCCGATTACTACGCCGGCCCCGGCGCGGCCGATCCGCTCCGGATCACCATTCCGCTGGGACAGTATGTTCCTCAAATCAAGTCCGCGGCCGCGCGGCAGGGAGAAACGACGCCTGCGCCCGCAGCCAGTCAGCCTGGAATCGAGACCGTCGCGGCCAAGCCAGCGAAGCGCTGGCTACGCTTGCCGGGCAGCCGGAGATGGTGGCTGGCCGGAGCCGCTGCGGTTCTGCTGCTCGGCCTCGGTTGTACCTGGCTGTTTGTGCGGCAGATGAAGCAGACGGCACCAGCAGCGGAATCGGATCAATCTTCTGTCCAGTCCAATGAAACGCAGCTTGGCCCGCCGGTCGGCGAGGAGATTCGCATCCTGGCCGGTTCCAGCCGCAGCTTTGTGGATCATGCGGGCAAGCTGTGGAATGCCGATACCGGTTTCGATGGCGGGACCGCGCAGAAAGACTCCGCCGGAAACATCTGGCGCACGCAGGATCCGGAGTTCTACCGAGCCAACCGGCAAGGGCAATTCCGCTATCACATTCCGCTGAAAGAGGGCATCTACGAACTGCGGCTGCATTTTGCCGAGACGGTTTATGGCCCGGAATCCTCTGGAACGGGCGGAGAGGGCAGCCGCCTGATGAGCGTGCGCGCCAACGGCCGGACGCTGCTGAACCGCTTCGATATTGTGGCCGATGCCGGCGCCAGCCGCACCGCCGACGTGAAGGTCTTCACGGACATTCAACCGGCAAGGGATGGACTGCTGCATCTGGAGTTTGTCGGGGAGAGCGGAAAACCGGCTCTTCTTTCGGCCATCGAGATTCTGCCTGGATTCCGGGGGCACATCCGGCCCGTGCGCCTGCTGACGCGCCAAACGCCGTATTACTCGAACGACAGCCACTGGTGGAGCCCGGACATCTTTTTCGAGGGCGGCCAAGTGGCTTCCTATGCGGCTCCGGTCAGCGGGACCGACGATCCGGAGCTGTACGAAACCGAGCGCTGGGGCAATTTTTCTTATGCCATTCCCGTAGCACCGGGGAAATATTCTGTAACGCTCTATTTCGCGGCGCGCCATGGCAACTGGGACCAGGCGGTGGCTTCCTCGGACCAGGACAAGACCGCCGTGGCCCACGTCTTCAATGTGTTCTGCAATGGAGATGTGCTGCTGAAAAACTTCGACCTTGCCAAAGAGGCGCGCCAGACGGATGTGATGCTGCGCAAGTTTACAGGCCTCGAACCAAATGCTCAGGGGAAACTGCTGCTGAGTTTCGTTCCGGTGGATGGCTATGCGACCGTCACCGGGATTGAAGTGCTGCCGAAGTAACTGGCGCGCGCAGATGCTCTCGGTCAGAGAGCTGGAACTAGAGCAAAGTACGCTGCGACTTCTTCCCAGTTATTGACACGCGTAAAGCCGGTGATGGCCAGGTTATGCGGAGCGGTGTAGAGCAGGCCCTGGCCCTCGAAGCTGAGAAGGTTTCTGGGCTGGTCGTCGATCAGATAGTCGGCGCGGAGGACGGACTTGTCGCCGCAGAAGACATAGTGCGCGGGCGGGATGAAAGAGAAGTGGCGCTGCAGCCAGCGATACTTGGGACCGAGAGAGTTGGGGATGACCATGGCCTGGGTGGCGATGAAAATTTCAAAGCGCGCGGAGAGCTGCTGGAGCACCTGCTGCGCGCCGGGGATCACGTCGAGAACCTCAAAGAAATCCTCGGCGTCAAGAAAGGCGCGAAGCTGCTGCTGGCGGTCAACGGGCGCGCTTTTCCAGAGGTCGACTCCGGCCAGATCCTCCGGGGTAACATCCTCATCGAAGGTCTGGTTGTAGCGGCGCAGATACTCGGCCAGAGTATCCGCCATGACCTCGTCCATATCCACACAGATGCGCTGCAAGGCTTGCTCCTGGAATGATTCCGTACAAGAAAAGGGTAAATCCCGGCGCAAGGAGAAATCAGTCCCGGTCTGAGTCTTCCGTGGGCGCGTGCTTCTTGCGGATGGCGCGGCCAGCGCTGCCTTTTGGCTTTTGTTCGGGCTCGGCGTCGGGTGCGGGCGTCATGGCCGGATCCCAGTAGAGCAGGCGGGCGCACGAGTCGCAGGTAAGCAGTTCGCCCTCGCGAATCTGGTTCCAGGTCTGCGGACGGATGCCCATGCTGCAGCCGGTGCAGCGCATATTTTCAACGCGGGCCAAGCCGGTGCCGCGAGAGACGCAAAGGCGGTCGAAGTGGTTCAGCAAGCCGGGCTCAATGAGGGCACGGAAGGCTTCGCGCTCGACATTCAGCTTGGCCTGCTCGTCCTTAATCTCGGCCTGGCGAAGAGCAACGCGCTTGCGGATCCTGCCCAGAGCCGTGGTCAACAACTCAATCTTGCCGCGCGCATCGGCCAGCGCGGACTCCTGAGCCTCGGCGCGTTCCAGGCTGGCAAACTCGTCGCCCTCAAGGCGCTCGGCTTCGGCTTCGGCAAAGCGGAGTTCGTGCTCGACCGCTTCGACCTGGGCGGGCGTGGTGACGGAGTCCTGCTGGGCGCGAAGGCGTGTGGCCTTCTTGCGATGGGTCTCGATCTCGCGTTCCAGGCTGGCGCGCAGCTCGTCCTCGGTTCCGAGGGCGGCTGAGGCCTTGGCGGCCTGGCGCTCGGCGGCAGTCAGCAAGGCCTCAGCTTCGGCGATTTCCGCCGGCAGGCCGTTCGCTGTCTGGGTGAGCCGGGCACGCTCCAGTTCGACCGCTTGCAGCTTTACGAGGTTTTCAATTTGCGCTTCCATCCGTGTAATGGAGTCTACGGCATTGGGCATTGATTTTGAAAATGAAGCCCGGCCGGACGCGTATAAACGCTCCATAACAGGACTCCCGTATAATTCTCCGTTACTGCAAAATGAAGCAACGGAGGAACTGAATGGACCCGATCTTTCTAATTCTGCTGGGAGCACTGGCTCTCATCGCGCTTTTTCTGATTCTAGGCAGTTTCTTTACCGTAAACACGGCGCAAGTGGCCGTCGTCACGCGCTTTGGCAAGTTTCTTCGCATCGCCCAGCCAGGATTGAACTGGAAGGTTCCCTTCTTTGACACCGTGGCGGGCAACGTCAGCCTGCGCGTCAATCAGATCTCGCTCACCATGGAGACCAAGACCAAGGACAACGTCTTTGTTACCATTCCGATTTCCGTGCAGAATCGCGTGCGACCGGAAAAAGTCTACGACGCTTTCTATAAATTGTCCGACCCGACGCAGCAGATTCAGAGCTATGTGGAGCAGGTGATTTTGGGCCATGTGCCCGGAATGACGCTGGACGAGGTTTTTGCCTCTCAATCGTCGATTGCCGCGGCCGTGAAGCAGGAACTCGATGCGGACATGGCCACTTTTGGCTTCGAAATTGTGAATGTGCTGGTGACCGATATTGTTCCCGACGCCAAAGTGAAGTCGGCCATGAACGACATCAACGCCGCGCAGCGCGAGCAAGTAGCCGCCAATGCACGCGGTGAGGCGGAAAAGATTCTCGTCGTGAAGAAGGCCGAAGCCGAGGCCGAGAGCAAGGCGCTGCAAGGCCAGGGCATCGCCAATCAGCGCAAGGCGATTATCGAAGGCTTGCAGACCTCGGTCGAGCAGTTTCAGAAGACGGTGGAAGGCGCATCGGCCAAGGAAGTCATGCAGTTGGTGCTGGTGACGCAATACTTCGACACGCTGAAGTCCATCGGCGAAAGCGACAAGACCAGCACGCTCTTCCTGGCGCACACGCCGGGCGCGGTGAAGGATGTCTCGGATCAGTTGATGGAATCCATGCTGGTGGCGGGAAAAGCGAATCAGTAATTGAGAATGCGGGTGCGGAGCACCCATGCCGTCAGCGGCTGTCCTGTTGGTCAAAGGGTCCACAGGACAGCCGCCGGAAGGTCGGCTCTACCTATTTATGGATAGGTTCTTATTTACGGTTCGGCCCTTAGAAGGCATTGATCGCAGTCGTGAATTGCAGTACTTTTCCAGAGCCTTCAGTCACCGCGCCCATGGCGTAATTTGCGGTTGAGGCGTCGTCGGGAGCTTCCGGCTCCCAATAGACCACTCCCAGCCCAAGGCTGCTGGGCACGGCATTCATCGCCTGGATCGCCCCTTGCACATCGGTGTAGGCGTCGGTTGGATCGCTATACTGGTAGCCGATTTCGCAGATCAACACCGGCTTGCTGTAGCGGGCGGCCAGCGTCTTCAGGTTGGCGGCAACCGTGGTGATGTTACTCGGTCCGTCGTAATAGGAGGCTCCAATCACGTCGAAATTTGCGCCGGCGGTCTTCAACCCGTCAAAGAACCACTCAAAGTCGCTGAGGTTGCTGATCCCGGCGATGTGAATGACCACCTGCGAGGTGCTGCTGACCGCCTTCACCGCGCGATAGCCGCTGTTGATCAGGCCGGTGATCTGAGTGAAGTCGTTGCCGTTTGTGGTTGTGGAGCCAACCGAACCGATGGGCCACAGCATTCCGGAGTTGATCTCGTTGCCCACCTGCACATAGGCCGGATAGATTCCGTCGGCCGCCAGCGCCGTCATGAAGTTATAGGTGTAGTTATAGACGTCGGTTTGCAGTTGGGCATAGCTATCGCTCGCCCACGCGGCAGGAACCGTTTGATGGCTGGGGTCGGCCCAGGTGTCGCTGTAGTGGAAGTCGATTATGATTTTGAAGCCCATTGCACTGGCCTGTTTGGCCAGCGCGATGCTGCCCGCCTGATCGAGGTCGCCCACGCCCAGAACGCCGGTAGTAATTGTGGGATTCACAAAGGTCCGAATGCGGATGGTGTTGACGCCATGATTCTTGAGAATCTGCAGCGCGCTTCCGGATGTGCCGGTGGTATCGGCCCAGGTATACCCCATGCTCTGCAGTTGAGTCAGCCATCCGACATCGGCCCCAACGACGGTGGCCGTTGCTGTTGTCGAGGAGATCGTATAAGCAGCGGATGCGACCGTGGAGTTTGTGTCGCCTGAAACCACGGCAATAGCCTGGATGGTTTCGGTGGAGCTGACGGAGATGGCTGTCGTGTACTTTGTTGAGCTGGTAGTAGGCGTCGTTCCGTCGGTGGTGTAGTAGATCGTCGCACTGGCGATGGCATCGGAAATGGTGACGGTTTGCGCCGTCGAGTAGGTTCCGGCGGCAGGCGAGAAGGTGGGCGCCGTTGCCGTTGTTGTGGTCGTCGTCGTTGAACCGGACGCGGATGAACCCCCGCAACCGTTGAGCAGAACAGCCCCGATTACCAGGATAAAAACAAAGAAGGTACGCACTCTGTGATTTGCATTCATGAAGGGATACTCAAGTTGACCTTCATCCTAAGCGCGAAAATCATGAACACGCATCCGACGAAAGTAGGAGCAACCCGATTTGTTTTGCTGCGTTGCCTCCAGCAATGAAACGAGCGGATTTCCTTCAAGAATGAGCGTGATGAAGCCCGTGCGAGCGAAGAGCGAGCGATTGGCCCCACCGCAGGTGGTTATCGTCCCGAACTGCCAAAGCCCTTCTCCGCGCGCGCCGACTCTTCCAGGCTCTCCACGGTTTCCACATCGCCGGTGAGAATCGGGACCGGAATCATCTGGGCAATCTTTTCCCCGGCCTTCAGCTCGACAGCCGTTTCGCCGAGGTTGGTCATCAGCACCAGAATCTCGCCCCGGTAACCAGCGTCAATCACGCCAGCCGTGGTCGCAATTCCACGCGCCGCCATCGACGAGCGATCGCGCACCAGCAGGCCCAGCGGCTCGCCCGTCTCCGGATGCCGCGCCTCGACCGCAATCCCCGTCCGCACCTTTACCGTAGCGCGCGGAGCCAGCACGGCCGCCGCCAGCGCAAACACGTCATATCCCAGGTCTTCGCCCTTGTGGGCCACAACAGGCGCACGCGCCCCCGTCTCCAGCAATTTCACTCGTAGCATATATCGATGGTAACGGATGAGCGGCGCTGGCGGGGCTAGCGGAGTTCGCAAAACGCTTGGAAGTGCGATCAGTCGGGGCTAACGCCGCGAACTCCGCCAACACGCGCGCAGCGCGGCTAGCGCCGCCCCAAAATGGTCAGCCCCGGCCGGAAAAGCTCTCCCGGCCGGGGCTGTTGTTCGTCAGAATCATCGGCAAAAGGACCTGTAAGCCGAATTCTGTCGTAGTGCGGTCATTCCTCTAGGCGCCGCGTTGCCGCGGACACTCATCAGCGACCTACCCGGAGGTTTCGGCAAGTACTCAAGCCGCCTGGGCGCGCCGAGCAGGCACGCAGCGCAAGCCTGGCTTTTGGCTCGCGCTTCCCTCCCTATTTGGTCTTGCTCCGTGTGGGGTTTACCCTGCCCCAGCCTTTACAGACTGAGCGGTGCGCTCTTGCCGCACCATTTCACCCTTACCCCGGCGCTGGAGTTTCCGCAACGGCAAGCGTTCCCGGCAAGCCGGACCCACTTGGGTTTTGCGTTTCCAGGGCGGCCCTCCCGAAGAAGGGGTAGCCGAGGCGGTATCTTTTCTGTGGCACTGGCCGTACACGGGCTTTAAAACCCGTGTCCCGGACGTTATCCGGCACACTGCCCTGCGGAGTTCGGACTTTCCTCCCCCGGCGGACACTCGCGTGAGCGAGCACCTCCGGCAGCGACCGCCCGGTCCTCCTGCCAGTGCTTAGTCTACAGCACTTCCGCTTCTACCAGTTGCGGTATGGGATTTTGGAGGGGACGACCTCTACGTCATGTATGCTTTCCTTTTCCAACATCATTCTGACCAATCCAACGGCTTCGTCCATGTGCGGATTAGGCCCAACAACGATACGTTTCAGGGGCGATGGTGGCGTGCTGAGTTTGATGCCGATAGCAAGATAAGGGGTGAGACCAAACTGTCCCTCACGAATTGAGAAAGCAGACTGTGATTCGGCCATAAATATGTATCGCCACTCCCGCTCTTCAGAGAATCCTGGATGCTTCGTGAACCTCGCAAATTTCACAAAGCATATATACATTTTCTTTAGTGGGTTGCTAAGATGCTCCATGTTATTTCTTCTATTTTCCGCGCCACTCACCGATTGATTGCGTAGGTGATTCCAGTATTCATCCCAATTGCAAAGAATTGCGCTCGCGGACTCTTTTGCTAATGCATCTATCCGGGTATTCTGTTCGCCCTCATCATAATTGCAAGGACCTGACCAAGATGACAGACTCTTGAAGATAGGATTTTCCACAAACGCGTCATTTTCCAGACAACAGAAATCGAAACCAAGGCTATACCCGAAGGTCCCTGCAGAATACCCCCTCCATTGACTTAATCGGTCTCCTTGATGATGGTGGTCGTCTGTTGCCGAGGCATCGTCAGTGAGGCACCAAACATAATAAGCGTGTGATTGCAGGCTAGGCCATAATACTCGTTCCAAATTGGAGCAAACCTCGACGATCTTTTCAGCATTCCTATGTCCGCTTGAGCGTAGCTCTTGGAGAGTCTTCGCCCAGCATTTATCCCAGGCCGCACGAAGCTCTGAGGCGTCGTTTAGGTAGAGAACGTGCGTGGCCCAGATCTCTTGCTTGCCGAGCATTCCAGAAAGTCCTTTTTGATCGGTGTAATGATAAAGCAGCCCCTCGGGCTTTGCTGAATCATCAGCGACTTCCTGCTGCAATGGAGTTGGGTCTCCCATGGAGTTGCCTCGCGGACTTTCTATCAATCTACAACTTTTCCCGGCCATCTGCGGTTTAGTAGTTTTCTCCGAGTTCCGCAAGCACTTTCGCAATCTGCTCACGCAGTTCTGGCAAGTCCACTTGCACGGAATCCCAAATCATCTCCGTGCTGACGGCAAAGTAGCCGTGCGCAACACGATTTCTCATGCCGTAGATTTGAGCGAAGGGAATCGATGGATAATTAACGGCAAACTCGGGACCGGCTTCAAGCAGATTCTTGGCAGCCTCGCCGATAATCTCAATGTTGCGAATTACCGCATCTTGCAGCATCGGGTTGGCAGAGAAATCTTCCTCACTCACATTCGCTGTGTATTGAAAGACGCGATCCGTTGCCTCCAGCATATGGAGGAGATAGTCCTTGGCGCGGAGTTCGTGCTTGTTCACAGAGAAGCGGCCTCGGAGAGGACCTTGCCGCGAATGCGGGAGTGAAGCTCGGCGGGGGTGCGGAGATCGATCTTGATTCCGGTGGCCTGCTCCAGTTGGGACTGAAGTTTCACCATCATCAACAAGCTGGCTCTGGGCGCCGGGTCAACCAATAGGTCAAGATCGCTGCCGTCTTCGTCGTTTCCATGAAGCACGGAACCGAAGACGCGCGGATTTGCCATCCCAGCCTGAAGCACAAGCTGGCGGATCGAGTCCCGATGCTGCTGCAATACCTCGGATGGCCTCATGGCAATTTCTCGTGCTGCGCTTCCAGTTTACCGCCGATTTTGTCCCTTGCGTTGAGAGATGAGCAAATCAAGATACCGCGCACTCGCTACAATCAAAGACGATGATTCAGTCGCTCTATCTCGGCCGCGTGGAGTACGGCGAAGGCTTGCGCTTGCAGGCGGAGATCGTTGCGCTCGTAGCCGATGGGCGCGCCGGAAACGTGCTGTTGCTGCTGGAGCATCCGCCGGTGATTACGCTGGGCCGTCACGCACACCGCTCGAACATTCTGGCCTCGGACGAACTGCTGGCGAGCCGCGGCGTCACCGTCCACGAAATCAGCCGCGGCGGCGACGTGACCTATCACGGCCCCGGCCAGTTGGTGGGCTACCCCATCTTCAACCTGCGCACCCTGCGCAACACGCGCGGCGGCCGCATGGGACCGAAGGACTTTGTGCACGGGATGGAAGAAGCTCTGATCGGCCTTTGCAGCGAATTTGGCGTCCGCGCCGGGCGCATCAATGGGCTGACTGGCGTCTGGTGCCCGGTGGTCGGGAGTCGCGACACGGAAAATGGACGCAAAATCTGCGCCATTGGCATTCACGTTTCGCGCGGCATCACCTCGCACGGCTTCGCCTTCAACGTTTCGACCGACCTCAGCGATTTTCAACTGATTATTCCCTGCGGCATTCGCGGCCACGGCGTTACCAGCCTACAACAGGAACTCCGCGATCCGGACGCCCTGCCCTCGCTCGAAGATGTGGCTCGCCGGACCGCGCGGCAGTTTGGGCAGGTTTTCGGCGAGCCGGTCGAGGCGGCCGAGAGCTTGGCGGACTTGCGCGCCCAGAAGGCGGTTGCCCCGGTGCAATTTCCCGCCGAAGACACGCCCCTCCAGCTTCCACCCGAGATCGAGCGACTGCGCGGCACGGCCGATCGGCCGGTCCGTTCCTGAAGAATTCCGCCTCGCGCGGCCTTTCCCAAAGTGACTCATTTTATACCTGTGCAAATTTATGGTGCGACGAAGCATGGGGCTATCCGTTATTCTTTCGCATATGCCTCTGCCCACGGGTGATTCATTATTAGTGCAAATCATGAACTCGGCCTTTTCCGAGGCGGCGCAGCACGCAGGTGACCGGCTGACCTGCAAAGAGGGCTGCACGCAGTGCTGCCATGGGGCCTTCGTCCTCAATCAACTGGATGTAATGCGGTTGCAGGCGGGGATGAGCGCTCTGCGGGAGAGCAATGCGGCGCTGGCGCGGGAGGTCGCGCATCGCGCGCAGATGTGGATTGTCGAGCATGAATCGACCTTTCCCGGCAATGCGGAAACCGGCCTGCTGGGCAGCTCCGACGAGGAGCGGGCGCGTTTTGAGGACTTTGCCAACGAAGCGCCGTGCCCTGGGCTCGACCCGGAAAGCGGCTGTTGCGACGTGTACGCCTGGCGGCCGCTGACCTGCCGCCTCTTTGGCCCGCCGGTGCGCATGGGAGAAGGACTGGCCCACTGTGAGCTTTGCTTCACTGATGCCAGCCAGGACGAAGTAGCGGCTTGCGAAATGGAGGTTCCCTTCGATCTGGAAGCGGAACTGCTCGAAGAGATTGCCGCGCGCGGCGAGACCGTCGTGGCGTATGCACTGGCTGGGTGAGCCTCGCCGCGCGCGCCGCGTCCTCTGCCGCGTTAAACTGAGGCGTGGACTCTTTGATAGCAACACGCCCCTGCTGGGTTGAAATTCGCTCCTGTTCTTTTGAAGACAACTGCCGTTTTCTTTCCACTTTGGCCGCGCCCCATGCGGAGCTGCTGGCCATCGTCAAAGCCAATGCCTACGGCCACTCGCTTGCGCTTTGCGCTCCGGCGGCGGTGCGCGCCGGGATCCGTTGGCTGGGCGTCACCACGGTCGAAGAGGGCGTGGAGGCTCACGCCCAGTGCCCCACGGCGCGGGTACTGGTCATCGGCGGCGTTTTTCCCGGCCAGGGTGCGGCTGTCGTCCAGCACGATCTGACGGCCGTCGTTTGGGAACCGGAGCAGTTGAAGGAAATTGAGGCAGCCGCACGCGCGGCGGGAGCCAATCCCGGCTCCATCCCGGTGCATCTGGAAATCGACACCGGAATGAGCCGCCAAGGCGTTGACGCCGCAGGGCTTGAACCGGCGCTGGCGTGCTTTACTCCGGGGTCGCCGTTGCGGCTGGAGGGTGTCATGACGCATCTGTTTGCCGCCGACGAAGCGGACGGGCGCGTCACCGACGAACAGCTTGCCCGGCTGGACAAGGCGACGGAGCGCATCGGAGCCACCGGTTTTCTGCCGGATTGGCTCAACGTGGGCAGTTCGGCGGCGCTGGTGGCTGGTCAAGCCGCAGCGATTGCGGATCTCGCCGCCCGCCACGGAATGAAGGCGATGATTCGGCCCGGTCTGGTACTCTACGGCCTGACGCCGGAATTCGATCCGCCGTTTGAGTCGTCCGAGCCGCCCTCGCTGGCGGCTGCCCGCGCCCAATTACAGCCGGTGCTCAGTTGGAAGACCCGCGTGACCAGCGTGCGCTCGATTCCCGCCGGGGCCGTGGTGGGCTACAACGGAACCTTTACGGCCACCGAGCCGATGCGGCTGGCATTGCTGGCCGTGGGCTACGCGGACGGCCTCGACCGGCATCTCGGCAACCACTTCAGCCTGCTGGTGCGCGGCACGCGCGCGCCTCTGGTGGGCCGCGTCAGCATGGATCAGTCTGTGGTGGACGTAACGGAGATTCCCGGCGTCGAAGCTGGCGACGAGGTGGTGATGATTGGAACGCAAGGCAGCGAAACCATCACCGCCAACGACCACGCCAAGGTTCTGGGCACGATTCCCTGGGAAATCTTTACCCGCATCGGACCGCGCGTCCAGCGGGTTGAGGTCTAGAGCTTTTCTCCAGTTGCTGACCCTGCCAAAATCCGTGTGTTCCATCCTTGAATCAAGAAGCGATTCAAGGATGGGACACTCGGGGCTTTATACAATCCCTGAAATCGAAATCATCTGCAACATTTCAAAAAAAACAAGTAGGGGGGGGGAGGGGTCCATAAGCGCTAAGTTATGCGTTCAAGTTGGGGTCTTCGTCTTCTGTTTGGCTCGCTGAGGGCTGCGGCAACTTGATTCCAGCATTTCAAGACAACAC